>Ga0066388_100001035_pt1 | contig 14901 bp, 16 predicted proteins | sample PanSoiMetaGPlot6_FD_64539 | JGI IMG/M metagenome (GOLD analysis project Ga0066388, IMG submission 64539) | Tropical forest soil microbial communities from Panama analyzed to predict greenhouse gas emissions - Panama Soil - Plot 6 (Hybrid Assembly) | ecosystem: Environmental > Terrestrial >... | reverse complement strand
ATCGTCCGCCCGGGCCGATAGGCCCCCACTTGATCACGCGCGAGGCTGATCCAAACGCCGCCGTCAGTGTGTCAGGCCGTAGACGAGATAGTTCACGCCCAGCTTGTACGCCTCGTTGGTCTGGTCGAACGGCCTGAAGCCGCGACCAGACCAGAACTGCGAGACGTCGGTGTTGTAGTTGATACTCGTCATCAACCGCTTCGTGGGGTCGTTGTCCTGACGCGGCGCCCTTCCATTGCAAATGTCACGGTCGCAGGCGCATTACTCGTCGAAACTGTCTCGAACAGTGCGGTCCGTGCGCCTGCGGGTTCGAAAGGAGCGCGAATTCGACTCGAGAATTCGGTCTTTCGTGCACTACAACCGTAGGGAGACGCCGCCTGCCGTCGTTCATCATGAGCACGAAGATCGTGGGCGCGAACAGCGCCGCCCACCGGCAAGAAGGAAGCCGCGTCTTGGCGGAAAACGTCGGTAAGTGGGCGCACTCTTGCCGACGATGAGGGGTAGCCTGGCGCGATGACAATGACGTCTGCGGAACTCGAAGGACAGGTGGCCGTTGTGACCGGCGCAGGTCGCGGGATCGGCCGTGCTGTCGCCATCGCGTTGGCGAACGCGGGAATGACCATCGCGGCGCTCGCGCGGACGCAGTTCGAAGTCGGTGAGACCGCGGCGCTCATCGAGAAAGCGGGCGGCAGGGCGCAGTCGTTCGTCGCGGATGTCACCGACGGCGACGTGATCCAGGCCACCATGAATCGCGTTGCAGCGTCGCTCGGGCCGGTGGAGCTGCTGGTGAACAACGCAGGACAGTTGGGGCGGATCGGCCCTTTCGTCGACGGCGATCCGGCCGAATGGTGGCGGGTCCTCGACACCAACCTGCGCGGGCCGATGCTGAGTACCCGCGCGGTGCTGCCAGGAATGATCGCGCGGCGGCGGGGGCGGATCATCAACATCGCGTCGAGCCCCGTGCCGCTGCCATATCTGTCCGCGTATGTGACCAGCAAGACGGCGCTCCTTCGATTCACGGAGACAGTCGCGGCTGAGACACGCGCGGCGGGCGTCTACTTGTTCGCTGTCGGGCCGGGCACGACACGCACGGCAATGTCAGAGCACTCGCTCTACTCGGAGGAGGGCCGGAAGTGGATCCCATGGTTCGCCCGCGTCTTCGAGGAGAAGCTCGATGTCCCCGTGGAGCGGCCAGCGCAGCTGGTGGTGAAACTGGCGTCCGGATACGCCGACGCCCTCTCTGGGCAACTGCTCTCGGTTTCTGACGACCTGAACGTGCTGCAGCAGCGATTGGAGGAGGTCGAACGGCATCATCTCTACTCGCTGCGCGTCCGGAAGCTCGACGAAGTGCCGGCGCCGCCGGCGCTGGCGGAGATCCTACGCGCCGCGGAGCAGGGCGTCGGCGGATCCAAGTGATCGCGTGAACGAATTCGTGCTCCGTCTCACTCACACGTTCGCCGCGTCGTGCGAGCGGATCTTTGCGTTGTGGACCGATGCGGAGACCGTCAAGAGATGGTTCGCGCACAAGGCTCCCCTGAAATGGAGTCCGCCTCCCACCGTCGATGCTCGGGTGGGTGGTCACTACAAGATCCGGGCAATCGGGCCTGGCGGTGAGGTCTACGAGTTCAGCGGGATCTATCGTGCGGTGAGACCGCCACGCACACTCGAATTCACCTGGGAATGGGAAGTCCTCGGCGACCTGGGACCGGGCCACACCGTCGTCACCGTTGAGCTCTGCAGCGCGAACGACACGACAAGAATGACTCTCACTCACCGGCACTTGCCCAACGCGCGCTCTTCCCAGGCCTACCGGAAAGGCTGGGCGCGCTGTTTCGAGGGCATGGAAGAGGTTCTCGGCCTACAGGCTCCGCGGATTCACCGATGAGACTCAAGCAGCCGATGGCTGGCGCACCGTGGCATCCTGCGAGTAAGGGAATCTACATAAGAGTAAGGAACGCCGAGGGGCGCCAGCCGGTCGGCTTCGCGGCGAGCGGCTGCGCACGACTTCTATCACCGTATGCGAGCTGGTGTGGGTATTGGCGAGCTGGCGCGCCGTTCTAAACCAGACACCGCGGTTAGCACCCTGTCCACGGTTTTGTCCCGCATGTTCTCGACTGCGCCGGCCATATCGCCCCCGACAGTAATCACGTCTGGCAGGGCGCGAACGTTACAGCCGGTGAAGCGGGTTTGCAAGGCTGCGTCGCCTCCTCGAGGGCTTGCTGATCCGCGATGGTGGTGCCGTCGCTCGAAGCGCGAACCGGCGCCTGTGCCTCTGTAACGTTTGGAGCGGGTGTGGCGTGTCTTTGGTCAGAGGTTTGAAATGACGTTGTTGCGTATCGATTCGAGCGCTCGACAAACGTCGGTGTCTCGTCAGATGACGGAGCGATTCGTCGCCGCTTGGCGGACGGCTCATCCCGGCGGTGTCGTCATCGAGCGAGATTTGGCTACGACCGTGTTACCGCCGATTACCGATGACTGGCTCGCCACGTACGGCGATCCCTCGCAGATACGGCCGGCAGAGCAGAAGTATTTGGCGACGTCGGACGAGCTGATTGCGGAACTCCAGTTGGCAGATACCATCGTGATCGGCGCACCGATGTACAACCTGTCGATTTCCGCCTCACTGAAAGCGTGGATCGATCAAGTGGTCCGCGCCGGGCGCACGTTCGCCTATGGCGAGCGTGGACCGCGCGGACTGCTGGGCGGGCGGCGCGTCATCATAGCCACCTCGCGCGGCGGCAGCTATCCGCCACCGGCGGCCGCCGATTTTCAGGAGCCCTACCTGCGTGCGATCTTCCGATTCATCGGTCTCGACGACATCACATTCGTGCATGCCGAAAACCAGGCGCGTCACTCCCTTGCCGAGCCGTCGCGAGCCTCTGCATACGAGCGCCTGACACTGCTCGCCAACGAAGTTACCCAGGAGGTCATGACGTATGTCGGCGCTGAAAACAATTGAACGAAACGATGCCACGGGCCGAACGAAGGAGATCTTCGACGAGCTCGACCGCACTCTAACTCGTGTGCCGGCGATGGTCCGCCTGATGGCGAACTCGCCAGCCATCCTCGACGCCTACATACATTTCAATCACGCGCTCGAGCAGACCACGTTGTCTCCGAAAAGGCGAGCACTCATCACCGTTGCGATCGCGGAGCTCACGCGATGCGATTACGTGCTGTCCATCGGCATCGCGATCGCGAAGCGGCAGGGTGTGGCCGACGACGAGCTGCAGGCCGCCAGACGCGGACGTTCAAGCGACGACCGGACCGCTCGAACGCTGGAGTTCGCAACGGACATCGTTCGCTTGGGCGGACGCGTGCCTCAGACGCGCATCCATCAGCTGCGGCGCGAGGGCTTCTCTGATGCAGAAATCGTCGACATTGTCGGCGTTGTCGGGTTGAACCTGTTTCGAAACTACTTCAACCTGGTGGTCGACACTGACATCGACGTCCCTCTCGTTCGAGCGGGTGAAATCGCCCCAGAGCGGGAACGGGATTGAGGTTCTGGCGTGCCTACACCGGCCGCAACGCGTCGGGACGGCACGCCGGCCAGTTTCGCCGAGCTCGCGATTACCCAAATATTGATGATCTCACCAGCCGGGCTGAGATCGATACCGAGCAGCAGCCGCGGCGGGCGTCGGCCTCTGGGCGAGGCCACTTCGATATCGACCATCGGTAGTCCGTTGACTTGCCGAACGGTAAGTACGACTCCGTCACGCCGGCGCGACCTAGAGAATTGTGCGAAGAACTTCCCGACCCGCGACCGGCCGACGAGTGGATGGTACAGCGCCGTAAACTCGCCGTTGGCGTCGGTGACGGTTCGCACATCGGTGGCCAGCATGCGCTCGATGCCATGGACATCGCCGTCGGCAAGCAGTGCCAAGAATTGTTGCAGCGCCTTTTCGGTCTTCTCGCGCTGCAGTGCCGTCGGCCGTGACTGCCTCTCCTCGTACGATTCCATCGCTCGGCGAGCGCGATGGTGGATGATCCGAACGTTGCCTTCCGACGTGTCGAGCACCGTCGCGACTTCCGCTGCCGCATAGTCGAACACATCTCGCAGCAACAATACGGCACGCTGCGTGGCCGTCAGGGCTTCGAGCGCCTGGAGGAAGGCCAGCGATGCGCTCTCGATGAGATCGTACCGACCTTCCAACGTCCGTCCCTCCACGACAGGCTCGAAGGACGACGGCGTATCTTCACCACTCGTGTCGATCGGCGTCGGCAGCCACGGCCCGATGTAGGAGCGTCGCTTTCGACGGCGCAACACGTCCCGCGCGCCGTTGACTGTGACACGCATCAGCCACCGTCGCGGGTCGGCGAGATGGCCGGGGGCGTGTAGGTGCGCCTTGATGAACGTTTCTTGCACGACGTCATCGGCGTCGGCCGCGGATCCGGTGATCCGGTACGACAACCCCCACAGGAACGCCCGGTGATCATCGAACCATTGCGTCAAGAGTGCTTCAGTGGGTGGCATGCCTGCTCGTTTCCAATGCGATCATCCGCGCCGCGGATCGTGCCGCCGCAATGGCGCTCGCAATCGACGCATCCGCCAGTTGACCGACCGGCCCAACCCAATCGCCCGCCAGAAACACGTTCTCCAACTGTGGAACGCGTCCTGGCGGGCGACCCTCGAATCCGCCGGCCTCGGCCGTTACCATCGCGTGGGCGACCGGCAGCGTCGGCACGAAGCGTCGATAGACGATCAGTCGGCGCCAGCCGGGCTGCAGCAGATCCAGAACGCCCTCCAGTTGTTGCTCATCGTCCGACGAACCAACTGTGCCGGCACGCAAGTACTTCACGACGTGGACGACCGCCTTGTCTGGTGGCGCGACGCGCACGATGACGGAGTCGGCCGAGAAACTCCACGGTTCGTCGACACCGAACGCGAACACGGTCCGCTTACGCGGCAGGCCGCGGAGGGCGACGTCGAGTGTGGCCACGCGCACGTCCGTGGTCGACACCTGATAATCCGTCACCGGTTGGAGTAACTCTTGCGCTGCACGTGGCGCGGCGGCGATGATCACGGCGTCGACCGGCAGACGTACACCGTTGGCGAGCGAAACGTGGGAGGCGCGGCCTCCGATCGCATCGATCTCTATCACGCGGTTCCCGCTGACAATCGTCGCCCCGCCAGCGATCGCCGCCGTGTGCAGGGCAGTCACCAGGGATGCCCAGCCACCATGCAGGTACAGCACCTCGCCCGCGACGCTCAACCGCAGTTGCTCGATCGCCGCGGCGGCGCTCATGCGCACCGGATCGTTGCAGTACGTCGCGTTTCGAACCATGCACAGCACCAACTGTTTGACCTGTGGATCGCGGGCATGGGTTCGTAGCCACTGAGCGATCGACACGCGCTGCAATTGGTGGAGCGAGACGCCTTTGAGCGACACGAGCAGCTGCGCGAACTCGCGTTTGGATTCCGCCGGCAGCAGGTCCGTCGTCATCAGTGAACAGAAGCCGACAGGCAATGTGTACTTTCGACCACGCCAGACGGCGAGCCCGCCGTTCGGTCCACGCGGCGCCGCGTCGATGGCGATGTCGAGCTCACGCAGTGCGGCGACAGCCGGACCGCGCGCATAGAGTCGATGCGGTCCGTAGTTCAGGTGAAAACCGTACCGCTCCGCCGTACGCGCGCGGCCGCCGAGCTCGGGGGCGGCGTCACAAACGACTGCGGCGATTCCCAGCCGGCACAGCTGAACCGCGGCCGTCAGACCGCTCAACCCGCCGCCTACGATCACGACGCCGTGCGGACGCATGTTGTCCTAAGACACACACGCTCGACGCGCATGAAACGTTACAGACGCACGGGCGACCGTAACGGCTGAATAGCAGACGCTCGACACGCACAAAAACGTTACGGCCAGGCGCCTGTAACGTTCGCCTCGCAGCGATCGTGTCTATCAGCAGCGGCCGATTGGGGCTGCGAATCATGGGAATCGATATCGAGTGGAGGCAGCGATGAAGCGATCTCGCATCCTCGCGACCCTGGCGATCGTCTTGGGCATCGCGATGATTGGCGGCGGAGCGATGAAACTGGCTGGTCAATCGTCGCAGGTGGAGGCATTCAGCGCGCTCGGACTACCCGCGTGGTTCCGAATCCTGGTCGGAACGTTCGAAGTGATCGGAGGGCTGCTCGTGATGATGCCGGCGACCAGTCCGGTAGGCAGTCTGATTCTGAGCACCATTCTCGTAGGTGCCTTATGGGCGCACGTCACGCATGGCGACTGGTCCCACGCCGTGCCCGTCATCGTCTTGCTGCCACTGTTCCTCACGATCTTTCGTTCGAATCGTGCGCGGGCCATTCAACTCCTCGGAGGCGTGTGATGGCGGTGACCGAACTTCGACTGAGACCTCTTGGTCGCCCGGCTTGGTTGCCGACCGATGTGTGGCCGTTCGAGACTCTGGCGCTGGACGTCGACGGATCGCTCGTGGCCGTTTCCGAAGCCGGACGCGGTCCGGCGTTGCTCTTCTATACCGGCATCGGATCGTTCGTGTGGCGCGACGTGATGACGCGGCTCTCACGCGACTTTCGCTGCATCACGGTGGATCCGCCTGGCATCGGCCTCAGCGCACCGATTCCGCGAAGCGAGGCAACCCTGGCGAAGTCCGCTCGCACCGTCGTCACGACGATGGATGCATTGGATCTCGAGAGTCTCACGCTCGTCGTCCACGACTCGGGCGGGCCGCCGGCGTTTGCGGCTGCGGGACGCCGTGCTTCGCGTGTGTGCGGCCTTGTCGGTGTGAATACGTTTGGGTGGCGGCCTACCGGTGGCGCCTTTCGCGGCATGTTGGCGGTGATGGGCAGTGGCGTCACTCGCCAGTTCAGCGTCAGCACCGGCACGCTGGCGCGGCTGACCGCTACGACGTTCGGCGTGGGCCGCCACCTCGACGAGACGAGCCGTCGCGCGTATCGCGCGGGGCTGCAGAAGAGTATGCGCGCGTTTCACGATTATCTGAACGATGCGCGCAACAGCCTTCTGTACGACGAAATCGCGCGCGCGATCGATGGACCGCTCGCGCGCCTTCCGCTGTTGACGATCTTCGGGCAGCGCAACGATCCGCTGAAATTCCAACCGCAATGGAAGGCGCGATTCCCGTCCGCCCGCCAGATCGTCGTTCCCCACGGTAACCATTTTCCGATGTGCGACGCACCGGATCTCGTCGCTGACGAAATCCGGCAGTGGTACGAGACGTACGTCGCACAGACAGCGGAGCGGTGGTCATGAAGAACGCTTTCCAAGGTGTCGTCTGGTTCAATCGATTCGTGCTCATGGCCGCGACATTCGTGATGACGATGATCGCATTGCGCAATCTGCGCGATCCGATCGGCGCCACGGCCCCTCTGGGGATCGCGCTCACTTCGCCGTCGGCGGTCACGATCATCCGTGTCGGCTTCGGCGGTTTCCCACTGGGCTTCGCGGTCGCGCTGTTTGCGTGTCTCCTCGCGACTCGACGTCTGTTGACTGGCATGTTCCTGGTACTCGCAGTGGTCGGCGCGGCGACCATCGCGCGGGTGCAAGGGCTCGCGCTCGACGGTGCGACGCCATACAACCTCCAGCTGCTGCGCCCCGAGGTTGTGATGGTGACGCTGAGCCTCGCCGGAATCATGCTCGAGTTCCGTCGCCGACGTAGTGAACAGGATCGGGGGCGCCAGCTCTCGGCGATCCTGCAGCCGTCGGCGACGCGGTGACGTCATGCGAAAACGGCGACAGATTCTGATCTCCGCCGCGGTCATCGTTCTGGCCGCTGGCATCGGCTGGCGGTTGACGGCGGCCAAGGCGAGCACCTCGGAGGTTGTGATCGGCGTGAGCGGGCGGCTCGAAGGGGACGAATCGGCGGTCGCGCCGAAGATCGGCGGGCGGATTCTCGAGGTTCGCGTCCGAGAAGGCGACAGCGTCCGCGCCGGCGAAGTCATAGCGCGACTCGATGAGGAGCAGATTCGCGCCCGCACCGAACAGGCACGTCTTGCGGTGACGGGAGCTGAAGCCCGCGAGGAGGCTACGCGCCGTCAGATCGCGATCCTCGACGAACAGCTGCACCAAAGCGCGCTCCAGACCGAGCAAGCGAAGACCGATGCCGGCGGGCGGGTGCAGCAGGCCGAAGCCGATCTCGCGGCTGCCGAAGCGGACCTGGCGCGACAAGATGCCGCCAATCAGATTGCGGCGTTTGACAAGGAGGCCTACACCCGCCTTGCGGAATCGGGCGCGGTATCCGAGCGGCAAGGCAAGCAGGCGATCGCGACGGCCGACCAGCAGGCGGCCGCCGTCGCCGCCGCGAAGCGCCGTGTCGAGGCGTCACGCGGCGCCGTGATGACGGCCCGCGCGAATCTCGCGAATGTCGGCATCCGCACCGCGCAGACCGCGGCTGCGCGACAGCAGATCGCGCAGCAGCGCGCCGAAATCGCGAGCGCGGATGCCAATGCCGGACATGCACGCGCACAGCTCCGCGAAGCCGAAGCCGATCTTTCGGACCTTACGATCACGGCACCATTCGCAGGTACGGTCATCACCCGAGCCGCTGAACCGGGCGAAGTGGTTCAGCCAGGAACGGCGATCGTCACGCTGATCGATTTGACCCGCGTCTACCTCCGCGCCTTCGTACCGGAAGGGTCAAGCGGCCACGTGCGGATCGGACAACCATCCCGCGTGTATCTCGATTCGAAGCCGACGGATGCCATCGACGCGGTTGTCTCGCGAATCGATCCGGAAGCGACCTTCACGCCCGAGAACACATACTTTCGAGACGATCGCGTAAAGCAAGTCGTCGGCGTGAAACTGCTGCTGCACGGGGCCGTTGGCTTCGCCAAGCCGGGCATGCCGGCTGATGGAGAGATTTTGATTCACGGTGACAGATGGCCAGGACGGACGCGATGACTGCGATCGCGGTCGAGTCGCTGGAAAAGACCTACGGCGAGACGAAGGCGGTGCGCGCGGTCTCCTTCGAGGTGAGAGAGGGCGAGATCTTCGGACTGATCGGTCCGGACGGCGCCGGCAAGACATCGACGTTTCAAATCCTCGCGGGTGTCATGGAAGCCACGACCGGGAAAGCGAGTATCTTCGGTACCCTAGCGCGAGAGGCGCGCGCACAGACCGGCTATCTGACGCAGACGTTCAGCTTGTACCCGGACTTGAGCGTGATGGAGAACATCCGCTACACCGGGTCGCTCCGACGAGTCGAGCCCAGTCACCTCAGAGAGAGGGCGGAGCGGTATCTGCGTCTGTTCGACCTCGATCGATTCACCGATCGACTCGCGGCGCAGTTGAGCGGCGGCATGAAGCAAAAACTGGCGCTCGCCTGCGCGCTGGTGCCGCAGCCGCGCGTGTTGTTGCTCGACGAACCGACCACCGGTGTCGATCCTGTGTCGCGACGCGAGTTCTGGGACGTTCTGTCGCAGCTTGCGAGCGACGGCCTGACGATTCTCGTCGCGACGCCGTATCTCGATGAAGCCGAGCGGTGCCAGCGCGTGGCGTTGATGCATCTCGGTGAAATCCGGCAGCTCGGCACCCCGGCCGAACTGCGCAACCGCCTCGCGGCGCGACGCCTCGAGCTGAACACGCCGGCGCTGGCGGCGGCAGAAGAGGCGCTCGTCGGCGTCGCCGGGCCATCGCAGCCGTTGCTCGATGTGCAGCGGTTCGGCGATCGGCTCGATGTGCTCACGCGAGATGAGACCACCGGACGGCGGACGCTGATCGAAACGATGAACGCGCACGGACTCGACGTCGCCGCGATTCGTGTCGACGAACCGACTCTCGAGAACACATTCGTCGCGACGCTGCGGCAGTTCGGACACGACACGATCGACGCGCCGTTTCCGGCGCACGCCGATCATGCGCCGCTGCGCGACCGCGCGGCGCTCGCCGCGACGCGTTTGACCAAACAGTACGGAGGTTTCGACGCCGTCCGGGACGTCTCCCTCCGCATCCGACACGGCGAGATATATGGGCTGCTCGGCGCCAACGGCGCCGGCAAGACCACGACGATCAAGATGCTGTGCGGACTTGTCGACCCGACGAGCGGCGAGATTGAAATTGCGGGCGAGCGGACGGCGCTGCGATCGCCCGCCTCTCGACAGCGCATCGGGTACATGTCCCAGAAGTTCTCCTTGTACGACGACCTCACCATCGGCGAGAACCTCGAGTTCTTCGCCGGTGTCTACGGCCTTTCGCAGGAACAGCGCGCCGAAAAGCAGCGCTGGGTGCTGGCCTTTGCCGGCCTGGCGGGCAAAGAACAGCTCCTGACGCGCGGCCTCCCCGGCGGCTGGAAGCAACGCGTCGCATTCGGCGCCGCGATCATGCACGAGCCGGCGCTATTGTTTCTGGACGAGCCAACTTCCGGCGTCGATCCATTGGCGCGTCGCGCCTTCTGGCGCATGATCAACCGCCTCGCTGACGCCGGCACCGCGATTCTGGTGACGACGCACTACCTCGAAGAAGCCGAGCAGTGCAATCGCTTGGGGCTGATGGTGGCCGGCCAACTCGTCGCTGAAGGCACGCCTAGCCAGATCAAAGCGCGCCAGCGGGGAGCGCTGCTGGAATTCCTTGTCGATCGACCGCAACGCGCCGCCGAAGTGCTGCGATCGACGCGCGATCGTTGGCGCGTGTCGCTATTCGGTCACCGACTGCATCTCATCACCGACGACGAAGCCGAAGGCGCGCGACGGGATGCCGAGCGGGATTTGACCGCCGCCGGCGTCGCGGTCCACAGCGCCCGCCGCACTCATTTCTCGCTCGAGGACGTGTTTATCCGCATCGTTGAAGAACGCCGAGCCAGTCTGCCTCCGGACGTGGCCGCATGACCCGGCTGCTCGCTCAGACTCGCAAGGAGCTGACGCAGATCGTTCGAGATCGGCGGTCACTCCTTATCGCACTCGTCGTGCCGATGATCCAGCTGCTCGTGATGTCCTCCGGCATTTCGTTATCGGTCAACGACCTTCCGCTGGTCGCGCAGGATCTCGACCGGTCTGCCGCATCCGAGCGGCTGCTCGACGCGTATCGCGCCTCGCTCACGTTCCACGTGCTGTCGTGGCCGATCGATCGCCATGCGTCGGATGCTCTCGCATCGAACGCGGCGCGGGCGGCGCTTGTGATTCCGGAGCACTTCGGACGCGACCTCGCGCGGGGCGTTGCAACGCCTGTGCAGCTGCTCATCGACGGATCCGACGCGAACACCGCGCGTCTGGTCGGCGGGTACGCACAGCAGGTGACGCGCGCCTACAACCAGCAATTCGGCGGCGCCGCCCCCGAGCCGGTGCGCGCGGCCATCCGTCTTTGGTACAACCCCGGCCGTTCGTCGAACAAGTTTTACGGTCCCGGGATCTTCGTGCTCGTGCTGTCGATCTTTCCAGCGCTGCTCGCATCGCTCGCGATGTCGCGCGAAGGCGCCCACAACACCATCGTGCAGGTGTACGTCTCGAATATCTCAGCACACGAGTTCCTACTCGGCAAAATCTTGGCGTTCATGCTGATCGCCTTCGCGGAGAGCGTCCTGCTGTTTGCGCTGCTACGGGTCTATTTCGGAGTCGCGCTCGCCGGCGGGCCCGGACCGTTTCTTCTCGCGACGGTGCTCTACGCATTTTGTGTCGTCTGTTTCGGGAATCTGATTGGGGCGGCAATCCCGGAACAAGCGGCGGCGATGCAGGCGGTCGCGCTGTTCGGTTATCTCCTCGTGTTCCTGCTTGGCGGACTGATCTTCCCGATCGAGAACATCCCGGTGCCGCTCCGCTGGGTGTCGAATGTCGTTTGGGGCCGGTATTACATCGAGATCGTGCGCGATGCGATGCTGCGCGGCGGAGGCTGGCGCGCTGTCTGGACGCAGATGGTCACGGTCGCGGCCATCGGAGCGGCGTTCTACGGCCTGGCGTGGGCCAAGCTGCGCCGCATGCAGATCGCTGCCTGAGGGAACGATGCGCGAGCTGGTATCGAGACTGTTCGGTGCGAGGCTGGCGGCGTTGGCCCGCAAGGAGTTCATCCAAATCCGGCGCGATCCGCGCCTCGCGATGACGATTCTGGTGCAGCCGATCGTGACGTCGCTGCTCTTGGGATTCGCCCTGAACGCCACCGTGTCGAATGTGCGGTTGGGTGTCATCGACGAGAGTCAAACGCCTCGGAGTCGTGCCCTCGTCCATGCGCTCGTCGACAGCCACAGTTTTCGCCTGGCCGCCGGATACCTCACGGCGGATCGGCTCGCCGGTGCGCTTGGTCGCGGCGATCTCGACGCGGCAGTGGTGATTCCACATGACTACGACCGCGATCTCGCGCGCGGCCGCCCGGCGACGATCCAGTTCGTCCTGAACGCGATCAACGCGAACACTGCTGCGATTGCGCAAGGGTACGCCGAGAGCATTCTGCAGAACTACAACCGCGCTCTCGGTGCCAGCGGCGCCCATGCCGTGGTTCACGCGGCGAAGTCACCGGCTAATGCCGCCGCCGGGCAGGTGATTCTCCGTCCGGCGTATCTCTTCAATCCAGGGCTCGTCGCCTCATGGTTCATCGTAACGGGAGTGTTCGGGCTGCTGATGGTGCTCGACACATCGATCGTCGCGTCCGCGACGATGCTGCGAGAGCGCGAGACCGGGACGATTGAACAGCTGTTGATGTCGCCGGCGACGACATCGGAGATCGTCGTCGCTAAGATCGCGCCACTCTTCGCGTTCATGTGCGGCATGATTCTGTCGGTCACCGCCGTCCTTCGGCTGGCATTCCACGTGCCGTTCCACGGTAATGTGCTGCTCGTCTGGGCCGGCGCCGCGGTCTGCATTCTGTCCGGCATCGGCATCGGCACCGTCATCGCGACGTTCAGCCGCACAGCGCAACAGTCGCTGCTGACGGCGTTCTTCGTCAATCCGACGCTCGTCACGCTCTCTGGTGTGCTGACGCCGATCGAAGCCATGCCGCGTTGGCTGCAGCCGCTGACCGTCATCAATCCGATCAGCCACTTCGTGTCGATTACGCGCGGCGTACTGCTGCGCGGCGCCGGATTCACCGAACTCTGGGGCCACTACCTTGGCCTCGCAATCCTTACTGCTGTCCTGACGTCGTTGAGCGTCTGGCGCTTTCGCAGCCAACTCAGTTGATATGAAACGAGCGGTGCTCCCGATTCTCGCGTTGCTGGTGTTCGCGCCCACGATCGTCGCTCAGAGCGGCGGCGTCACGGTGACACAGTTGCCAGTGCCCGGCACGACGGCCAGCGTGAACACGCTCAACCCCGACGTCCGCGTCGACGGTCCGTTCGCGGGCAGTGCATCGAGCGTCGACGCGATGCCCTTCGACGGCCGGCTCACGCTCGACGATGCCATCCGGCGCGCCCTGGCGTACAACCTCGGCGCGATCGAACGCAGCGAGGCCTCCCATCAAGCCAGGAGTCAAGTTGTCGCCGTCCGCAGCGCCCTCCTGCCGAGTGTCGTCGGCAGCGCGACCGGCGCGCGGCAGGAACTGAATCTCGAAGCGTCGGGCATTCAGTTTCCAGCGCTGGCGGGCGTCAATGTCCCGACAGTTGTCGGTCCGTTCAACGCGATCGATTTCCGCGCACACGTGTCGCAGACGGTGCTCGATTTGACCGCGTGGAACGCCTACCGTGCCGCCAAGACCGAGGCGCGCGCCGCAGCGCTGGCGTCCGACGATGCCCGTGACCTCGTCGTGCTTGCGGTGGGTGCGGGCTACCTGCAGGTGTTGACGAGCCGGGCGCGCGTCGAGTCGGCGCGAGCTCAGGTCGAGACCGCTAACGCGCTGCTGAGGCAGACGTCGCAGCAGCGCGCCGTCGGTGTGGCCGCGCAGCTCGACGTCAATCGCAGCCAGGTTGAACTACTGACGCAGCAGCAGCGCCTCCTTTCGCTGCAGAACGATCTGTCAAAGCAAAAGATCAGTTTGGCACGCCTGACCGGTTTGTCCCCGAACGATCAGTTCGAGATCGCCGACACCGTGGTCTACGAGCCGGCACCGGCGATCGACGTGACCGCCGCGATCGAACAGGCGTTGTCGCGCCGGTCCGATGTTCAAGCGGCGCAAGCGGGACTGACAGCGGCAACGCAAGCGCTTGTCGCGGCTCGGTCGGAGCGCTTGCCGGTCGTAACCGTCGACGGCGACTATGGCGCAATCGGAACGACGGTCGACGATGCGCGCCGCACCTTCGGCATTCGGGGCGCGGTTCGCGTGCCGTTGTGGAACGGCGGACGCACCGCGGGGGACATCGGCCGAACCGATGCGCTTATTCGGCAGCGGCGCGCGGAACTCGAGAATGTTCGTGCGGAAGTCGCGGCGGAGGTGCGCCGCGCACGGCTCGACGTGGAAGCGGCGGCGGGCCAGGTGGAGCTATCGCGCACCAATCTGGTGACGTCACGACAGACGCTCGACTTGACACGCCAGCGGTTTCAGTCGGGCGTCACTGACACGGTTGACCTCGTGCGCTCGCAGGAAGCGGTCGCGGGCGCAGAGCTGGACTACATCAATAGCGTCTTCGCGCACAACATTGCGAAACTGGCGTTCGCGCGTGCCGTCGGCAGCGCCGCGACGAGCTGGCCGCACTTCCTGAAGGTTGAATCGAAATGAGATCTCGTGAAGGGTTCACGGCCGCCTTAGACCGGATGGTTCGAGCGAGCTCTGCGTGTCTGGCGGCATTGCTCTGCGCCGCAGGGTTTTCTTTCGCCAGCGATCGGCGGTGATCGCGTGATCGCCGCTAGGCGAGCGTGCCGGAGCTGTAACGTTTGCGCGATCCCAGGCGTGTTCTATCTAGGGCTAGCCTGATGGCAAGCGGTGGTGTCCCCAGATTCGTGATCAGCCGGATCCTGAATCACTCCGAAGACAAAGACATCACGAGCGTATACGACCGGTACGGCTATGACGCCGAGAAGAAGGCGGCGATGGACTCTTGGAATCGTCAGCTGTCGGCAATTTGAAGGGCAGGGCG
>Ga0066388_100001034_pt1 | contig 14910 bp, 20 predicted proteins | sample PanSoiMetaGPlot6_FD_64539 | JGI IMG/M metagenome (GOLD analysis project Ga0066388, IMG submission 64539) | Tropical forest soil microbial communities from Panama analyzed to predict greenhouse gas emissions - Panama Soil - Plot 6 (Hybrid Assembly) | ecosystem: Environmental > Terrestrial >... | reverse complement strand
TGATGCCACCACCCCTTATCGGCGCATGGACGCGCGTATTGCCCGCGTAGGTGCCTACGCACAAGCTCGAGCGCGGCGACGTAATCCAAGTCACGACCGGTCAACTGTCGCCGCGAAGACATACCCGGCGCCGCGTTCGGTCTTGATCAGCTGCGGCTCTCTTGGATTGTGCTCAAGCTTACGGCGCAACCGCAATATCTGGATGTCGACACTGCGATCGAACACCTCCTCGTCGTGGATACGGCTCGCGTCAAGAAGTTGCTCGCGGCTCAAGATCTGCTGTGGAGAACGAAGAAATGCCGTCAGCAAATTGAACTCGCCCGCCGTCAGCGGAACAGTATTTCCGGCCGGAGATGTCAGTTTACGCGTGTGTATATTGAGCTCCCAGTCAGCGAACCGATAGCGAAAGCGCGTCTTGTCCTTACGCGATCGAAGCTCAGCAGCGTCGGATCTGCGCAGGACGGCCCGCACCCGCGCAAGCAACTCACGAAGGCCGAAGGGCTTGGTCATGTAGTCGTCCGCGCCCAGTTCCAGACCGACAACGCGATCGGTTTCCTCAGTGCGGTGACCCGTGACAAGAATGATCGGCACATCTGAGCGACTACCGAGGTCGCGCACGAGGTCAAGGCCGTCTTCGTTGGTCAGCTTCAGATCAAGGATAATCAAGTCGACGACGTTGTCGGCCAAAACGCGTGCCATGCCGTTCCCGTCGGAGACAGCGCTTACTTGGAAATTCTGGGTTTGGAGATAGCTTTGGACCACGTCACGAATGGACGGGTCGTCATCGACCACGAGAACATGCTTCATTGTGTTTTTTTCCGACGAATTTGACTGGACGAAGGCGGCACCAAACAATACGTACGCTCGGAGCCAATCAGCTTTTGTTCCTGGTCAACCCAGGGTGAGATTATCTGAATGAGTGAATGGCCCGGCGACAAGTTGGGGATGTGCGACGAGAGGCGCCAGATCGTAGCCATGCATCATGCGGGCGGGAGGCATGCAGAAAGGACGGGCGCGCTAGGGCCCCTCGTGTGGCTGACGCTACTCACCTTGCTAGTGGTCGTGATCGCTGCCCCAGTCAAATCGGTTGCTGAGGAGCCTATAACGCCGATCCGTCCAGTGGAGACTGATGCCGCAAAAACCCAACTGGGCGGAATGCTGTTCCGCGATGTTCGCTTATCGAAAAGCAACACCATCGCCTGCATATCGTGCCACCAGATCGACAGGGGTGGAGACGACAATCTGAGCCACCCGCTCGGCGCGGACGCCCTGCCCCTCGACTTCAATGCCCCCACGATCTTCAATGCCGCGCTCAATTACCGGCTCAACTGGCGCGGCAATTTCCGAACGCTCGAGCAAGAGAATGAGGCTGTCTTGCTCGATAGCCGGGTGATGAACACAACTTGGGATGAATTGCTTTCAAAACTGCAGGCCGATCAAACTTACGTTCGCACTTTCACCACGCTTTATGGGAGCGGCCCCATGCGCGTCCATGTGCTGGACGCGCTTGCAACCTTCCAGCGCTCCTTGCTCACCCCTAATGCTCGCTTCGATCGCTATCTGAGCGGGCAACGGAACGCCATTACGCCAGATGAGGAGCGCGGCTACGAATTGTTCAAGTCGTATGGATGTGTGGCTTGTCACGAGGGCATGAATGTCGGCGGAAATCTGGTTCAAAAATTTGGGATCTTCTACGATCCATTCGCCGAGCGGAAGCGCGCCACGCCCGCGGATCTTGGTCGCTTCGCCATTACGGGCGTCGAGAGCGACCGGCGTGTGTTCCGCGTCCCGAGCCTCCGCAATGTGGCCGTTACTGCCCCCTATTTTCATGACGGCTCTGTCTATTCTCTCCTGGAGGCGGTCGACATCATGGCGCGTGCTCAACTCGGAAGAGACCTGCCGGCGCTCGACATTGACCATATCGCGCAGTTCCTCCGCACCCTGACTGGCGAGTATCAAGGCCGGTCTCTCGCCGACAGGGATCGACCGTCGCGATGAGGAGATTAAGCAGTCTAGCAGTTCTCCTGACCAGCCTGCTGCTGGCTCTGACCTATTTGTTGATCCTGCTCGCAACGTCTGGCGCCAATCGTCATGATCGTGCGCTCGCCGCCCTGCAGACATTGTTCCTCAATGACGCAGCCCTCCAGCGCGATGTGCTGAAGGCACGGTCTGGGCTTCTTCGCAACTACGACCCACTGGTTCGATCTGTCAATGAGCTACACAGTGTGGTCAGCACCTTGCGATCGGACGCCCACGCCACGAGCGCTGGCGTACAGGCTCAAATCGATCAATACGTTCAACGTCTCGGGAGCGATGTTGTTGAACAGGAAGAGCTCCTAGAGAGCTTAAAGTCGAATATTGCTCTGTTGCAGAACTCGCTGAATTTTTTTGGCCATACGATCCGTCAGTTGGAAAATGCTGGTGCAGCCGAACAAGGTGTCTTGTCAAAGGAGATAGGAAGGCTGGCCAATGCGATGTTTCGCTTCACAAGCGATGCCCGGCCCGGCAATGCAAGTGAAATAGTGGCTTCGCTTGATCGCTTGAGTCGTTGGCCGACTGACAGTGCTAGTCCAGACATACGCGCATTGGTCTCCCATGGACGCCTGATTGTTGCGACGCTCCCTATCGTGGATGACAGCGTGTCTCGTCTGCTGGCAACCTCGACGAGGGACACCGCACGCGCCCTTCAAGGCGCGTATCTGGAAGCCCAAGCCCAAGCCGGGGCCCGCGCCCGCCTGTTTGGTATTCTTCTTTACATCGCCGGGCTCGCATTGGTGGCCTATGTCGGCTACCTATTCTTGCGGCTCCGGGCGAACGCGCGCACTCTACAGGCCCGCTTGGAATTCGAGCGCCTGGTCGCAGCCATTTCGGCGGGCTTCATCAATCTTTCCCACGACGGCATCGATGAGGGCATCAACGACGGATTGGCGCGATTGGCGTCCCACGCTGGTGTAGATCGCGCCCAAATTATCGTCAGCGCTGGCGATAATGGTGGCATCACGGGCAGCTATCTCTGGTCCCGTACCAACATCAGCGCACCAGCCTGCGGGCTTGTTGACGTGCTCTGGGTCGCGCGGCAATGGCCTTTCGAAGAATACGAGCATGCGGGCTGTATTCATGTTCCTGATGTTCAAGCGCTTCCCATCAGTCTCCAGAAGTCTAAACTTCAGAGAAGTGGCATTCGCTCATGGCTCTGCATACCGATGTGGAGCGGCGGCAAACAAGTGGGCTTCCTGACCCTCGATGCCGCTTCGATTCAGAAGCATTGGTCGGTCGACGACATCGTTCTGTCGCGAACGGCCGGGGAGATTTTCGCCAATGCCATAGAGCGCCAGCGGGGCGAGGCTGAGCGTGAGATGCTAGGGGCGCGATTGCAGCAAGTGCAGCGGCTTGAGGCCATTGGCACGCTCGCCGGCGGAATCGCGCATGAGTTCAACAATATTTTGGGTGCCATTTTGGGTTACGCCGAATTGGCGCTTTCTATACTCGGGAACGGCAGCCGCGCGGAACGACACGTTCAGGGGATCATGACCGCTGGGGAGCGCGCGCAGGCGGTGATCAAACAGATCCTCACGTTTAGCCGCCGCGGCAAACGGCAACTCGAGCTCGTGTCGGCGGGGCCAGTCGTTGCCGAAGCGGTCGACCTCCTGCGGGCGTCGTTACCCAGCACGGTTCATATCGAGACCGCACTCAACGCGGGCGACGCCACTGTGATGGTTGACCCTACGCAAATGCTGCAAGTGGTCATGAACCTATGCACGAACGGGGCCCAGGCTATGGCAAACCGCGGAACGCTCCACCTGCGCCTTGATACAGTCGACGTAGACGAAGGTGTGGTGATGTCCCATGGAAGTCTTTCCGCTGGGCACTACGTTCGACTTGCCGTTCAAGACACCGGATCCGGCATCGACCCTGCGACGTTGCATCGGATTCTGGAGCCGTTCTTTACGACCAAGGCCGTTGGTCAAGGTACCGGCCTCGGCCTTTCGATGGTCCACGGCATCGTCACGCAGCATGCCGGAGCGTTGAACGTAGAAAGTCGGCCGGGCCAAGGCAGCACGTTCGAGGCCTATTTTCCGTGCGCCGGCGACGCGGTCGTGGAGTCGCAAGAGAAGCCGCGCATACCCAAAGCTTCTCGTGGCCGTGGCGAGACGATCCTGGTCGTCGATGACGACGCGCCGCTCGTCCCGCTTGCGGAAGAGATGCTGGCGGCACTCGGTTACGAGGCAATTGGTTTCGACCAAAGCGCTACTGCATTGGCGGCCTTTCGTGCTGCCCCAGATCGCTTTGATCTGGTCCTGACAGACGACAACATGCCGGAGATGACCGGGACCGAACTCGCCAATGCGTTGCACGAGATCCGTCCGGGATTGCCCATCATCTTGATGACGGGTGGCGGCCGCCCGATTTCGGCGCGTCGCTTGCAGGATGTCGGCATTCGAGAGGTTCTCAAGAAGCCGCTGCTGTCGGCGACGATCGCCGATCTTTTGGCACGGCATCTGTCATCGCAGAGCAGCTCGGTTGACCAAAACTAATCCTGACTGCTTCGGCTGCCGCTGCGCACTGGGTGAAGGCAGTACTCCTCCAAAGTAGGTAAAAATCGCCGGCGCCACAGCCAATCTCGCGGTTGGAGGTCGTTCCGCGTCCAGCGCTAAGTTTCAAATGTAACCTGATTCCGTTGTTTCTGAAATCGGCGCGAAATCACCCTTCTCGACATTGCCACCTCGACAACGCGGCCTACGGCGGCAACGCAAAGTCTCACCGTCTTCCCAATCTCGTCTGCTACCAGACGATGGCTTCGGAACTGCTTCATGAACCCCGCAAAACGCGTGCTTGCCGATATCCGCGAACTCGCACCTAAGATCACAGCGCGTGCGGCAGAGATCGAAAATCGTCGCCAGCTGCCACCTGACATTCTGAAAACACTACGATCGATCGGCGCCTTCCGCTTGTTCGTTCCTCAGAGCCACAATGGGCTCGAGCTTGATTTGCCAGAGGCACTGGAGATCATTGCCGCCCTTGCCAGGATCGATGGTGCCCTAGGCTTTGCGGTCGGAATTAGCAATGGGAATGACCTCTTCGCGGCCCTGTTGCCGCTGGAGACCTATCAGCTCATCTACCAGGAAGGGCCCGACGTCATCATTGCCGGTTCTGTCACGCCGGCAGGAACGGCCGAAACAGCGGATGTTGGCTCGCGGGTCAGCGGACGTTGGCAATTCACGAGCGGCTGCCAGCATGCTGATTGGACCTTCGGATTCTGTGTCCTTACCGAACGCGGCGAACCAATCGCTGATCAGAACGGAATGCCAATGGTTCGGGGGTTCTTTTTGCCGACGCGCGATTGGCAGATGGAAGATGCCTGGTACGCCCCTGGGTTGAAAGGGGCCGGCAGCCATCATATTGGCCTCAAGGACACGCTGATCCCGACTGCAAATATGTTTGATCTTGCGGATGGCGGTCCATGTCAGTCGGGACCGCTCTATCAAGCTGTGCCGCAGCTCGTTCCGCTCCTGCACGCTGCCATTTGTGTCGGCATTGCGGAGGGCGCGTTGGATGAGCTGATCGTCCATGCCAATACTGGCCGGCAGCAGCAGGTCGACAAGCCGATTTGGAGGACGGAGCTTTTTCAGAACAAGATCGGCCAGCTCGCGGCCGACCTGAGGGCGGCGCGGGCTTTTCTCCTAGTACAAGCCATAGGGCATTGGCGCCATGCGCGCGCCGGCACGTTGAGAGATGAAGCGTTGCTCATCCAGAGCGCGCAGACCGCAATTTGGCTCGCCACGACATGTGCACGATTAGCGGATGCATCTTTTGCGCTCGCCGGCGGAAGCGCGCTTGACGATGCTTCCCCGCTGCAACGCCGGCTGCTCGACTTGCGTGCTGCAGCACAGCACGCAATTGCTCAGCAACGAAACTACGCTAGCGCAGGCAAGCTCCTTCTGGACTCGTTTCTGGATCTGCGAACCGACTGCAAAGGACGGAATAGACGGCTTAATTCCCGTAGAGAATCGTCGTCGGCAAACGCTCTTGATAGCCACGACGCAAGCGAGGCGTGCCGCATAACTCAGAGCGGCGAATGACACGTTTTGTCTGGCAGCAACAACAGTTGGAGATTGAACATGCGTGAGTTTGTACTCGTGCTGACCGCCATCGCACTGGTGGCCGCGACCGCAGCAGGCTATGGCGTCACGCGGGGATTGAGCGCCGACGACAAGCACGACGATAAGCAGGCGGCACGTGGAAAGTACCTTGTGCAGCTCGCTGGGTGTACCGACTGCCATACACCAGGGTATTTTTTTGGACGTCCGGATATGGCTCGATATTTGGGCGGCTCTGACATCGGGACAGAAGTGCCCGGGCTCGGTGTTTTTGTCGGTCGAAATCTCACGCCCGACAAAGATACGGGACTGGGCAATTGGACCAAGGACGAAATCGCGACCGCAATCCAAACGGGGGTTAGACCCGACGGCCGCATTCTCGCGCCCATCATGCCCTGGCGCGCCTATGCTGCGCTCACGAAATCGGATGTCGCCGCTATTGTTGAGTTTCTGACGAGCCTGCCGCCGGTCACCAACAAAGTGCCGGGGCCGTTTGGCCCCGACGAGAACCCGCCGATATTCCGAAAGACGATACTACATCCACACGACTCTATTCAGCACAACTGAGCGGCCTTGGTTGTTAGCGTGTGCTGTCACATGCTGGCTCAAAGAAATGAGATCTCCTCAAAAGGAAAGTGTCAATGAAAGTCGTCTCCTTGGTTGGGCTGTTCGCCCTACTCGTGTCACCGCTGCAAGCGGAGGAGCGGGAGAACGTTTCAGTCAAACAGTTGCTGTCCACCACACGGACGGCGAGCGGACAACCAATCAGCTTGCCCCAGCAAAATGCCCAAGTCGTCGCTTCAATTTATGAAGTTATGCCGGGCGCCGCGTTGCCGATGCACAATCATCCCTATCCTCGTTATGGATATGTCCTCGCTGGGCTTCTGCGAGTGACCAACATTGATACGGGCCAAACCGATACCTACCAACCTGGAAGTTTTTTTCCGGAGTCGGTCGGTCAATGGCACAGCGGGACCAATATTGGTGATGAGCCGCTTAGGCTGCTTGTCATTGATGTTGTTGAGAAAGGGCAGACCAACGTCGTCTCCCTGAAATGATCCAAAAGGTCGCGACTGAGAATGAGGACTCGAAATGGAGATGCATACATCAAAATCGCTTTTCGTTATTCACGGAATCGCCGTTCACCCGCGAGCGCGAGTATGGCGGCGCCGGATCAAGTCTCTCGTTGGTTTGTTCTCGTTGATCAAGCGGGCGCTCAGGCGCGAGCTTCAGGTGGGACATGGCAGGCCGAGCGATTATCAGCGCAACACTAACGCACTAACAGCAAGATCGCCCAAGAAGGCCGAGTAACCGAGAGGAGCCTTCTACCAGCAACTACGAACATCCAAATTGTGATTTAAGATCATGAACACACGTGTCCTTCCGCCGCCTTTCGTCAAGCACGCCCCTTACGACTCGTCGCCTTCCGCCCGCGCAGCCAAATCTCTGCTGGCAGATATTCGTAAACTGACGCCTAGCATCACTTCACGCGCGGCGGAGATCGAGACGGCGCGACGAATTCCTGCAGATATAATTGAAGCGCTAAAATCGGCCGGCGTCTTTCGCATGTTTGTCCCACGAAGTTACGGGGGGTTGGAGCTTGATCTGCCGGCCGGCCTGGAGATCCTTGCGGAGCTTGCCAAAATCGACGGCTCAGTTGGTTGGAATGTAATGACAAGCAACAACGGCAGTCTGTTCGCGCCGCTACTGCCGCAGCGGACCTACGAGACCATCTATCAGAGCGGACCCGACGTGACGTTTGCGGGTGCCGCTCAACCTGCGGGAACCGCGGAGGTCAGTGCAGGCGCGTGGCAGGTAAACGGACGCTGGCCATTCGTCAGCGGTTGCCAATACGCCGACTGGATCGCCGGATTCTGCGTTACAGTCGCGAACGGCAAGCCGCTTCTCAGCGAAGGAGGACAGCCGCGGATTCCGGTTGCCTGTCTTCCGGCGCGCGACTGGCAGATCGAAGACACGTGGTATGCGGCGGGCCTCAAGGGCACTGGGAGCCATCATGTTGTCTTGAAGAACAAAATGGTTCCCGCCTCGCATTTTGCCGACCCCGAGCGCGGCGTGGCGTTCGTATCTGGACCGCTCTATCAGGCTCTGCTGCAGTTCCTCCCCCTTCTTCACGCCGCAAGTGCCCTCGGCATAGCCGAAGGAATCGTTGGCAACCTCATCGACCTTGCCGCCACCGGCCGGCGGCAACTGCAGTCGTCAGTGCCAATGCGAGCCATGGCTGAAAGCAACCGAGTACTCAACTCTCGTCCGATGCAGGTTATCGAACCTCCGAAGGTCATTGACGCAGGTGAAACAACGCAGATCGAACCTCTCGACCACTCAAAGCCATTCGCGGTTGATAACAAATCTCGCTTCAGAAGGTTCTAAAAGAATTGGCCCAGCAAGGGGTTTGCCGAGCCAATTCTCGGGCTCTGCCCGGAAACTGTTACTGTTTGAGCCGCATAAATAAAATATCACTTTTGAATGTGGAATACCAAGATTGGGCTACCAACTCACACGATAATGTTCATAAAGAAAATGCCCCGGTGGGGGAACCAATCCGGCCCTTCCTGAATCTACGCGCAAGGGGATTGGTCATGACCAATAAGCTAGCCCACTACCGGGAGCGTGCTGAGCATTGTCAGCGCATGGCTGACAAAGCGAGTTGCCAAGAGCAGAAGGCATTCCTTATGGAGGCGGTTCGTAGCTGGCGGTTACTGGAAGAACTGCACAAGCTTCACTCCTGCGTTGAAAGGTATGTCACCCAACCGGCTAATAGTAGAATGACTGACATTCATTGACCTTGCTATGTCCATTAGCGTTTCGCCGTTAGCTCTCCCGGCCAACGCTTCCTGACGTTGGAATTCCGTAAGCTTCGGTTTCCTTCCAAACTTCACACCTCTTAGCTTAGCTCTCGCTCTGCCTTCGCCGGTTCGAGATTTGATTAGCTCTCGCTCAAACTCTGCGATTGAGCCAAGGATATTCAGTAGCAACCTTCCGTGAGCCGAAGTCGTGTCCATGGCTGGATTGTCCAGCACTCGAAAATGCGCGCCCTTGGCTGAGACAGTCTCAAGGGTATTCAATAGATCGCGGGTTGATCTCGCCAACCTGTCGAGCTTGGTGACAATGAGCAGGTCACCAGACTTGAGACAGTCAATAGCTCGTCTCAACTCTCGTCGGTCTGTAACCGCTCCTGAGACAATCTCAGAATATATCTTGTCTGCACCAGCGAGCTTGAGACTGGCTTGCTGTGCATCAAGGGTTTGGCCGTCAGTTGATACTCTTGCATACCCGATGATCATGTTTGTCGCCTCCGTTTTGAACGTGAGTTTTGCACAGAAAATCCGGAACGTTTTCAACGTCGTCGCCGTTGTGCAGATGTTTTGAATTTTGCAACATCGGCCACGGCGCGAGCGATGATCTCCTGTCGTCTCGATAGCTCGCCAATCGCCTTGCGGTGGTCGCTGATTCGAAAATCCGAAAGCTTCCGCCCTTCGTCACGCCATTTCGTTTTGAGCGCACCAGCGGCGATCTGTGCCGCCCGCGTCATTGCGTCTGCTCGCAGGTTGGTATCTTTCATGGGCTTTACTCCTGGATTAGTAACAAAAAAGACCGCCAGGACTTTGTCTGTCCTGACGGCCTCCGGGAGAGTTCGCTTAGCCCACCTAGACATTCATCTTGAACCAGCCTTCATTGTCCCAGTCGTAGAACCCCTCGCTCAGGATATCCTCGACCAGTTCCTTGATCTCAGCCGGTGTGCCACTCCAGGTTCGTGGGCCGTACTTCTTTTCAAACTCCGAGCCTTTGCCGTACTTCTTGTTGTAGCTATCCATGTCCAGGTTCAGTTCAATCTTCACAGTCATCGAAGGTCTCCCTCGTATTGACTAACAGGCAATGTCTCACAAAGTAAAAGAACTGGGCGAGCTTTCACCCGCCCAGTTCAGGATTGCCTACTCCTTCACGGCAAGCTTGGCCTTGTTCTCCTCGATGAAAGCCTTGATGTGGTCAGCATAGGCCAGCACACGCTCCCACTGAGCGTAACTGGGAACCGCCCACACCCGTAGAGCGAGACAGCGCCTTTCTCACTGACTTTCAGTGAGAGCTTGCCGTTGCTCCGCTCCTTCAGCTTTCTGGTTCTCGGCCTTCAACGCTTCGATCTGGGCCAGCAGGTCAGCATTGCTCGTCGCCTTGCCGTTCGCCTGAACTGCAACCATCGTAGTCTCCCTGGTTATCAAACAACCCATTAGCGAGATTATTCGCCAATACCGCCCATGATTGCACGCAAATGCGGCGGCATGGCGGCGAATTCTCTCACGATTTCATTAGCTTGGGTGGGGCGGGGCAAAAGTCGCGTGCCTCGGATCGGCCACTACCCCTCCGCAAATTTTGTGAAAAACCCATAGGAGGTAATATATTACGTCTTATAGAGCATAAAAACGTTGTATATGTGGGTTGTATGTTTCAACCAACGATCGGTTCCATGTATTACGGCGCGGTACCCTTTTACGTATTGAGTGGGGCATCCTTCGTCGCGGCCGCGATATGCTTTAGCCTATTGTTTCTGCTTTGAGATCGGATTTTACATGCCGCCCATGCAGATTAGCTTAACCAAATGTTGATCTGTCACATGGACGCCACCAGACGTTGTTTTACAGTGGCGGTATGGATGGCAAACAAAAACAAAAGCATGCCGACGTCCTACAACTCGTAGGCAGCGTTTCGATCTTTGCTTCGCTGATCCTTGGCCTAGTGTGGGTCTTCACTCAGTTGGCCTTCCTATAGCAAGCCCCCAACGTTTAGCGATCCACTAGGATAATTGTCCGGCGCAGCGACGAGACTAAAGTTCTGGGCCGATCTAACCTCTTCATCCTCCCCTTAGCCTCTAGCCACGAGCTGGGGGCTTTTTCTTATTGGGTCCCCTGCGATGAGATTTTATCGTTCCATAAGGGAACATTATGGGTGGGCGTAGCGTTTTACCCGGTTCCTTGGGGAGTTGGGGCAATGGATCAGCTTGTAAGCATCCTATTGTTGATGCTCGGAATAATGGCTGCGGCCTGGATTGCAGTGCGTTGCGGAATTAGGGCGTCAATCGACAAAGAACGAAACGGCAGGGAGGGATGAAGGGGTCCCATTCCAAAGGAGAGCCTTATTGGTTAACGAATTCTTAAAATGGTTGTATCGTATGGACGTTTCAGTAGGCGATGGTTTCAGAGGAGGAATTAATGCGAACGATCTCTGTAGTCATGTTGGTTGTCGCAAGCGCACTCGTAGCAACAACCTGTGCTGCAGTTGCTCTGGAAGGGGACAACTCGGTGGTTACTCTAACGTATTTGATACACACCGAAATCGAGGCCATTTGGAACCGTCAAATGAGTATGCTTATAGGCAACACAGTGATAATCGGCGCGATCAAACTGGGAGGGAACGAAGCATCACCAGAGCTAAATAAAGCCATGGCCCTGGCGGGACTAGTTCTTTGTGTCGCCTGGGGAATCATGAACTATCAGGGATGGGATTTCTCTCACACCTTGTTAGCAGATGCTCAGAAGGCCGCCAAGCTCGCTGAACTCAAAGTAAATCCATACAGTAACTTTCCCACTACTTTTGGAGCAGAAATAATATTCTATTGTGCAATGTCAGTTGTTGTCGTGTTCTTCGTGCTGTACCTCTGGTTGCTGAGGCAGTCGATTAAACGTCTTGCCAAATTAAGAAACACCCCCCGATCATCCGACAACCAAGCAGCTGAGGCGGCGCAAATTTAGGCTGCCGTTGTTTCTGATTTGCTCATAATGGCCGGATGACCACTCGTGGCGAGCATCTGGTCCATTGCATCAGCTACGCTTTGATCCGGGCAAGGAAAGTCGTCCGTGGACTGAGCCTGAGCTTGTCAAAGGATGAGCGGAAGGCAGTAGCGCAAGCTGCCGTTGATGAGCTTCGCCGGAATGGGGATGGGTGGAAGCTGAATGAAGAGATCGAGCCGCCTACGGTGGAAGCTCGTTCAACGCTAAGCAGTTTCACCGAGGCGCATAGCAGGAAGAAGGACTAGCGAGCTTCATTCGGCGCCAAAGAGCTATTGAGCTTGGGAGACCAAGGCATCGTTGGGATTAAATTGAGATAGACTGGATAGTCATTGCTTGTGGGAGAGTACAACGATGGCTACCGACGAGGAAATTGCGATAGAGGACTTTGACAAGGCCAGGATTGCAGCGGGCAGTGACCGCAGTTGGCGGTGGCGGTGAAAGGGACTGAACATGAGTAAACTTGAGGAGAAGAAAGTTGGTTACCTGGCCCCGATAATTATCAATGTATATCTTTTTGCAATATATGCATTTGGCGTCCTCTGCATCATTGGTTGGGTCTATGGGTTATACGCGGCCTTGAAGGCTGGCAATCTCGCCTTAGCCGTCGTGGGTTTCATCGTCTTGCCAGTTGGAATTGTGAATGGTTGGGGGGCAATCTTGGGATTCTGGCAAGCATAGCTTGGACAGCCTGCATAGCCTCGCCCACACGCGGAGCGAATAAAGAACGCGCGAGGTTTTGCGAGATCGGATTGTGGCGAGGAAAGAGGATTATTAGTCGGCTATTTTCTGTGAGACCACTGGTTCACGAGCCGCCTTTAAGAATGCCTCGAAGTCTGCTCGGCTTGTGGTGACTGTCACGCTCCTGGTAAACGGCCACGGCCTCCTTGTACTCCTCCAGTCGCACCGTATCCGTATTCTGTCATTCTCGTTGAGCTTATCGGCAACGTTCAAACCAACAAGCCTAAAGCTTCGTTCTTCCTCAGGACCGAGGACCAAAAAGCTTCGGCCTCTTTCCTCTCCTGGGGTAATTGCCTCCACGATCGAAAGAAGGGCGGCGTTCTGGCCGTCGTTCATTGCAATGCTGATGACTTTCGGGGAGACGGCTATTCGATCGATGATGAGAGCTTCGTCAGCGGTGTTCTTAATCCGCAAGTCGAGATGGAAATCATAAGGCTGAAGATAGACAATTGGACGAAGCCGCCATACCCGGTCATAGATCAAGAAGCCGGATGAAGCGATGCCACCTATGCTGCCTAGTAAAGCTGCTCAACTTTCAACAGAGGAAACTTGGGCCATAGTTCAACGTGCAGTTCTTAGGACTGCGAGCGCAATTTGGTTCACTGGTCTTCCGACGCTGTTGCTTATGCAGATAGCAGCTTGGTCCCTTTTGAGATATCCGGACATGCGGACAGCCATGACCCTTGACGCTCTTGAAATGCAATCTACTAAATGGCTTTACTACTCCTACTTTTCGATTTCCTCGATCGTCCTATACAAAATCTATGATGACTATGGTCGCGAGCTTCTTAAGGATAAAGCCATTCTTGTCCTCCATCTGGGGCTATCCTCCCTATTCATGAATAATTTCGTCATAGCCTTGATGACGGATTTATCAGCAGTTGCGTCGGGCAAACCGGCGGCGCACTCCCCTCTACTAACAATATCGCTATCCTATGCGCTCACCGTTCTATCGATGCCGGTGTATTTTGTTTTTAGAGATTTTGATCGAGCGAAGAAGAGGGAGAAAACGCCTCCCAAAAGATCGACCAACAATAAACCACTCCTTCGACATGCGATTTCCCATGGGCTGTATTGGCTTGTCCCTTTGATAATTTCAGCCGCGCTTGCCGCGCTTCTTACTTGGCAATTTCAATTCGAGGACCCGTCAAAATTTGCTGGCAATATGATCTTCAACACCGTAGCACTCGGCGGCGTGGTTTTTCCCATCTATCAACGAATTGTCCGATAGGAGGTGAGCCGCGATTGAAATCCTCCACCCTCGTCCCCACCTCCCGATCATCGCCCGCTGCAAATCCGCTGAGCAGCGGCAAGGAGGACTGAGTGCCGCTGTGCTCGGTCCTCCGATGTTTTAGGGAGGACGTGGATGATCACACGAGCCGAACGCCTAGAACTCTTTCGATTCTTCGCTCGCCAACGTGATTGTTCACTTTGCAAAGACTGGCCACGCGCTGAAAGGGCCGCACGGCGTCAGGAGGTACTCAACTTCCCAGCTCGCATCTGCGTCAGATGTCACTTTGCCTTCTGGAGCGGCATCTGCGTTACGACCAACAGCCCAGAAGAATCCGAAGCTTGGAAGCAAGCTGTCCGTGAAGAACGGAAGAAACCACCAAACAGCCGTCGCCATGGGCAAGAAATTCTGGACGAGCTTAGGGCCAAGGCGGCGGCGAAGCATTAGACGCGTCGAACAATACGCACGGCGCCTGCAATTAGCATCTCTTGTCCATCGGATTCACTGCCGTGCTGGCCCGACCAATAGGCATGGGCCTTCGGTTCCATTTGGTTTAGGAACGACCCGCCTGACTGCATGGTGCAGTGAGAAATCCACGCTGTGTGAGTGAGCGTGTTGGGATTTTCGAGCGACACCTCGTGCAAGACTTGCCGCCCGTCAGCATTGTTGTTCCTGCCATAGGCATCGGCGTCCCCTCGTGTGGGCAGAACGAAAACGCAAGTCAGTCTCGACGGTAGTTGCGGGTAGTGCTGAACTCGAATTAGTTCGAAGAGCATCTCGCGACAGAGCATTCCGAGAACAAACACGCGGCCATTGATGGGTACCCCTTCGTGCACCTCCCGAATGAGGCGCCCAAAGTTGCCTGCCTCTATGATCGTCCCGGGCGCTCTCTCGACTGGCTGGAAATGAAACACGCTCGGCGCGTCCCCTTGTGAAGCGGTTCGCGATTTCCGCCCGCGTGGTATCTATTTGGTATCTCGGCGACGTCCCGGTTTCACCGCGTTTCGCGGAACCGTTTGATCTTCTTGGTAGCGGGGGCCGG
>Ga0066388_100001033_pt1 | contig 14910 bp, 9 predicted proteins | sample PanSoiMetaGPlot6_FD_64539 | JGI IMG/M metagenome (GOLD analysis project Ga0066388, IMG submission 64539) | Tropical forest soil microbial communities from Panama analyzed to predict greenhouse gas emissions - Panama Soil - Plot 6 (Hybrid Assembly) | ecosystem: Environmental > Terrestrial > Soil... | reverse complement strand
CTCGTGTTGACCTTCCGGATCGTGGAGGGCGAGGCCGCGGTGGTGGGGCCGATCCGGATCACGGGCTTGAAGCACACGCGGCAGTGGCTCGTCCGCGGCCAGATCGAGATGAAGCCCGGCGATCCCCTGGACCCCCGCAAGCTCTCCGAGCTCGAGCGGAGGCTGCTCGACCTCGGCGTCTTCTCGCGCGCGGTGGTGGTGGCCGAGCCCGGCAACCCGGCCCCCATCCGTATCGAGCTCGAGGAAGCGGCACCCTACAAGCTCGGCTACGACCTCCGCTACAACACCGACGAGGGCAGCAGCGGGCTCGTCGACGCCGAGGTCGGGAACATCTTCGGCACCGGCCTCACGCTCGGCGGCCGGGTCCGGGCGGGCCGGCAGCTGCGCGACTACCGCGCCTCCACGCACCTCCCCTCGGTGTGGAGGCTGGGGGACCTGACCGCGTCGGCCTTCTGGCTGCGGGAGGTGCTGACCCAGGAGATTCCCCCCTTCTCCGCCCCGCCCACGGAGCCGACGACTTCGATCCAGAAGGGGTTTCGGGCGCAGCTGGCCGTGCATTCCTTGCACCCGGCGGAGCTGCTCTACGGGTACAACTTCAAGCAGGCCACGATCATCTCGCCCATCTTCGCCATCCCCATCGCCCCGCGGGTGGCCGGGATCGAGACGTCGCTCGTCTGGAACACGCGCGGGAACATCCTCGATCCCGTCATCGGGCGGTTCTACAGCTTGACGCTCTCGCTCGACCACTCCGGGCTCGGCTCGGACTTCTCCTTCATCAAGGGCTTCGGCCAGGCCTTCTTCAACCACATCGTGAGGCCCCGGATCACCTGGGCCCAGGGCTTCCGCCTCGGGCTCGCCTGGGGGCTCAACGGGCAGCGGGTGCCGGGCTTCACGCCGGAGTTCACGGAGCGGTTCCGCGCCGGCGGCGCGAACAGCGTGCGCGGCTACGACACCGACAAGCTGGGTGCCCTGGACCCGCTCACCCACGAGCCGGTGGGCGGAGAGGCCGTGATCGTCATCAACGAAGAGCTGCGCTTCCAGGGGCCGGCGAGCATCGGGGCGGCCGTCTTCTATGACGTGGGCAACGTGTTCGACCGCGTCAAGGACTTCAGCTTCGACATGCGGCATGCCGTGGGCTTCGGCCTGCGGTACCAGTCGGGCATCGGCCTGATCCGCTTCGACATCGGGTTCCCCCTGAACCGCCGGCCCGACGAGTCCCGCTACCAGCTCTGGTTCGGGCTCGGCCAGGCGTTCTGACCCGGGCGGCACCCCCGGACACTCGCGAGACCGTCACAACCCGACCAGCCCCTCCCCCTCCGGACACGTATCCCTGAAGAGTCGGGGCGTGCCCTCGAAAGGGAGGGGACCATGAGCCTCCGGTCCGCGATCGAGTCGTTGTTCTCCCGCCACGTGGCCGAGCTGACCTCCTCGCCGCAGTTCCAGGCCCTCGAATCCGGCGAGGCGTCGCGGGAGCAGTACGACCGCTTCATCGCCAACGTCGTGCGGGCCCACCTCAAGTCACCGCAGATCGTCGCCTTCCTGTTCGCGCTGGCGCCTCCCCGCTCGGCGGCCGACCTCGCCCACAACATGCTCGAGGAGATGGGGATCGAGGACGAGGCGGGGGTCGCGCATCCGGCCCTGCTCGAGGACCTCGTCGCGGGGGCCGGGCTCGGGTCGCGGCTCGCCGAGCTGCACGCGGCCGCCGAGGACGACCTGCGCCGGGTCGTCGTCGATCCCCTGCTGTACGGCTCGCTCCGGGAGGTCGGCCTCGCCGCGCTCTGCGAGGTCGTCGCCTTCGAGTTCATGCTGTCGCGGCTGGCCGGCCGGATCGCGCGAGCCCTCTCCGCCCACCGCGGCCTCCCGCCCCGCTGCCTCGAGTGGTTCTTCCACCATTCCGAGGTCGACCTGAGGCACGCCGAGCAGGGCCTCGACAGCATCGAAGCCTACGCGCGCTACTACGAGTTCACCGAGGAGGACGCGGTCACGATCTTCGAGGCCACGCTGCGGGAGAACGTGTTCGTCCGCCGTTACTTCGGCGCGGCCGTCCGGGAGCCGACGCCGGCCGGGGCCGAAGCGTGAAGCTCACCTCGGCCACGCTCTTCGCGCTCGAGATCCCCTTCGTCGAGTCGTTCCGGCACTCGTCGAAGGAGCGCTCGGCCTGCGACTCCGTCGTGGTCCGGGTCCGCGACGAGGCGGGGGGCGAGGGCTTCGGCGAGGGAGCCCCCCGGCCGTACGTGACCGGGGAGACGGTGGACACCGTCCTCGACCACATCGCGGAGCGGCTCTGGCCGGCGGTGGCCGAGCGCGACGTGCCGTCGCTCGCCGGAGGAGCCTCCCTGGACGAGGTCGCGGGCCTGGTGCCGTCGATCGGGATCCCGTGGGGACGTCCCGACAACGCCAGCCGGGCCGCTCTGGAGCTGGCGCTCCTCGACTGCGCGCTCCGCCACGAGGGATCGTCGGCCGGCCGGCTCCTGCCCCCTCGCCGCGAGAAGGTCTGCTACAGCGGCGTCATCACCGCGGGAGCGGCCGAGAAGGCGCTCCTGCACGCCCGCCAGATGAGGCTCCTCCGGCTCCCGCACGTGAAGCTCAAGGTGGGCTTCGAGGACGACGTGGAGCGGATCCGGGCCGTGAGGACTGCGCTCGGGGACGGCATCTCCCTCCGCCTCGACGCCAACGGGGCCTGGACTCCGGCGCGCGCCGTCGAGGTGCTGGGGGCGGTCGCTCCCCTGGCCATCGCGGCCGTCGAGCAGCCGCTGCCCAGGGGGCCGGTCGAGGAGCTGCAACGGCTCCGCTCCGCTGTCGCGGTACCCGTCATGGCCGACGAGTCCCTGGTCACGCGGGAAGACGCCGACCGGCTCATCGCGGCGCACGCCGTGGACTTCTTCAACGTCCGGATCTCGAAGTGCGGCGGCCTCGCCCGCTCCCTGCAGATCGCGCGGCGCGCCGCCGACGCCGGCGTCGGCGTCCAGGTGGGCTGCCAGGTCGGAGAGACGGCCATCCTCTCGGCGGCGGGACGACACCTGGCCGCCGGGCTGCCCGAGGTGGCCTTCGTCGAAGGCTCCTACGGCTCCCTCCTCCTCACGGAGGACGTGAGCGCCGACGGCGTGAGGTTCGGGTACCGCGGCGAGGCGTCCGTCCTGACGGGTCCGGGCCTGGGCGTGCGCGTCCTCGAGACGCGCCTCCGCAAGTACGCCCGGAGGATCGTCGAGCTCCCCTCGTCCCGAGGCGCGGCATGACCTCGCTCCTCGAGCTGTCGCTCCGGCTGGGAGAGCGCGCGCACCGAGCCCGCTTCGAGGCGGCGGCGCAGGACCCCGAGCGCGCCCAGGCGGAGGTGCTGGCCCGGCTCCTGCGGCGCCACGCGGAGACCGCCTTCGGCCGGGAGCACGGCTTCGCGTGGATCCGCACACCGGCCGACTACGCGCGGCGGGTCCCCGTCCGGGACTACGAGGCCTTCCGGCCCTACGTCGAGCGGATCGCATCGGGGACCCCCCGCGTCCTCACCGCCGACCCGGTGGTGATGTTCACGACCACGAGCGGCACGACCAGCGAGCCGAAGCGGATCCCCGTCACCGCGGCCTGGCGCGCCGAGATGGCCTCCCTCACCCGGCTGTGGATGCACGGCGTCCTCCAGGATCACCCGCGCTGCTTCGCCGGCAAGGTCCTCTACGTGGCGAGTCCGGCCGTCGAGGGCACCACGCCGCGGGGGCTTCCGTTCGGCTCGCTCTCCGGAGTGATCTTCCGGCGCATCCCGTGGATCGTCCGGCGGCAATATGTCCTGCCCTACGCCGTGAGCGTCATCGCCGACCCGGAGGTCCGGTACTTCGTGACGATGCGCCTGGCCCTCGCGCAGCGCGTCTCGATCGCGAGCACGCCCAACCCGACCTCGTTCCTGCGTCTGGCCGAGACCGTGGCCGCGCGCGCGGAGGCCATCGTGAGGGCGGTCCACGACGGCACGGTCGGCGAGCCCCGCCTCGAGACGACGCCGGGATGCGGCTATACGCCCGAGGAGGCCGCCCGCGAGATCCAGGCCCTCCTCCGTCCCGACCCCCTCCGGGCCCGCCAGCTCGCCCAAGTCATCGAGAAGCATGGCGTCCTCGCCCCCCGTCACTGCTGGCCCGACCTTTCGCTCGTCGGCTGCTGGCTGGGAGGCAGCGCGAGCATCCACGCGCGCCGCCTGGAAGAGCACTACGGGCCGGTCCCCCTGCGCGACCTGGGCCTGCTCGCGAGCGAAGGGCGGATGACGGTTCCCCTGGAGGACGGCTCGCCCGGAGGGGTCCTCGCCGTCCACTCCGCGTTCTTCGAGTTCGTTCCCGAGGACCGCATCGAGGACCCCGCGCCGAGCGTCCGCCTCGCCCACGAGCTCGAGGACGGCCGGCGCTACTACGTCCTCCTCTCCGGTGGCAACGGCCTCTACCGGTACGACATCAACGACGTCGTGGAGGTGGACGGATTCCACGCCCGTACGCCGCGCCTGCGCTTCGTGCGCAAGGGGCGCGACATGGTCAGCATCACCGGGGAGAAGCTGCACCTGAACCAGATCCAGACCGCGGTGCGGGAGGCCGAGAGATCGATCGGGCTCGACGTGTGGCAGTTCCGGATCATCCCCGACGTGGAGGAGCGGCGCTACGACCTGCTGATCGAGACGCGGCCGACGTCCGCCGACGCAGACGCGCCGCGGTTCGCCGCCGCCTTCGACCGCACGCTCGCGTCCGCCAACGTGGAGTACGCCTCCAAGCGCCGGTCCCGGCGGCTGCGGCAGCCGCGGCTGTTCCTGATGCGGCCGGGTTGGGCGGACCGGATGAGCCGCGCCGACTTCCGGCGCGGCAAGCGCGAGGCGCAGTACAAGTGGCCGGCCATCCGCGACGAATGGGACGAAGCGAGCCGCCTCGAGGTCGTGCGGCGCTTCGAGCCCCCCGAGTGAGCGGGGCCGGAGGAGGAGGCGAAGCTTGAGGATCACGCCCTTCACCCCCAACCGTCAGTTCATCGCCGACCAGCTCGAGCGGGCGCGGAAGTACCACTGCTCCATCACGCTGGTCTACGAGTTCGACGTGACGGCGCTGCTCGCGCGCCTCGAGAAGGATCGGAAGAGCGGGCGGGACGTCGGCTTCACGGCGCTGCTCGTCAAGGCCACCGGCCTCCTCCTGTCGCGACACCCGCGGCTCAACCGCCACGTCTTCCACCGCGGGTTCCGCCGCTACGAGGTCGCCTTCGACCACGTGAGCTGCACGCTCGTGGTCCGGCGCACGGGACCGGACATGGAGGACCTCCTCTTCCCCGTGCTCATCCGCCACACCGACCGGCTGAGCGTGGAGGAGATCCACCGCATCATCCGCCACCACAAGCGGGAGCCCCTCGGGCGGCTGCCCCAGACCGCGGCGTTCCAGCGGATCAAGCGGATGTCCCGGCTGGCCCTCTGGTGGTTCGGCTACAAAGCGCGCCGCGACCCGCGCTTCTACGAGCGGTACTTCGGCACGTACGGCCTCTCCTCCAACGTCGGCTGGGGATGGGGCCCGGTGGCGGGCTCCGCCGTGGCGAACACCGGCGTGGCCTTCCTGCCCGGAGCGGTCCGTGACCTGCCGCGCGTCGTGGACGGCGAGATACGGGTGCGGAAGGTCCTGTCCCTGGCGATCGTGGCCGACCACAACCTCGTCGACGGGGCCGACATCGCCCGCGCGGCGGCGGCCCTCCGGCCGATGCTGGAGTCGCCCGCGCTGCTCGGGACGACCGCTGCGGAAGCCGGTCGGCCCGGCGGGCCCGACCTCACCACCGCGACGCTTTGGGCGACCGAGCCGGTGGGCGACGCGACGGTCGATTCGAGTTGTCCCTATCCGACGTAATGCGTCAGGCCGACTTGTACTCGTTCAGCCGGTTGTAGAGGGTCTTCAGGCTGATCCCGAGGACCTCGGCCGCCTTCTTCTTGTCGCCCTCGCACTCCTCGAGGGTGGCGAGGATGAGCCGGCGCTCGGCCTCGCCGAGCGAAGTGCCGACCTTCACGGCGAGGCTCGACCCCGCGCTCTCCTGCACGCCGAGGGGCAGGGAGTCCAGGCCGATGTGCTCCTCGGCCAGGATGAACGCGCGGTGGACGAGGTTGCGCAGCTCGCGGACGTTGCCCGGCCAGTTGTGGCTGCGCAGCCGGTTCAGGGCGGGGCGGGTGAACTCCTTGCTCAGGTCGTGCTCCTTGTTGAGCAGGGCCAGGAAGTGCTCGGCCAGCAGGTCCACGTCCTCCCGGCGGTCGCGCAGGGGCGGCAGCGAGATCGGGAACACGTTCAGCCGGTAGAGCAGGTCCTCGCGCAGCTTGCCCTTGGCCACCGCCTCCTCGGGCTTGCGGTTGGTGGCGGCGATGACCCGCACGTCCGAACTGATGGCGTCGTTGCCGCCGATGCGGGTGATCTTGCCCGTCTCGAGCACGCGCAGGAGCTTCACCTGCAGCTCGGCCGGCATCTCGGTGATCTCGTCGAGGAACAGCGTCCCGCGGTGGGCGCGCTCGTAGTAGCCCCGGTGCATGCGGTCGGCGCCCGTGAAGCTGCCCCGCTCGTGCCCGAACAGCTCGCTCTCGATGAGGTTGGGCGACACCGCGCCACAGTTGATGGGAAGGAAGGGCTCCTTGTGGCGCCGGCTGAGGCCGTGGATCGTCTCCGCGACCAGCTCCTTGCCGGTGCCCGTCTCGCCCGTCAGCAGGACGGTGGCGTCGGTCTGCGCGACCTTGCCGATGAGGTCGTAGACCCGCTGCATGGGCGGCGAGGCGCCGATGAGGGGGCCGAACCGGCCCAGCTTGCGCAGCTCGCCGCGCAGGGTGCCGATCTGCTCCTTCAGCTCCCGCGTCCGGGCGACGTTCGTGAGGACCTGCTTCACGCGGGCGAAGTCCACCGGCTTGACGATGTAGTCGGAGGCTCCTCGGCGCATCGCCTCCACCGCGGTGTCGACCGTCGCCTGGCCGGTGATGAGCACGACCTCCGTTGCCGGGCTTGCCTCGAGCTCCTTGAAGAGGTCGAGGCCGTTCCCGTCCGGCAGGTGGAGGTCGACCAGGAGGACGTCGGGGATCTCGCGCGCGATCTCCGCCTTGGCCGCCTTCAGCGTATGGGCCGTCCGCGTGTGGAAGCCCTCCCGACCGACGACCTCGGCCAGGCCGAGGACGAAGTTCTCGTCGTCGTCGACCAGGAGAGCGCGCGGCATCTCGGCTTCCGGCCGGGCGGGCCGCGAGCGGGCAACCGCGCTCGGCGAAGACACCGACGCGGTGCGGTCAGGACTGGGCTTTTCGATCATCAATCAGCCGATCTTCAGCAAAAGACGCGCCAAGGGCTCGCGAACAGGGAAACGGCCCAATCGGCCGACAAACCGGGCTTTTTCGTGACGCACGCATGGCGGGAGGAGCCCGGCCCGGCGCCTTTTCTACACTTTACATCAAACGTCTCGATGCAGGCGCTCGATCCGCAACCAGGCGTCGCGGGCGGCCTCGCGGGCCTCCTCCCACGACAGCTCACGGTCGTGTCGCTCCCATTCACGCCGCAGCTCGGCCTCGACGTCGTCGAAGCGCCGGCCACGGTACCGGCGGTGTCCGTCCCAGCCGTACTGGTAGGCCGGACGATACGTCTCGTAGCTCGCCCCGGTTTCGACATAGGGCCGCGAGGCATAGTGGGCGCGCCAATAGTCGTCCTCGGCGATGGGGTTCAGCAGCTGTGAGGGATCGACCGGATGGCGATGAGCGGGGTCCGTCGGCTTGATCGCCTCTGCCGCTTCCTTTCCGGCAAGGCCGCCGGCGACGGCGCCCACCAACGTGCCCAACGCCGCCCCGATGGGCCCGGCCACGGCACCTATCGACGCGCCCGCGGCCGCACCCCCCGCCGCGCCGATGCTCGTACCCAGCGGGTGCGCGCCCGCCGCCCCCGAGATCGGATCCGGATTCTCGTCGTCCTGCGGGTCGTGGGCGCTCCGCTTCTCGTCTCCCGCCATGGCGCGACCCCCCTTCCGGAGTTCGAAGCCGCCGTCAGGGACGACTCCAGTTCCCAATATAGGAGTCAGGCCGGGTTTTTCAATGACGTATCGGTGATCCCTGGGCGAGCGCCGCGACCGCGCGCACGAGCGCGACGGGGTCGATGGGCTTGGCGAGGTGGCCGTGGAACCCGGCGCGCAGGACACGGATACGGTCCTCGGCGGTGGCGTAGGCCGTCAGGGCCGCCGCCGCGACGGCGCCGCCTCGCTCGGCGGGCAGGGCCCTCACCTTGGTGATGAGCGCGAAGCCGTCCTCCCCGGGCATGGCGATGTCGCTCAGGAGCACCTGGGGCTTTTCGCGCTCGAGGGCCTCGAGGGCCCGGGCCGCGGTGCCGACGGCCGTGACGTCGGCGCCCGCCTGCCGCAGCAGCACGGCCATCGCCTCCCGGGCGTCGGCCTCGTCGTCCACGAGGAGGACGCGCAGGCCGTCGAGCGACACCGGCGTCCCCCCGCCGGCCTCCGTCCTCGCGGCAGGAGGGGGGGCCTGGAACAGGAGGGGAAGCGTCACCGTGAAGGTCGCCCCTTGCCCCGGCCCTTCGCTCGACGCCTCGACGCTGCCGCCGTGCAGCTCGACGAGGTGGCGGGTGATGGCGAGGCCGAGCCCCAGCCCCTTCTGCGTGCGGGTGCTCGTGCTGTCCGCCTGCCGGAAGCGCTCGAAGATGAACGGGAGGAAGTCCGGCTCGATGCCGATGCCGCTGTCCCGGACCGTGAGCCGCGCATGGGCGCGCACGCGCGAGAGCTTGACCTCGATCCGTCCGCCCTCCGGGGTGAACTTGAGCGCGTTGGCGATGAGGTTCCCCAGCACCTGCTGCAGCCGGTCCGGATCGCCGGAGACGGGCTCGATCGGGCCGTCGACCACGCAGTCGATCCGGATCTTCTTGCTCTCGGCCGGGAGCTGGGCGGCCGCGAGGGCGGCGTCCACCACGGCCACGAGGTCCACCGGACGCGCCTCGATCCGCAGCTTGCCGGCGATGATTCGGGACACGTCGAGGAGGTCGTCGATGAGCTGGGCGAGGGTCCGCGTGCTGCGCTCGATCATCCCGAGCGCGCGGGCGGTGGCCGCCTCGTCGAGCTGCTCGTTCCGGAGGAGCTGCGTCCAGATCAGGATCGCCCCGAGCGGCGTGCGCAGCTCGTGGGAGATCATGGCGATGAACTCGTCCTTGGCGCGGTTGGAAGCCTCCGCCTCGGTGCGGGCGGCCTTCTGCCTCCGCGCGGACTCGCCCCGCGCGCGGTCCGCCTCCAGGCGCGTCGCGATCCGGGCCCGCGTCTCGCGCTCCCGCAGGCGCCGCGGGAGCACGTCGTCTGCCCCCGCCTCGAAGGCCTCGACGCGGGCCGCTTCGACGTCGAGACCCCACAGCACGACGGGCAGCAGCCGCGCCTGGGGATCGGCGCGGAGGGCGCGCAGCAGGCCGATGGCCTTGACCGAGGTGCCCCCGATGAGGACGAGGTCCGGAGCGTGCTCCTGGATCTTATTGAGGGCGGACGAGTCGGACGTCTCCTCGACGTCGTAGGGCGGCGCGAGCGCCCCGCGGAGCCGCTGGCGCGCCTGCGTGGCTCCCCCCACGACGAGGAGGCGCGGAGCTCTCGACGACGGTGCCTCCTTCATCCCTACAACGGTACATCATCGAGGCTATCCGCGGGCGGGCGCGCGACCGCGAGAGGCCGGCGGCGGCGGCTCTTCGTTATAGATGCTGCGGGGCTGGGGACGGTCGGCCGCCGCCATCTCTTCCTGCTGCTCCTGGCAGTCCCGGCAGGTGCTGGCGAACGGAACGGCCTTCAGCCGCGCCTCCCCGATCTTGGCGTCGCACTCGACGCACACGCCATAGGTCCCGTCCTCCAGGCGCTGGAGGGCCTCGTCGATCTTTCGCAGGGTCTCGGACTCCATCTCCATCAGCGCGAAGTCCATCCCGAGCACGAAGTCCTCCATGCTCTGCTCCTCGGCGTCCTTCACCTGCTTGGACTCGGTGGGCAGGACCTCACGGAGCAGCCGCAGCTTGTTCTTGATCTCGGATTGGCGCTCGCGAAGCATGGTGCTCAGCACCTCGTAACGCTTCTGATCGCCGACGGTCGCCTTGTGCGTCATGGGAACCTCCCTTTTCGCCGGATGCAAATCCCAGAGGAATCTGCGGGGCCTGCCGTCGTCGCACTGCCAACGTCGTGGTGGGCACGGAAGCAACAAGCATGCCCGGACGGGAATGGGCCGAAGCGAGCCGGTTCGCGGGAATTCGCGGGGGCGCGGGCCTGCGAAGGAATGCAAGCCTTGCACTCCTTTTGCACTTTTTCGTTTGCGAGGCCATGGAAGTCCTGTGGACCTGCCCAGGTACGCAAATCCTATAGACTGCCTTCCGTGTTGGACACGTACCTCCTTATGGATGCAGAACAGCGACCGGCGGGTGGGACGGCAGCCACAGGGCGAAGGCCCGCGGCCCCGGCATTTCGCCCGTAAGTACACGTCAAACTGGAGTTATGTCTTGAACGAGGAATTGGTCCGTCCACTTCGAAGAAATGGCACGAAGGTTGCTCCCCCCTCAGAGCATGAGCCGTCATTTCATCCACGCCGACGCTCACGGCAACGAGGAGGTTTCATGATCGCGTGGTTCCGTTGCTTCTTCCGCAATCACCACAATCCCGTTCGCCATCCCCTGGGCGGCTTCAAGTGCGCCGACTGCGGGGAGGCGGGAGCGGATCTGGAGCAGATGGGATTTGCGGACGGCGGCTACGTGCTGCCGGTACGCAGGATCTTCTCCCGTGACCGTGGCGAGTTCACGCGCACGATGTTCTGGGAGCCCAGCCGCCGCGGCTGGTAAGGCCAACCGGCAGCACGTCCGGAGCGCGCAGCGTAGCGCTCCATTCGGGGTTCATGTGCTTCGGCTGGCGCCGGCGGTGGACGCTTCGCGGTCGGACGCGCGAGGCGTCGCCCCGATGACCACGCGCACCCGGTGCGCGCCCCCGTCGTCCTCGATCGGAATGCGGCGGGCATCGACGGGAGCCCCGTCCAGCTCGGCCTCCGCCACGCCGCGGCAGCGGCGTTCGGGATTCTCCACCACGACCTCGTAGCGCGTGCGCCCGAACCGCCAGGTCAGGCGATAGCCCGGCCAGACGGTCGGGATGCAGGGGTCGAGCTCCAGCTCCTTGCCGTGGACCCGGAGGCCGAGGATCGCCTCGAGACCCACCCGGTACATCCAGCCCGCCGAGCCGGTGTACCACGTCCATCCTCCGCGCCCCGTGTGGGCGGCGTGGGCGTAGACGTCGGCCGCCACGACGTACGGCTCGACCTTGTAGCGCTGGATCTCGGCCGGCGTGCGTGAGTGGTTCACGGGGTTGATCATGTGGAACAGCTCCACCGCCTCGTCACCGCTCCCCAGCCGGGCCATGGCCATCACCGTCCATAGCGCCGCGTGCGTGTACTGGCCGCCGTTCTCGCGGATGCCGGGCGCGTAGCCCTTGATGTAGCCGGGATCCGGAGTCGAATGGTCGAAAGGCGGCGTGAGCAGGAGCACGACCTGGGCCCCGCGCCGGACGAGATGGGTGCGGACCGAGTCCATGGCCCGGTCCGCGCGTCCCACGGGCGCGGCCCCCGAGAGGACCGCCCACGACTGGGCGATCGAGTCGATCTTGCACTCCTCGTTCTGGGCGGAGCCGAGCGGCGTCCCGTCGTCGAAGGAGCCCCGCCGGTACCACTCGCCGTCCCAGGCCCGCTCCAGGCTGGCGGAGAGACGTGAAGCTTCCTGGCGATAGCGCTCGGCCCGCGCGCGGTCGCCCCGGCTCTCGCAAATGGGGGCGAAGGCAGTCAGCACGACGTGGAGGAACCATCCGAGCCACGTGCTCTCGCCCCGGCCCTGCGGTCCGACCCGGTTCATGCCGTCGTTCCAGTCCCCGCTCCCGATGAGGGGAAGGCCCTGGGGACCGGAGGTGATTCCCTTGTCGATCGCCCGCACGCAGTGCTCGAAGAGGGACGCGCTCTCCGCCGATACGCGGGGCAGCGAGTAGCTCTCGACCTCGCCCGCGGCCAGGACCGGCGCCTCCAGGAACGGGGCGGTCTCGTCGAGGACGCCGACGTCGCCCGTCACGTCGGCGTACTGGGCGGCCGCGTAGGGCAGCCAGAGCAGGTCGTCGGAGCAGCGCGTGCGGGTGCCGCGGCCGCTCGGTTCGTGCCACCAGTGCTGGACGTCGCCCTCGAGGAACTGGCGTCCCGCCGCGCACAGCAGGTGGGCCCGTGCGATGTCGGGCCGGGCCAGGCACAGGGCCAGGACGTCCTGGAGCTGATCGCGGAAGCCGTAGGCCCCCCCGGGCTGGTAGAAGCCCGTGCGGGCCCACATCCGGCAGGCGAGGTCCTGGTAGAGCAGCCAGCGGTTCATGAGCAGGTCGAAGGAGTCGTCGGGCGTGTGCACCTCCACCGCCCCCAGCACGGCGTCCCAGCTCGCCTCCACCGCCGCCAGGGCCGCATCGGCGGCTTCCGGGCGGTTCCGGGCCTCGATGAGCCCGCGCGCTTCGTCGGCGTCCCGCCCCTGGCCGAGGAGGAAGAGGGTGCGCTCGCTCCGCCCGGGCTCGAGGACGACGGAGACCTGGAGGGCGGCGCACGGGTCGAGGCCCGCCCCGAACCGGCCGGACAGGCCGGCGCGCTTCAGCGCGGCCGGGCGCTCGAGCGCGCCGTTGCGGCCCAGGAACTCGAGGCGGTCTCCGGTGGCCGCGGCCAGGGGCCGGTTCGCCGCCACGAAGGACACGCGACCCGCGAACTCCTGGTTGTAGGGATTCCGCGCGAGCACCGCGCCCGTCGCGGCGTCGCGCTCCGTGACGACGTGGGGATTCGGGCCGCCGCGGGGCGGGCCGAGGATCCACTCGACGTAGGCGGTCAGCGTGAGGCGGCGGCGCCGGCTCGACCGGTTGGTGAGCCTCAGCGAGGAGATCTTCACCGTCTCGTCCCGATCCACGAACACGGTCAGCTCGTGCTCGAGACCGTGCGCGCCCTGCGCGAACCGGGTCACCCCCGCTGCGTGGCGGATGATCCACCGCCCGTCCTCGCGGTCGCGCCGGCGCGGCCCGGGAGTGGCCGTCCAGAACTCCCCCGTCTCGTCGTCGCGGATGAAGAGCGCCTCCCCGGTGGGATCGGTGACGGGATCGTTGAAGAACGGCGTGAGCCGGTTCTCGCGGCTGTTCTCCGCCCACGTGAAGGCGGCGCCGGACGCGGTCACCACCGTCCCGAACCGCGGGTTGGCGATCACGTTCGCCCACGGCAGCGGCGTCTCCTGGTCTCCTTCGAGGACGATCACGTACTCGCGGCCGTCGGGCGTGAAGCCGCCGAGGCCGTTCGGCATCACGGTGGCCGGCGGCTCGACCTCCGCGGCCGGCGACGCCGGCCAGGGGGAAGACGGCGCGGGGAACTCCAGGGGCTCCGGCCATTCCGCCTCGGCGTAGGGGCGATCGAGCTGGTTCTTCAGCTCGCCGCGCTCGCCGCTGAGCACCGCTCGCGCCACCGAGGCGAGGAGGATCCGCTCGGGCTCCGCCATGCCGTCCGCGCGCAGTAGGAAGGTGCCCCCCGGGCGGCCTTTCCAGGCGCCCCACGGTCCGCTCTCGAGCAGGGCGGTGAGCGCCTTGTGCATCTCGTCGAGGTAGCCGATCGGATGCTCGTTGAGGATCACCACGTCGGCGCTCATTCCCTTGAGGCGCCAGTACTCCTGCGCCTGCAGCACCTGGCGCACGAGCGGGATGTCGTTCTCCTCGACGACCTTGACGAGGAGGATCGGGAGGTCGCCCGAGATCCCGTGGGGCCAGAGGGCTTCCTGGCCGAGGGTCGTCCGCTCCACCACTTCCGGCGCCGCCCTCAGCGAAGAGTCCGTGTACAGCACGCGGGAGGCGAGCCGCTCGAAGAGGTGGGCCTCGTCGCTGGTGATCCCGAGGTGACGCAGCTCCACCTGGGCGTGGGTGTGGGCGAGGGCGAAGGTCCGGCCGGCCGAACCGGGGTCGTGGTACTTCTGGGCCAGGACGAGCGCCGCCTCGCGGTCCAGGGCCATCCCGGTGGCGAAGGCCATGCGGACGAACCCGCCCGGCGCCAGGCGGACGCGCTGGCGGAGGCTCGCGATCGGGTCCAGCACCGCCCCCGTCGTGCCCGACAGGGCGCGCCCGTCGAGGGCCAGGGGGTCCTCGAGCGTGCGGCCCCGGCCGACGAAGCGGGCGCGATCGCTCTCCCACTCCACGGGCCCCTGCATCCGGCCCTCCATGCTCAGGACGTGGACCGCCCAGAGGTGCGGGTCCTCGGCCGCTCGCGGGCGGCGCCGGGCCACGAGGGCGGCGCTGCCCGGCAGGTACTCGGTCTCCACGAAGAGCTTCCCGAAGGCGGGGTGGGCGAGGTCGTCGGCGGGTGAGCCCAGCACCAGCTCCGCGTAGCTCGTGACCTCGATCTCCCGGGGCCGGTCGCTGCGGTTGGTGAGAGCGAGGCGCCGCACCTCGACGTCGTCCTCGGGGGAGACGGCGATCTCGAGCAGCGTCTCGATCTCGTCGTCGCGGCGGCGGAGGACCGCGCGCTCGAGGAGGAAGGTGACGAGGTACTCCTCCGGCTCCCGGCAGGTCGGCTGGTAGCCCGCGGACCACACGAGACCGGTCCGGACGTCGCGTATGTAGATCGCCTGGCTGGCCACGTCGCGCGTGCCGTCCTCGCGGGCCCGGGTCACCGCGCGGCCCCGGCACGTGCTGGTGCCGCCCCCCGCGTTGGTGATGGCCACGGTGTACGCGCCGTTGGAGAGGAAGTGAGCGTGCGGGTAGTGCGTGTGCGGCGAGCGGAAACGGCGGGCCATCATCGACGCCGCGGGCGCCGACACGCGGGTGGCCTCGGCGGGCCGGGGCTCGGTGATGGCGGCCGCGCGGGGCAGGCGCTCCTGGAGCAGGAGCTCGGTGGCCTGCACCCGCGGGTCGCGGTGGAAGCCG
>Ga0066388_100001032_pt1 | contig 14916 bp, 18 predicted proteins | sample PanSoiMetaGPlot6_FD_64539 | JGI IMG/M metagenome (GOLD analysis project Ga0066388, IMG submission 64539) | Tropical forest soil microbial communities from Panama analyzed to predict greenhouse gas emissions - Panama Soil - Plot 6 (Hybrid Assembly) | ecosystem: Environmental > Terrestrial >... | reverse complement strand
GGGGGCGAGCGTCACGTAAGACAGGGAGGCACATGCATGAGGACGCTCATCTTGGGGGGCGCAGCCGCGGCGGTGGTGCTGGCTGTCGGTTCGGTCGCAAGTGGCGTCCACGCGATGCCGACCGGGTCCGGCTTGGGTCACGCGATCGAGGACACCGACTTGACCGACCAGGTCCACTGCCGCTGGGGACATCCGCATCACCTTCGCCGTTGGGGCTGGTGGGACGGCTGTTATCGCGGCTTGCGCCGCGGCTACGTGGTCGCACCGTTCGCAGTCCATATGGGTCCGCGACGGTTCTGGCGTCGCCGCTTCTGGTGAAGCCAGCCCTATGCCTTTGCGACATGAGCGGCCAGCAGCCATCCATTCGGCATTTCAGGCGCATGCTCAGGATACGGCGGGGGCATTCCGATAGGCGTTGATCACGGCGCTGACAAAGCTCCCGCGGGCCTCCGGCAACGCCATCCCGCGCGGTTCCAGGACGTGCCGCAGCAGGAAAAAGCCGGTGACCGCGAAGGCGTCGGCCAGATCCTCGGTACCAGGCTCGCGCTCCGGATCGGCGAGGAATGGCGGCAGGCGCAGGAGCTTGTCCTGCCAGGGTTCGCCCGCGGTGCGCGAGACGGCACGACCGCTGCGCGGTGAAACGAAGCAGAGGTCGGCGGTTGTGCCGGTCGCCGCGCAACGGTCGAGATCGAGGCCGAAGCCGAGTTCGCCCAAGAGCATGAGCTCGAAGCGCGCCATTTCCGGACCGGCTTGACGGGCATCTGTGAGCCGATCGAGCACGCTGGCGAGCGCGGCATGAATGCTCGGATGCGGATCGCGTTCGGGTAGCAGGCGGCAGAGTGCGCCGAGATGAGTCACGCCATAGACGGCGTGCGCCGCCGACAGGAAGGAGCCCGCCGGCAGATCGAGGCCCTCGACCGTATAGTTGCCGAGGTGCTCGTCGAGCCGCGCCCGCCAGGTCACCGCGACCCGGTTGCCCGGCTGCAGGATAGGTCGCAGGCGCGAGGCCGCCCCGCCGCGCACCAGACCGAGATGACGGCCATGCTCGCGCGTCATCAGTTCGAGGATGGCGTTCGCCTCCCCATGGCGACGCACGCCCAGCACGATGCCTTCATCGGTCCATTGCATCGCTGGTGCCTTTACTCCTCAGAACCGGAATCGTGCGCGGTGGCATCATGCTATTCCTTTGGGAACTCGAGTCCCATCTCGCGATAGCGCTCCGGATCGTCACCCCAGCCTTCACGCACCTTCACGAACAGGAACAGGTGCACCGGCTGCTCGATGACCTGCGCGATTTCGCGCCGGGCGTCAGCACCGATCGCCTTGATCGTCTGGCCGCCCTTCCCGAGCACGATCTTGCGCTGGCTCTCTCGCTCCACGTAGATCGTCTGTTCGATTCGCACCGAGCCGTCCTTGCGCTCCTGCCACTGCTGCGTCTCGACGGTGGACTGGTATGGCAGTTCCTGGTGCAGACGCAAATAAAGCTTCTCGCGTGTGATCTCGGCCGCAAGCTGGCGCAGCGGCGCGTCGGTGATCTGGTCCTCCGGGTAGTGCCAGGGTCCCTCCGGCACCGCGGCGGCGAGCCAGCGCTTGAAGTCCGCGACCCCATCGCCGGTCAGGGCCGAGATCATGAAACTCGCCGCAAACGCCACACGCTCGTTCGCTTCTCTCGCAAGCGAGAGCAACGCAGGCTTTTCCGTGAGGTCGATCTTGTTGAGCAGCAGCCCCTTGGGCTGCGGCACCGCAGCGAGACCGTCGAGCAGCACCAGCGCCTCCGCGTCGATCCCGCGCTTGGCGTCGATCAGCACGCCCACGATGTCTGCGTCGTGCGCCCCCGCCCAGGCGGTCGTAACCATGGCGCGGTCGAGCCGGCGCTTGGGTGCGAAGATTCCCGGTGTGTCGATGAACACAAGCTGCGCGGCGCCTTCGATCGCAATGGCACGGAGCAGCGTGCGGGTGGTCTGAACCTTGTGTGATACGATCGTGACCTTGGTGCCGACGAGCGCGTTGATCAGGGTCGATTTGCCGGCATTGGGCGCGCCGATCAGCGCGATGAAGCCGCAGCGCCGGCTGTCAAGACCTTCGCCCGTCTGTTCAGACATCGGGGCGTTCCGCCTTGACCCCCTCCCGCGTCAGCATGGCGCCGGCCGCCGCCTGCTCGGCCGCGCGTTTCGAGCGTCCGAGGCCCTCGGCCGGCGCGCGGCCGGGAAGTTCGACCGTGACTCGGAATTCCGGATCGTGGTCGGGCCCCTTGCGCTCGACCTCCCGATAAGAGGGCGTCGGCAGACCGCGCGCCTGCGCCCATTCCTGCAGCACGGTCTTTGCATCGCGCAGTGGGCGCGCGGGCGTGCGCATGCGCTCTTCCCAAAGCCGCCCGATCAGCGCCGACGCGGCCGGGTAACCGCCGTCCACGAACACCGCGCCGATCAGCGCCTCGCAGACATCGGCGAGGATTGCGGTACGGTTGCGCCCGCCGGCATTGTTCTCGGATGCGCCGAGCCGGATTGCCGCGCCGAGGTCGATCCCACGAGCAACGTCGGCGCAGGCCTCCTTGCGCACGAGGTCGGCCAGCCGGCGCGACATTTCGCCTTCGTCGGCCCGCGGAAAAGTGCGGAACAGCATGTCCGAGACGATCAGGCCGAGCACATGGTCGCCCAGGAATTCGAGCCGCTGATAGCTGCCGCCGCGATTGCGCGCGCCCGCGAGCGCCGAGATGTGGGTCAGCGCCTGCTCGAGCAGCGCTGGATCCTTGAACCGGTAGCCGATTCGCGCCTCGAATTCAGCGGTGCCGCGCCGACGCCGCTTGGGTTCTTTGGCTTCGCTGGAGGCGGCGGCCGCGCGCGCCTTGGGCCCCGGCCCGGCGGCGGACGGTGCCGCGGCTTGGGCTGCTTTGCTCTTAGGCATGCGGCTCATCGGAGAACCGTGAAGAAGCGGCGCAAGCGCAGCGCGGTTGGCCAACGCCAGACCTGCCAAGCCGCCGCGCCATCGCCGATCGAGAAGTAGATGATCTCTGCGCGGCCGACAATGTTCTCGAGCGGAATATACCCGACCTCGTCGAGGACTCGGCTGTCCGTCGAATCGTCGCGATTGTCGCCCATCATGAAGAAGTGACCGGGCGGCACCTCGTAGACCGGCGTGTTGTCGAGGGGGCCGTTGTCGAGAAGGTCAAGGGTAGTATAGCTCACGCCGTTGGGAAGCGTTTCGCGCCAGCGCCGGATCTGGATCGTGTTTCCCGGCACCTCCTCGGTGTCGACGTAATCCTCGATGCGCTCGCGCTGGACCGGCTCCCCGTTGAGATGAAGATGGCCGCCGATCATTTGGATGCGGTCGCCGGGCAAGCCGATCACGCGCTTGATCAGATCGACCGAATTGTCGCGCGGCAGCCGGAACACGACGATATCGCCTCGCTGCGGGTTTGAGGCGAGAATGCGCCCGGAGAACAGGGCCGGCGAAAACGGCAGCGAATAGCGGCTGTAGCCATAGGGGTACTTCGAGGCGAACAGGGCGTCGCCGATCAGCAGCGTCGGCTTCATCGACTCCGAGGGAATGTGGAAAGGCTGAAACAACAGCGTGCGCACGAGCACGACGAGGACGATGACGGGCAGCCAGAACCGCAGCGTCCTGACGACGATGCCTTGTTCGGGCTTTGCCTCGGGCTCCGCGCGCATCGGTCTTGGTTGCGCCGCTCCGGCGGCTAGGCGGTGATCCTACCGCACGATCGTTGGCAGCCGACCCCAGCGCACCGACCAGGGCCACCGCCAGAAGTGCCAGCCTGACTCGCCTTCGTAAACTGAGAAGAAGATGATCTGCGCGCGCCCGACGAGGTTTTCGAACGGCACATATCCGACCTGGGATTCAACGCGGCTATCGGTGGAATTGTCGCGGTTGTCGCCCATCATGAAAAAATGACCAGGCGGAACCTCGTACACTTTCGTGTTGTCGTAGAAGCCGTTGTCGATCAGATCGAGCGTCGTGTAACTCACGCCGTTAGGCAGCGTCTCACGCCAGCGTTTGACCCGTGTGGTGCGTCCGGTCTCGTCGGTCTCGATGAAATCGTCGATCCGCTCGCGCTTAACCGGCACGTCGTTGATGTGGAGCACGCCCTGGATCATCTGGATGCGATCACCGGGTAGCCCGATCACGCGCTTGATGTAATCAACGCTGTCATCCTTGGGCTGCCGGAACACGACAATGTCGCCTCGCTCCGGCATTCTTGACCAGATCCGGCCGGAGAACAGCTTGGGCGAGAACGGCAACGAAAAGTGGCTGTAGCCATAGGAAAATTTCGAAACGAATAGATAGTCTCCGACGAGCAGCGTCTCCTTCATCGAGCCGGAGGGAATATTGAAGGGCTGAAAGAGAAAGGTGCGGATGACCACGGCGATAATGAGCGCGTGAAAGATCACGCGCAGGGTCTCGCCCATGCCGCCTTCATGCCGCTTTGCACCGGTCGTCACACTCATGTGCCTCTGGTCCATTTCGGATTCGTACCCCGCGCCGTTTCTAGCCGCTGCGGCGGCGGTGCGCAATGAAAGCCGGCGAAATTCGCTTGACCGCTTGGTGACCATGTTTGCTGTGGAATATCAAAGTATTAAGGGCGAAGCCCGAACGCGCGAAAATGTGATGAGGAACCGTCGCGGCATGGGATGGGTCACGGCGGATGTCAGGGTGACGTCAGGGTGACCCGATCGGAACCGCAGAGATGACCACCAGCGCCTGCGCCATCGGCCCTTCGTCGGTGACGGTGACATCGATCCTGGCCTCGCAGCCTTCGGGAGTGATGGCTTGCAGACGCCTGAGCGCGCCACCGGTGAGCTTCATGGTCGGCCGACCGGACGGCAGGTTGACCACGCCCATGTCGCGCCAGAACACGCCCGCCCGCAGTCCGGTACCGAGCGCCTTGGCGCAGGCTTCCTTGGCCGCGAAGCGCTTGGCATAGGTTTCGAACCGGTTGGCGCGGCGCTCGGCCCTCGCGCGTTCCGTGGGGGTAAAGATGCGCGCGAGGAACCGCTCGCCGTGGCGACCGATCACCCGCTCGATGCGCCGAACATCGCAAAGGTCGGAGCCGATGCCGATGATCATACCTGAGCCTTCGCCCGCCCTCGATCCATGGCCGCGCGCATCGTTCTGACCGCGTCGGCCAATCCGGAGTAGACGGCCTCTCCGACGAGAAAGTGTCCGATATTGAGCTCGACCACCTGCGCGAGTTCCGCGATGACCTCGGCGGTCCCGAAATCGAGGCCGTGACCGGCGTGAACCTCAAGGCCGAGCCGGCGGGCGAGCAACGCGCCAGCGCGAATACGCGCCCATTCGGCGTCGGCCGCCGCTCGATTGCCGTGCGCCCGCGCGTCGCACCAGGCGCCGGTGTGAATCTCAATGACCGGCGCCCCGAGAGCGACCGCGGCCTCGACCTGAGCGGGTTCGGGCGCGATGAATAGGGACACCCGGATGCCTGCCTGCTTGAGCGCGGCGATCGCCGGGGCAAGTTGGGCGTGCTGGCCGGCCGCGTCCAGGCCGCCTTCGGTGGTGCGCTCGGTGCGCCGTTCGGGCACCAGACAGGCGGCGTGCGGCCGCCTCTTCATTGCGATGGCAACCATCTCGTCGGTCGCCGCCATCTCGAAATTGAGCGGCTTTGTGATCTCGGCCTTGAGCCGCGCTATATCGTCGTCGCGAATATGGCGGCGATCCTCGCGCAGATGCGCGGTGATGCCATCGGCGCCGGCCTCGATCGCAATCTTCGCCGCGCGCACGGGATCCGGATGCATGCCGCCGCGCGCATTGCGGATGGTGGCCACGTGGTCGACGTTGACGCCGAGGCGGAGATGGGGAGCAGGCATGTGCGGCCGTGGGGCGCCCTATCGCATCCAGCTCTCACGCATTCACGCGCTCGGCGTTCGACACCACGTCCTTCGCGCGCAATTGGGCGATAATCGAGGTGAGATGCTTGAGGTCATAGACTTCGAGATCGATCACGAGCGAAGTGAAGTCGGGTGACTGCCGCGACATCCGGATATTGTCGATGTTGCCATCATGCTCCGCTATCACCTGCGCAACCTGGGCAAGGGTGCCAGGCTCGTTGACGGTCTTGAGCGCGATGCGCGCCGGGAACCGGTGTGGCGTCACGTCGTCGATGTCCCAGCGCAGGTCGAGCCAGCGCTCGGGAGTGTCTTCGAAATCCTTCAGCGAAGGCGACTGGATCGGATAGATCGTGATCCCCTCGCCCGGCGTCATGATGCCGACGATGCGGTCGCCCGGCACCGCGCCACCCTCGGGCGCAAACCGGACCGGCAGGTCGCTGTTCATGCCGCGGATCGGGATCGCCGGGCCAACCGTGTCCGGCACCTTGTATTTGACCGATTTGGCGCGCTTGAACCCGAACCAGCCGCTCTCCGCCTTCGGCCGCTTGCGCTCTTCCTTGTAGTCCGGGTACATCGCGCGCGCGACATCGGCGGCCTTGATCTCGCCGCGGCCGACCGCCGACATCACGTCCTCGATCGAATTGCGCGCGAGCCGCGGCAAAGCGCCCGCAAGCTTTTCGTCCGAATAGGCAATCTTGGCGCGCTGGCAGAACCGCTCAACCATGTTCCGGCCGAGACCGGCATACTGGTTGCGGACGGCTGTCCGCGTGGCGCGGCGGATCGCGGCGCGCGCCTTGCCGGTGATGACGAGCGACTCCCAGGCCGCCGGCGGCGCCGTCTGCGCCTTCGAGGTGATGATCTCAACCTCATCGCCGTTGGTCAGTTCCGACACCAGGGGCGAGATCTTGCCGTTGATCTTGCAGCCGACGGCGGTGTTGCCGACGTCGGTGTGCACCGCATAGGCGAAGTCGATGGCATTCGCCCGGCGCGGCAGCGCGATCAGCTTGCCTTTGGGCGTGAAGCAGAACACCTGGTCGTGGAACAATTCGAGCTTGGTGTGCTCGAGGAATTCCTCCGGGTTCGAGCCCTCGGCCAGGAGCTCGATGGTCCGGCGCAGCCAGGCATAGGCGCTCGATTCCCGCGACAGCATCTCGGTCGGCGAGCCGGCGTTGTCCTTGTAGAGCGCATGGGCCGCAATGCCGTATTCGGCGATTTCGTGCATCTCGCGGGTGCGGATCTGCAGTTCCACACGTTGCTTGCCGGGGCCGATCACGGTCGTGTGAATCGACCGGTAGTCGTTCTGCTTCGGCGTCGAAATGTAGTCCTTGAAGCGGCCGGGCACGACCGGCCACGTGGTGTGGACGATCCCCAGCGCCTGATAGCATTCGGCCAAGGTCTTCACGACGACGCGGAACCCGACGATGTCGGAGAGTTGCTCGAAACCCACCGACTTGCGTTCCATCTTGCGCCAGATCGAATAGGCGCGCTTGCTCCGGCCCGCGACCTCCGCCACGATCCCGCGGTCGGCAAGCTTCTTGGTAAGCTGCTGCTCGATGTCGGCGACGAGCCCGACGCTGCGCGCTTCGAGCGCTTCGAGACGCTCGCCGATCACACGGTAGGCGTCGGGGTTGAGCTCGCAGAATGCCAGATCCTCAAGCTCCTCGCGCATCTCCTGCATGCCCATGCGGCCGGCGAGCGGGGCATAGATGTCGAGCGTTTCCTCGGCGATCCGCCGCCGCGTCTCCGGCGGCACGTGCGACAACGTGCGCATGTTGTGCAGGCGATCGGCAAGCTTGATCAGCAATACCCGCACGTCATCAGCGATCGCCAGCAGGAGCTTGCGCAGGTTCTCGGCCTGCTTGGCTTCCTTGGTGACGAGGTCGAGCTTCTTAAGTTTGGTAAGGCCGTCGACCAGCGCGCCGATGTCGGGACCGAACATCTCGTCGATCTCCGCGCGGGTCGCCGCCGTATCCTCGATCGTATCGTGGAGGAGCGCCGCCGCGATGGTCGCGTCGTCGAGTTTGAGGTCGGTCAGGATGGCGGCGACCTCGAGCGGATGGGAGAAATAAGGATCGCCCGAAGCGCGCTTCTGTTCGCCGTGCGCCTTCATCGCATAGACGTAGGCGCGGTTGAGCAACGCTTCGCTGGTGGCTGGATTGTATCGCCGCACGCGTTCGATCAGGTCGTATTGCCGCAACATCTGCGGCTTCGTAAATTTCTTAAATTTTATAGTTCTTTCAATAGCTTGCGAGGCCGCCTGACGGTCGCGGTCAAACTCCGCCCGGGCATGGGCCTGGTTCTGCATACGCGGCAAGTCGTTCGAGGAGCGCACCATCAATAACTCGGGGGGCTGGCAAGCATCGGCGGCCAGCCGTTCACCAAGAATACCACGACGGTTCCCGCACGCCAAAAGCCGCGGCGGTTGTCCCAAAACGCAACGGCCCGGGCTGGGCCGGGCCGTTCCTGCCTAGTGTTCTGCTTCGGGCAACTTTATTCGTCTTCTTCCGGCTGCTCCTCGGGCGGCGCCAATCCTTCGAGCCCCTTGAGCAGTTCCTCCTCGGTCATGCGCTCGGGCGTGACCTCGGTGTCGTCCGCATCGACCGTGCCGCCTGCAGTGCCGATCAGTGGAACGGTAGCCGGCTCAGGCTCATCGACCTCGACGTATTTCTGCAGCGAATGGACCAGTTCTTCCTTCAGGTCGGCAGGGGAAATCGTCGTCTCGGCAATTTCACGCAACGCGACGACCGGGTTCTTGTCGTTGTCGCGGTCGATCGTGATCGGCGCACCCTGGGAGACCATGCGCGCGCGGTGGCTCGCCAGGAGCACAAGATCAAATCGGTTCTCGACCTTGTCGATGCAGTCTTCAACGGTGACACGGGCCATGAGCGCTCCTGCAATGGAACTTTGTCGGGAATGTAGGGGCTAGGTAACGGTCTTGCACCCCCAACGCAAGTATGAAATTTGGTGATACAAATTCTTCTTGGCGCGAGCGCAGCGCTCTGTTAGCAGAGTCCAGCAAGCGCTTGGTAACCCTACCATTTTACAATGGGATTGGTTCTGGTGGCGCGCTCATATTGGTAGGCGCACGCTCATTAGTCCAGGCGCGGCGATTCGATTGGCGGCTGCGTACCGCCAGTTAATCGGATCACCTTCGGCATTTCGATTGAGACGGCACATGACAACAACTCAAATGGAAAAGCTCGCTCTGTTCATTGATGGCGCCAACCTCTACGCCACCGCGAAATCGCTAGGCTTCGATATCGACTACAAGCGGCTGCTGCGGGAGTTTCAGACGCGCGGCTATCTGATGCGGGCGTTCTACTACACCGCCGTCATCGAGGACCAGGAGTACTCGTCGATCAGGCCGCTGATCGATTGGCTCGACTACAACGGCTACAGCGTGGTCACCAAGGCAACCAAGGAATTCGTCGATCAGACCGGCCGCCGCAAGGTCAAAGGTAACATGGATATCGAGCTCGCGGTCGATGCCATGGAACTCGCCGAGCACATCGACCACATGGTGCTGTTCTCGGGCGACGGCGACTTCCGTTCGCTGGTCGAAGCAATGCAGCGACGCGGCGTGCGCGTCACCGTCGTCTCCACGATCTCGACTCAGCCGCCGATGGTCGCGGACGAACTGCGCCGCCAGGCCGACGTCTTCCTCGATATCGTCGAGCTGCAGCCCAAGATTGGACGCGACCCGGCGGAGCGGGCGGCGCGTGAAGCGCGCGAGCCGCGCGAGCGCCACCCGCAGTTCCTGCAGCGCAGCGCGGTGCCGCAGCGCGCTCACGCCGGGCCCGGCGACGACGACGATTTCGAGGACTAGGCTGCGCCGCGATGCCCGGCGCGACCGACGCTTCCAGCCCCGGCCGCAACTGCCCGCTTTGCCCGCGCCTTAAGGCGTTCCGCGAGGACTGGCGTCGCCGGCAGCCAGGGTGGTTTAACGCCCCGGTTCCCGCCTTCGGACCGCTTGCGGCGCGGCTCCTCATCGTGGGGCTTGCGCCCGGCCTGCAAGGTGCCAACCGCACCGGACGGCCATTCACCGGCGATTACGCGGGTGATCTCTTGTACGACACGCTGACGCACTACGGTTTCGCCCGGGGTACCTATCGGGCGGATCCGAGCGACGATCTCGAACTCGTCGATGCCCGCATCGCCAACGCGGTGAGCTGCGTGCCTCCAGAAAACAAGCCGCTTCCGGCCGAGATCAACAGCTGCCGGAGGTTCCTGACCGCGACGATTGCGGAAATGCCAAACCTGTGTGCCATCGTCACGCTTGGGCGCATCGCGCACGACAGCACGGCGGTCGCCCTGGGACACAAGAAGTCAGCCCTCCCCTTCGCCCACGGCACCGCGCACGACCTCGGCGAGATCAAGCTGTTCGCGAGCTACCATTGCTCGCGCTACAATACCAACACCGGCGTGCTGACGCCGAAGATGTTCCGCGCCGTGTTCGCAGATGTGCGTGGCTATCTGGACGGCTGAGCCGCCGCATGGTTGCAACCCAAACCGGCGCGTGTAGACTTTGGACTGTCGGAGGGGAATGGGCCATGTCCAACGTCTTTGCCGCCATCGAGCGGGCGACGCTCGTGGAAGACCCATTCCCTCATCTGGTCGTACAGGATGCGTTGCCGGCCGATATCGCCGACACCTTCCTTGCTGAGATGCCTTCGGTCGAAGTCTTGGCGCAGGGACGTCCGATCGGCAGCAATGTCCGCTTCTACGTGCCCTCCGCAGTGGCGTTCGCCGATCCGCGCATCGCCGAGCCGTGGAAGGGAGCGTTGCGAACCTGCCTCGATTCAGCGCAGGGCTTCCTCGACCTGTTCATCCGCAGGCTCGGCGACCATCTCCGCACGACCTACCCGCAGTTCGAGACCCAGTTCGCGCCACTCGACCAGCTGCGCGCGCGGCCGCGCGCCCACAAGGGCCGGCAGAAACACGAAGTGGGAATGGACTTTCAGATGGTTGTTAACTCGCCGGCTCTAACCAGCGGCACCAGCGTCCGCGGTGCCCATCTCGACCAGTCCAATAAGCTGATTTCCGGCCTGCTCTACCTGCGCACGCCCGACGACGACTCGGTCGGCGGCGAGCTTGAGCTCTACGCATCGGCAGTCGATAAGGTCTCGCTCGATCAATCGAACAATGCGTCTAGCGAGCAGGTCCGGTTCGCGCGTCGCTATCCCTACCGGCATAATCTGCTTGTCCTTCCGCTCAACAGCCCGCTGGCGTTGCATGGCGTCAGCCCGCGCGGAAAGACCGCGAAGCCGCGCTATCACTTGCATCTGGTCGGCGAAATGACCGCGCCGCTGTTTGAAACGCCGCGCTCGAAGGCCGCGGCCTAGCGCGAGGTCCTGAGCCAGGCGACCACCTCCTCGGCGTTCTTGTCGGGCGGGAATACCGGGTAGAACACCTTGGCGATGACGCCGTCATCGATCACCAGCGCCATCCGCTTGAGCAGCGTCATGCCGGCGACCGTAAAGGTCGGCAGCCGGATCGCGTTGGCGAGCTTGAGCGCCGCATCGGACAGGATCAGGAACGGCAGACGGAGCCGTTCGGCCGCCTCGCGCTGGTAGTCGCTGTCCTGGGTGGACAAGCCGTAGAGGTGGGCGACGCCTAATCCCTTGAGTTCGGCGAAATGGTCGCGGAACGAGCACGACTGCGGCGTACAGCCGCGGGCGCCCGGGATCGCATCCCATCCATCCGGCAGCGGTTGTCCGGGCACGCCGGTGCGCGGGTAGATGTAGACCACCGTGCGGCCTGCAAGCTTCGAAAGGTCGACCTCCTTGCCGTCGGTGGCCGCGAGCGCCACGGAAGGCAGCTTGAGGCCGGTGAGATGGAGCGCGCCGCCGTCATCCTGTGGCACCGGAATGCTGGGCGGCAGGACGGTGGGATCGTGGGGAGTCGTCATGGGTGTGCTCCGCGTTCGTAGGAGATTAATTCGAGCAGCGAGCCGTCCGGATCGCGAAAATAGATGCTGGTTCCTGTCCCCTTGGCGCCGAACCGCTCGATCGGCCCGCGATGGATCGCGACCTTGCAGCGTGCGAGATGAGCCACTGCGTCGGCGATCGGCCCCTTCCATTCGAAGCACAGGTCGCTGTTGCCTGGCGCGACCGGAACGCGAGCCACCTCGGCGGGCGTAACACCCGGACCATGCAGGTTGAGCTGCGCGTCGCCGAAGCGGTAGGCCCATCCTGCCGGCCGCCGCACGAGTTCGGCTCCGAGCACATCACGGTAGAACGCGTTCGAGCGCTCCCAGTCGGACACATGCACAACGCAGTGGTCGAACTTGATCGGCAGCGTCATGGGATAGGCGTCCATTCTCCAGCAAAAAAAGCCGGCCCGCCGGAAGCCTCCCGCGGGCCGGACAGCCTACGCCATTCCCAGGAGGTCAGTCGATCCAGGCAATATCGGTCACGCTACCGGAAAGACCTTCGATCTTGCCGGCCATCGTCGCCTTCCCGCTCTTGAGATCGACGGAGTAGAGCGTGCCGGCGGCGATGAGCCAAGCTTCGTTCTTGTCGGGCTGCGAGGCGACGATGTTGAACGCCAGCGGGCTGTTGACGGCCATGCCAAGCGAACCCACCGTGTTGAGGATGCCGTCATTGGGCGGTGCCTGCGTCACGAGCGCGCCGGTTGCCGCGTCGATGTCGTAGAGCGTGGTCGCCTGCGTCCCCTTCCACGAGTTCGTGTAGGCGCCGGCCACGACCCGAGGCGTCTTGCCGGCATTGGCGTCGCCGTCCTTGTATCTGTGCGAGCCGTCGACAGTCGCCTTGCCGTCGTCGACGTTGACGCGCAGGCTGGTGCCGTCCGAGGTCATCACCCGCAAGCGATCGGCCACCGGATTGAAATCGACGGTGACGGTGACGTCCTGCTTCAGGGTCTCCGACAGCCTGCTTTTAACGGTAGCCTGGCCGGACTTCAGGTCGATGGTGACGATATCGCCGTTGCTCGTAACGCCGTAGAGCATGCCGTCAGCCGGTCGCACGTCGATGCCGACCAACATGGTGACGCCCTTGATGTCGACCTTCGTTGCAACCCTCCTGGCGTCGGGATCGATGGTCACGATCGACTTGCCGTCGACCAGACCGATGATCCAGCCGGCGGCCTGAGCCGACGTTGCAACAAAAGAGGACGCGGCGAGCGCGCCCACGAAGGCGAATGTCTTTGCAGTCATGAACATTGGTGTCGCTCCCTTATGGTGGCGGCGAGGGTTGGCCGCCGAACGGGAGCAGCTACGGCATGGTTCAACCGCGGATGCAGAGCGCGAATGGAATCTTCGCGCACCGCCATCACGGCTTCGTGAGGGTGCATCGCCTCCGCGTCGCGTCCGAAGCGTCCTACCTCACTTCCGCCGCTTCATGATTGCAGTGAAATCCACGTCAATTTTCATCGGATGGCGGAGCGTTTGCAAAGTCCCTCTGCCAGGTTCGGCGGGGACGGTGCATTTCGCTGGTATTCAGCTATCCGCACGTTAATCGGGGACAACTCGGGGGAGCAGCGATCATGTTCGGATTTGGCAGAAAGACGCCACCGCAGCTTTGCAAATCAAATCCGGGCATCGGCGTTGACGGGAAAGTAGCATTTGCAAGAGATGCCATGAGCTGGACCGAGGAATTCAACACCGTCACGCTCGCGGCGTCAGCGCTGAAGCAACAGGGCTACGCGGTCCGCGCGGAAAAGACTTGGCTCGTCCACCCCGACAGCGGATTCATCCTCCTCCCTCAACTGGTGGAATTGCAGCCCCTGCCCGATGGTGGGGTTCGGACCGTGACGACGATCCAGACCAATCACCGTCGCGTTGCACCTGAGGGTCTATTTGAATACCAGCATTCTACGGGCGACAACGCAGCGAATTCGATCCGCAGTGGGTTTGATCAATGGGCGCAAGTAGATTTTCCGCCTTTGCTGGATGCGTTGCGGGCCAAGCCCGAGACCTGCACGATGCTCGAAATGGCGTTCCCCGCAAGCGAAGGGAATCCCGGACGGACTCGGCGCGCGATCCTTGGGCCGGTCATGCATTTTACTGCAGCGCCGCCGGCCAGTGCTCAGGAGAATACGTGCGCGTCAGGTGCGGAGACAGGCGAAACACATCCGTTCTGCCCCTGCTGCCTCCTGACGCGATCAATTCAGGCGTTCCAGGAGTTGATCCAAGGCGATGGCTTCTACGGCTTGCGTCTTTTTGCAGCGCGTGGTGACGACGGCATTGCGCAGGCCGACTGTCGCGTCAACGGCGACGACTGGGAAAAGGGAGCCCAGGCGCTTCGCGACTATGTGAGAACGTGGCCCGAAGCGGGTTTCGAATTCCGCAAGCAATATGTTGTGTTGCACACCGTGTAATCGAGCGCGCGGCGGCTGAGGCTTGTGCGCTTTGCCTCAGCCCTTGGCCCGCAGCAGCCGCCCGCGCTCGCGTTCCCAGCTGCGCTTCTTTTCGGTTTCCCGCTTGTCATGGAGCTTCTTGCCGCGGGCGAGCGCGATCTCGATCTTGGCGCGGCCCTTCTCGTTGAAATAGAGCTTGAGCGGCACGAGCGTCATGCCCTCGCGTTCGACAGCGCCGGCAAGCTTGTTAATCTGGCGCCGGTGTAAGAGCAGCCGGCGCGCTCGCTTGGGCGCGTGGTTGAAACGTCCAGCCTGCAGATATTCGGAGATGTTGGCGTTGACGAGCCAGATCTCACCCCTGCGCGCGTCGGCATAAGATTCCGCGATGGTCGCTTTGCCTTGACGCAGCGACTTGACCTCGGACCCGGTGAGCGCAATCCCGGCCTCGAAGACCTCGCCGATCTCATAGTTGAAGCGCGCCTTGCGGTTGTCGGCCACGACGCGCAGCTTGCGGTCCGATTTCGCCGCCATCAGAGCTGTCTCCCGGATTCGGCCAGCACTATAGCCGACGGCGGCCCGTTAGGAGGCCCGAAAAGCGTCAGCCGACCGAAGTCGGTGCATGCACCGGGAGGATTTGGGGTCGCGCTGAAGGCCGGCGGACCTAAGTGACGCCGGCAAGGCTTACCGTGTCGATCTGCCGGCGGATGACGGCGTAGCATTCGCAGGCCCGGGCCTCGAGACC
>Ga0066388_100001031_pt1 | contig 14918 bp, 16 predicted proteins | sample PanSoiMetaGPlot6_FD_64539 | JGI IMG/M metagenome (GOLD analysis project Ga0066388, IMG submission 64539) | Tropical forest soil microbial communities from Panama analyzed to predict greenhouse gas emissions - Panama Soil - Plot 6 (Hybrid Assembly) | ecosystem: Environmental > Terrestrial >... | reverse complement strand
GTTCGCCCGGGAAGCGACCTCCTGGTCTACGTCCGTATGTGTAACCGCGCCAATTCGCGCGCCTTTGCTGCCTGAGGATAGCAGCCATGACCCAGGACATGCCACTTTATGCCACCGCAGGAGCCGACCTATCGGCCGCCAACAACCGTTCCGAAGGCGCACGCAAGATCGGCGTGCGGGTGGCCCGCTCGCTGTCAGACGTCATGCAGGTCGTCGCGATCAGGGCGAGCGTGTTCATGAGCGATCAGACCTGTCCCTATGGGGAGGAGTTCGACGGCAACGATTTCTGCGCAACTCATCTGATCGGCTACATGGGCAATGAGCCGTCGGCTTGCATTCGCGCAAGATTTTTCGCCGATTTCTGCAAGCTCGAGCGATTGGCGGTGAGGGCCGAGTACCGCAAGACCCGGCTTGCCTTTCATACCGTTCGCGCGGGCATCGAGCTTGCCCGCAAGAAAGGCTTCCGGCGCATCTACGGCCATGCGCAGGATCGCCTGGTGAATTTCTGGGCTCATTTCGGCGCCAAGCCGCTTGGACCCAACCGAAAGCTCGTATTCTCGGACTTCTCGTACACCGAGATGGTGATCGAGCTCGATCCACACCACGATCCGATCACGATCGACAGCGATCCGTACGTCATCATAAGGCCCGAGGGTGAATGGCACGCCAAGGGCGTGCTCGATGCTTCAGCCATGCGGCCGGTGACGTCACCCCTGGACGGCCAGCGCGCCGCATAGGAACCCCCATGATGCACGTCATTCCATTTCCGCATCGTTTGCGCCCCGAGGGAGCACCGCTCATGTGCTTCCTTGACCTGCAGGTGGAATACGTCGCGGAAGGACGCGCGCTCGCTCTCGAGGAGCGCGCGCCCTGGATGGAGAACTGTCGACGCCTGCTCGGCTTCGCGCGCGCCGAGCGGATGTCGATTGCGCATTTCCGTCAGCTCTGGCGGGGCACGCTCCTGAACCCCGCCACGCCGTTTGCGGGTTGGATCGACGAGTTTCGCCCGCGCCCCTCGGAAATGGTCTTCGAGCGAAACCTGCCGTCCTGCTACGCAGCGGACGGATTTGTGTCGATCCTCGATAACATCGATTCTCCGCACCTCGTAATTGCCGGCCTCACCGGACATTGCGCTTGCCTGGCGACAGTGCTCGACGGCTTCCACAGGAAGCACCAGATCACTTTCGTCCACGATGCATCGTCGACTCCGCGGCTTGGAAAGTTCAGCGCCCACGAGGCGCATGCCTACCTGGCCGAGGTGATGACCTGCTACGCCGACGTCGTGTCGACCGAGCGCATCATCGAGCAATTGAGCGGCCCAGCTCTGAAGGCCGACGTAGTGAGCGGGGGAAGCAAATGAACGAGAAGTCCGACGTCGTGGCTCTGGAGCAAATTCTCAACTACGTGGCGCAAGAGGCGCAGCGCCTGCAATTATCGCCGGTCGTGGTGCACTGCCTGCGGATGGCGGCCTTTGAGCTTGCAAAGACGACTCCCGCCGAGAAGGTCATCGAGGTCAAGGACGACATATCGTTTCATTGATGCGGCGATCGGAAGCCCGCAACCGCCTTAGAGCGAGCCTGAGTTGCGGACTTCCGGTCGGCACTGTAGCCGACCTCCAAGGAGGAGACGATGCCGTTAGCGGTCGAGGCCAACGAGCGATTCCTCAACACGGCAGCACCGCGGGCAGCGGCCGATTGGGATTCGCTTCTTGCCTATCAGGTCGATCTCGCTTTTCCGCAGGAGCTGAAATTTCTTCTCTCGCTGAAGGTCTGGCGCGAGGCAGCCTGCGTGCTCGATGCCGGCTGCGGCAACGGCTACTATCTGTCACGGCTGCACGAGTTCTTTCCCGGAAAGCGATACTTCGGCGTCGACATCTCGCCGGAGCTCGTCGCCGTCGCGGCTCGTCGCCATCCCTCGATTGCCGTGACCATGACCGACTTCACCAACTACGCACCGAACCGCCGCTTCGACCTGATCATCATGCGATTCCTGGTTCAGCACCTCAAGGACTTCGGCGCAGTCCTGAATGCCGCCGATCGCCTGCTCGCTCCCAAGGGGCGGCTGTTGATCATCGAGTCGGACCTGGCGGCGAGCGGCCATCATCCTGACCTTCCGGCGCTGACCGACATGCTGATCACATTCGCGCGCGTGAGCGGCGGGCAGGGAGCCATCAAGCCTCGCCTGCTGGCCGACGCCGACAGACTTGTCCGCGAGACCAATTCCCGCTGGTCGGTCGAGCACCAGGAAAGCATCGCCAATCCGCATATTGGCCCGTTCGGCGGCAGCAAGCTCCTGGCTGTCTACCAGCTGTGGATCGACCTGTGCGAGCGCTCCAACATGTTCCGGTTCGACTTCGAGCGCGTCCGGGACGAGTTGGAGCGCTGGTCGCACGATCCGGCCACGTTCAGCAACGTGGCGCTGCGAATGATTCTCATGAAACGGTGAGAGGATCACAAGCCACAGAAGAAGAAATAGGGCCTAGTGCACCTGCGGAGTCGTCAAAACAGAGCGCGCTGAGGTCGCAATACCGGGCAGAATAGTGCTTGTTGCGACGAGCTTGCAGCAAGCGCCCAGCTTTGACCGCGATCGGTGGCAGCGTTTCAGCCACTTCCAGTAGAAGAGTTGCAAAAGTTTCGCTGTGTGAGAGCAAGCTATAAGTTTCTTCATCAACACTATTTGAAATTTTCAACAACAGGACGACAGTTCCTTGACGTACAGCGCTTGATCGATATAAGCACAGCTCATGACCCATCGCGCGTTGGCTCATCCAAGCGGGGGTTCCGTAGAAATGCCGCCACTAAGCGCGCAGCTGAGGCGCCTTCAGTGGTGAGTGCCGAACCTCGTCGCTGCCGACTGGGCAACGAGCCGAGTACGGAATAAACTCATTCAGCCTGGCACTTTTTTTTGGTGGCGCATGCCACCGAAATGCGTGCCGCCCTGAAGGCACTCGCCTTCCGGGCGCGCGCGCTGGACCATGTGGCACGCCGGCAATGCTGACCAATGGGCAGTCATCCCGACGATGTGAAGTGACCGCGAGTATGAAGTGACCGAAAGTATACGAAGCGACGACTATTTCAGAGGGGCATATGACTGATAGTTCTGAGGAGCATATGACTGACCGATCCGACGTCACTGCACTCGAACACATGCTCAACTATGTGTCCGAGGAGGCGCAGCGCCTTCGTGTGTCCGCCGTGGTCGTTCGTTGTCTCCAGATGGCGGTCGAAGAGCTCGCGCAAGCGGACACACAGAAGATCTGGCCGGACAATCCCTCTCTGCACTGAGCAGGGCTGAGTAAGAACCAACGGCCGCCGTCAGCGACCGCGATGGCTTTGCAATGATCCACTTATGCGATCCGCGAGTCCCTGTTTGCGACAGCGCAGTCGAGATTTCCCCCAACCGGAGCAGTTAGGCCCGGTATTGTTTTCCACATCGTCGACGCAATAGCTCGTCACGCTGGTACCTCGCGAGGCAGCAGGTCGGTATCAACGTGTCGAAGGAACGCGCCAACGCGCCGCCCGTGAATACCAAATCGGCAGCATCGTCTCGATCGCGCTACGTGAGCACCGCCCGCGACCAGAACGGTTCCTGTGTCCGCTGAGCCAATCCGCTTTGTTGCCACGAACGCGTCCTTAAAGTCGGCGTGACGATCAAGGGTCGGACATGCCGCAATCGGACTTGCCTCAATCAGACTTGCAGCAAAGCGACTTCATCAGCCACCTCGCCCGCAAGGGCGCGTTGCGCAACGCGCAGGAGCTCGACAGCGCGTCGGCAGCGCGGCGCCGTGACACGTTCGGCGACATCGACTGGGTCGGTATGACCAAGCTCACGCACACGGGCTTCGCGGACGAGCTTGCCGCGTTCTATCACTGCCCGCGGGTCCAGCGCGGAGACCTGGTGGGCGGTCGCTTCGCAGGTGAGCGCCTCTCCGCGCGATTTCTCAAGGACGAGCGGCTTTTTCCTTATGAGGATCGCGCCGGCGAGCTGACGCTTGCGATCGCGCGACCGATCGAGGGCGAAACCATCCGCGCAACTGAGATCGCGCTGCAGCGCACGGTCACGATCGCTGTCGCCACCGCGGATGATATCGACGCCGCGCTTGCCACCACGCTGGAGTCCATCCCGACCAAGGAAGCGCCAGTAGCGGCCGAAGCGGCCGCCGTTGACGACAATCTCGATGATCTACGCGATCTGGCCCGCGGCGCGCCGGTGGTGCGCGCGCTTGACGAGCTCTTGAGACTCGCGGTCGAGCAGCGCGGCACCGACTTGCATATCGAGCCCCTGGATAATGTGTTGCAGGTTCGACTGCGCATCGATGGCCTTTTGAAGCCCGTATCACCCCCGCCGATCAGCATGGCGAAGGGCCTCCTCTCGCGCCTCAAGATCATGGCGGGGCTGAACATCACGGAGCGGCGGCTGCCGCAGGATGGCCGCGCCCGCATCGTCTTTGCCGGAACCGAGGTCGATCTGCGCATCGCGACGATGCCGACAATGCATGGAGAGAGCGCGGTTGTCCGCCTGCTCAGGAAGGGCTCCGGCTTCGTCGCACTCGACCAGGTCGGGCTCGCCACGCGCGACGAGTCGATTCTTCGTAACGCACTGCAGGCACCCTTCGGCATGGTCATCGTGACCGGGCCGACGGGTTCGGGCAAGACCACAACGCTGGCCGCATCTCTCTCTGTGATCAACGAGCCTACGCGCAAGATCCTCACCGTCGAGGACCCGGTCGAGTACCACATTAAAGGCATCAACCAGACACAGGTTCATCCTGCGATCGGTCTGACTTTCGCCACGGCGCTGCGCTCCTTCTTGCGACAGGATCCGGATGTGATCATGGTGGGCGAGATGCGCGATCCGGAAACGGCGCATATCGGCATTCACGCCGCGCTGACGGGGCATCTCGTTCTTACCACGCTCCACACCAATACCGCCGCGGGCGCGATCCCACGTCTCATCGACTTGCAGGTCGAAAGCTTTCTGCTCGCGTCCTGCGTCCGCGCGATCGTTGGGCAGCGGCTCGTGCGCGTGCTGTGCGAGCACTGCAAGAAGCCGCATCGGCTCTCCTCGGGCGACCTCGCCCGCGATCAGCGCTATGCGGCGCTCGGGTTCAAGGCGGGGGATACCGTTCATGTCCCAGGCGGTTGCGAATGGTGCAGCTTCACCGGCTTCCACGGCCGCCGTGGCGTGTTCGAGGTGATCGAGGTGACGCCGCGCTTGCGTCACGCCATTGGGCCCAAGGTCGATGCGGTCGCGCTCGAGAAAGTCGCGCTCGCGGAAGGGATGACCACGATGGCCGATGACGGCGTTGCCAAGTGCCGTGCCGGTCTGACCACGATCGATGAGGTGTTCCGCGTAACGGCAAGCTTGTAGGGGGTGGGATGCCGCAATACCGCTATCGCGCCGTGGCGCAGGGCGGAGAAATCGTCGTCGGCGAGGTGGAGGCACCTTCCGACGACGAGGTCTTGCGGCGCATCGAGTATCTCGGCCATCTGCCAATCGATACCGAGGTGATCACGCCCAGTGTCCTGTCGCGCGGCAGCGGTATCGGCCGCAAGCTCCCCCGCGCGCGCGACGTCACCATCTTCCTGCGCCAGCTGGCGCTGCTCATTGGTGCCGGGCTCCCGCTCGAGGCGGCACTACAGACGCTGGGCACCGACACCAGCAAGGCGCTCTCGGCATTCGCCAGCGCCATCCGCGCTTCGATCTCGGCGGGCGACAGCTTTGCCGAGGCGCTGGAACGGCAATCGGCCGTCATCGAGCCGGCCTATATCGCCATGGTCCGCGCCGGCGAAGCCTCGGGGCGTCTGGAGCCGGTGCTGCGCGCCATTGTCGAGGACCGCACGCGCCGGGAGCTGCTCGCGGACCGCATCAATTCGGCAGTCCGCTACCCGCTCTTTCTGGTCGCTACCGCAATCGCTGTGCTCACCTTCTTCCTTATATATGTGGTGCCGCAGTTCGAGCCGGTCTTCAAGGATCTGGGCGGCAAGCTCAATGCGGGCGCAACCTTCGTTCTGGCCGCATCGACGTGGCTGCGCACCAATCTCGATCTGGTCATGGGCGCGACCGCCCTCACGACGCTCGGCGCGCTCCTGGTCGCCAGCAAGCGTGAGTGGAAGGCAAGGATCGTCGCTGCGCTCGGATCGCTGCCCGGAATCGCTGGCACGGTAAGCGACCGGCGCACTGCCCGCATCATCGGCACGCTCGGCTTGCTCGTTGAAAACGGCGTCGGGCTTCCCGCGACGCTCAAAATCCTGCGCGATGTCGTCAGCGGACCGCGCTACGTGGCCGCGGTCGATCGCGTCTTCGAGCAGGTGCGCAACGGCCGGCGCTTCGGCGACGCGCTCGCGGAGGCCGATCTGCTCCCGCCGCTTGCTGTGCGCATGCTCAAGGTCGGAGACGAGACCGGCGACCTGCCCTCGATCGCGCGGCATGCAGCGCAATTCTACGAACACAGGCTCGGCATCGGGCTCGACCGTTTGATGGGAGCGATCGGGCCCGCGACCATCATCCTCGTCAGCATCGTCATCGGCGCCTTGATCATATCGATCATGAGCGCGCTCTTGAGCATCACGGAGTCGGCGCTATGACAGCATTCGCAAACAGGCTTGCTCCCCACCGTCTTCGCTCGCTCGCGGCCGCCGCGAGTCCCGGCTATACCCTGATCGAGATCCTGGTGGTGCTGACGATCATCAGCCTGCTGCTCGGCCTCGTTGGGCCGCGCGTGCTGAGCTATCTCGGCGAGTCGAAGGTCAAGACCGCAAAATTGCAGATCGAAAGCTTCGGCTCGGCGCTCGATCTGTTCTATCTCGACACCGGACGCTACCCCACGAGCTCGGAGGGGCTCGATGCGCTGACGCAGCGGCCTGCCAATGTGTCGGTCTGGAATGGTCCGTATCTCAAAGGAAGCCGCGTACCGAACGACCCGTGGGGCAATGCCTACCAATATCGTGTTTCAGCAGAGCGGACTCCCCCCTATGAGATCATGTCACTCGGCTCCGATGGCCGCGAAGGCGGCACCGGAACGGCCGCCGACATCTCGAACGTGGAGCAATGACCGCAAGGCGGGCTTCACGCTGATGGAAGTCGTGGCGGTGATGCTCATCATCGCGCTGCTGGCTTCGCTCGCCATCACCATGATGCCGGGCACCGGACGGGCGAAGCTGAAAGCCGTGACGATGGAGACCGCCGCGCTGCTTCGCCGCGAACGCCTGAGCGCCATTCTGACCGGACGCGAGCGCCAGGTCGCCATCGATGGCGAGCGCCGCGTCCTCATTGGCGAGGGCGGCAGCACCGTCGCGATCCCGGCCGACGTCGCAATCGATCTCTTGAGCGCCAGCGCGGCCCAGAGGGATCGCGCCATGGTCGTCCGCTTTCATCCCGACGGCGCGTCGTCGGGCGCGGTGCTCCGACTCTCACGTGAAAAGGCCGAATATGAGATTCGCGTCAATTGGTATACCGGCGGCGTTTCGATCGAGCCGCGCTGAAGCGCGCAAGGCGCGCACGCACTGGCGATCCGGCGGCTTCACCCTGATCGAGGCGCTGGTCGCGCTCACGCTGGTGCTCGCCTTTGCGGCGGCGCTGACGCCGCATCTGTTCCAATCCCGTCGCATTGCGAGCGATGCCGAAGCCCGCGTGGCAGCGCATGTGCTGCTGCGCACGCTGCTCGACACGCCCTTCGACCGCGGCAGCCTGGCGCGGGCCGAGCGCGAGGGCGAGCTTGAGGGGCTGCACTGGCGGATCGTCGCCTATCCCCTGCCCGCCGCGGGCGGATCGGAACCGCCAGCCTGGTCCGCCTATCGCGTGGTCGCGAGCGTCAGCTTCGGGCGCGCGCAGATGATCACCGCCGAGACCGTGCGGCTCGGACGGCCGGAGTGAGGAACGATGCGCCGCCAGCACGCCATGGCCGGTCGGGATGGCTTCACGCTGGTGGAGGTGCTCGCGGCGTTGGCGATCGGCTCGGTGATCATCGTCGCAACCGCCGCGCTGGTCCACGATGTGGCGCTGCACTTCGATCGCGGAACCAGGACCATCGATGTCGCGGAGCGCTTCATCCTCGCCGTCGATCGGCTCTCCGCCGACTTTGGCTCGGCCCGGCAGGTTGCGCGCCGCACCGAAACCGGCAGGGCGGTCGCGTTCACCGCCGAGACCGGGAGCTCGCAGAAGCCCGGCAAGATCATCTTTGTCGGGTCGGCGCCGGTCGCGTCGTCACGGTCGGGTGATGAGGTGGTCATGCTGACCTTCGAGCAGGATGACAATGTCAGGCGGCTAGTTCGCCGCAGCGCGCCCTGGGCTGGACCGAACAGCCGCTTCGAGGACGTTGCACCTGACAATCCGGTCGTGCTGATCGAGGGCAAGTGGGACATCAGTTTCCTACTAGGGCGCCTGGCGCCGGGAGGCGCGCTGAGCTGGCATCCGAATTGGATCGGCGAATCGACCTTGCCGCGCTTTGTGCGGTTGCTGGTGCGCGGCGCGAGCGGTGGCGACCTGCTTGGCGAAGCCGACTTCGTCATCCGTGCCGACGCACCCGCGGCCTGCGGCCGGCCCGATGCTGCGGTCGGGTGCTTTGCCGCCGGCCCCGGCGGCCCAGCCGATGCGGGGAGGCCGCGATGACGCGCACCGATCCGCGCCGAGGCGCCGTGCTGGTGGCCGTGCTCTGGTCGATCTCGCTGCTGGCGGCGCTGGCGATGGCAGCATCGGTCACGTTCCGCAGCTTCACCGGCGTGATGGGCGTGGATCGTCATCGCGTCGAGCGCGATGCGCTGATCACCGCTGGCCTGGAAATGGCCGCCGGCGAGATCCTCAACGGCGCGACAGCGCTGCGCGACCTCGAGCTGACCGTCAACCTCACGACCGGCTCGGTGCGCGCGCGCCTGAACGATGAAGGCGGCCGCATCGATATCACCAAGGCGCCGGCGGAAGTTCTGGCCGCCCTGCTGCGCTCGGTCGGCGCGCCGCCGGCAACGGCGGAGAGTGCAGCCAGGGCCCTCGTCGAGCAGCGTGGCACCAGCAACGAGCAGCGCGGCACCAGCAACGAGCAGCGCGGCACCAGCAACCCAGCGCGGCGCACGCCTGTTCCTGTGCCCGCTCCCGTCGTGGCCACAACGCACGAGCAGGCCCTCGCCGCTATCGGCCAGATTGCAGGCATGCGCGCGCAATGGCTCGCCGCTCTCGCGCCGCTGACCACCATCTATGGCAGCGAGACGGTGAACCCGCTGACGGCGCCGCGCGGCGTCATCGCGGCGCTGCCCGGCGTTGACGGTGGGAGGCTCGACGCCTTCCTCGCCGAGCGCCGCAATCCATCCACCGACGCCACCCGGCTTGGCCAGATGCTTGGGCCGGCGCAGGCCTATCTCGCAGCCAAGCCGCAGCGTATCGCTGGAGTCGATCTGATCGCCGCAATGAAGGAGGGTCCGGGCGCGGCGGCCCGCGCCGTGATCGCCGTCCTGCCACAGGACAGCGAGCCTTACCGTGTGCTGATCTTCTCGCCCATGCCCGCGGCCGGCCTGCGCTAGAGCATGATCCCGAAAAGTGGAAACCGGCTTTCGGAAAAAGATCATGCTCAAACAAAAAAACTAACGGAGTGCGCGCATGCAAGCCGATGCGATCATTGCGGTGCTGAAGCGGTGGGTCGAGGTCCTCGCCATGCTGCTGCTCGCCTGGCGCGAGCACCGGCGCTCGCAGCGTATCATCATGATCAGCGAAGAGAACAGCGCGCTGGTGGTGCGGCAGACGGGCCCGGACCCGGTTAAGGACGCAAAGTCGCGGTCGAAGGTGCTGTCCGCTTCCACGGCGAAGCGCATCGCGCGCGCGGCGCGCGGCCGCTTTGTGATCCTCGCGCTCGCCGCCGACAAGATCGTGACCCGTCGCTTGAACGTGCCGGCACAGGCACGCGAGTTCCTGGCGGGGATCGTACGCAACCAGATCGAGCGCCTGTCGCCCTGGCCTGCCAGCGAGGTGATGTACGGATTTGCAGCCGATAAAAGCGAGGACGACGGCGCGACGCTCGATGTCCGTGTGCTGATGACCTCGCGCGCAGCGATCGAGAGCGCGCGCAGCGCGCTGACGGCAGCCGGCCTGCAGGTCGATCGCATTGTCACGCAGCCCGTCACCGAAGCGGGGCAGACAGCAGCCGAGCCGGTGGTGCTGTGGTCGAAGATCACCGACGGCCCGCACGAGGATCTCGCGACCGCGTCCAGGCTGATCGGCGCCGGCATCGCGGCCTCGCTGATCTGGGCCGTGATCCTGAGCATCTTTGCCCTGACCACGGCGTCCTCGCTCCGCAGCGAGGACGAGCAGCTCGCCGCCCGCGCCAAGACGCTGCAACGCCAGCTGCAAGCCGGACGCACGCCGGCCTCGCTCGCTTCCTTGCCCGCTCCGCAACGGGCTTGGCTCTCCAAGGAAACGGCGCCTGCGAGCATGATCGTGCTGGAAGCACTCTCGCGCGCCATCCCCGATTCTGCCTATCTCTCCGAGATCAGACTCGAAGGCGCGACCTTGCGCATCACCGGCATCGCCGATGACGCACCTGTGTTGCTTGCTCCGTTGGAGCAATCGGGTCACCTGAGCAATGTGCGCTTCTTTGCGCCGACCACGCGCGCTCCCGATGGGCGGCAGTTCCGGTTCCACATCGAGGCGCGCGTCGAGCCGCATAACACGATCGCGGATGAGGCCGCGCCATGAAGCTCGACCGTGAACAGACGATCTCGCTCGCGGCGTTGGCACTGCTCCTCGTGTTCTGTGCGGGTCTGGTGCAATACGCGATGCAGGCGCGCGCGGACGCCGCGCGCGAATTGGCCGAACGCCAGGAGACAGTTGCACAACTCGAATCGAGAGCGCGCGCGGCCGGGCCCGGGCGCTCGATCGCAGTCGCGCCCACTGCTGCCTTCCTCGATGCGTCGACGCAGGGGCTCGCCGGTGCCCAACTGCAGGCCCACGTGGCGCAGGTGGCGGCCACCCAACAAGCGGCCTTGGTCTCGTCTGGGCTTGAGCCCACCAAGCGCGAGGACACGCCCGACACGATCCGGCTGCAGGCTACCATTGAGGTCGGCCTGGTGGCGCTGCAGGCGATTCTCTATCGACTCGAAAGCGGCACGCCCTATGTATTCGTCGAAGCGCTGACAATTCAACCAGCAGCCGCGGCGGCAGGCCGCCCGCCGGAAGATCCTCTGCTGCGAGCGACGCTGAGCGTGCGTGCATTCTGGCGGAGCGGCTCATGATCGATCGGCGCTTCAGTACCGGCATCGCTATCCTGGTGTCGTGCTGTGTCGCGGCCGGCATCCCGCACGCGCTTGGGCAGTCGCCTGAGCAGCCCACAATCGCCAATCCGCTGGAAGCGCAAGCGCTCGATCGGCTGTCGTCGACTCGCGATCGTCCGCTGTTCTCGCCCACCCGCCGGCCAACACCGCCACCGCCGCCACCACCGCCCGAGCAGCCGCCAGTCGCGGTCGTACCGCAACCTCCCAACCTGACGCTGGTCGGTATCGTGATGGACGACGAAGGCGCGCGCGCCCTCATTCGCTCCAGCGCGACGAAAGCCGATCGCGTTCAGATCGGCGACGACATCGGCGGATGGAAGGTTGCTCAGATCGAAGGGCGTCGGATGGTGCTCGCACTCGACGGCCGCTTCGCGACTTTCACATTGTTCAGTAGCGATAACGCCCAACAACCGCCGCGCGACGAGGCACAGGCAAGCGACCCACAAGGCGGCAATGCTCCCAGTCAAACTCCTCAGGCGAGCGCACCACAAGCGAACACACCACAGGCGAACACATCGCAGCCAAACGAAAGTCAATCTGCAACGCCGCGCCGGCGCCGGAGGCAGTAGCAAGTCACCGCAAGACTCGAGAGCGGTAGAATGAGCGTATTGTTATTGCAGAGAGCGTGATTTTATACAGAGAGATTTCGTTCTTCGTGCTCGCACTTGAGGCAGAAATTCTTCTTTTCAATCGGAAAAGTTTTCCACTGCGTCCAAAATGGTCCTTGCTTAGCCGCAAAGCATCTTTTCATCGCCGCACAATGTTCACCGTCGACGAGATAATGAGGTGCATTCGCAGGTAGCGCTGTGAGCAGCAACGGAGGTGCGCGCGCGTTATTGATCGAACGAACGCGGGTTGGGTGCGGTAATCGGCGCCGTGCTTTTGGGGAAGGAGCATTCGAGTGAAAGGGGCATTCGAGTGAAACATGCGCAAGCACGATTGGCACGAGATGTCACGCAGACATGCGTGATCAGTACGATGCTGTGCGCGCTACTCGGGTGTGCCGCGCTGGATGCAACAAAATCGGATCTGAAATTATCTGCAGCGCCTGGCGTTGGTGACCAGATACGCGGCCTTGATCTCAGCCCGCGCTTTCCAAGTTCGATCGACGATGATTCTGCAACGAGCCGCGAGCCGTCACAACCGCTCCTCTTCCCCGGCGCCGAGAACGATCCCGAGCCGCAGCAGGAACAGAATCCGCAGCTGCGCGTGGCCTCGGCACAGCCCGGTGCCGTCATCGTCGGCCAGGGCGTCGAGATGAATTTCGACGGTGCCGACATACGTTCGGTTGCCAAGGCGGTGCTCAGCGACGTCCTCAAGCTCAACGTTCTGGTCGATCCGCGTGTCCAAGGCAATGTGACGCTGGCATCGGTCGGTGCGATCCCGCGCAAGGATCTGCTGCCGGCTTTCGAAAGCGCGCTGCGCCTGTCGAACGCCGCGGTCGTGCGCGAAGGCAGCCTGGTCAAGATCGTGCCGCTCGCTGAAGCAGGCGGCAGCACGACAGTCAGCGTGGGAGCGGGTCAACCCGGCTACGGTGTCTCAATCGTGCCGTTGCGCTACGTCTCCGCCGCTACCGTGTCGAAAACCGCCGAGGGATTCCTTTCGCGTGCAGGCGCAATGCGTGTGATCCCATCGCGCAATCTGGTCCTGATCCAGGGTACCACCGCCGAGCGCCAGTCCGCGCTCGACCTGATCGCCACCTTCGACGTCGAATGGATGCGCAATCAGTCGGTCGGTGTGTACCCACTCAAGTCGACCTCGCCCGAGACCATGATCACCGAGCTCGAGCGGATCTTCGAGAGCAACGACGGTGGGATCGGCCAGGGCGTCGTCCGCTTCCAGCCGATCTCGCGCATGAACGCTGTGATGGCGGTCACCCGCAACCCGAAGCTGCTCAACGAAGCGACGCAATGGGTGCAGCGACTCGACCGCTCGGACACCACCGGCACCACGCTGCGGACCTATCGCCTGAAAAACGGCAACGCCGTCAAGGTGGCCAAGATCCTCAACGATATCTTCGTCGGATCGCGCTCGGGCACGACCAGCGACGCGCAGGCAAACCAGCTCGCGCCCGGCAGCGAGGGCGCGAAGTCGAAGCTTGATTCGCTCGACGCCAGCAGGACCGCGAGCAACAGCAGATCCGGCGGCCTGCAGACCGCATCGGCGAACCGCAACGGCAACAACCCGGTTGCGGCGGCATTCGATGCGTTTGCGGATCGCAAAGGAAACGAGGACGAATCGGCCGGCGCCATGACCGGATCGGTTGGCGGACACGGCCCGTTCCAGAACGTGCGCATTACCGCCGACGCCAGCAACAATGCGATCGTGGTCTACTCCAACCAGGAGGACTACCGCGTCATCGAGCGAGCACTGCGCGACGTCGATCGGCCGCGCCTGCAGGTCGCGATTGACGCGACGGTGGCCGAGATCACGCTGACCGACGACCTGAAATTTGGTGTGCAATATTTTCTCACCAGCAAGGACGTCGGGGCCGGCAAGGACAAAGGATCGATCGGACTGTTGAACGCTGCGCAGTCGACGGCCCAGTCCGCGCTCTTGCAGCGCGTGACGCCTGGCCTCAACCTCCTGATCGGATCGGAGTCACTGCCACGGGTTATCCTCAACGCGCTGACGACCATCACCGATGTGAAGGTTCTCTCCTCGCCGTCGATCGTTGCGATGGACAATCAGCCGGCGCTGCTGCAGGTCGGCGACGAGGTGCCCATCACCACCAGCACGGCCACGCTCCTCACCAACTCCAACACGCCCGTGGTGAACACCATCGAGATGCGCAACACCGGCGTGATCCTCAAGGTGCTGCCGCACGTCAACGCCAACGGCTCGATCCATCTTGAGATTGACCAGGAGATTTCCAACGTCGTCAATCCGGACCAGCAGACGTTGACGCCCACGATCGCGCAACGGCGTGTGCACTCGGCAGTCGCGGTGATGAGCGGCCAGACGGTGCTGCTGGCGGGCCTGATCAGCGAGCGCGAGCAGAACACGCGCTCCGGCATTCCCGGTCTGCGCGACATCAAGTTCCTGGGGGACCTGTTCGGCAACACCACCGGCACCAAACAGCGCTCCGAGATCATCATCTTCATCCGGACCCGGCTGATGCGAAACAGCATCGACGCGAGCTCGGTGACTGAGGAATTCCGCGAGAGATTGCAGGCGATGCGCAGCTCGCGCAGCGTGGTCGATGGCGCAGCTGTCCCGCCCGCGAGTGACCTGACGCCGCCGCGCAGGAAATGACCGAGAGCGCCGCGACGACGGATCTGCGTCCGAACCCGGCCGTTCTCATCGGCGCGGGCGGAACGATCGCAATCGTCTCGGCGGCATTCTTGCCATGGCCCGTCGCCATCGCGTCGACCGTGCTAGGCGTCCTGATGATTGCCGGCGCCGATGTCGATGCGAGAACCTATCTGTTGCCGGATGCAGTCACGTTCGGCGCAACGCTCGCCGGCATTGTCGCGGCACCATTCATCGATCCGCTCGGCGCTTGGTCTGATCCTTGGTTTGCTGGCGCAAGCGCCGTGACGCGAGCGCTTGGCTGCGCCGCGACGCTGGCATTGTTGCGCGCGGGCTATGCGCGAATGCGCCACCAGGAAGGCCTTGGCTTCGGCGATGTGAAGCTCGCAGCAGCAGTTGGTGCGTGGCTGC
>Ga0066388_100001030_pt1 | contig 14925 bp, 8 predicted proteins | sample PanSoiMetaGPlot6_FD_64539 | JGI IMG/M metagenome (GOLD analysis project Ga0066388, IMG submission 64539) | Tropical forest soil microbial communities from Panama analyzed to predict greenhouse gas emissions - Panama Soil - Plot 6 (Hybrid Assembly) | ecosystem: Environmental > Terrestrial > Soil... | reverse complement strand
AAGCTCGGCGGCCAGGCCGACGTGAAGGGCGTCGCCGGGACGTGGAAGGACCTCACCGACAGCGTGAACTTCATGGCCGGCAACCTCACCAGCCAGGTCCGCAACATCGCCGACGTCACCAAGGCGGTGGCCACCGGCGACCTCACCAAGAAGATCACCGTCGACGTCAAGGGCGAGATCCTCGAGCTGAAGAACACCGTCAACACCATGGTGGACCAGCTCTCGAGCTTCGCCGACGAGGTGACCCGCGTGGCCCGCGAGGTCGGCACCGAGGGCAAGCTCGGCGGTCAGGCGGTGGTCAAGGGCGTGGCCGGGACGTGGAAGGACCTCACGGACAGCGTGAACTTCATGGCCGGCAACCTCACCGCGCAGGTCCGCAACATCGCCGCCGTCACGATCGCGGTGGCCAACGGCGACCTCTCCAAGAAGATCACGGTGGACGTCCGGGGCGAGATCCTCGAGCTGAAGGACACGATCAACACGATGGTGGACCAGCTCCGCGCGTTCTCGTCGGAGGTGACGCGGGTGGCCCGCGAAGTCGGCACCGAGGGCAAGCTGGGCGGCCAGGCCCAGGTCCCGGGAGTCGCCGGCATCTGGAAGGACCTCGCCGACAACGTCAACTTCATGGCCAGCAACCTCACTACGCAGGTCCGCAACATCGCCGACGTCACCAAGGCGGTGGCCGCCGGCGACCTCACCAAGAAGATCACCGTCGACGTGAAGGGCGAGATCCTCGAGCTCAAGAACATCGTCAACACCATGGTGGACCAGCTCTCGAGCTTCGCCGACGAGGTGACCCGCGTGGCCCGCGAGGTCGGCACCGAGGGCAAGCTCGGCGGCCAGGCCACCGTCAAGGGCATCTCCGGCACCTGGAAGGACCTGACCGACAACGTCAACTTCATGGCCAGCAACCTGACCGACCAGGTGCGGGGCATCGCCCAGGTCGTGAGCGCGGTCGCGGGGGGCGACCTCAAGCGCAAGCTGACCGTGGAGGCGAAGGGCGAGATCGCCGCCCTCGCCGACACCATCAACAACATGACCGACACCCTCGCCACCTTCGCCCAGCAGGTCACCACGGTGGCCCGCGAGGTGGGCGTCGAGGGCAAGCTGGGCGGCCAGGCGCTGGTGCCGGGCGCCGCGGGGACCTGGCGGGACCTCACCGACAACGTCAACCAGCTCGCGGCCAACCTCACCACCCAGGTCCGGGCCATCGCCGAGGTCGCGACCGCCGTCACCAAGGGCGACCTCACCCGGTCGATCCAGGTGGTCGCCCGCGGCGAGGTCGAGGAGCTGAAGAACAACATCAACGAGATGATCCGCAACCTCAAGGAGACCACCCAGAAGAACGCCGAGCAGGACTGGCTGAAGACGAACCTCGCCCAGTTCACCCGCATGCTGCAGGGCCAGCGCGACCTCCTCACGGTCGGCCGGATGATCCTCTCCGAGCTCGCCCCCGTGACCTCCGCCCAGCACGGCGTCTTCTACACGATGGTGGGCGGCGAGGGGGCGGACATGCCCCGCCTGCGCCTGCTCGCCAGCTACGCCTACAAGGAGCGGAAGAACGTCAGCAACGAGTTCCGGCTCGGGGAGGGCCTGGTCGGCCAGGCCGCCCTCGAGAAGGAGCGGATCCTCCTCACCCACGTGCCCCCGGACTACGTGCAGATCGCCTCCGGCCTCGGCGAGGCCCCGCCCCTCAACATCATCGTGCTGCCCGTGGCCTTCGAGGGCGAGATCAAGGCCGTCATCGAGCTGGCCTCGTTCGAGGAGTTCAACAAGACCCACCTCAACTTCCTGGAGCAGCTCACCGAGTCGATCGGGATCGTGCTCAACACGATCGAGGCGAACTCCCGGACGGAGGACCTGCTCCGGCAGTCTCAGTCGCTGGCCCGCGAGCTGCAGAGCCAGCAGGAGGAGCTGCAGCAGACCAACGAGGAGCTGGAGGAGAAGGCCCGCCTGCTCGCCAACCAGAACGTGGAGGTGGAGCGGAAGAACCGCGAGGTCGAGCAGGCCCGGCAGGCCCTGGAGGAGAAGGCGGCCCAGCTGGCCCTCACCTCCAAGTACAAGTCCGAGTTCATGGCCAACATGTCGCACGAGCTGCGGACGCCCCTCAACAGCCTCCTCATCCTCGCCCACCAGCTCACCGAGAACCCCGAGGGCAACCTCACCCCTCGCCAGGTGGAGTTCGCGAAGACGATCCATGCCTCGGGCAAGGACCTGCTCACCCTCATCAACGACATCCTCGACCTCAGCAAGATCGAGTCGGGGACGGTTTCGGTGGAGCTCGGCGACGTCAGCTTCGCCGACCTCCGCGAGTACGTCGAGCGCACGTTCGGGCACGTGGCCGAGCAGAAGGGACTGCGCTTCGAGGTGGAGGTCGACCCCGAGCTCCCCCGCGGGTTCCAGACGGACGCCAAGCGGCTCCAGCAGATCATCAAGAACCTGCTCGCCAACGCCTTCAAGTTCACCGAGAAGGGCTCGGTCTCCCTCCGGGTGTCGGCGGCGTCCTCGGGCTGGAGCCCGGACCACCCGATCCTGCGCAGCGCCCGCTCGGTGGTCGCGCTGGCCGTGGCGGACACCGGCATCGGCATAGAGCGCGAGAAGCAGCAGATCATCTTCGAGCCGTTCCAACAGGCCCAGGGCGGCCCCAGCCGCAAGTTCGGAGGCACCGGCCTCGGCCTCGCGATCAGCCGCGAGCTGGCCCGCCTGCTCGGGGGCGAGATCCGGCTGGTGAGCGAGCCGGGCCAGGGCAGCACGTTCACGCTGTTCCTGCCGATCAGCTACATGCCGACGCGCCTGGCCCGGGCGGAGGTCGCGGAGATCAGCCGGCAGCAGAGGCTGGATCGGGAGCGGCAGGCGCCGTGGCCGAGGGTCGAGCTGCCCGGGCCGGGGGAACCCGGGGAGCCCTCCGCCTGGCCGGGCGAGATCGGGGACGACCGCGCGTTCACCCAGCCGGGCGACCGCGTGCTCCTCATCATCGAGGACGACCCCGCCTTCGGGCGGTTCCTCATGGACCTCGCCCACGACCAGGGCTTCAAGGTCCTGGTGGCCGCCCGCGGCGCCAACGGCCTCGTCCTCGCCCGCGAGCTGAAGCCGGACGCGGTCAGCCTCGACATCAGCCTGCCCGACGTGGACGGCTGGCGCGTGCTCGACCGCCTGAAGGACGACCCCGCCACCCGCCACATCCCGGTCTACATGATCTCGGTCACCGACGAGCCCGAGCGCTCGCTGCAGCACGGGGCCCTGGGCTTCCTCCACAAGCCGGCGGACAAGGAGGCCCTCGCGGGGGCCCTCGGCACCATCAAGTCCTTCGTGGAGCGGCAGGTCAAGAACCTCCTGGTCGTCGAGGACGACGAGGTCCAGCGGCGGACGATCGTGGAGCTGATCGGGAACGGGGACGTGCAGATCACCGCCGTGGCCACCGCCCAGGAGGCGCTCGACGCCCTCGCCGCCCAGCACTTCGACTGCATGGTGCTGGACCTGCTCCTCCCCGACCTCCCCGGACTGGAGATGATCCAGCGCATCAAGAAGCAGCCGGCGCTGCGCGCGCTGCCCGTGGTCGTCTACACCGGCAAGGACCTCTCCCGCTCCGAGGAGACCCAGCTGAAGCGGCTGTCCCAGACGATCATCCTCAAGGACGTGAAGTCGCCCGAGCGCCTCCTCGACGAGACCGCCCTGTTCCTCCACCGGAACACCGCCAACATGCCCCCGGCCAAGCGGGAGATACTGGAGCGGCTCCACCGGTCCGACTCGGTTCTCGTGGGCCGGAAGGTGCTCATCGTCGACGACGACGTCCGCAACATCTTCGCGATGACGTCGATCCTCGAGCGGCACAAGATGGAGGTGATCCCCGCCGAGACCGGCAAGGATGCCCTCGAGCAGCTCGAGAAAGCCCCCGGGATCGACATCGTGCTGATGGATATCATGCTCCCGGAGATGGACGGCTACGAGACGATGCGCCGCATCCGCGAGATGCCGGCGCACAAGAATCTGCCGATCATCGCCCTCACCGCCAAGGCCATGAAGGGCGACCGGGAGAAATGCATCGAGGCGGGGGCCTCGGACTACATCGCCAAGCCGGTGGACACGGAGCAGCTCATGAGCCTCCTCCGGGTGTGGCTGTATCGTTAGGGCGATGAGCCATTCCGCGGCCGTGAAGGCGGCGGTGAAGGCGGGCGGCGCCCACCGCGCGGCGGCCGACGACCCGCTGGAGGACCTGGAGGTCCGCCTCCTGCTCGAAGCGGTGTTCCAGTTCCACGGGTTCGACTTCCGCGACTACGCTCCCCCGTCCCTCCGCCGCCGGGTCCGCAACCTCGTGCAGGACGAAGGCCTGCCCACGATATCCGCCCTCCAGGACCGGGTGCTCCACGACCGGACGGCCCTCCCCCGGCTCGTCCACGCCCTCTCCGTGAGCGTGACCACGATGTACCGGGACCCGGGCTTCTTCCGCTCCTTCCGCCAGCGCGTGGTCCCCGTACTGCGGACCTACCCGCTCGTCCGCATCTGGCACGCGGGCTGCTCGACGGGGGAGGAGGTGTACTCGATGGCGGCGCTCCTCGAGGAGGAGGGCCTCTACGACCGCTGCCGCATCTACGCGACCGACATGGACGAGATGGCGCTGAAGAAGGCGGAGCGCGGGGTCTTCCCCCTCGCCGCCATGCGCGACCACACGACGCGCTACCTGGCCGCGGGCGGACGGCGGTCCTTCTCGGAGTACTACGTGGTCCAGGAGCGCGAGGCGGTCTTCCACCCGCGCTTGCGCCGCGGGGTGGTCTTCGCCCAGCACAACCTCGTCACCGACCGCTCGTTCAACGAGTTCAACGTGATCCTCTGCCGCAACGTCCTCATCTACTTCAGCCGGCCGCTGCAGGAGCGGGTGCACCGGCTGTTCTACGAGAGCCTCGGGCGCCTGGCGTTCCTGGGGCTGGGCAGCCGGGAGACGGTCCAGTTCACGCCCTTCGAGCACAGCTACGAGGTGCTCGACCTGCAGCACAAGCTGTACCGGAAGGTGGCCTGAGCGCGATGCCTCCCCCGCCGACGGAGACGCACGAGGAGCTGGTCAACATCCTCCTCGTCGACGACCGTCCGGACAAGCTGCTGGCCCTCGAGGCCGTGCTGGCCGACCTCGGCCAGAACCTCGTCAAGGCCTCCTCGGGCAAGGAGGCGCTGAAGGCCGTGCTCAAGCAGGACTTCGCGGTCATCCTCCTCGACGTGAACATGCCGGTGATGGACGGCTTCGAGACGGCCGCCCTCATCCACCAGCGCAAGAAGTCGGAGAAGACGCCGATCATCTTCTTCACCGCCCTCAGCGACACCGACACCCACGTGACCCGCGGGTACTCGCTGGGGGCGGTGGACTACCTCCGGGTCCCCGTCGAGCCCGACATCCTGCGCGCGAAGGTGGCCGCCTTCGTCGACCTCTACAAGAAGACCGAGCGGGTGAAGCGCCAGGCCGAGCTGATGCGCGAGCTCCAGGAGCAGGAGCACCGCACGCGGATGGCGGAGGCGGTCGACCGCCTGGAGGCGGAGACCAAGCGCAACCGGTTCTTCACCCTCGCCATCGACATGCTGGCCATCGCCGGGTTCGACGGCCACTTCAAGCAGCTCAACCCGAGCTGGGAGAAGACCCTCGGCTTCACCGACCACGAGCTGAAGGAGCGGCCCCTCGTCGAGTTCGTGCACGTGGAGGACCGCGCCTCGACCGCCGCCCAGCTCCACGCCCTCCAGACGGGCGCCTCCATCGCCTACTTCGAGAACCGGTGCCGGACGAAGGCCGGGGGCTGGCGGTGGCTGGGCTGGACGGCCGCTCCCTTCGCGGAGGAGGGCCTCGTCTACGTCTTCGCCCGCGACCTCACCGAGCGGAAGGTGGCCGAGGAGGAGCGCCTCCACCTCATCCGCGAGCAGACCGCGCGGGCGGCCGCGGAGGCGTCGGAGAGGAGGTCGGCCTTCCTGGCCGAGGCCGGGATCTCTCTCGCCTCCTCCCTCGAGTACAACACCACCCTCGCCCGGCTCGTGCGGCTGGCCGTCCCGTTCATGGCCGACTGGACCCTCCTCGACGTCCGGGACGAGGACGGGTCGATGCGGCGGGTGGAGGTGGCCCACGCCGACCCCGCCCAGGAAGGGCTGGCCCGGACCCTCATGGCCTGCACCTGCGACCCCGAGGGCGATACCCCGCAGGCCCGGGTGCTGCGCAGCCGGGAGCCGTTCCTGGCAACGGAGTGCGACGACGAGCTGCTGCTCGGAGTGGCCCGCGACCGCGACGCCCGGCGGGCCCTGCGGGCGGCGGGTGCCGGCTCGATGATGGTGATCCCGCTGGTGGCCCGCGGGCGGCCGCTGGGCGTCCTCACCTTCCTCGGGGGGGGGTCCGCCCGGCGCTACGGACGGATCGACCTCGAGCTGGCCGAGGAGCTGGGCCGGCGGGCCGCCCTCGCCGCGGACAACGCCTGGCTGTACCGCTCCTCGCAGGAGGCCCGCAAGGCGGCCGAGCGCGCGAACCGGGCCAAGGACGAGTTCCTCGCCACCCTCTCGCACGAGCTGCGCACGCCCCTCACCCCGATCCTGGGCTGGACGGTGATGCTGCGCTCGGGGACGCTCGACCAGGCGGGCATGCTGCGGGGGCTGGAGGTCATCGAGCGCAACGTGCGCGCGCAGACCCAGCTCATCGAGGACCTGCTCGACGTGTCGCGCATCATCACCGGCAAGCTGCGGGTCGAGGTCCGCCCGATCGAGCTGGTGCCGGTGGTCGAGGCGGGCCTCGACGCGGTGCGGCCGTCGGCCGAAGCCAAGGACATCGCGCTCGTCACCGACCTCGAGCCCCTCGACGCCAAGGTGCTGGGCGACCCCGACCGCCTGCAGCAGGTCGTGTGGAACCTGGCCAGCAACGCGGTGAAGTTCACGCCCAAGGGCGGCCGCATGGAGGTCCGCCTGCAGCGGGACGACGCCCATGTGCGGCTCTCCGTCCGGGACAACGGCAAGGGGATCAGCGCGGACTTCCTGCCCTACGTCTTCGACCGGTTCCGCCAGGCCGACAGCACGAGCACCCGGAAGTACGGGGGCCTGGGCCTCGGGCTGGCGATCGTGCGCCACCTCGTCGAGCTCCACGGCGGCACCGTCACCGCCGAGAGCCCCGGCCCCGACCAGGGGGCCACCTTCACCGTGCGCCTGCCCCTCATGGAGGAGAAGCGCGAGCCGCCCCGCTCCCCGCCGACCCAGGAGGCGGGCTCCGACGTCCGCCTGGACGGCGTGAAGGTACTGGTCGTGGACGACGAGCTCGACATGCGGGACTTCCTCAGCGTCTCCCTGAGGCAGTACGGCGCCGACGTGACCGCGCTCGCCTCGGTGGGCGAGGCGGTGGCCGCGCTCCAGCGGGAGCGGCCGGACGTCCTCGTGAGCGACATCGGGATGCCCGGCGAGGACGGCTACGCCCTCATCCGGAAGGTCCGCGCCCTCGGGCCGGAGCTCGGCGGAGAGGTGCCCGCGGCCGCCCTCACCGGCTTTGCCCAGGGCGAGGACACGACGAGGGTCCTCTCGGCGGGCTACCAGGTCCATCTCCCCAAGCCGGTCGAGCCCTCCCAGCTCGCGCAGGTCGTGGGCTCCCTCGCCGGCCGCCGCCCGGACGTGTCCACCGCGTGAGCCGCGGCCTTGACACGACGGAGCGGGTGTCTCCATAATTTCCTCGGGCCGCGCAGATGGAAAGAGCCGATCCCGCCAGCAGCGAAGACGTCAAGCGGATGGTCCAGGAGCTCGGCACCACCATCCAGCGCACGCTGGCCGAGTCCCCCCAGATCGTTCACTGCCTGAACCGGATCAAGGCCGAAGGCTACGAGGTGTCCCTGGTCCTCGAGGCCACCATCGGCTTCAACAAGACGGGGAGCCGCGAGGCGACCGAGGTGTCCACCTTCGACTTCCGGGTGGACAAGAGCGAGCCGGCGCCCCTGAAGATGACCCCCCTCGACAAGAAGTTCCTGCGCTCCCTGAAGATCAGCGTCGAGGAAGAGGAAGACTAGCCGACCTGTCGCAGGTCCCGGCCGGTCATCTCGGCCGGCTTCTCCAGACCCAGCAACCCCAGCATCGTCGGGCCCACGTCTTCCAGGGCGCCGCCCTCGCGCAGGGGGCCTTTCGCCCCCTCGTGGATGAGGAAGAAGGGCACGGGCTCGGTCGTGTGGGCGGTGTGCGGCTGGCCCGTGACGGGGTCGCGCATCAGCTCGCAGTTGCCGTGGTCGGCGGTGATCAGCACCGCCCCCTTCCGGGCGAGCACCGCCTCCACGATCCGGCCGAGGCACTCGTCCACCACCTCGACCGCCTTCACCGCCGCCTCCAGGACGCCGGTATGGCCGACCATGTCGGGGTTGGCGAAGTTGCCGACGACGACTCGGTGCCTGCCCGACGCCAGCTGCTCGATGAGCGCGGTGGTGATCTCGTGCGCGCTCATCTCGGGCTTGAGGTCGTAGGTGGCGACCTTCGCCGAAGGGACGAGGATCCGGTCCTCCCCCGGCCACGCCTTCTCCACCCCGCCGTTGAAGAAGTACGTCACGTGGGCGTACTTCTCGGTCTCGGCGATGCGCAGGTTCGGGAGCGACGCGGCGGCGAGGACGTCGGCCACGATGTTGCGCAGCGTCTCCGGGGGGAAGGCCACGGGCAGGCCGAAGGTCCGGTCGTACTCGGTCATGCAGACGAAGCGCAGCTTCGGGACGCGGGGGCGCGGGAAGCCGTCGAAGGCCGGCTGGGTCAGGGCGGCCGTGAGCTGCCGGGCGCGGTCGGCCCGGAAGTTGAAGAAAAGCGCGCTGTCGCCGTCCTGCAGGGTCGCCACCGGCCGGCCGCCCTCGTGGATCACCACGGGCACGACGAACTCGTCGGTCACCCCGGCCGCGTAGGACCGGCGCACCGCCTCCACCGGGTCCTCGGCCGCCGGCCCCTCGCCGAGCACCATGGCCTGCCACGCCTTCTCGACGCGCTCCCACCGCTTGTCGCGGTCCATCGCGTAGTAGCGCCCGGAGACGACCGCGACCTTCCCGTAGCCTCCCTCGCGCAGGAACGCCTGCAGCTTCTCGAGGTAGCCCGCCCCGGAGGCGGGCGGCGTGTCGCGCCCGTCGAGGAAGGCGTGGACGTACACCCGGCGCAGCCCTCGCTCGCGCGCCATCCGCAACAGCCCCTCCAGGTGCTCCTGGTACGAGTGGACGCCGCCGTCGGAGACGAGGCCCATCAGGTGGAGTGCTCCCTGCTCGCGCACCCGGTCCATCGCTTCCGCGATCACCGCGTTCCCCTTCAGCGTGCCCTGGCGCACGGCGACGGTGATGCGGGTGGAGTCCATGTAGACGACGCGGCCCGCCCCCAGGTTGAGGTGGCCGACCTCCGAGTTGCCCATCTGCCCGTCGGGCAGGCCCACCCGCATCTCGGAGGCGGCCAGCGTCGTGTGGGGGTAGCGGGCCTTGAAGCCGTCGAGCGCGGGCGTGCGCGCCAGCGCGATCGCGTTGTCCTTCCGCTCCGCGCGACAGCCGAAGCCGTCCAGGACCATCAGGACGACGGGACCCGGGATGACCGCTGTCACTGCCGCGGGTTGAGGGCCGACCGGCCCGGGAACTTCGCCATCGGTCCCAATTCCTCCTCGATGCGGAGGAGCTGGTTGTACTTGGCGACGCGGTCGGTGCGGGAGAGCGAGCCGGTCTTGATCTGGCCGCAGCCGGTGGCCACCGCGAGGTCGGCGATCGTGACGTCCTCGGTCTCGCCGCTGCGGTGGCTCATCATGGAGGTGTAGCCGGAGCGGGTGGCCAGGGACACGCAGTCGAGGGTCTCGGTCAGCGTACCGATCTGGTTGACCTTCACGAGGACGGCATTGGCCACGCCCTCCCGGATCCCGCGGGCCAGGATCTCGGGGTTGGTGACGAAGAGGTCGTCTCCCACGAGCTGGATCCGGGACCCGAGGGCCTCGGTGAGCGTCCGCCAGCCGTCCCAGTCCTTCTCTCCCATGCCGTCCTCGATGGAGACGATGGGATAGGCCTTCGCCCACTTCTCGTACATCGCGACCATCTGGTCGGAGGTCCGGGTGGCTCCGCCCGACTTGCGGAAGAAGTACTTCTTGCCCTCGTGGAGCTCGCTGGCCGCGACGTCGAGCGCCAGGGCCACCTGCGTCCCCGGCTTGTACCCGGCGGCGCGGACGGCGTCCAGGATCGTCTCCAGCGCCTCCTCGTTGGACTTGAAGTCGGGCGCGAAGCCCCCCTCGTCGCCGACGGAGGTGGCCAGCCCCTTCTTCTTCAGGATCGCCTTCAGGTGATGGAAGACCTCCGTCCCCATGCGCAGGGCCTCCGAGAACGAGGGCGCCCCGTAGGGGACCACCATGAACTCCTGGGGGTCGAGGGTGTTGTCGGCGTGGGCCCCGCCGTTGACGATGTTCATGAAGGGCACGGGCAGGGTCCGCGCGGTCGCGCCGCCCACGTAGCGATAGAGGGGCAGGCCGCAGGCCTCCGCGGCCGCCTTGGCCACCGCGAGGGAGACGGCGAGGATCGCGTTGGCGCCCAGCCGGCTCTTGTTGCCGCTGCCGTCGAGGTCGATCATGAGGAGGTCGACGAGGGCCTGGTCGAGGGCGTCTTCCCCCGTCACCTCCCCGGCCAGCGCGTCGTTCACCGCGGCCACCGCCTTGCGCACGCCCCGGCCCAGGTAGCGCTTCTTGTCGCCGTCGCGCACCTCCACCGCCTCGCGCTCGCCGGTCGAGGCGCCCGAGGGCACCGCCGCGCGGCCCACGGCTCCGCCCTCCAGCGTCACCTCCACCTCCACGGTGGGGTTGCCCCGGCTGTCCAGGATCTCCCGCGCGTGCACGGCGGCGATCCCGGTCATTCCCGCGTCCTCATCGCTCGACCTTGCATTCCTCCCCCTGGGTGACGACGACCACGCCGTTCTCGGTCACCGTGTGGCGCCGCCGGTCTTCGTCCGCATCGTAGCCGATCACCGCTCCCCGGGGAATGCTGACCTCGCTGTCGATGATCGCCCGCCGGATGCGGGAGTGGCGGTTGACGGTGGTGTTCGGCAGCAGGATCGAGTCCTCGATCGAGCAGAACGAGTGCACGCGGGCCCCCGGGGCGAGGATCGAGCGCTGCACGCTGCTCCCCGAGATGATGCAGCCCATCGACACCAGGGAGCGCACGGCGGAGCCGCGCCGCCCGTCCTCGTCGAAGACGAACTTGGCGGGCGGGAACTGGACCTGGTAGGTGCGCAGCGGCCAGTCGGGATCGTAGAGGTTGAAGACCGGATCCACCTGGATGAGGTCCATCGACGCCTCGTAGTACGCGTCGAGGGTCCCCACGTCGCGCCAGTACTTCGACTCCTTCTTGTTCTCGTCCCAGAAAAGGTAGGCATACACGCGCTCGCCCCCCGCGACGAGGCGGGGCAGGATGTCCTTGCCGAAGTCGTGGCTGGTGGGCTCCTCGGCGTCGCGGAGCAGCTCGCGCACGAGCACCTCGGTGTCGAAGATGTAGATCCCCATCGAGCCGAGGCACATCGACGGGTTCCAGGGCGTGGGCCGGGCCCCCAGCGGCTTCTCCTCGAAGCCGACGAGGCGGCTGTCCTCGTCCACCTCCAGTATCCCGAAGCGGCGCGACTCCGCCACCGGCACCTCGATGGCGGCCATCGTCAGCGACGCGCCGCGCGCGATGTGCACGTCGAGCATCTTGCTGTAGTCCATCTTGTAGATGTGGTCGCCGGCCAGGATGATCACCCAGCGCGGCGATTCCCGCTCGAGGGAGTAGAGGTTCTGGTACACCGCATCCGCGGTGCCCAGGTACCAGTTCTCGCTCACGCGCTTCTGCGGGGGGAGGATCTCGATGAACTCCCCGAGCTCGGAGTGCATCACGCTCCAGCCCATGCGGATGTGGCGGTTGAGGCTCTGGGCCTTGTACTGGGTGGCGATGAAGATCTTGCGCAGGCCGGAGTTCACGCAGTTGGAGAGCGTGAAGTCGATGATGCAGTAGGGCCCGCCGAAGCTCACCGCGGGCTTGGCCCGGTCGCGGGTGAGCGGATACAGCCGCTCGCCGGCTCCTCCGGCCAGCAGGACCGCCGCCACGTCCCGGAGGAGGAGGACGTTCATGAGGGCGGCTACCGGGGACGCTCCTACATCCGATGGCGGAGCACGACCCGCGCGGGGGCCCCGTCGGCGCCGGCCACCCGCAGGGGAAGGCACGTCATGTCGTACTCGCCGGGATCGACCTGGGAGAGGTCGAGCCCCTCCACCACCACCACGCCCGCCTCCAGGAGCGTGCGGTGCACGGGATGATCGGGGCTCGCGTGGCGGTCGATGGAGAGGTAGTCGACGCCCACGAGCTTGAGGCCCGCCTGGACCAGGTAGGTCGCGGCGTCCGGCGTCAGGTGGACGAAGTCCTCCTGGAAGGACGGGTGACGCAAGGCTCCCGAGTTCCGCGTCTTGATGAGGAGCCGGATGTCGTCCCGGAGGTCCAGGCCCTCGAGGTGATCGCGCCCGACGGCGTCCCGGACGGGCACCGACACGACCCGGGCCTTGCCGATCAGGATCTCCAGGGGGAGCTCGTCCACCGTCGCCCCGCCGTCCACGAAGTGGAAGGGGGCGTCCACGTGCGTCCCCGCGTGCGACCCGAGGCTCAGCCGGCTCAGGTTGCAGCGCTGGCCCTCGGCCATCCGCTGGGTGAACTCCAGCCGGAAGGCCGGATCGCCGGGCCACACCGGCAGGTCGGCGGAGAGGGGGACCGTCACGTCGATGAACTTGCTCATAGGTTCGGAGGCGGGAGCGTTCCTCGCTGTCGGGAAGGTCTTTCGCTGCGCGAGCACGTCTTATAGCACAGAAAAGTCCAGCCTTGACACGTTTGCAGCGGCCTGCTAGCGTGAGAGGCTACCGGCGTGATCCCTGCGCTGGAGGAGAGCGTGAAGGTCCGTTCCTGGTCTTGCAGCTCTTTCGTTCTTCTCCTCACGTTCGTCGCGCGCGGCGCTTCGGCGGCCGGATCGGCCGACGGAGGCCTCGCGGGCCTCGTCGAGGACTCGCGCGGCGTTCCCGTCGCGGGAGCGGTGGTCTCGCTCTTCGGCAAGGGCGTGAGCGGCGCCGGCCTCGTCGCGTTGTCCGACAGCGCCGGCCGCTTCGTGCTCCCCTCGGTGCCCGCCGGCTCGTACACGCTGCGCGCCCTCGGCGCCGGCCACATCGCCGCCCCCGCGCGGCATATCACCGTGCTGCCCAACCGCGAGGCGAGCTACACGGTGAGCCTCACGCCGATCGGGGAGGACAAGGACGACGCGGTGGCCCAGGCCAAGGCCCAGGACGAAGCGGACCAGGACGGGCCCTCGCTCGCCGAGCTGCGTTGGCTGCTGCGGCACAAGCGGCGCTCGGTCCTCGAGACGCACGGCCAGGACCCCACGGACTCGACCGGCGACCCGACGAAGGCGACCACGATCGCCGCCCCCGCACCGCCCGCGCGGCTGCTCGCCTCGCTGGTGCCCGACCTCGTGGGGACGGTCGAGGTGGTGGCCAGCCCCGTCGAGACCGACGACGGCCTCGATTCTTCCACCAACTACCGCGTCCTCCGGCTGAAAGGCCGCATCGCGCACGCCGGGCAATGGAGCCTGGGCGGCCTGGTCGCGGAGAGCGAGAACGCGACCTGGCGCATGGCCGCGGAGTTCGTGCTGGAGCCCGCCGCGGGCCACCGGCTGCAGGCGGGCACCGGCTACGGCACGCGCTCCTACCGGCCGGTCGTTTCGGGCGGGCCCGACCGGGGCGACAACCACAGCGTGGGCGCGGCGTTCCTGACCGACCAGTGGCAGGTGACCGACAAGCTCACCGCCACCGGGGGCGGCCGCTTCTCCTACATCGGGTTCCTGCGGGACAGCAACCAGTTCGACCCCATGGCCACCCTCGAGTTCCGGCGCGACGCCCATACCCGCTTCAGCGCGACCGCCGAGACGCGGACGCTCGCCCCGGGGGGCGACCTGCTGACGCTCTCCACGCTCGCCACCGCCCCCGCCGTCGCGTACGCGGTCCTCGACGACGCGCTCCAGGCCGAGCGCTCGGGGCGGATCGTGGTGGCGGTGGAGCAGACCTACGGCGCGACGACCCTCGGCGCCCAGACCTACTTCGAGAACGTCCGCCACCAGCTCGCCAACGCGTACGTGGGCGCCGGCTCGGTGCGCTCGCTCCGCATCTCCGACACCGGCGCCATGAGCGCGCGCGGTTTCGGGCTCAGCATGGGCCACCATTTCGGGCGGGTGCTGAGCGGATCGGTGTGCTACCGCTACGGTCACGGCACCTGGGAGCCGCGGGCCGCGACGATGACCGCCGCCGCGCTGGCCGGAGACGAGGGAGACTTCCACGACGTCACGACGCGTCTCGAGACGTCGATCGACGGGACGGGTACCCGCGTCGCCGCCTTCTATCGGCTGGTGCACGTCAGCGCGGAAGGCGAGCGGACGCAGCACTTCCCCAACCTGAACCATCGCTTCGACGTCCAGCTCAGCCAGGGCCTCCCCTTCGTGGGCCGGATCACCCGCGCGGACTGGGACTTCCTCTTCGCCGTCCGCAACCTGTTCTACGAGACCTCCGAAGGAGCGGTGCTCGACGAGCTGGCCGTCGCCAACCCTCCGACACGGGTGCTGGGCGGGATCTCGGTCCGCTTCTGATCTCCGTACTCCCATCCAGGTTTCTGGATCGCGATCCGCATGCATGGATCGCGACGGTCCCGGCTCAGGCGAAGTTACTGGCGGGTAAGCCCTTTGCCTGAACCAACGAATCGTTTTACGGGCACGCCGTTTGCACCCGTCTGTACGGTTCGACCGTGTCCACAAGGGAGCGAGGAGTCATCTTGGAGGCGCCCGCCGCTCGTCAGGAGATGTCGGTGAGGCGGGTTCGCATGCGCAACGCCGCCTTCGTCGGCATCGCGCTGCTCCTCGCCAGCCTCGGCCTCTACAACATCTTCCTAAAGGCCA
>Ga0066388_100001029_pt1 | contig 14925 bp, 10 predicted proteins | sample PanSoiMetaGPlot6_FD_64539 | JGI IMG/M metagenome (GOLD analysis project Ga0066388, IMG submission 64539) | Tropical forest soil microbial communities from Panama analyzed to predict greenhouse gas emissions - Panama Soil - Plot 6 (Hybrid Assembly) | ecosystem: Environmental > Terrestrial >... | reverse complement strand
ATCGGTATTTTGCTGTAAGTGCTGGCAGGCTGTGGAAGCTCACGCCCGCCGGGCGACGCTCTCATCGAGAATCTCAGTGGTCTGTTGGTGCGGTAAGCGTGGCGCGCCGGATGGGTTGGCCGTGGACGAAAACAGTGGAAATGGAGTCGTAGGCGTCGATTGAGTCGAGCGGAGATTTAGTGAGGAGAACGAGGTTCGCAGTCTTGCCGGGCTCGATGGTGCCAAGCTGTGCGTCGAGCTTGAGTTTGCGCGCGTTGTTAATGGTGCCGGCCTGGAAAATTTGCGTGAGGGAGAGTCCAGCGTTGTGGAGCTGCTGCATTTCGAGATAGCCGTTGAGGCCGGGCAGGTTGCCATAGGTGGGGCCGGAGGGAGTGTCGGTACCGAAGGTGAAGTTGGCATTTTTCTGCGCGAGGTAGGCGGTCGTCTGGCGCACGCGGCGAAGTGGCCCTTCGTCATAAATCTTGCGGAACTGTTCGTCCGAAAGATGCTCTTCATTGATGAGATTGCCGAACCAGCGGCCCTCGGGCGTGCGGAACCAAGCGAGCAGTTCTTTGGGAACGACCTGCGCGACGGCGGGTGAGTTGAGAAAGGCCGGATCGAAATAAACGCGTTCGCCTTCGAGGACCTGAATGGTGGGTTGGTAGCCGATTTTGGCGGCGGCGATCTGGTCGAGTGTGGTTTTGATTTCAACGGGAACTTGCGGCTCGTTGTCCAGGGACCGGTCAATGCCGTGGTCGCGGTCTTTCCAGTGCCACATGCCGTGCGCGATGAAGTCGACGTTGCCGGCGACAGCAACTTTTTGTGCTTCGAAAGAATTGGCATGCAGGAAAAGGAGGAGGCCGGATTCTGTTGAAGCGCGGCGAATTTCGGCGAGCATTTCGGCAGTGATGACGGGGAGCTTGAAGTTGTCAGCAAAACCGCGCTCGAAAAATGTTTTGACACAGATGGCGCCGGAACTCTTGACGCGGGCTACGTCGGCGGTGGGCGTGTGGTCTTCGGGCTTGTATTCTGCGGGAATCGACGCAGATTGCGCAGGGTCATAGAGGAAATTGGGGAAGAATTTGAAACGCTCAGCGGGCGGCCAGAAGGACATGGGGTAACCATTGGCGATCGGGACTGGCGGGCCGCAGTGGTAAAGATCGGGATGCAACGGTTTGTTGCGGAAGGCTTCCAGGATTTCTTCGCTGTAGACGGCGAGATCAACCACGGTGGTATAGCCGTAATAAAGATATGAGCGCGGGAGTTGGCGGTAGTAGGCGGTGAGCATTTGCTCCTTGCCGGCGTGCTGGTCGGTGTTCATGCCGGGGACCATGGCGAGGTGGACGTGAGAGTCGATGAGGCCGGGGATGAGATATTGGCCTTTGCCGGAGATTATGGTGGTGCCGGCGGCAGGCTTGGGGGAGGCGGTACTGGTGTTGCCGCGGTCGATGCGCAGGATGCGGCCGTTTTCGATGACGACGGTGCCGCTGGTGGGGTGGTCAAGATTTTCCGGGGAAATGATGGTGACGTCGGTGATCCAGGTTTGCGTGGAGCGCGCAGGTTTGGATGAAGATTGGGCGAATGAGGTTAGGGCACAAAGGACCGTGAGGAGAGCGGCAAACGCGGACCGAGGTTTCGCAATTTTCATGAAGTTAGATACGAAAAGTTCGCAAGGAAGTTTCAAGGTTGGAGGGCGCTGCTCAGAGCTGGGGACTTTGCAGCAATTGCCATGCGCGGAGGAGTTCGGCGACGGTCCAGGCTTGGGCGATGCAGCCGCGAGGGTGGTGCGGCGGGTCGCCATCGTAAATCTCGGGAAGCGTGCCGAGGCCGTAGCGGTCGATGGACTGGAGGGACGGTTTTAGAAAAGCCAGTGCGGCCGCGCGATCGCGGTACACGCGATAGTGGGCCAGAGCAAATGGGCCGAGGAGCCAGCCCCAAACGGTTCCTTGGTGGTAAGCGGCGTCGCGTTCGCGCGGTCGGCCGGAGTAAGTGCCGGTGTAGCCGGATTCGCCGTGACCGAGGCTGCGCAGACCAAACGGCGTGAGCAATTCTTTGGCGCAGATGTCGACGACGGATTTTTGTTGTTCGCCGGTAAGCAAATTCGGGATCAGCGAGACGGCGAAGATTTGATTGGGGCGCAGTGCAGAGTCGCTTCCGATACCGGGAGAATCGATCACATCGAAGCAGCAGTTGCGCTGAGGATTCCAGAATTTGGCGAAGCTGCCGCGCGCGCTTTGGCGATGCTGCGAGTAGCTGGTCGCCGGTTTACCTAAGGCCTCAGCGAAATTCGACATTGTTTCGAGTGCATTGATCCACAGCGCGTTGATCTCGACGGGCTTGCCGGTGCGTGGAGTGACAACCCAGTCGCCGATTCTAACGTCCATCCAGGTGAGCTGCACGCCGGGACCGCCGCCGTAGAGGAGGCCGTCTTCGGGGTCGAGGTGAATGTTGTAGCGCGTGCCGCTGAGGTGAGCCAGGATGATTTGCTCGAGCGCAGGGAAAAGTTCCTTGAGCGTTGCGACGTCGTTCGTGGCCGCGAAGTATTGACGGATGGCTTCGAAATACCAGAGTGTAGCGTCGATGGTGTTGTATTCCGGCGTGCCGCCGACGTCGGGGAAATTGTTTGGCAACATGCCGCGATCGACAAATCGAGAGAAAGCGAGAAGGATCTGTTTGGCGGCTTCGGGGCGGCCAGCGGCGAGAGTTAAGCCGGGAATGGCAATCATGGTGTCGCGGCCCCAGTCGCCGAACCAGTGGTAACCGGCGATGATGGTTTTTCCCTCGGGCTGGCCGGGAAGCGAGCGGCGGGTGACGAACTGATCGGCGGCGAGCACGAGTTGTGAAATTTGGGAGTTGGCAGCCGATTGTTCGGAGAGTTTGAGCGCCGGTTTGCCGGCGGCAAGGATCGCCGCTTGGCGGGTCAGCTCTTGCTTGAGTTCCGCATCGCCGTCGAGTGTGGCGTTGGCGTCAGTCGAAAAGACGATCGTCAGACTTTGACCGCGTTTCAGATGCGCACGGAGATTTGCGGCAAGTAGTTGGTCTTCGTGGTCGTCGAGGCCGCGGTCGCGTTCGAGGGGAAAGGAAAAATCGCGGTACCACGTGTGTTCGAGCCTGGCTGTGGCTTCCTTGGATTTCAAGTAGAACGGAATCGCACCGTCGTAGGCGGTGACGCGAACACCCTTGTTCACGGGTTCGATACGCATGCGCCATTCGTTCGGGGCGAAGCCGGCGTGCGTGGACGAATGGAAGTCGCGATAGTTCACGAGGATTTTGAATTCAAGCTCGACCGGAGATGCGGATTCGCCGAGCGTGTAGCGGACGAAGGTCGTGTTTTCGCCGTGTTTCATCCAGACGCGCCTTTCTAACCGCGCATTTCCCATCTGGTAGGTCCACGCTGGAATTTGGCCGTCGAGGCGAAAGCTGTGAATGTGCTTGTAGCCTTCCGGCGCAAGGGCGCCGCTGACCCAGCGATGAGTTGCCAGTTCGAACGACTGGTCAGCGATGCGAACAATCTCATCGATACCGGCAACAAGATGCGTGCGTCTTGCCGGTGGATCGAGCGCGGCGATCAACAAGCCGTGATAGCGGCGGGTGGCCTGGCCTGCAACTGTGCCGGAAGCGAATCCGCCAATGCCGTTGGTGACGAGCCATTCGCGCTGTTCTGCAGCAGCGAGGTCATTGCAGATTTCACGCCCGAGAGAAATCGCTGGAGTAGGGGGTGTCCTGCTTCTAGATTTTGTGGCCCCAGATTTCGCGGCCGGTGACTGCCGCTTGCTTCCCGGCTTGCGCGGAGCGGCCATGCGACTTCATTCACCGCTCTGTTCAAGCAGCTTTGCGACGAGGCCGGTCCACCCGGTCTGGTGATTTGCGCCGATGCCGGCGCCGTTGTCACCGTGAAAATATTCATGGAACAAAATCAAATCGCGCCAATGCGGATCGTTCTGAAAGAAGTCGAGCCCGCCTGCGACGGGACGGCGGCCATCCTTGCCGCGCACAAAAATGTGGCACAAACGGCGGGAGAGTTCGGTAGAGACCTGCCACAAATCCGATTCGCCTCGGCAGCGCGAGGGGCAGGGAACCTTGAAGTCTTCGCCGTAATAATGATGAAACTTCTGCAAGGACTCGATGAGCAGGTAGTTGACCGGCATCCAGATGGGCCCGCGCCAGTTGGAATTGCCTCCAAAAAGTCCGGTCGTCGATTCGGCGGGTTCATAGTCCACGCGATTCGTTGTTCCGTTTACGTAGACCTCGTAGGGATAATCGAGATGGAAGCGTGAAAGCGCGCGAATCCCGTACGATGAAAGAAATTCGGTTTCGTCGAGCATGCGGGCGAGCACGCGCTTGAGTTGCTTCCGACTGACAAGCGAAAGCAAGCGCCGCACGCCGCGAGCCGACCGCTGCGTCATTTCAATGTGTTCCGGCACGTCCGGATGATTGTCGATGAACCACTGCATGCGCCGTTTGAACCCGGGGAGACGTTCGACAATTTCCGGCTCCAACGTTTCCACCGCGAACAAAGGAATCAGCCCGACCATGGAACGAATCTTCAGGAAGTGCTCATCGCCGTTGGGCAGGTGCAAAACGTCGTAGTAGAACCCGTCCTCTTCGTCCCACAGGGAGACGCCACCAGAACCGAAGTCATTCATCGCGCGCGCGATGTACACGAAATGTTCAAAGAATTTGCTGGCAACGTCTTCGTACGCCGGATCGTCCTTCGCCAGCTCCAGCGCCATGGCCAGCATGTTGAGGCAGTACATGCCCATCCAACTGGTGCCGTCGGATTGTTCCAAGTGTCCGCCAGTGGGAAGCGGCGCCGAACGATCAAACACTCCGATATTGTCGAGACCGAGGAATCCCCCTTGAAAGATGTTTGCGCCGTCAGGGTCCTTGCGATTGACCCACCAGGTGAAGTTCAGCAACAACTTGTGGAAGACTTTTTCGAGGAAAGCACGGTCCGCGACTCCTCGAATGCGCCGCTCGATTTTGTAAACGCGCCAGGCCGCCCATGCGTGCACGGGCGGATTCACATCACCAAACGCCCATTCGTACGCGGGCAGTTGCCCGTTGGGGTGCATATACCATTCGCGCAAAAGCAGGATGAGCTGCTCCTTCGCGAAATCGGGATCGACGATCGCCAGCGGGATGGTGTGAAACGCCAGGTCCCATGCGGCGTACCACGGATACTCCCACTTGTCGGGCATCGAGATAATGTCGTCGTTGTAGAGGTGCGTCCAATCCTTGTTGCGGCCGTGCAAGCGTTCTCTCGGCGCCGTCGGCCCGGCGGGATCACCCTCGAGCCAAGCTTGCACGTCGTAGTGGTAAAACTGTTTTGACCACAGCATGCCCGCATACGCCTGGCGCATCACGTTTTTCGCATCCGCGGAGAGGTGATCAGGAATCCGCGATGCGAAGAACTCATCGGCCTCCGTCTTGCGCAGTTCGAACAGGCGATCGAATCCTTCTGCGAAATCGTTGGTGCCGGGAACTTCCTGGGTTCGCTCGGCGTGGCCGGGCGAGCTGATGATGCCTACTTGACCGATATTGGGATCGATTCCACCGAGCGGCTCGATGTCGGTGAGGCGCAGCTTGAGAGTTGCCGACTCGCCCGGCGCGATGTGCAGCGTGTAATGGGCCGCCATCTTCGTCCCGTTCTGGTCCGGGTTGACCGCTGCCTTGTTTTGTTGAATCAGATACTCGTGAAAGGCGTCCTTTACGTAGGGCGAGCGGTTGCGCGTTCCAAACAGACGCGCGTTGTTGGTTTCATTCTCCGTGAACAAAAGCTCAGGCTTCCCGTCGGCCAATAGCCAGCGCTTGCCGTATTGCCAATGCTGCAGTTCGGCCGCGAGGATGCCGTCCAAAGGCGTCGAGCGCCGGATGGTCGGCCGCCGCAGATCCTTGCCCCACGACCAGGTATTGCGGAACCACAGCGTCGGGAGCAGGTGCAGCGCCGCAATCTCTGACCCACGGTTCCAAGCTGTGATGCGGATAAAGAGGTCTTCGTCGCCGCCTTTTGCGTACTCCACAAATACGTCGAAGTAGCGATTGCCGTCGAAAACACCGGTATCATGCAGCTCATATTCCGGCTGGCTGCGGCCGCGCCGCCGATTTTCTTCCACTAACTGGCCGTATGGAAATTCGGCTTGCGGATATTTGTACAGCATCCGCATGTAGCTGTGCGTCGGTGTGGAGTCCAGATAGAAGTAGTACTCCTTGGGATCCTCTCCGTGGTTTCCTTCGTTGCCGGTTAGACCAAAAATGCGTTCCTTCAGAATCGGATCGCGCCCATTCCACAAGGCCAAGGCAAAACAGACGATTTGGTGGCGATCGCTGACGCCAGCAATTCCGTCTTCGCCCCAGCGATAGGCGCGCGAACGCGCATGATCGTGCGGAAAGAACTCCCATGCGGTGCCGTTCGCGCTGTAATCCTCACGTACTGTTCCCCACTGCCGCTCCGAAAGGTACGGCCCCCAGCGTTTCCAGTATTTCTTGCGGGTTCGATTGTCTTCGAGTCGAATGTCTTCAACGGTCTGGAGTCTCGGCATGTGCGGGGACCTCGGCCGCGGTTTCGATGCAGCGGTCAGCATAGGATACTTGACGAAGATTTAGGTAACAGAAATTTGAACGACCGGTTTAGGAAAACTGACCGTCAGGTAGACAGCAACTCGCTGACAGCTCGATAGGCCTGGTCTATCGCCACGTCCGTGTACGCCGTCGCACCAGAATCGCTGTTTGCGATGGCAATCCTTCCAAACTTTTGCCGGCCGATGATGTGCGGCGCTAGTCCATCGGGCCAATCCGGATCGAACAGCGGATTGTATTCGTAACCGTAGCCGTGCGGCCAGCGATTCACTGTGATCGCTTCGATGTCACGGGCCGGGTCGAATCCACCGGATGCAAGCATTCGAGTGAGTTGTTCGCGAATTTTCCGCTCAAAAGTTGCAAAGTCCGTGGCGAGCAGTTCCATGCGGCCAGCCTTGTGCTGTTCTCGTGCTGGCAGGCCCGGTTTGCAGGGTGTCCGGCTCAGGTGCAGCAGAATCGGCTCCCCCGGAGAGCGCGGGCTGCGATAGTCGCCGATATTCACCGGCCAGTTGAGAGTGACGGAATCCCAGTAGGCACCGGGGCAGTATACGTTCGATACGCCAAGCTTTACGAACGCCGTCCAGTTGCGCAGGCCGACGCTCGAATAAACCAGTGGCACTTTCACCAGGTAGTGCAGCGCCTCTTTTTGTTTTTCCGGCAAGTCGGGACATAGATAGGGAATCGCCATGTTCCAGCACGCAAGTACGCACGCACCGGCACGCACTGAAAAGACATCCGTCCCGGTGGCATAGGCCACTTCCACGTCCGCTTGGTGCCGCGAATCTCTACCCGCTCTAGCAACATTACGTACACGAACGACGGTGCTGTTCAGCCGAAGTTGGATCGGCGACTCTGCCGAATCCAACCGCGCATAGTCCACACTCGCGACGACCACGTCTTCCACCGAAGTACCCGGCACGGCAGCCGGAATCAGGTTGCGCACCAGCAGGCGCGCAATCGAAGCATTCCCGTCGGGAAAGTGGAAACGATCCGAGCCGCCGTTGGCATATCCCGCCGCGGAATAGCTCATGTGCGGCGCCGCTCCAGGATCGAGCTCGAGTCCCTGAAAGCCCGGCAGCCCCAGTGCCCAGCAATCGAGCGCCGGCTCCGCATCAATTCCTACGCCCCACTCGCCATTTGTTCGCGTCTGATAGAACGCTACCGCGCCTGGATCTGCCTTAACGACATTGAGCAGAAAATCCTTATAGCTCATGCGCGAAAGGCGGTCTTTCTTCTCGCCGGAAAACAGGCCCGGCATGTAATCCGTGTTTTGCGTCTCGATGCGGAGAATGTCGCGTCGCGCGGTTTCGGCCAGAGGTGACTTCGATAGAAATTCGCGCCAGCGGTATTCTTTTGTCTCTCGGTCCGCGCTTTCGCTCTCCTCTCCGCGCGGGCTCTTCAGCAAACAGTCGGCGTTAAAAGTCTCGCGATCGAAAAAAACACCCGAGGCCATTCCGAGCGAGTGATACAAACCGTGCTCGGTACATTTCTTGTCCAGCGCGACGGGATCAATGCCGAGTTTTCTCATCAGTCCCGCGGCTACTGCGCTGTACGGTGTCGGGCTGTCAATCAGCATGGTGCCGCCGTTCAGCAATTGCAGCTTGCCGCCGAGGTGAAACTCGTTGCGCCTGGCGTGTCCGCCGAAATCGTCGTGATTTTCCAGGATGAGGATTCTCGTGTCCGTGCCGGCTTTCTCACGGTAAAAATGAGCCGCGGCGAGTCCGCTGATACCCCCGCCCACGACAATAAGGTCGTATTTTCCCGCCAGCTGCTTCGGCGCACCGGCATTCTTCCAGAACGTTCCGTCGCGCAAGCTGTGCGCGATTTCAAAGGAGCCGAAATGGCTCCCGCGTAGGCCAGTAGAAACCGACGGATTGTACCCGGCAAGATTTTGCGGCTCCTCCGCAGCGCCGCCCGCTTGCCGCAATCCGGCAGGCAGAATCGCTGTGCCAATCACCAACGCTGCGCCGTTCAGGAAATCGCGCCGCGGAATCGCGCGGTTCATTCCCAGTTCACGGTCGGAGAGAAAGTTTAGGTTGCCGTCAGCCATGAAAGAAAATCAGAAATTTCGTCGCGAGGGTTTTTATCATCAAGCGCTGTGGAGTTCTTCCACGGCCCGCCAGGCTTGATCCATCGCCGAATCCGTATAAGCCGCTGCGCCAGCATCGGAGTTGGCGATGGCGATTCGCCCAAACGGCCTTCGCGCAATTTCACACGGACTTTCACCGGCCGGCCACTCCGGGTCGAACAGATAGTTGTATTCGTAGGCGTAACCGTGCGGCCAGCGGTTCACGGTAATCGCTGTGATGTCCCGCGCAGTGTCAAATCCACCATCGCTCAGCACGCGCGCAAACTGGTCGCGAATGTTCCGCTCGAATGTGTCAAACGAAGTGGAGAGCAAATCGCCGCGCCCGGCGCGATGCTGGTCGCGTTCCGGCAAACCGGGCAAACAGGGCGTACGCTCCATGCGAACCAGAATCGGCTGGTCTGGCGTCTTCGGCGACTCGTACCCGCCAATATCCACGGGGAGATCGAGATTCATCTCGTGGTGATACATTCCCGGGCACGCGATGCTATGCACCCCGAGTTTTTCAAATGCTTCCCAATTGCGGATGGCCACTGACGTATAGACAAGCGGCACCTTCACGCCATAATGCAGCGCTTCCTTTTGCTTTTCCGGGAGGTCGGAGCACAAATAGGGAATCATCATGTTCCAGCAGGCAAGAATCACGTTCCCGCTGTGGACGCTTGTCAGCTGTCCGTCGCGGACGTAGGTAACGTCCACCTGCTTTGCCCGTGCCGCGTCGCCCGCGTGCTTTACCGAAACCACGATGCTGCTCAACCGAATCCGTACCGGGGCATCCTGGTTATCGAGCCGTGCGTAATCGAATTTCGCGGCGACGACATCTTCCGCATCATGCCCAGGTGCCACGCCCGCAATCATTTTTCGCACCAGCATCCGCGCGATGGTCGCGTTGCCATCAGGATAATGAAATTCGTAAGGCTCCTTCGGAGCGGCAAAACCTCTCGGCGTGTAGCCCATCCTCGGGTGCGGCCCAGGTTCTAGGTTTAATCCCCTGAAGCCAGGCTGCTGCAGAACCCAGCAATCCAACGCGGGCACCGCATCGATGCCCACTCCAAACAGCCCGTGCGTGCGCGTTTGATAGAAGGGAATCGCATCTTTGTGAAGTTTGACGACCTTCAGCAAGAAATCCTTGTAGCTGACGCGCGAAAGCTTGTCTTTCTTCTGGTCGGACGTCAGTCCGGGAAAGTAGTCCGCGGCTTCGGTTTCCAGACGATGGACATCCTGGCGCGCTTCCGGCGATAGCGGGGTCTTCTTCAGGAAGCCTTCCCATTCCTCAGGCCCGCCGCCTCCGCCGCGCCTTCCGCCGGGAGCTGGCGCGACCAGCCGATCCGCGCCGAACGTTTGCTTGTCAAAGAAAACTCCGTTCGAAAGGTGCCTGTAAACCTTCCTACGGTAGCACTTCGTTTCGAGCGCAGCCGGCTGAATCCCCAGCTCATCCATCAATCCGCGCGCGGTTTTGCTGTAGGGGAACGGCGATTCGATCGCCCATGTGCCGCCGTTGGCCAGCAGTATCCGACCGCTCGCGCGAAACTCATTTCGTTTGGCGTGGCCGCCGAAGTCGTCGTGATTGTCGAGAATCAGGATGCGCGCGCTGGCATTCTTCGCTCGCCAGAAATATGCGGCAGCCAGTCCGCTGATGCCTCCGCCCACGATCACCAAGTCGTACGTTTCCTTGGTGTCGGTCGCTATCGCTCTCTTGGTCGGAGCTTTGCCGTCGCGAACGTTGTGAGCGGCTTCAAAGGATCCCGCATGGCTGCCGCGCAGCCCGGTCAGTGCTGGCGGATAGTAACCGGGTTTGTCTTGTGCGGCGCGCGGTTCTGCAAGCGCCTCAAGCGCGAAAGAGGGAAGTGCAGACGATGCGACGGCGCCGCCGGTCCCAACGGCAACACCGTTCAGAAAGTCGCGCCGCGTGATCTGGCGGTCCATTCCCAGTTTCTTGTCATCGGATTTGCTCATGCAGTCCCCAGGTACGCGATGCGGATCTTCGTTTGCTTCGAAATCGGTTACCTCTTCGGAGCCGCGGAATAGTGCAGAAACACAATCTTCCACTCTCCATTCCGTTTGAAGAGTACGTCCGATTCCTGGTTGTCTTCGTCCGTGACCTTTCCGTCGGTCAGTTTCGTCCGAACATGCAGTATGTAGCTGGCGACTGCGGTGTCCTTGTTCGGTCCAACCTGGATGTGCAGATCGGAGATCTCTACCTTCTGCACGCGGTTACCTGCGGCGATGTACGCCGTCCATTCCTTTTGGTAAGCATCGAGATTGGTGCGGCCTTCCGGCAGGAATTGCGAGAAGTCCGCTGCATAAAAGGAGAAATATTTTGGCAACTCGTTGGCTTCATAGGCGGCATTCACTCGCTGTTCCACGTCCCGGATTTCGTCTTCCGCTGAAGCAGGGCTAGGTTTGGCGAATGTGGCCAGCAAGGCAATGGGGACAGACAGAATTAACGCGGCGGCAAGAAATCTGGCGGGCTTCATGGACGTTCTCCTCCTGTGCCCGCTACCTTACTATAATTCCGTAAACTTGCGAAAGCCTATACGCTTGTACGGCAAAGGCGCTGCCTAGAACGTTACATTGGCACTTTACGTTCGTTCACGTACCCATCCATTGTGGGTTGTGTGTCGTGCCATCGAAGTTTGTGGACGTCTTGTAAAGCTCAAACTTGCCTTGCGCAGCAGCGGATTCTGTCCGCGCGAGCAAGGCGGCGATCTCTTCCTTATTCATCGGCTTGAAGTTTCGCGCGGTGTTCAATGCCTGCTGAACGATCTCCACCGAATCGCAGCCGGTAATCACCACGTCCGTCGGCTGGCTCATGGCAAATCTCAAGCATTCCGGGGCGGTGACCGTCTTGCTCTCGAGAATCATTCCGCTGGCCAGCGGCTTCATTGTCTGAATACCGATCTTCTTCTGCACCAGCACAGGCATAACCCTGCCCACAAAACTTTCAAAGTGCGCGTCCATCACGTTCACTGGCATCAGCACGGCATCCAACCGGAACTTGTGTTCATCCGCTACCTTCAGCATGTGCAGGTGAATGTCCGGGCTTTTGTGGCCGGTAAAGCCGATGTAGCGAATCTTCCCGGCCTTCTTCGCGTCGGCCAGCGCTTCCATTCCACCGCCCGGTGCGAATACGCGCTCGGGATCGTTCATGCGGATCACTTCGTGCATTTGCATCAGATCAATGTGATCGGTCTCTAAACGCTTCAGCGACTCGTCAATCTGTGCCGCCGCTGTTTTCTTGTCGCGGCCATCGATCTTGCTCATCAGAAACACCTTCTGCCGGTAACCGTCGCGCAGTGCCTTTCCCATTTTCACCTCGCTCGCGCCGTCGTTGTAGTCCCAGCAGTTGTCCATGAAGTTGATGCCGCCATCGATCGCTGTGCGAATGATGCGAATCGCTTCTTCATCTGCGGGTCGACCGATGTGATACCCGCCCAGACCAATCGCGGAGACTTTTTCGCCCGTGCTGCCCAGAGTTTTGTAGGGAATTCCTGCGCGTTCTTCAGCAGCCCACAAATCCGCCCGCATCGAACACATAGCCGTGATGGCCGCGGCAGTTTCCAGAAACTGCCGCCGCGACACCTGTAAGTCCTGCTCAAAATAGTTCGGGGACATACTTTGACTCCTTCCCATTAACCTGCCGGGCCAGGAAACTCCGGGGCCTCGTCGTTCCGCAGGGGAAGCGAGGCACCCCTTATCGTTGCGACTTTTTCCCCGCGGCCACATCAGCGTTAAACTCGTCGGACCTTTTCTTGGGGATTGTCAGCGCCTTCCAGTTTGCGCCCGCGAAATGTTTCGCAAGGAGCACGATCTGCCCTATGTGATACGCATAGTGCGCGACCTGGCGATTGATCGCTTGCATCACCGAATGCTCTTCGCCGCGGATGGTCACCGTTTTCGCCATGCTCGCGTCGCTGAGCGGTTCCAGCGCAGTAAACACGCACTTCCACCCTGAATCCCATAAATCCAGAATCTCTGCGCGCGTCTTCGGCGGAGTCTCAAATTCCGAATCGCGATTCCGATTCGGTTTCTCGCCGTCGCTCGTTAAGAAATTGGTCCATCGCGAGAGCATATTGCCGGTCATGTGTTTCACCACGATCGCGATCGAATTATTCTCTTCATCCAGCGTCCCAAACAGTCCCGCGTCGGGGCACTGCGCAATCGCATTCTCGCCCAGCTTTTTGTAGTACTGAAAAAGGGAAATCGAGTCTTTCAGGTACGAGTCCGTCCGTTCGTGTGCCATACGCGCATTCTACTCCGGGAGCGATTCGAGGTCGGCCCCAAAAAATGTTGGCTCGTCATCCCGAGTCGCAGCAAGGCGCGCCGAGGACTCAATGTCCGGACAACGAGCAATGTCTGGACAACGAGCGGCTCCTCCCGCTTGACAATTCGCCTTTTCTTCGCCTATAGTTCCTGCCGCCGCAATTCATCGCCCTCTTGGAGGCTTTATGTCCGTAGCGCAGTCTTTGCTCCCCGAATTCGACCAGGAAATGGCCAGCACTCGCAAGGTACTCGAACGTGTCCCCGCCGAAAAGTGGAACTGGAAGCCGCATGAGAAATCCGGCACGCTCGGCTGGCTCGCCGCACATGTGGGCACGGTCCCCGGCTGGTACACCATGACGCTGCAGACGGAAAACCTCGACTACGCTCCCGTGGATGGACCGCAATACGAGCCGCCCAAGATCGAGAACACACAACAGCTCCTCGCCGCTTTTGACAAGGAATCGAAAGAAGCTCGCGCCGCGCTCAGCAAGGCTTCCGACGGCGATTTCGCCGCGAACTGGACGCTGCTCGCCGGCGGCAAGGAAATCTTTACCATGCCGCGCATTGCATGTCTCCGCAGCATGGTGATGAATCATATGATTCATCATCGCGCACAGCTTACCGTGTATCTGCGGCTGCTCAACATTCCTGTTCCCGGGCTTTATGGCCCGTCCGCCGACGAGTCGTAGGCTCAGCCTGCCGGCGCAACGATTTTCGCATCTCGCTATAATGGGATGTCTCACCGCTGGAGGCATCCCATGGACACCCCTGTAATCCTTTCCGCCGTTCGCACGCCCATTGGTAAATTTCAAGGCGGCCTCGCCGGCTTCTCTGCGCCCGAACTTGGCGGCAAAGTTGTAGCTGAAGCCGCGCGCCGGGCTGGGATTGATCCCAGACAAATCGACGAAGCGATTCTTGGCAACGTAGTGCAAGCTGGACTCGGTCAGAATCCAGCGCGCCAGGCTGCGCTCAAGGGCGGATGCGATTCCCGCGTTGCCGCGATGACGATCAACAAGGTTTGCGGGTCCGGGCTGAAAGCGGTGGCGCTTGCGGCGCAAGCAGTTGCACTCGGCGAAAGCGAAATCGTCGCAGCCGGTGGAATGGAATCCATGTCCAACTGCCCGTACCTGCTGCCACAGGCGCGCACCGGCTACCGCATTGGCAACGCCACTCTCGTCGACTCGATGATCAGCGACGGATTGTGGGATGCATATGAAAATTTCCACATGGGCATGACCGGCGAGTTGGTCGCGGAAAAATACAGCATCACCCGCGAAGAACAGGACAAATTCGCCCTCGAGAGCCATCAGAAAGCGGTCCGCGCGCGCAAGTCGTGCTTTTTTGAAGCGCAGATTCTTCCCATCGAAGTGCAGCAGAAAAAAGGCGACCCGATCGTGATCAGGTACGACGAATCGCCGCGTGAAGATACGACGCTCGAAGCGTTGGCGAAGTTGAAGCCCGCATTCAAGAAAGATGGAACGGTGACTGCGGGGAATGCGCCTGGAACCAATGATGGTGCCGCCGCCGTGATCGTCACCGGTGAACGCAACGCCGCGAATCTTGGTAAGCGGCCGATGGCGCGAATCGTTGCGCAGGCGGTGAGCGGCGTGGAACCGAAATGGGTGATGATGGCCCCCGTGGACGCAGTAGAAAAACTGCTGAAGAAGACGGGCTGGGACCGCGACAAAGATGTCGATCTTGTTGAACTGAACGAAGCGTTTTCCGTGGCTGCGATTGCGGTCACGCGCCAATTGAAACTCGATCCACAAAAAGTCAACGTGAATGGTGGCGCAGTAGCCATTGGCCATCCCATTGGAGCCAGCGGGGCGCGCGTGCTGGTCACGCTGTTGTATGAATTGGAGCGCCGCAACCTCAAGCGTGGCATTGCTGCTCTATGCCTGGGCGGAGGCAACGCCGTCGCTCTTGCCGTTGAACGTTTTTGAGAACCCTACGTGCCGACTGACATCACTGGGTGCTCGGAATCTCCGGAGTCGGGAGAACGGGCGTTTCCCGTCCTG
>Ga0066388_100001028_pt1 | contig 14935 bp, 13 predicted proteins | sample PanSoiMetaGPlot6_FD_64539 | JGI IMG/M metagenome (GOLD analysis project Ga0066388, IMG submission 64539) | Tropical forest soil microbial communities from Panama analyzed to predict greenhouse gas emissions - Panama Soil - Plot 6 (Hybrid Assembly) | ecosystem: Environmental > Terrestrial >... | reverse complement strand
ATCTCCAACATGAAGATCGAGCCGGTGAGCATGAGGATGTTGCTCATGCCGCTGAACAGTGCGATGGCCCAGAACGTGCTGCGGCACGCGTCAAGCGCCTCGCTCAACTCGGAGCGCTTGTTCGTCGGTGTGCGCGACGGCGCCTTGCCCATTAGGCTTTGGTTCCCAAGCCAGGTTTGTTCAATAGAGCGTGGCAGAATACCAGATGACGAGTTAAACGTTGTTCATCCTTTGGGCTCAAGAAAAAAAGAGAACCCGGAACGGATCAGCGGCGATCTCGCCGTGGTCATCGGTTCCGCTGAATAAGTCGCCGAAACAGCTGAAACAGGCTGCCAGTGGGGAGTTATTTACAACGCCTTCTTCTGCTTTTTCAGGCAACCAGGCAGATCCCGAGCGTAATGGGCCTCCGACCATTTCGTGGGTTCGTTCTGCGAAATACAATTTAAAGATGAACTCACATAAACCGCAATGCGCGATTGCGGCGCGACAACGCGCGCTGCTCGTAACGATCCAAGCGCGGCAGATTGAGCAGGGTTGTAGCTGGGGCGTGCGGTTCCTGTCCCGGCATCGATGCGGTCGAGCCGGCCGGCATACCTGATGCCAGCAATGACACGCGAATGGCGCGCACCCGCCGTAGCTCGAGCTCTGCTTCGGCGGCGATGCGCGCGAAATGTAAGCGACACGGATCTGGATTTGGTCCGGCGATCTGAGCCGCCAAGCGTTCAACCTCGCGATCGATCGCGCCGGACCAAGGCAGCCTGACGGCCAAGCCGTACCGCAATGCATTTCGCCTGGAGTGGTCCTTGCCTTTGGCGGTGCGCGGCCCCGTGCTGTATCTGGCATTGCGCCGGTTCGCGGCGATTTTTCGCGACGACACCATGGTCTTGGTCATCCGGGGGCAGGCCGCATGGGCGGCCCGTCGGCCTCGATGATGTGATCTGACGTCTGGCGCAGGACACGTCCCAGTGCGGAGCGGCGGCGATCGATTTCCCACAGCGCGTTGCTGCGGCGAAGCTCAGCCGACGCTAGCATCCGTTCGATTGCTTCTAGCGGAGCAAGGCCAGAGACGAAGGATTCGGCCAGAATCGCGTCCGCATCGTGCCCTCGTTCCTTGAGGTCGGTGTCAACGTTCTCCCGTGTTGTCTTATCGAGGAGGTAGCCGTTAGCAAACCTTCGGCGTTCAGCCCGAGCCAAATCAGCAGCTTTGTTGGAGTTCTCAAGCTTCGTTATATGGTCCATGTGCGTGCTCCTAGCGATCGCCGTTGGCGGCGGGTTTGAGGCGGGGAGCAAGCGCCGACGTGAATTGGCCGTTAACGTAGGCAGCCTCGATGCGGCGTAGGCGCATGATCTCCCAGGTGAGGTCAGCGACATCCTTAACCCAAAGCCACTCAATGATGTCCTTCGGTTTTACTTCGCGGGCCAGCTCGTTGAGGAGAGCGTCGTAGTCGCTCGGGTCTTCATTCGCGAGCAATGGCGGCTTGCCCAACAACGCACGGATTTTGGCCGGAAGATGAGTTTCGGCCAACGCGTTGGCGTCGTCTAATTTGCAAATAAAGTTACGCATAACGCTACTCCTTCAACCTACGAGTAGTCCTGGTTTAGGACCTGTTAACCTCTATGGCGGCCCGGTTAAAAAGGAGTTAGCGCGCACCGCACGGCTGACAAATATTGGGAAGCGCGCTCGGCATGCCGCCGGCGGACGCCCTATGCGGCTCGACACAGGCAAAGTCGTCCAACTCGTGGGCGGAATTCGCCGGGCTCTTTCGCCAGACCCGAGCGGCTTTTCTGCAACACGAGAATGCTAAGGCCGAACTGAAGGCGCTCATGCCCGAGGATGCCAAGGAGGCGATCGGGCATGGGGTCCGGGCGAAGCGTTCAAAATCCGGCGCAGTCAGCTTCGACTTCATGGATCTGGAGGCGTCCCATGCATCGCTCCAGTGACTCAATTGGCGCGATCGCAGCGGCACTCGCCAAGGCACAGGCCGAACTCACCAACCCGGAGAAGTCGTTGGTGGGAACGATCAGCTCTCCACGTGGGGACGGCGACCGGACTTTTCGATATGCCCCGCTCTCTAGCGGCCTTGACATTGTCCGCAAGAGCCTGGGCCGGCACGAAATCGCAACAGTGCAAACCACCACCATCGATAAAGAGGTTGGGCTGATCCTTTTGACCACGGCGCTGGCGCATTCGTCGGGGGAATGGATCTCCTCTGACTGGCCGGTCTGTCCAATTGCTGACACCGCCGCCCCGCAGCGAATGGGAGCGGCGCTGACCTACGCGCGGCGCTATGCGCTCTTCACCCTGGTCGGCATTGCAGGGGAGGACGACCTCGATGCGCCTGATCTCACCACAGCGGGCCCGCGGAACACGGACACTAACAGCCCGAGATCGGATAACGGGGCCAAAGCCAACGTCCAGGGTATTGTTAATCCGCCCCGGGCAGCTGGCGGCAAGAAATCTCCACCTACGAGTACGATCTTGGCGCCCGACCAGTCTGCCGTCCTGCGCGAGCGGCTGATCAGGGAGATCCAAGACCTTAACTCAGTGGAAGCAGTGACCAGCTGGGCACGGCAAGCCCTGGTCGCCAAAAACCAGCTGGCGGCAACTGATGCCCAAGCGGTCGAAAATGCTTTTCGAATGAAAGTAGCGGACCTTGAAGTCGTTGATCCGCCCGCGGGAAACCGAAAATCGCCACCGACCCGTTCGCCAGCGAACACACACCCGCGCACTCCGCCAGAGATCCGTTCTGCGTCGGTTGACAAGAGCGTACTGGCGATTCCTGAGCCGCGCCGGCTGCGTGACAAGGTGCATTTAAAATGGGTGTCCAAACGCCCGTGCTTGATATGTGGTCGCCAACCGTCCGATCCCCATCACCTTCGGTTCGCCCAGCAACCGGCACTCGGACGCAAGGTCAGCGACGAGTTCACGTGCCGCTGTGTCGCGCTCATCATCGGGAGGTCCACCGGTCGAGTGACGAAATCGCATGGTGGAAGCAATCAAGTATCGACGCGCTCGAGGCCGCCCAAAAGCTTGGGCGAGAAACGCATGTGGTGCGTGTAGCGCCGTCAGCGTGACCTCGAGTGCGCCGTCTGAGTGAAAATAACAATTTCGAGGCGTGCATGTCGGCGTTGCTGCTAGTGATGTATTAGAAAATCATGTGACGCATTTAGTTGGGCGATCATCTCACCGATCGCCGCACTTGCGTTTTGCGGCTGGGCAAGGGCGTGGTTTTCCGAGGTAGTGGCAGCGACGATCGCCTGCAGTTGCGATTGATTCGCCCCCAGCGTCCCCAAAGACTGCTGGCCTTGCTGGAGATCGGTCATTACATCGTGCCAGTGCTGGTCCAGTGCAGACTGGAGCAGGTCATTTTCGGAGAACCCGTGCAAATAGCCGCTAAGGTTTTGGTGATTTCCGAAATCACCAGCCGGGCGCGCGAGAGTTCCGCCCGTTGAGGTTCACTGGAACACGAAATTATCCCGCCCCACGAGGTCCAAGCCAAAATTGGTCGATGAGCTCGTGGTTGACTGCGAGATTGAGTTACCAAAATGATCGAGCCTATCCGTGTTCCAATGCTTAGGGATGTCTTGCTCTTGAAGGCCATCCTCCGAAGAGCTTTCAACGTAGCCGTGGCCGGCACCTGGAGGTGTAAATGGCTTCAGATCATCAGTCGATTGATTTTGGATTACGGGATCGTTGATCGCAATTGGCGGGGTTCTGACCCGTCTGTCGATCTGAAACTTCGCCCGCCTACGCCGCGTGCCGCGTCGGGACAATCCTAGGCCCCGTGCGAGAGGATGAAATCGTTGCTGGCGCTTAACTGGTGGACCTCGATGCCCGCGAAAGTGATAGTGTCGTTGGCGGCCAGAGTTAGGTCGTGGGCGCCCGGCGTGGTGGCGTCGATGATGGACTGCAGCGCTTGAGCTGCCTGCTGCGGCGTTTGGTTGAGATAGAACGCCGATAGGTCGACCTGATCCTGGCCCTGGTGGAAGTCACCGATCGTCTGATTGCCGGAGTTAAGCTGAAACACGAACACATCGTCGCCGCCCATCCCGGTCAGCGTGTCGCCCGAGGCGCCCATGATCAGGTCGTGGCCGGTCGTGCCGACGATCTGAGTCCCGCCCTGGGCGGTCAGCGCGACGTGACCGGTCGAGGTCAGGCCCGCATTGTCGGCGAGCGTGAAGCTGAACTGGTCGTCCGCGGTCTGGACCGGACCGGTCGGCGCCACGAAGCTGCCTGGTGGTGTGTAGACCACATCACCGGACTGGGTTTCGTATACCTGCCCCTGCGTCTGCGACCCATCGACCGAGACCAGCGAGAGCTGATCACCCGGATCGGTATCTGTCCCGAAATGCGCGAGCAGACCGCCCGGGATGGTCATGCCGGTTCCGGCATGCACCAGCGTGGCATCGATCGCGACGTTCACATAACTGGCCTGCGGGGCGTGGTCGGTGTCGACTAACGTCCCGCCGTGACCATTGTCATTCACGAAGAACGTCGTGCTCGAGTAGTCGCCAGCTAAGGCGATCGTGGCGTCGGTCACGTCGTCATGGCCGAGCGAAAGGCTCGTCACGTTGCTGTCACGGTCGTAGGACCTGAACAGCGTGTCAAACGACGAAACGCCGACGAAGTCGATGAAGCTCGCCCCGAACCCGTGGACGAGCGCGTCGAAGTTCGCGGGTTGGTCGAGCTTCAGAATTCCGCCGGGCGCATCGAAGGTAACCGATACGCTGTCGCTGACCGCCCCGGCAAATTCCAAGGTCGCGGTCCCATCGATCGCGAATGTGGTCACGTGACTCCAATTGGTGACGTTGCCTTGGATCAGCAATTCATCGCCCGAGGCGTGAGCAACGCCACCGTTGTTCCCCGGCGTCGGATCTAGGGTCGGAGCGAACGCGAGCGCCTGCACGGCGCCGTCCATGGTCAAAGTTCCGCCGTGGGCCGGATCACCGACGTTGGCAATATCTGTATTGTCGGCGTTGATATGGATCGAGTAGTTCGCCTTGGGATCCGGGAAGATCGCGGTGTTCCACCCACTACCTAGGCCGCCCTCGAAGGAGTCGTGCGGCGCGGTCGGACCACCCACGAAGTAGTACGTGTTGTTAACGTTGCCGTTCTCGCCGATGACCGAGTCGCCGTCGAATGACGTGCCGGCAATATAGTTGTCGTGGTGCGTCGGATTGTTTTGACCATCGAACGTCACGGGCCCGGTGCGCAGGTCGAAGATCTTTAAGTCGAGCTGCGACGACTGATCGGACGCCAGCTGGTTGTCGTAGGTGACCACGACGCGGCCGTCGCCCAGGGCTCGCATATTGGCGAACGCATGGATGGTGGGGTCGAACACGCTGACGAGCAGCGTGACGCTCATGACGTTATTGGTGGTCGTGATGCCGTATTCTTTGATGTAAGTGCCGGTCTCGTCGCCATAAACGAGGACGAAATCGTCCTGGCCCGACACTTGAGGATCGGAGTAGCTGTCCAGGCGGATGTTCTGGGCATCCGAGAGGATGGCGACGCCACTGGGATCGCTGCCTCCCCCAACAATTGGCCTGAAGATCGTGCCGGACTTGTCGATCAGGAACTCGACCTGATCGTAGGTGTGCCTGCCTTGTTGGTCGGTGTAGGTGACGGTCTCGTTCCAGGCCACCCCGACCGCAAATCCGTTGGCGCTCGATGTTTGCACGAATTGCAGTTGCGCCGCAGTCTGGCCCGGGTAGTCACCGAGCGACGGAATCACCTGCTGGGTAACCGTGTTTGTGGCGCCGGGGTGCGCAATTAGGTTGGGCCGGACCGTGAAGTTCGCGAGGTTGCTGTCCAGCGTCCCATCGGAATCATAGCTTTGGAAGTGGATGGCCTGATAGGTCTGTCCGGTGAGACCGAGGACGTTACTCTGTGTGCTGCTAGATATCGGCGACGCCAGCGCATAGCCGCCGAACCCGGACCTGAATTCCCACGCTGGTAGCACGGGCTCGCCGTCGGAGGTCGAAACGTTGGTCAGGTTGACGCTCGTTAAAACGGGCAACGATGCCGACGCAGAATTGTCCGGATTGAAGGTCTGAAAGTAGACCTGATAGGTGTGGGTCGTGCTGTTGTACTGGTCCCAAGAGATGTCATAGCTCGACATCGTTCCGGACGGGCCGTTGCCTCCAGTGCTGAAGCTCTCGGTCAGATTGAAGATCGTCGCGCCGGTGGTGGCGGCCGATCCGACTTGTCCGAGATCCGTCTTGGTGAGCGTACCGTTGGAATTCTGCAAGATGACGCTGCGGTTGATAACATCGGTGCCACTGCCATCGGCATTCGTCTGCTTGACCGAGGCCACGATGGCCTCCGGCGCCGTGCCTCCGAGATTTGGCGTGATGGTGAACATTCGGGCCGGCAAGGTCACCGTGTTCGACGCAATCTGCAGGGCGGCCGGCTGGTCGGGCAGCAGGAACGGGTCACTCAGCGCCATATACTGCGGGCGCGCATAGGGGCCCTGCGGATCATTGACCGGATTGTAGTTGAGCGCTGCGGTGTACCCGAGCACCACGAATCCGCCGATCGAATTGACCTGGACGTTCGGCGTGAAGATGTGCCGCCCCGGGACGACGTCGGGGAACTTCATCTCGCCCCATAGATTGGCCTCGACCTGCGTCACGCTGGCGATGACAGTCGATGTCGGCGAGGTCAGGCCGTTCGCACCCGTCACAGATACCGAGAAGCTGGCCGAGGAACCTGACGATCCATCATGCACGAAGATCACCTGGCCGGCTTCGAGCTGAGCTTCGGTGAAACTAGTGATCTGCGCCCCTGGACTGTTGCCCAGAGCCAGATGTCCGTTGAGCTGGCCAGCGGCGGGGGCCCCGAAGGTCAATTCACTGGCGGTTTTGTCTGGATCGGCCCCGCGCAGGTCAACCGTGGTGAGCACCACCGATCCGCCTTTGCTCAGCGTGATCGCGAGATCGCCGATGATCTCGGGCACAACTTCGATCGTGGGCGGGGGCGGGGGCGAGGGATTCGTTGTATCCAGATTCAGCGATGGCAGGGCGGGTGACGGTGATAGTGGCGTCGGCTGCGTAAGCGTTATGTTCGTGACCTGCACCGTGTTGGTGGCCGTATCGATGGTCACGTCGACGCTGGCGACTTGTGGGGTTTGTTTCTCGGTCTCTAACGAGCCGAGGGGCGGGATAGTAGTCGGCGGGCCCCCTGGGGCCGCCGGCGCGGGTGGGGCGGGTGGTTTTACGACGGCAGCCGCAACAGCTAGGTAGATGGGAAACAAAATTTGAGCGGCGGCGAGCTCCGCCTGGACCTGGGCCGCGCTTTTCGGGTTTTCCTGTGCCCCAGCGGTGGTGACGCTGAGCACGCTGGTGGTCGAGGATAGTTCTCCAAGCACGGCGCCGGTGACGCGTTCGAGCGCCTGAAATCGGCCGACGTGGCCGTCGGGATCTGGCATCAACGAAAGGTCGACCTCATAGGCGGCGCCCGATGGGTCAGCGTTAACGATGGCGTGGACCGTCGTGCCGCGGATGCCCACGGTGGTGACGGGAGTATCGACCTTCATGTCGCCGGTGTGCGCCACTTGTCCGGCAACAAACGAGAACGTGCCCTTCACTAGGCTAACAAACGCTGAGTTCGACGCGCTGTTGGGATCGTATAGGAGCTCGTTGAGCACCATGCGGGCACTACTGCCCATGTCGAAAACTGTGCCGTCCAAGAGGCTCAGCACAGCGGATGACCCATCGCTGGTCATCACAACGTCGCCTCTGAGAATTGCGTCGCCGACTTTGAGGTCTTCTTCAACACCATTCGCATGTTGAACGCTGGCGCCGCCGCCAAGTCGCTCGCACCGGCCGATGACTACGGCGCCAGCCGGGGCGCCGGCCTGTGCGTATTGGCCAGGAGCATTCGGGCCAGCCAGCTGAGCGACCAGATCGGCCGAGATGGTGGCGCCGTGGGACGTGAGGTCGGGACGCTTGGCCAAGGTAAAATAGTCGGCGAGGATGAGCTTGTGGCCGTCGCCCGTCAGAATGAGATCAGCCCCCGATCGCTTGAAATGCGCGCTAAATAAAAAAGTCGAGTCATCGATGTCGATGTGGTCGAGGGCCGGTCCTTCGGACAACGGCAAACGCACCACTCGCGTGAGGTCATCGACCTCAAAACGGGGGTCACGATGCATCGAGCGCCTTTTTCCCCATCCGCAAACGCGGAGGAGAAATCTACGTTAATTGGACCGGGAGCCCCCGCTCCTGGATTAGCCGCCCCGCGTCTTTGACGATCCTCACATCGTGCCAAGATGCACGCACGTCCTAGCCGTCATCATTGTTGAACCTATTGCAATGCCAACTTTGCTTCACCCTCCTGCGTTGGCAACTAGGCCAATCGCACTAAGACTTACTTGCGGGGTTCGCAGAGCGTGGGATTACCGGAACCCACCAAATGCGCCAGAACGGGATCACGCGCTGTCACCATTGATTGCCAGTTGCAATTGGAAGGTGGGTTATCTGGTTAAGTGCGATTTTTTTCAGCTTTTTGCCCCGATGCCCGCCGTGAACCCACGATGCCCATAGTGAAATCGGGTCCCGGATACCTCGTACGGCACCGAGTCGCGACTGTTGACCCCGAGACTAATGCGGTTCGTAATGGCAAAGCTCTGCCGGCATATTGAATGACCAAGCCTTCGCTTCAGGCCCTTCTGGTATTTACCGATTCGGCGCGCAATGTCGTGCTCGCCGCCGGGCTTCTGTGCATTGTCGTCCTCCCGCTGAACCTTCCCTACGCGGAATGGCGCTGGATTGACACAATATTGTGGGTTTGCCTCGTCTTTTTTGCCCTGGAATGGGGGCTACACCTCTGGGAATGGAGCAAATCCGAGCAGTTTCGCGCCCGTTTGCTCAGTGTTAAGCACCTGGCCGACGTCATCGCGGTGGTTCCGATTCTGGTTGCCCTGGCGCTGGGGCTTCCGGCGAACACGGCCTGGTTGCTGGGCGCGTTCTGGCTCTTGAAGCTGCCCGGCGCCACCTCCGGGTTTGCCCTGCTTGGACATGTCTTCGTGGCCGAGGCCAAGCCGATCGCGAGCGTCCTCAAAGTGTTCGTGTTCGTGCTGGTGATGGCGGCGGTCGCGATGCATCTGGTCGAGCGGGATGCGCAACCCGCGGCCTTCGGCACGCTTGCCAACGCGCTCTATTGGGCCGTGACCACGCTGACAACAACGGGCTACGGCGACATCGTGCCGGTCACCCCGCTCGGCCGCATGATTACCGGGTTTGTGATGATCTCGGGGCTGGCCGTGTTCGGCCTCTGGACCGGTATCCTGGCGACCGGATTTGCGGCCGAGACGCGCCGCCGTGACTTCGTGCGGACCTGGGAATTCGTCGCCAAGGTGCCGTTCTTCGAGCCGCTCAGCCCGGCTGCGATCATCGAAATTGCCCGCATGTTGCGTCCGATTGACGTCGCCGAGCGCACGGTGATCGTGCGCAAAGGGCGCCAGGGCGACTGCATGTATTTCATTGCCGAGGGGCTGGTGGAGGTGGCGGGCGCAGGCGTCCAGCTCGGCGCCGGGGCGTTCTTCGGCGAGATGGCGTTGCTGGGCGACGGCACCCGTACCGCGACGGTAACGGCAATGGTTCCGACGACCCTGCTGGTCCTGGAACTGACCGACTACCGTATTTTTGCCGCCCACTATCCGGAACTCGCCCAAGCCGTGGAAGAAGAAGCTACCCGCCGCCGGGCAGAACGAAACAAGAAGCCCGAGCAGCCGCTGGAGCCGGGTACTACAGCCCATCGGCACGCCACCGTTGATGAATAACCAACGATTTTCCACTATAATTGTGACAAGTCCGGCGGTTGATGAGAGATTTCGTCGATTTGTGACTATCATCACATTTCGCCCTGCCCCCATCAGTCAGACTGTTTGCTTGGAAACGCTTTGACAGATCCCAAGGTCGCATGAACGACACCCCCCGTTTGTTTTCGTTCGATCGCGAAGCGACCGACCATCGAGGGAAAATGCGCTTTCGCGTGAAGTTCTGGGGCGTGCGCGGCAGCATCGCCTGCCCGGGTCCTGCAACCGCGCGTTACGGCGGCAACACACCCTGCCTGGAGCTCCGTTGCGGCGAGCGCATCGTCATCCTGGACGGCGGAACCGGCCTGCGTCCGCTCGGCGACGAGCTGCTCCGGGGCAACACGATGGTGGACGCCGACCTGTTCCTCACCCACTGCCATCTCGACCACGTCGCCGGCTTGCCGTTCTTCACGCCGCTGTTTCGGAACGGGCATCGACTGCGAATCTGGGCCGGAAACCTGCTTCCCAAGTTCCATCTCGAGCAGGCGCTGCGCACCATGATGAGTCCGCCGCTGTTTCCGATCGAGGTCGAGAGCTTCAAGGCCAAGATCGAGTACAAGGACTTCCGCGCCGGCGAAACAATCGACCGCGGCGACGACATCGTCCTGCGCACCACCATGCTCAACCATCCCGACGGCGCGACCGGATACCGGGTCGAGTTCGGTGGAAAGGTGCTGGCCTATCTCACCGACACGGAGCTGCTGCCCGGCGCGATCGACCCCGGCTTGCTGGGGCTCGCGCGCGACGCCGATCTGATGATCTTTGACACCACCTATACCCACAAGGAAATCGTCCACCGGCGCGGCTGGGGGCATTCAACTTGGCAGGACGGCGCGAGACTCGCCAACGAAGCAGGCGCCAAGACGTTCTGTCTGTTTCACCACGACCCGAGCCACGACGATGCGTTCATGGATGCGCTCGCCCGAGAGGCCAACGCGGCCCGTCCGAACACGATCGTGGCGTGCGAAGGCGTGTCGATCGATTTGTAGAATTACGACGGCATCCACGCCTCCTTGAGCGCGGCGCCAGCGTCCGCCAACACCTCCTCGGCGGCGCGCACAAACCCAACCATCGACGCGAATCCGTGCATCTGACCGGGGAAATGCCGCAGCGTGACCGGCACCTTGTTGCGCTCGAGCAATCGCGCATAGGCCTCGGCCTCGTCGCACAGCGGATCGCAGCCGGCGGTCGCGATGAACGCAGGCGGCATGTTGGCGAATTCCTTGGCCCGCAGCGGCGAGGCGCGCCAGTCGTCGACTTCGTCCGCCGCGGTCAGATAGAGCTCGCGAAACCAGCGCATCGCCGCTGTGGTCAGATTGAATTGCTGACCGGCGCGCCGGTACGAGTCGTAAGTCAAGGCGAGATCGGTGGTCGGATAGAGCAGGACCTGATAGGCGATATTGATCGCGCCGCTGCGCGCCGCCATCAGGCTGACGACGGTTGCAAGATTACCGCCCGCGCTGTCGCCCGCGACCGCGAGCCGGCCCGAATCGAGGCCGAGCGTTTGCGCGTTGTCCGCCACCCATTGGGTCGCCGCAAACGCATCATCGACCGCCACCGGAAACTTCGCTTCCGGCGCAAGGCGGTAGTCGACCGAGACCACGGCGCACTCGGCCAAGTTGGCGAGGCTGCGGCAGAGATTGTCGTGGGTTTCGAGGTCACCGAAGACCCATCCGCCGCCATGAAAGAACACCAGCACCGGTTGCGGCGCGCGCGGCGCCAATGCGCGATGCCCGTAGAGACGCAGCGGTATAGATCCGTGCGGGCCCTGCGCGGCAAGCTCGCGCACCTCGGCCACGGCCGGCTGCGGCTGATTGAGCGCCTCGCGGATATCGCGCCACCGCTGGCGTGCCGCGGCCGGCGTCAGCGTCTCGATCGGCGGCAGCCCCGCGCTGATCATGGCGTCGAGCAGAACTTGCGCGTCCGGATCTAGCTGCATTGCGGGCTTCTCACAGTTGTCGCGGGTCACGGGGTCAGCGGCGGCGCTACCCCGTCGGGGAGCGGGATCTCATGCGCGTTCAGGGTCATCGCCACCATGGTGTAGTAGCCGATCAGGGCGGTGAGTTCGACCACACCCACGGTTCCGAACCGTTCGCGGACCCGGCGGTGCGTTTCGTCGCTGACCGTGTTGGTGCGATTGAGCTCCTCCGCATACGAATAGACGTCGCGCTCGGCCTGATCGATTCGGTCGACCGGGCGGCGCGTGCGAATAGTTTCAATGATTGCTTCCGCCAGCCCGGCATTGCGCGCCATCTCGGCGTGGATCAGCCATTCGAGCTGACAGTCGCAGTGCCGCGCGGTGACCAGGATCGCAAGTTCGGACAAGTGCGGCGGCAACGAGGTGCGATAACGCAGCAGCTCCCCCAATTGTTGCCACTTGTCGGCCAGTTCAGGCCGGTGCAATGCCGCGCGCAGGGGTCCGCGCAGCGCCCCGCGCGGACCCGATACGACGGCGTCATAGACGCGCCGCTGTTCCGGGGTCAGGGTCTCGGGGGTCGGCAATGGAATACGCGCCATCGTGAGGTCCGCGTCCTAGGAGTCATCGATCGGTTCAGTTACCTGCACGGATGGGCGTGCGCAGAAATCCGCGTGCCAGCGCGCGAGCCGCGGATGATCGCCGCGCCAGTCCTCGGTGGCAAAACGGAAGTCCAGATAGCCGAGTGCGCAGCCAAGCGCGATATGCCCGATGGAAAACGCCGAGGTGGCGAGATCGTCGACCTCGCGTTCGATCGTGGCGAGCGTCGACTTGCGTCTGGCAGCGTAGCTCGCGAGGTGTACGTCGGACGGCTGCGGGCGTGCACGTTCGTCGCGCCACAGCAGCAGAAAATCCAGAAATCCGTCGCCCAACGCCTGCCGCCGCAACGCCGTCATGCGCGCAGCGCCCTCGGGCGGAAACAGTTTTGGCCCGGCGTGCAGGCGGTCGAGGTACTCGCAGATCACCGGCGAGTCGTAGAGCGCGGTACCGTCGTCGAGCACCAGGGTTGGAATTTTCGAGAGCGGGTTGTCGCGCATCAGCTCCGGATGCGGCTTGGTGGTCGCGGCGACCGTGCGCACCAGCGTCAGCCGGTCGATGAGCCCAGCCTCGTGCGCGACGATCATCACCTTGCGCACGAACGGCGAGCGCGGCGACCAGTGCAGCTTCATTGCGACCTCCGGCGCAGTCACACGCCGCCAGTACTATGATTTTCGCGCGGCAAACGCTACGTTGGGCTAGCAGGGTGAATGCGCGGACACATCGTTGGCAATGGGCAAAACAAGCATACGGGCATGCATAAAGACCGCCGCATGGATCGCGGCGCTTGTAACCTGGTCCACCCTCCAGGTCCGCGCCGAAAGCTATCCGAACGGGCCGATCACGCTGGTCAATCCATATGCGGCCGGTGGTCCCGCCGACGTGCTGGCACGGACGATCATAACCCCGATGTCGGATCTGCTCGGCCAGTCGGTCGTCATTTTGAACAAGCCCGGCGGCGCCACCGCGATTGCGGCGGCATTCGTGGCAGCCTCACCTCCGGACGGGCAAACCGTGCTGATGTCGAGCGCGTCGTCCCATATCGTCACACCGGCTCTCACCAAGGTCAGCTATGACGGTATGCACGACTTCGCGTTCGTTTGCATGATCGCGGCGGTTCCGAACGTGCTGGTCGTGCGTTCCGGGCTGCCGGTCAACAGCGTGCCCGAGCTGGTGGCGCTCGCCAAGGGCGCGCCCGGCAAGCTCAACTACGCATCGGTTGGTATCGGCAGCCAGCCGCATCTCGCCGCGGAGCTGTTCCGGCAACGCACAGGGATCGACATTACGCACGTGCCCTACAAAGGCGCCGCGCCGGCGACCGTCGACATGTTGGCCGGCCAGATCGACCTCGCGTTTCTCAATGCGCCGCCGTTGCTGCCGCACATCAAGAGCGGCGCGTTGCGGGCGCTGGCGGTCGCCCGGCTCAAGCGCGCCGAACAGCTGCCCGATGTGCCTACGCTCGAAGAGCTCGGCTTTCCGGGGTTCGACGTGACGACGTGGTACGGCATCGCGGTGCCGGCGGGAACGCACCCGGAGGTGGTCGCGCGGCTTGCTTCGTCGTTCGAGCGGGTCCTGCACGACCCCGAGGTCAAAGCCAAGCTCGCCTCGCAGGGCGCCGAAGTCTTCTATCTCCCGCCGAAGGAGTTTGTGGCCTATCTGGCGGACGATGCGGCGCGGCTGACCAAGCTGATGAAAAGCGCGAACATCGTGGGCGAATGACGATGGATCTTGAGCATTTCCGGCTTGAACTGAGCGAAGGGATCGCGACCGTCGTATTCGATCGGCCGCCGGTCAACGCGCAGAACCGGCAATCGCGCGAGGAGTTCATCCGCCTGTTCGACGCGCTCAGCGATCGCGACGACGTGCGCGTCGTCATCCTGACCGGGACCGGCGACATGTTTTCCGCCGGCGCCGACATCAAGGAGCGCATCGACCTCGTGCACGAGCCGGGCGACTACATTCGCAACAACCGGCTGGTGCGCGAGTTCTTCTACGCGGCATCCGATTGTGCCAAGCCGGTCATCGCCGCCATCAACGGCCCCGCGCTCGGCGCCGGGTTTGCGCTCGCGCTCGCCTGCGACATCATGCTGGCCTCCGACAACGCCTACGTGGCGATGCCGGAGGTCAACGTGGGATTGGCCGGAGGCGCGCGGGCGCTGATGCGGCACTTCAGCCCGTCGCGGGTGCGCGCTATGTATTTCACCGGCGCGCGCTTTTCGGCGGCCGAGCTCCATCGGCTGGGCGTCGTCGAGGCGTGCGTGCCGCACGACAAGCTCATGGACGCGGCGCGCGGGATCGCGCGCGAGATTGCATCCAAAAGCCCGCTCGCGATCCGTCACCTCAAGCGGGCGCTCAATGCGGTCGAGGAAATGCCGGCCCGCGACGGCTACCGCTATGAACAGACGGTCACGGTGGAGCTCTCGCACAGCGAAGATGCGCGCGAGGCGCAACGCGCCTTCGTGGAAAAGCGCAAGCCCGTTTTCAAGGGACGCTAGCCGGAGGAATCAGCAGGATGCCGTTGCCCAAGCACGTGTTCAATCCGCCGTTCAACGTCGTGCGCACCAGCCACGTCGTGCTCGACGTAACCGATCTCGACCGCAGCCTG
>Ga0066388_100001027_pt1 | contig 14938 bp, 11 predicted proteins | sample PanSoiMetaGPlot6_FD_64539 | JGI IMG/M metagenome (GOLD analysis project Ga0066388, IMG submission 64539) | Tropical forest soil microbial communities from Panama analyzed to predict greenhouse gas emissions - Panama Soil - Plot 6 (Hybrid Assembly) | ecosystem: Environmental > Terrestrial >... | reverse complement strand
TTACAGGGACAGGATGTCGACCTTCCCTCGCTACAACCAGTGGGAACCCGGTGATATGGAAGCCGTCATCTGCTGGACCTCGATAGCCTGATAGAGCTATACTTTGAATGCTAAATGTTGCAACCTGTCTCCCTCCGTAGAATACGCCACGCGAGTGATAACGAAAGACAATATCAATGAAGCCAGACCTAGAGCCACGGAAGCAGGACTGCGTCCGTGACAGAGAGCTGCTCGACGCGTGATGCGGGACGAATGTCTGGGCCTCAGAGCGTTATGCGGATCGAGCGGAGATCGCCGGTCCCGACTATTCAGCGAACCTATTGACAGCCTCGGCCGGATAGCCGGGTAGAGGTGAGGAGGATCAATTCATGGAGCTCATTCAACCAGTGCGGCAGAATCAGCTCTTGGGGCAGACGGCAACGATCAAGCATGCACCAGGCAAGCGGCTGTTGCTGGTCGATCCCTACCCGCGCAACAACCCCTATCGGTTGACTGCTTCGGAGCGTCGCGCGGTATGGTTTCCCAAGCTGAGTTTGCCGACCATTGCGGCCTATACGCCGGCCAATTGGGAGGTCAGTCTGGTTGATGAAGCGGTTCACGATATCGATTTCGACTTTCCCTGTGACATGGTCGGCCTCTCCATGTTTACCTGCTATGCCCCTCGCGCCTACGAGATCGCAGCAGAATTTCGCAAGCGAGGGAAGACGATCGTCATGGGGGGTGTTCATCCCACCTACTGCCCCGATGAAGCGCTTCAACACGCGGATGCGATCGTCTGTGGAGAAGCCGAAGATCTCTGGCCGCAATTGGTCGCGGACTATGAGGCGGGAAAGATGCAGCGCATGTATAAGATGACATCATTTCCTTCTCTGGAGAATTACAAGAGCCCCCGCGTCGAATTGCTGAGCCCCGACTCCTATATGACGAGACAGTGTAGTTTTACGACCCGTGGGTGCCATTTCGATTGCGAGTTCTGTAGTGTGTCCCCGTTCAACGGAAAAACGACGCGGCGTCGGCCAGTGAAGGAAGTGATCACAGAACTTCGGAACGTTCAGCGGTGGATTCGCAGTGAGTTGGTCGAGCGAGTGCGCGATGAGCCGATGTGGAAAGCCTTCCTCACTACGCTTAAGATTCGAGTCGGAATCGAGGACGGCAGCATTGTCGCGTTTGTCGATGACTTGCACAACAGCAACCGTGCCTATTGCCGTGAGCTCTGGGCTGCGCTGAAGCCGCTCAAGCTTAAATGGGGCTGCCAGTCGACGATGTTCCTGGCCGACGACGAGGAGATGGTCAAGCTTGCGGCAGAGAGCGGCTGCGTGTCGGTCTTTGTCGGAATGGAATCGCTTGATGAAGAGGCATTGGATGAAACGAACAAGCCGTTCAACCGAGTCCTGAAGTTCTCCAAGGAGATCAAGATGTTCCATGATTACGGGATCATGGTGAATCCCGGGATCGTATTTGGATTCGATAGCGATGATGTGACCGTATTTGAAAGGGCCGTCGATTTCTTGACAAAGAACCAGGTGGAATTGGCGTACTTCAACGTGTTGACACCTCTTCCTGGAACGCAGTTGTTCGACCGCTTCGAAAAGTCCGGTCGTATCTTCGATAGGGACTGGGCGAAGTACGACGGCAAGCACGTGGTGTTCCAACCGAGTCGTATGACAGTCGAGCAACTACAGGACGGCTTTCACTGGGCCAATCATGAATTCTATTCCATCCCTTCGATCTGGAAGCGGCTGTCGGGCACGAGTCAGCGATTCATTCCGCGATTGGAAATGAATCGGGAATTCCGGAGGTTGGTCAAGAGAACCTGCCCTAAGGCGTCCCTGTCACCGCTCGCGGGGGTGTTGAACAATCTCCAAGCCAAACTCCCGGTGCTGGACAAAGAGCAATTGATTCCTAGCGCGCTGCATGCACTCAAACAAGCGTTGGATCCGAACGCGCTCTCGGCACAACAGTTGATTTTCCATATCAAAGCCAAACGGCATGACAAGTTCGCCGCGCTGTTCGTGGATCTTGATGGTACCCTCGATCGCCTGAATGCCTTAGAATTGATTAAGCGAATCAAGCAAGCGGCCAATCAGGCACGCATGGACATCATCGTCAACTTTGAGCACCTGAAGTTGGCGACGCCCGACGCCCTCAAGGCATTGGTGGATTCAGACGCGATGAAGGTAGCAATTCCGCACGTGAAGGTGCGGTTTCGCAAATTTAAGGATGCGTTCGAGGCTTCCTTGCAGGGCTTCTCGCTTGTAGGCCTTGAGCATCTGAATGAAGATCGGCAGGATGCATAATTTCGAATATCAACATGGCGAACTCTATTGCGAACAGGTCCCGGTTAGCCGGATTGCCAAAGAACTTGGTACCCCTTGCTATATCTACAGTTACGCAACCCTCGTGCGTCATTTTCGAGCATATGATGGGGCCTTCAAGAGTCTCCCCCATGTGATTGCATTCGCCATGAAGGCTAACTCCAATATCGCGATCCTTCGTCTCATGGCAAAGGAGGGGAGCGGGGTGGATATTGTGTCCGGCGGGGAACTCTTCCGGGCGCTCAAGGCGGGTGTTCCTCCTTCAAAGATTGTCTTTGCCGGTGTCGGCAAAAGCGCGGAAGAAATTCGTGAGGGTTTAAAGGCCGACATCCTCATGTTCAACGTCGAATCTCCGGCCGAGCTGCATGCGCTGAATGAAGTGGCTGCTTCAGTCGGGACCAAGGCGAGGGTCGCGCTCCGCATCAATCCCGATATCGATCCGAAAACGCACCCCTACATTTCGACCGGTCTCAAGAAGAGCAAATTCGGCATTGCCGCTGATCGGGCGCTTGAGGAATTCACTTTGGCTTCTTCGCTCGCCAACATCGATGTCGTCGGGGTACATAAACATATTGGGTCACAATTGACAGAAGTCACGCCATTCGTCGAAGCCGTGAGGAAGGTGGTGAAGCTGGTAGGGGCCTTGAAGACTCAGGGGATCAACATCCGGTACGTGAATATCGGCGGCGGCCTGGGCATCACCTACTCGGACGAAACGCCACCGCTGCCACAAGATCTGGCGGATGCCGTGTCGCCCCTGCTGAAGGATTTGAATGTCACCCTCATTATGGAGCCGGGGCGTGTCATCGTCGGCAACGCCGGAATTCTCGTGACGAAGGTGTTGTACCGGAAGGATGGCGAATCGAAGCGGTTTATTATTGTCGATGCGGCGATGAACGATCTGATCAGACCGAGTCTCTACGGGGCCTATCACGAGATTCGGCCTTTGTCGGAAGCGTTGTTACAGCGACCTAGGCATCAGGTGGATGTTGTGGGGCCGGTTTGTGAGTCCGGCGATTTTCTGGCGAAGGACCGGTCACTCCCGGAGGTCAATCCTGGTGACATGTTGGCCGTGATGAGTGCCGGGGCCTACGGATTTGTGATGGCCTCTAATTACAATTCAAGACCACGGGTACCGGAGGTTCTGATCAAAGACGGGGAGATCCATGTCATCAAGACCAGAGAGACGTACGAGGACTTGGTGATGGGCGAAACAATTCCGGCATTTCTCAACTAAAAATCGGACTCCGTGGCATAGGAGTGAACATGTTTACGGGTGCTTTGATTGCCATTGTGACCCCGTTCCGAAATGGCAAGGTCGATGAGCGGGCCTTCGGCGACCTCATTGAATGGCAGATTGCCAACGGGACGAGCGGGATTGTTCCCTGCGGCACGACCGGCGAATCCGCCACCCTCTCGCACCAAGAGCATCATCGTGTGATCGAATTGACCGTCGAGGTGGTCAATCGGCGCGTCCCTGTGATTGCCGGGGCTGGCTCCAACAGTACGGCTGAAGCGGTGTCGCTCACAAAACACGCGAAGCAAGCAGGGGCCGATGGGGCACTGCTCATTACTCCCTATTACAATAAACCGACGCAAGAGGGATTGTACCGGCATTATAAATTGATCGCAGAGTCTGTAGACCTTCCGCAGATCCTATATAACATTCCCGGACGGACTGGCGTGAATATGATGCCATCCACCGTCGCAAGGCTTTGCGGGCTGGAGAACATTGTTGGAATCAAAGAGGGGAGCGGATCAGTTCAGCAGGCTTCAGAGATTGCGTGTACTTGCGGCGACAGGATGACGGTTCTTGCCGGCGATGATGCCTTGACATTGCCCATGATGGCAGTCGGGGCCAAAGGCGTTATTAGCGTCACGTCGAACGTCGTCCCATCCGAGATGGCTCAATTGGTCAAGGCCTTTCTGAGCGGACGTATCGAAGAGGCGCGCCGGCTTCATTTCGCATTGTCGCCGCTCTTCACCGCGCTTTTTTACGAGACTAATCCGATTCCGGTGAAAACCGCGTTAGGCATGATGGGGAAAATCGATCCGGAATTGCGGCTGCCGCTCTGTGCCATGGCAACGGAGACAAAGGATCAACTGACGCAGACCCTCAAGGACGCAGGCCTCATATAGACCCTGGAAGGTCGTGCCCCTGGTACTGATTCTATGATGAACGTCATTGTGGCAGGGGCAGCCGGTCGCATGGGCTGCCGGCTGGTTGCTCTTATCAAAGATTCGACGACCCTCACGCTGGCTGGTGCGATCGAAGGGAAGGGTCATCACGCTGTCGGTGATGATGCCGGGGAGACAGCGGGTTGTGGCCATGCGGGCATACCGATCACCGACGATTTCGTGTCGCTTCTCGGCAGAGGCGAAGTCGTCGTCGATTTCTCAGAACCTGAAGCGACCCTCGATCACTTACGAGCGGTGGCGCAACATCGACGAGCCATGGTGATCGGCACGACCGGGTTTACTGCTCCCCAGCTCGAAGAGCTGAAATCGCTGGCGCTCCAAGTACCCTGTGTCTTGTCTCCCAACATGAGCGTGGGAATCAATCTGATCTACAAGGTGATCAGCGAGATGGCGAAAACACTGGGGGACGACTACGATATTGAAGTGGTTGAATCCCATCACCGTCTAAAAAAAGATGCGCCGAGTGGGACGGCTCTCAGGATTGCGGAAGTCTTGGCGAAAGCAGTGAACCGCGATTTGGATGAAGTCGCAGTGTATGCCAGAAAAGGTCTCATCGGGGAAAGGAAGAAGGGGGAGATTGGAATTCAAACAATTCGTGCAGGTGACATTGTAGGAGACCACACGATTCTCTTTGGCGGGATGGGTGAACGCATCGAAGTGACGCATCGAGCGAGTAACCGAGATACCTTCGCGGGAGGTGCCCTGCGTGCCGCTCGGTGGGTGGTTCGTCAGCCACCAGGCCTGTACGACATGATGGATGTGCTGAGTCTCCGATAGTTCCTCCTCCCTGTTCCGGCTCTCACAACGTGAATCTGGCCAGCGACAATCTACTACCGTGAGGGAGGCACCTCAGACACGCCTTCCGGCTCGCTTCAACGAAGCAGCATGACATGAGATATGCGGGTTCGACTATCATATAGCATGGAGGGATGGTATCGCGTTCTGTTTCATGGGCAGGTGATGGCCCAGTGTTCTGGTGGTTTGCCAAAATCAAGCAAATGCGGGATAGAGAGTCGCGCAGGATGATTCGTGAAACTCATGTGAGCTTGCGGACAGGGACTGACCACGGGGTGTTGACTAACCGCTCTCTTCAAGACCCCATTAGACCCGTGGTGCTGAGAGCACTAGATCTGTATTCGACGATTGCCGAGATGGGCGCGTGTAAATCTTCTTGATGGAGTCCGTCCAACGAGCACTGGGCCGATACCAACGGAAGGCTCCTTCAGCTGCCTTCCGCTCATGGTACGTGAGCAGTTTCGGTCCCTGTTATCGCGCGGGTTAATGTCTCGCAGTAATAGGTCGAGGTTCTTGGTCCGCTGATTTCCGACGACCACAGTTCAAACACGCAAACACTGTGATCGCAAGCCCTGCGTTCAGATCCACTGCCCGTTCCGGTAACATTGTCCCGCGGCATTTATCGCAAATTGTCATGCCGCGCAATCTACCATGCAAGAAAATAGAAGAATATCCACCTGAAGTACTGGGTCATGTTGGAAAGTAGGCCATTTCGCTCATATGCAACTAGGCCATTCGAATAGGGAGAAAGAATGAGATACCCTGTTCTTACAGGTCAGAGCAGGGTATGGAGTTCTTGACAGCGGTGGTCCTGTCCCATAGGATCGTGGTTAGGGGAAGAGTACCCTACTATGTATAGAATAATCATCATTCTCGCGCTGCTTGGACTGCTGTATTTCCTCATTCGGCGGGCCATTAGGGGGTTTAATAGCCAGGGGAAGCCAGATCGCCTTCCCCCCAGCAAGGACCAGATGGTTCAGGATCCCGTCTGTCTTGTGTTTGTTCCAAGGGGAGTAGCGGTTACGGAAGATATTGGGGGGCAGACCTATTACTTTTGCAGCCAATCTTGCGCGCACAAGTTTCAAGAAAAGCTCGCGGGCTAGCAACCTGAGTAACTAGAGTCGGAAAGCTTTTCTTCTTTGTCAAATATGAGGGTAATCTGGCACTGATTGGGAGTGAAGTTAAAGAGAGGGGGGCCTGACTTGCCGCCGGCAATGCGATAGTAGGTCCAGGTTTCACCGCCAAAAAACCTCGTGGCCTTGCCGCTCGGCGCTCCCCAGTTCTTCTCAAACCAGGCCTTGTCCTTGCCTTGCAGCTCAGCCGGTTTGAGCGACTGCTCGAGATAAGGATTATTACCACCGCAACCGGTCAAGGCCAGACCGAAAAGGAGAACCCAAGCCAATCGTTGCATCGTGCGCGCTCCTCGATCGCATAGATACATGCGAGACGAAACAGTGTTTGACAAGCGAATTTTACCCGGCAGTCTGGAACCTGTCAAACCGGCGTCTGTCAACAGATGATTGCAGCTAGGTTGAGTTCTGCATAGAATAATCTATAGGGAATTGAGCACAAGGATTTCTCATCCTGAAATGAAAGGACAAACCCATGAAATTCTTTCTTGATACAGCCAACGTGAAGGAAATTCAAGAGGCGGCGAGCCTCGGACTTCTTGACGGAGTGACCACCAATCCGTCCCTCGTCGCCAAGGAAGGGCGCAACTTTAAGGAAATGCTCGTAGAGATTTGCAAAATCGTGGATGGGCCTATCAGTGCAGAAGTCGTCAGCCTCGAAGCCAATGCCATGGTGAAGGAAGGAAAGGATCTTGCGAAAATCCATAAGAACATTGTCGTGAAAGTGCCTTTGATTGCGGAAGGATTGAAAGCCACCAAGAGGTTGGCTGGCGACGGTATTAGGGTGAATGTCACATTGTGCTTTTCTCCGACCCAGGCGCTCCTCGCAGCAAAGGCCGGTGCCTGGTGCGTCTCACCTTTCATCGGCCGGCTTGACGACATCAGTTCAAATGGGATGGAACTGATCCGCCAGATCCTGACCATCTATCGCAATTACGACTATAAGACCTTGGTGCTGGTGGCCAGTGTGCGTCATCCGCAGCACGTGGTGGAGGCTGCGCTAGCCGGTGGGCATATCTGTACGATGCCCTTCACGATTTTTCAGCAGATGGTGAAGCATCCGCTGACGGATAACGGACTCAAGAAGTTCCTGGCGGATTGGGAATCACAGACCAAGAAGTAGCCCCGAGCAGGATGCAGAAAAAGCCCGCTGGTGCGGAGAAGGTTGAGGTTCAGGCTAAGGTTGAGGCTGAGAGGAGAACATTAGGTCTTCGCTCAACCTTGACCTCGGCCTCAGCCTACTTCACTTGCTCCGGTTCGGCAAGTCGCTGTCGAGCAGTTGCAAAGATATGGTGAAACATCGGCCTGGTAAGTAGTCCGGTGAAAGTATTTTGCTGGCTTGGATGGTATGACCCAATTACTGTAATACCCCACGGAAGGACCCGGACGATTCCATGGGAAAATGTCGGGAGCGGTGAAGGAAGTTGCAGTTCCTCATTGCGGCAGGCTTTGAAATAGTGATCGAACGCCATCTTGCCCAGCGCCACCACCACTCGAATCTTGCGCAACGACCGGAGCTCTTCCCGAAGATAGGGGCGGCAGGTGTTGAATTCTTGAGTGGTCGGTTTGTTGGCGGGCGGAGCGCAACGGACCGTGGCCCCAATGTAACAATCCGATAATTTCAGTCCGTCATCCCGGTGGTGAGAATTGGGTTGGTTCGCGAAGCCAAATCGATGCAAGGCGTCATACAACCAGTCCCCGCTGCGATCGCCTGTAAACACCCGTCCGGTTCGGTTGCCTCCATGGGCGGCCGGCGCCAGCCCGAGTATGTAGAGGCGGGCGTGAGGGTCACCGAATCCAGGGACCGGACGTCCCCAATAGGTCCAGTCTTCATATTGTTTCCGTTTCTCTGCAGCGATGGCTTCCCGATAGGTCACAAGTCGTGAACATGCGGTGCAGTGGATGATGCGATCGTTGAGGAGCGTCAGCGCATGCATAGGTGGCGCAGTCTAGCACGAATCTGAAAGTCGATCATGCTTGCCGGTCTCTTATCAGGCTGTTAGCATGCATACTTGACTTTGGATCGTCCACCTCATGTAGGAGGCAGGATTGGCATGACGACGTCGGTCCGACGAGTACTGGTGCTCACAGGGTTGTGGATTGCAGCCACGCTTCCGATTGCGACAGGAGCACAGCCGCAAATTGAACATTCTGAGACGAAAGAGAGTACCTCACGATCTGGAGCAAATGGAGAATCAGAGCGTGATGTGATCTTGCTTGAACCCCTTGAGAGCCCCAACGAGCCAGAAGACCGCCTCGTCATTCTTCCGGAAATCAAGCGAGAGGGAGAGCGCTATTTTTTAAGTTCCTTCAAGCTGCCCGACAAGCTGACTTTTGCCGGCCAACCGGTTCCGCTCGATAACTGGCAGGTACGTGAACGAATTGAGTACGAGTTCTATCAGTTTCTAGAAGACCAGGGGGAGAGTATCATTCTCGCCAAACGAACCGGTCGTTGTTTCCCTCCTGCAGAAAAGCAACTGGCCGATGCCGGCTTACCGGACGACCTTAAGTATATGCTGCTGGTGGAGAGCAAGTGCGTGGCCGCCGCCTATTCAAAGGCGAAGGCGTCTGGGCCTTGGCAGTTCATCCCTTCTACCGGGCGGCGGTATCGTCTCAAGAGCGACGCAGTTCGCGACGACCGTCGCAATCTAGAGATGTCGACAGAAGCTGCAGTCAAGTATTTGCGTTTTCTTAAGGATTTTAAGGAAAACGATTGGTTTATGGCCATGGCCTCGTACAATGCCGGCGAAGAACGGATTCGTCGGTTATTAAAAGAACAGAATATTACCGATTACTGGAAGATGCACGGGCCACGGGAAACGATGCGTTATGTGCCGAGAATCATAGCCGCAAAGGAAATCTACTCGCAGCCGGAGAAGTACTTGGGGCTGAGCAAGAAAGATCTGTATGTTCCAATGGAAACAGAAACAGTTACTGTCAACGTGAAAGATTCCCCACGAGCGCTCACCTCGATTGCTGAGGAATTTGGGACCTACTTATTAGAACTCAAGCTACTAAATCCCGAATTCAAAAAAGATATACTCCCGCGCGGCACCTATCAGATGAAGGTCCCACGGCAAACTTGTCCTAGTCGTTGTTTCAAGCAGGACAAGTTGCCTTAGCAGGGCGGGGGATGGTCCGGTAAGTCCCCTGCCCTCGCACAATATGCAGTCACGAGGACCCTCGTTGGAGGCGCGCAATGGGGATTCACCGTACCATCATAAGATGACCTACACAGCGAGCCTATCAGCAGTGTGATGCAGATTCCCTCCTCTCCTATCAGGCCACTTCTGAGAAAACTCATCGTTCGAGGTCTGGACGCGGTCGACGCCCGGAGGGCGGTCTGTCGCATCATGTCAAGAAACGGCGAGGAGCTGGTCATCGGCGGGAGGCGGTATGACCTTCGTCGCTATGAGCGTGTGGTCGTGCTCGGGGCTGGAAAGGCTACGGCCTCGATGGCCCAAGCGGTGGAACAGCGGTTGGGATCTCGGCTACAGAGTGGATTGGTCGTAGTCAAGCACGGCCATGTCGTGCCGACGAGACGGATCATTGTGGCGGAGGCCGGCCACCCCGTTCCCGATCGATCCGGTCAGCGCGCGGCGGCCAGGCTCTGTGCCATGGCGGCAGAACTTAGTCGACGTGATTTCTTGATCGTGCTCCTGTCGGGCGGTGCGTCCAGTTTACTGCCTGCTCCTGTCGCAGGGGTTACGCTAGCCGACAAGCAGCGGACCACACAAGAACTATTGCGATGCGGAGCAAGTATCCGCGAAATCAATACCGTTCGGAAACATCTCTCGCGCATTAAAGGTGGACGTCTCGCCGAGTTGACCGAGGCTACCGTTGCGACCGTGATTCTGTCCGATGTGTTGGGTGATGACCTCAGCGCCATTGCTTCAGGGCCAACAGCCCCGGACCCTACGACTTATCAAGAGGCCGTCACGATTCTAAAATGCCATCGCATCTGGCGGGCGATCCCTCAGCGGGTGCGACAGTATCTTGACCGTGGATGTCAGGGATTCCTCCATGAGACTCCGAAGCCCGGCTCCTCCTTGTTTCGGCGAGTCCATCATTATATCGTGGGGAACAATCTAGCGGCAGTCACAACTGTGGCTCACGCGGCCAGAGAGGCGGGTCTGCGAACCCTTGTGCATAGGCCAGCCTTAACCGGAAAGGCGCGAGACGAGGGGCGACGGTTCGGTATCCTGGCCAAGAATATTGTACGGGTGGCCAAACCGCTGCAAAGGCCCTGCTGTGTGGTGGCCGGTGGGGAAACCACCGTGACCGTTACTGGAAAAGGAACAGGCGGGAGGGCTCAAGAATTCGCAACTGCCGCTGCTCTGGAAATTGCCGGTCTGCCCAAAGTGTGGGTGGCGGCCATCGGCACCGACGGGACCGATGGCCCGACTGATGCAGCTGGGGCCGTCGTCGATGGAGAGACTGTAGCCGTCGCCCAGCGCTTCAATGTGGATCTCAAGGGCGCGTTGAATCGCCACAACACCTACCCCGCATTGAAGCGGCTCGATCAGCTCATCGTCACCGGCCCCACCGGGACGAATGTCAACGACCTTTACCTCCTTCTCGTACTGTAGGTAGTATCCATTCAATGGACCGTCCTCTCCTTCTTCCTTTGGCCTCCTGCACCCAACCTTCTCTTGTCGGGGGTAAAGCCTTCGGCTTAGCGCGTCTTCTAGCAGGAGGATTTGCTGTTCCATCCGGAATCTGCGTGACGACGGAGGCTTACGATCATGCGCTCCGCGTGCCGGATTTTTATCCAGCTGAACAGTGGCAGGCGGCTCTGCAATCCTCCGGGGCCGAGCGCCAGCGGATACTCTCTCACTGTCGCACCATCATTCAGAATCATGACATGGTTGAATTGACGGCTCAGATCATCGAACGGGTCCGTCCGCTTGCCCTGCCATTGTCTGGGCTGTGGGCGGTAAGGTCGTCAGCGACGAACGAAGATGGAGCCCATGCGAGCTTCGCCGGAGTCTACCGCACACGCCTCGGTATCCCGCTGGAGGAGATCGGATCTGCGGTGAAGGACCTGTGGCTGTCGATTTGGGATCAGCGGGTCTTGAATTATCATGCGGCGTCAGGATTGAGCGGGGCGCCTCCTGCCATGGCTGTCGTGATCCAGCCGCTGTTAGAAGCACAGGCAGCTGGTGTGGCCTATTCTGTCCATCCACTCACAGGCAGAACGACACAGGTAATGATTAATGCAGTTGCGGGGCTTGCAGCAGCCCTAGTTGATGGGCGTACGACGCCCGATCAGTTTGTGGTTGAGATTGCCGAGAACACTCAGCCCATCAGGATCAGCGAACGGGCCATTGTGGGACAGACTCAAGCATTACGGGTGACCGACCAAGGCCTTCAAGATATGCCATTGTCGGATGAGGCATTGGGTTGTGCTACGTTGTCGGACGACCAACTGTTTGTCTTGGCCCGTGCGGCCAAACAGATTGAAAAATTATTCGGCCATCCAGTGGATTTAGAATGGCTCTACGACGATCGTGGCTTGTGGTTCCTTCAAGCGCGTCTCATCTCCGGTCTGACTCGACCTCGTCAACTGACCAATGACGATTGCGAATGGTCGCGCGCCAACTTCAAAGAGACGTTGCCTGAATTACCGAGCCCGCTCGGCCTGTCGTTTCTCGAACAGTTCATGGAACGCTATATTCTTTCACCCTATCGGCGCATGGGGTGCCAGATTCCCGAAGGGATCTCGTCGGTTCGCACATTCAAGGGACGTCCCTATATCAATATGACACTGTTTTATTCTCTCATCGCACAGCTGCGGGGAGATCCCTTCTTACTGACAGAGCAAATGGGGGGAGAAATCCTTGCCAGGCTGCCGGAGGTCCGCCCGCTTGGATGGTTCGCGCTCGCGCGTGCTGGTGTTGTGATGATGGCCGAAATGAGAAAGGCCATGCGCCATGGGCCAGCCTGGTTCGCGGAAATGAAAGCGATGGTGGCCGAGCATAGCGCCGATCGGATTCGAACTCTGTCAGGCGAGGACATCGCCCTGCGGCTCGATGCTATCTCACAATGGCTCGATAAGCGCGAACTAACATTTGCCATCGCAGGAGGGGTCGCGCAGTGCCTGCAAGCATTAGGTGGTCTGCTGCCCCGCTGGCTAGGAGAAGACTGGAGATCTCTGCTGAACGGAGCGGTGCAGGGCCAGGCAGCGGTGATCAGCGCGCAACAGGTTGTCCGGTTGGCGGAAATTGTGGACATGGTTCGGCACGACCCGTCAGTGACTTCGCTGTTCACCGCAGAAGGGTGGGATCCAGCCGAAGTTCGTCGCAAACTCGAAGGAACCGACGTGCTCCGTGCCTTTAACCAGTATCTCGAAGACTATGGCCACCGAGGGGTCGGTGAGTCGGACGTCATGTCGCCTCGGTTCGCAGATCGGCCGGAGTTGTTGCTGACGGTATTGCGGACGCAGATTCTGGCTCCAACCAGCGCCACTCCGTCAGACATTCTTCAACGCCAAGCAACGGTGCGGGAACGGGCGCTCGCAGAGATTCGGGCTCGGTTCGGATGGCGATTTTACCGGTGGGCCATCTTTTCTTGGTGGTATCGTCGGCTGTGCCGGTTCTTCGCTCTGCGGGAGGCGAACCGGCATCATTTGATGTATTACTCGGCAGCGACAAGGAGTCTTTTGCTTCGCTTAGGGGAATGGCTGGTCGAACAGGGGAGACTCTCGTCGCAGGAGGATATTTTCTACCTCACGATCGAAGCACGTACCGACTTGTTAGCCGGAGGATCGAGCGATTGGAAAGGAATGATTCAGGCTCGCCGGGCCGAGCGAGACCGTAATGCCACGGTCACTGTTCCAGATACGATTCAGGATTGGCACGAGATCGTCCGAAGTATAGACACATCGGCCGTTATGGCTTCGGATGGAATTTTCCGCGGTATTCCCATCAGTGGGGGGCAGGTCGTGGGACCGGTCCGCTTCATCCGATCGATGGAGGATTGGAGCAGGGTCTGCCGCGGTGACATTCTGGTCGTATCTGTCATCGATCCAGGCATGGCACCATTGTTCGGCGTGGCAGCCGGGCTGGTTGCCGAGATGGGCGGGACATTGTCGCACGGGGCCATCATTGCTCGCGAATATGGATTGCCGGCAGTTACTAACGTGCTTGGTATTACCACCAGACTGAAAGAAGGCGATCGAATCAGTCTCGACGCGGAGCGAGGAGAGATCATTGTCCAAGAGCGAGGAGGAGACTTGATTGTCGGATCTAAACCCTCCGGCACTTCATGATGCGATGTTGTAGGGCTGAACGTCTCTAGTTGTTTTGCTGCCTTGATATTTGATGGACCTTTACGTATTCTCCTGCATCATTCTTTTTTCATTGCAACACACAACAGCCTAGCCGAATATGGGTTGGCGGCATGACGTGGACGGTCACCCATGATTGACGGTACGGTCTTTGGTACGGGGGTTCTCGTCGGAGCTCTCCTTGGCGCGGTGATCGTCGGGTTCTGGGTTGCGACGCGCGTACGCGCGAACGTGCAGGCACAATTGCTGACGATCGGTGAACGGGCGCAGAGAGCTGAATCGCTAGCAGACGAACTACGCCGACAAGGTGAGCAAGATCGTCTCGATCTCGATCGGATCAGGCAGGATCTTTCGGAGGCTTCCCAAGCCCGTGCTGTGGCGGAGACCAGAGCCGCCGAGGCCGCGCTCCATCTCGACGAACAAAAGACCCTGCTGGGCCAGGCCAGGCAGGAATTGGCCGAAACCTTTCAAGCTCTCTCCGGCGAAGCCCTCAAACAGAACAACGAAGCCTTTCTGAACCTTGCGCGCAGCTCATTTGAAACGCTCCAATCCGAAGCCAAGGGCGATCTCGCTCAGCGGCAACAGGCGATCGATAGTCTGGTTAAGCCTCTCCAAGACTCGCTGTCTCGATACGACGACCAACTCCGACAGTTGGAGCAATCACGGCAAGCTGCCTATGGAGGCCTCGATCAGCATCTCAAGCTCCTGACCGAGTCGCAGCAGCGATTGCAATCGGAGACAGGCAACCTTGTGAAGGCGCTGCGCGCGCCGGCCATCCGCGGCCAATGGGGTGAGATCACGCTCAAACGCGTGGCTGAGCTGGCTGGCATGGTGACGCATTGCGATTTTTTCGAGCAGGAATCCATCACAGTCGATGGCGGACGATTCCGACCAGACATGGTCGTGCAGTTGCCTGGAGGCAGGCAGATCATTGTGGATGCCAAGACGGTGTTAGCAGGTTACCTGGATGCGCACGAGGCCTCGACCGAGGAGCAACGTCTTGAAGGAATGCGCCGCCATGCAGCGCAGGTGCGGTCACGTATGGATGAACTGAGTCTGAAAGCCTACTGGAATCAGTTTGCGCAGACACCGGAGTTCGTCGTGCTGTTCTTGCCGGGCGAACAGTTTCTAGGGGCAGCGTTGGAGCACGATCCACGGCTCATCGAAGAAGGGTTTCTTCGGAGCGTCGTCCTCGCCACTCCGACGACACT
>Ga0066388_100001026_pt1 | contig 14939 bp, 6 predicted proteins | sample PanSoiMetaGPlot6_FD_64539 | JGI IMG/M metagenome (GOLD analysis project Ga0066388, IMG submission 64539) | Tropical forest soil microbial communities from Panama analyzed to predict greenhouse gas emissions - Panama Soil - Plot 6 (Hybrid Assembly) | ecosystem: Environmental > Terrestrial > Soil... | reverse complement strand
CAAGTCCGCGATCGTCGGCGCGCACCGGGCGATGGCTGCGGCCGGCCGCCGGGTGCCGCTGTTCGCCCAGGTCACCGTCGAGACCACCGGGACGATGCTGCTCGGCTCGGAGATCGGCGCGGCGCTGACCGCGCTGGAGCCGCTCGGGGTCGACCTGCTCGGGCTCAACTGCGCGACCGGCCCGGCCGAGATGAGCGAGCACCTGCGCTACCTGTCCCGGCAGTCCCGGGTCGGCCTGTCCGTGATGCCCAACGCCGGCCTGCCTGTGCTCGGCCCGGACGGCGCCACCTACCCGCTGACACCCGGCGAGCTGGCCACGGCGCTGGGCTCGTTCGTCCGCGAGTTCGGCGCCGCGCTGGTGGGCGGCTGCTGCGGCACCTCGCCGGAGCACATCCGCCGGGTGGTCGAGGAGGTGCGCGACCTGCAGCCGGCGCACCGGCGCCCCCGCCCCGAGCCCGCCGCCGCCTCGCTGTACCAGTCGGTGCCGTTCCGGCAGGACAGCAGCGTCCTGATGATCGGCGAACGGACCAACGCGAACGGGTCGAAGGCGTTCCGGGAGGCGATGCTCGCCGAACGCTGGGACGACTGCGTCGAGATCGCCCGCGCGCAGATCCGGGACGGCTCGCACCTGCTCGACGTCTGCGTGGACTACGTGGGCCGCGACGGCGAGGCGGACATGCGGGAGGTCGCCCGCCGGTTCAGCACCGCGTCCACCTTGCCGCTGGTGCTCGACTCCACCGAGCCGGGGGTGGTCGAGGCAGGGCTCGAGCAGCTCGGCGGCCGGTGCGTGGTCAACTCCGTGAACTACGAGGACGGCGACGGGCCGCAGTCGCGGATCAGCCGGATGATGCCGATCGTCGCCGAGCACGGCGCCGGCGTGGTCGCCCTCACCATCGACGAGCAGGGCCAGGCCCGGACCGCGCAGTGGAAGGTCCGGGTGGCCGACCGGCTGGTCGCCGACCTCACCGGGCGGTGGGGGATGCGGGTCGAGGACATCCTGGTCGACTGCCTGACCTTCCCGATCGCCACCGGCCAGGAGGAGACCCGCCGGGACGCGATCGAGACGATCGAGGCGATCCGCGAGGTCAAGCGGCGGCACCCGCAGGTGCAGACCACGCTCGGGCTGTCGAACGTGTCGTTCGGGCTCAACCCGGCGGCCCGGCAGGTGCTCAACTCGGTGTTCCTGCACGAGTGCATGAACGCCGGGCTGGACTCGGCGATCGTGCACGCCTCGAAGATCCTGCCGATGGCCAAGATCCCGGACGAGCAGCGCGAGGTCGCCCTCGACATGGTCTACGACCGGCGCCGGCCGGCGTCGGAAGACCAGCCGGCGTACGACCCGCTGCAGCGGTTCCTGGAGCTGTTCGAGGGGGTCGACGCGAAGTCGGCCAGGCAGTCCCGGGCGGAGGAGCTGGCCGCGCTGCCGCTGTCGGAGCGGCTGGAGCGGCGGATCATCGACGGCGAGCGGAACGGTCTGGAGGCCGACCTCGACGAGGCGATGCGGACCCGCCCGCCGTTGGAGATCATCAACGACACGCTGCTGGCCGGCATGAAGGTCGTCGGCGACCTGTTCGGGTCCGGCGAGATGCAGCTGCCGTTCGTGCTGCAGTCGGCCGAGGTGATGAAGGCCGCCGTGGCCCACCTCGAGCCGCACATGGAGAAGGCCGACGAGGGCGGCAAGGGCCGGATCGTGCTCGCCACCGTGAAGGGCGACGTGCACGACATCGGGAAGAACCTGGTCGACATCATCCTGTCCAACAACGGCTATACGGTGGTCAACATCGGCATCAAGCAGCCGATCTCGGCGATCCTGGACGCGGCCGAGGAACACGCCGCGGATGTGATCGGGATGTCCGGCCTGCTGGTCAAGTCCACCGTGATCATGAAGGAAAACCTCCAGGAGATGAATTCCCGTGGGGTGGCCGAGCGCTGGCCGGTGCTGCTCGGCGGCGCCGCGCTGACCCGCGCCTACGTGGAGCACGACCTGTCCGAGGTCTACCAGGGCGACGTCCGCTACGCCCGGGACGCGTTCGAGGGGCTGCGGCTGATGGACGCGCTCGTGGCGGCCCGGCGGGGCAGCGTGCCGACGTCCGCGACCCCGGGCGGGCCCGCGGACGTCGCCCTCGCCGGACAGCCCGGCGAGGACGGCGCAGACCTGGCGGCGCGGCGGGCCGCGGAGCGCAAGGCCCGGCACGAGCGGTCCAGGCGGATCGCCGCCGAGCGGCAGGCGGCGGCCGAGGCTGCCGGCGGCGACACCACCGGCGGCCGGTCCGACGTGGCCACCGACAACCCGGTGCCGGCGCCCCCGTTCTGGGGTTCCCGGGTCGTCAAGGGCATCCCGCTGGCCGACTACGCGGCGCTGCTGGACGAGCGGGCGACATTCCTCGGCCAGTGGGGGCTGCGCGGCGCCCGCGGCGGGAAGGGCCCGTCGTACGAGGAGCTGGTGCAGACCGAGGGCCGGCCGCGGCTGCGGCACTGGCTGGACCGGTTCCACACCGACAACGTGCTGGAGGCGGCGGTCGTCTACGGCTACTTCCGGTGCGTGGGCAAGGGCGAGGACTTGATCGTGCTGGGGGAGGACGGCGGCGAGCGGGTCCGGTTCACCTTCCCCCGCCAGCGCCGCGACCGGCGGCTGTGCCTGGCCGACTTCTTCCGCTCCGAGGAGTCGGGACAGACCGACGTGGTCGCGTTCACGGTGGTCACGATGGGCAGCCGGATCAGCGAGTTCGCGCACGAGCTGTTCGAGGCGAACGCCTACCGCGACTACCTGGAGGTGCACGGCCTGTCCGTGCAGCTGACCGAGGCCCTGGCGGAGTACTGGCACAAGCGGGTCCGCGAGGAGCTGCGCTTCGCCGACGGGTCCTCGGCCGCCGCCGGCGACCCGGCCGCGGTCGAGGACTTCTTCAACCTGGCGTACCGCGGCGCCCGCTACTCCTTCGGCTACCCCGCCTGCCCCGACCTGGAGGACCAGACCAAGGTCTTCGAGCTGCTCGACCCGGCCCGCATCGGGGTGAGCCTGTCCGAGGAGTTCCAGCTGCACCCGGAGCAGTCCACCTCGGCGATCATCGCCCACCACCCCGAAGCCAAGTACTTCGCCGCCCGCTGACCCCCAGAACGGCACGTCAGCGGGGACACCCGGCCCTCCCGGCGGTGCTGGCGAGGACACCCCGGCCGCCGACCGGGCCGGAACGCCGACCTTTAGTAGTCGGTGGACTGCAGCTGGCTTCTAGGCCGGGACGGCTCACTCGGCCATGATCGCCGTCCGGTTTCAGTGACTGACCCTCCAGCGGCAGCCGGCGTAGCGCGGGCAGCTCGCGCGGGCCAGCCAGGTGGGGCTCGTCGGCTGCCTGCAGGATGACCAGCCCGGATAGCGCCGGCGCGCGGCCAGCCGCTGGATGTCGGCCAGCACAGTGCGGGCCTACTCCTCCGGATCCGGAGCCAGCCGCCAGGCGCGCAGCATCTCGCCGATGACCTGGGGAGTCGTCGTCGCGGGCGAACCGGCGTGCGCGGTCTCGGGGAGCCGCCACGACTGTCCGCGTCGACCAGATGCTGGTCCGCCTGTCCGGCAAGCTAGGCGTCCACAACCGCGCTGGCGCCATCGCTGCCACTACGAGCTGGGTCTGCTCACCGACACCGGCCCAACCGACCGGGAGCCGGCGGCACAATAGGCTGCGTGGGCTTGGTCGTCAGGGGTGATGAGGGACACGGGTGAGCGGGAACTCTTCCGGTGGGATGGGGGCGGCGCGAGGTGAGGGGCACCAGGCCCGCTGTGCCGCCTGGGCCGCGGCGTATCTGCTGACCGAGGAACGCCTTCCGGACTTCGCCCTGGGTCGACGAATCAGGGTGATCGGCGCGCAGACCAAGCGATCGGTCGACGACCTTGCCATCCTCACCGATGAGGATGGCTGGGTCCTGATCCAGGCGAAGAAGGGGCTGCGGCTCACCTCGAGTCCCGGCGGCGCCCTTGCCGCCGCACTGGGTCAGGCCGTTGAGCTTGCCCGGGTGGGGCTGCCGATCGGTCCGAATTCCGCGTCTCGCAAGAGGCCAGTGGAACCCAAACGGGACCGGGTACTGATCGTCTCCGACGAGACCGCGGCCCGCACAGTCGGCCGCGATCTGCGAGCCGTGGTCGATCGACTGCGCACGCTTTCCCTGGCCGTTCCCCTCGATGAGACGGCGAGGAACGAGAACGAACGCACGGGTCTCGCGTTGCTCAGGCAGCATCTGGGGAACGTCTGGCAGGCAGAACACGGATCGGCGATGTCCGAATTGGACCTTCGGGAAATGTGCAGGTCGCTCGGTGTCCAGGTGCTCGATCTGTCCGACGGCGGGAGCCACCGGGCCGCCGCCGAGCAACTGCTGCGAACGCTGCTCCCCACGGGGGACGTTTCCACGCTGTGGGAACTGCTGTTGGCGGAAGGCCACCGGGTCGCGCGGGAGGGCACTTACCTCGACCGCGACGAGCTCGTGCGCCGGCTGGCCGCCCTTGGGATCGTGCTGTCACCGGTATCCCGGCTCAGACCCGACATCCAGCGGCTTCAGGAGCGCACCATAACGAACCTGGTTCTCCTCGGCCGCGACCTGTTCATCTCGGCACCGGACGGCGTTGTCGACGTTGAGCGATCCGCGATGGCGCACTTGGCGACCGCCGGAGGGAACGTCGCGATCACGGGTGGCTCGGGCACAGGCAAGTCCACCGAGCTGCATCGGACGGCGATCGCGTTGTGTCGGCGTGGCCTGGATGTCGTCGTGCTCCGCGCGGACGACCTGCGCGGTACCGGAGGCCAGACACGACTGGAGCTCAACCTGGCCCACGATCTCGCCGACGTGCTGCTGGGCTGGTCCGGTGCGGACGGCGCCACCCTGATGCTCGACGGGCTCGATCAGACCCGCGGCGAAGATGTGTCGCCGTGTATCTCGACCGTCGCGCACCGGCTGGCCGGAACGCGCTGGCGCATTGTGGCGACGATACGTTCCTACGACCTGAGACACAGTCCCCGGTGGCGCAGCGTCTTCGCCGGCACACCCGTCGATCCGGCGAACGCCGACCCGACTTTGGCGCACTGCCGCCACGTCTGGCTCGGTGACTTCACCGACGCGGAGCTGGCACTAGTATCCGCACAGAGCGTACGCCTCGCGTCGGTACTGGACCGGGCCGATCCGGGGTTATGCTCCCTGCTCGCCAATCCCTTCAACCTTGGCCTCGCGGCCCAGCTGCTCCGCGGCGAAGATCTTGACGATCTTGACCTTTCCACGGTCCGCAGCCGGATCGACCTGCTCGATCAGTTCTGGGCCATACACGCGTACCGGCACGACGCTACGCGGATAGACGTGCTGCGCGCGGTCGTGATCCGGATGGTGAAGGCGGGACGGCAGACCATCGGCGCGGACCTCGTCAACGTCGACCATGCCGTGCTGCGGTCGTTGTGCAGCGACGGCGTGCTCCGGGAGCTGCCGCTGATATCAGGGCACGCCGCTCCCGGCGTCGAGTTCACCCACCCAGTGCTGTTCGACTATGCGGTCGCCCTGCTCGCGCTGAGCGACCCGGCCCAGCAGGCAGGCCTCGCCGACGTGCTCGACCAGCGACCCAACCACGCCTTGGCGCTGCGGCCGAGCATCAAGTTCAGACTGGCGATGATCTGGCGTCAGGACGAAACCCGCGCGGTGTTCTGGCGGCTCGGCGCACGGCTGGCCGCGCGCGGCAGGGGGCATCCCCTCGTCGCACTACAGGCTGCCCAGGTCTCCGTGTCCGAGCTGCGGACCGTCGCCGAGTGCTCCGCGCTGGCCGACCTGTGCGTGGCTGCGGCGCACCGGAACAGTCGCTTGTGGACAGTCAAGGATGCCAGACAACTTGCCTATCTGGTCGCCGTCCTCGCCGGTCGTGCCGACGGTCCGCACGTCGCCGAGGTGATCGCGGACTTCGCCGGCACCCTGGCTGCACGTGCCGAAGAGGTCCCGGACCTCGCCCTGGCGCAGCTAGCCACCCAGGTTTCGCTGCGGCTGGTCAATCTCACTGGCCCGAACCTCAACGAGCGCTTGGCGACGGTGGCGACTAGGTGCGCCGCGTTGGCGCTGGCCCATCGCCATCACACCACGAGCCCGCTAGTGGCCGAGTCTGCTAGCCAGGTTCTGGCCCACGTCGCCTTTGTCGGCGGCCGCCGTACCGTCAGTGTGATCCGCAGGATGTGCCACCCGAACGTTCTTCGGTCTTGGGGAGGGGGACACCTCCGTGCGCTGATCGACCGGATCGCCGATGCCGCTCGCGTCGATCCCGACCTAGCGGTCACCATCTGCACCTGCGCGTGGGACTCCGCAAAGACCAACCGCCAGCAGCAAGCCAACCATGACATTCGCACCGACGTTGGCCAAGGGTTCGCCGCCCTCGCCGACACCGATCTGATGGCAGCGACCGCCCTGTTGCTGAAGGTGGTCGAGTCGCCCGACATGTACCTGCACCCATCTAACATCGAGTTCGACGATCCGCCACGGCCTCGAACTGGCGCCTCCTTGCAATACCCGATCCGGCACGCCGCGCAGATGATGACGGCCGCCTGGATCGACCGCCTGCGGCAGATGGCCGAACGTACCGAGCCGGCCCTGGCACACGGGACAGTGACCGTGGAGCGGGCCACGTTCAGCACGATTGTCGAGCAGGTCGTCGCGAACTTGCGACACGCCGATGTCTGGGCGCAGCTGCTGCATCACGCGGTCGCCGCTGACGACTCCGCGCTTGCCCATGGTCTGCTGCCCGCCCTGACCTCACCCAACCTGTACCTGACATCGAGCACCTGGGTAGCAGCGGCCCATCTGGCCCGGCGGCTGTCGCCGTCGCTCGATCCGAACGAGAACGCAGCTATCGAGTGGGCAGTCCGGAATATTGAGCGAGCCGGGCGTCGCATGCCGGCCGACGATGACGAGTTCCGCCGCGAGTTCCGCGGTCGCACGGACGTGATCCGCTCCGGCGTGTTGCCACCGTTGAGCGAACCCGATGGAGACGACGAGGCGACCTGGCGGCAAGCGGACCCAGCGGACAGTCAGAACGATTCGGCCCGTCAGCCTGATCTCAACGAGTTCCTCTATCAGTCTGCCGGCAGCGACCAAGGAGAACGCGCAAGCGCGATCAGCGCCCTCGTCGATGCCTGGCCGGGGCCAATGGAGCACCGAATGCGGCTGTCGGTTGCCGCACGGTTGGCGCAAGAGCCCGAGGTGTCGCCGACCAGCCCGCCGGGACCCGGCATCTACAAGACCCTACGCTCGGTGGCGCTCCCAGATCCCACCGCCGAAAGCCCCGTCCCAACAACACTCGGCACCGTGCCCGGCTCCCTGGTCTTGCCGTGGACGCCGGACGCCGAAGCGTTGAACGGCCTCGTCGGACTCGCCTGCCGCTCCGAGTGGCGAGCGGCGCACAAGGAGCTGACATCACTGCTGACGCCGTTCCTGGGCAGCCTCGATCCCGCGCACCGATACCGCGTAAGTCCTGCACTGCCCTACTTGCTACCCAAGACTACCGATCTGGTCAACGAACTGGGACGACGGCTCGCTGCAGAGCCCAACCGCTACGTGGCGGCGATACTCCTTCAGGTGCTCAACCGTCACATCGGATCCCGTGCGGCCGATGTCGACTCGATGCTCGGCCAGCTGATCTTCCAGTCAACCTGGGCTTACCCGCTTCTCCGGCCTGGGCTGCACGACCACGGCGGCCAAGAAATCATCGACGCCCCATTCGCTATCGTCACCGAACTCGCCGTCACGCATGGAACCACAATCGCGTCTGATCTCATGCGGGCATGGCTCGACCGGCCGGACAAATGCCACCAGCAGATAGGACATGTGATGCTCAGCCATCGGGACGTGCTCAACCCGGCTGATGAATCACGTCGATCCGCCCAGCGGTCCGCGTTCACGCTGCTCGAACACGGCGCTCGCGCATGCCGCGACACCTTGCGCACACTGAAATTGAAACAGGCCGCCGACGTCGGGGCGGTGGGCTCGGACGATGCGTTCAACGTAGCCTGGGCAGCCGGAGTAATCAGTCGGGGTATCCACCTCGCCAGTGGCGCGCTTGACCACCCGAGCCCCCAACCCACGGAGCGCGGTGACCCGGCTCTTTTCTACGATCTCGCGCTCCCGGTTTTGACAGTTCTTTCAGAAATACCGGATCCCGCGGTGACCCGCACCATCGTGGAGACGTGCATTGCCCTCGTGGACCATCGACCCGACGAGACACTCAAGTTAGTCGCCAACGCCGTCACCGGTGACGAGACTTTCAGCCGAGAACTCATCGGGCTGGACCGGATCGTCACCCTGGCCCAGCGCTATCTTGCCGACTACCGCGGACTGCTACGAGATGACGAAGCCTGCCTGACCGCCCTGCGGCAGCTGCTCGAGGTGTCCATCCTGACCGGCTGGGACCAGGCCATCGACCTTACCGAAGAACTGGACGACCTGTTTGGATAACGGCTCCACGGTGACCGCAACATCCAGACAGACTCGCGGCAGGCTGAACCCGTCGACCATACGCGCTCGCGCACTGGCCCAGAGGCCAAGTGCTCCGCCGCCCGCTGAACCGCCAGACGACACGCCGGGTAGGGCCGCGGCGCCACGCCGACCGAGCACCGCCGGGCCGTTATTCTGCGTCCATGGCGGACCATACGATCACTGTCGACTCGGGCACCTATAGGCGGCTGGCGGCGTTGGCCGCCCACCGCGGTCGCACCATCGCCGAGCTGCTCACCGACTACGCCCGCAGCGCCAAGCCCAACAACGCGCCCCTGACGCCGGAGGAGCAGGAGGCCCAGATCGCGTACATCCGCGAGCACCTGATCCCTGACTTCGGCCCGGCTGACATCGAGGCCGGGGAGCAGATGGTGCGCGACCTCAAAGCCGGCCGGCTGACCCGCCTCGGCGGGCCTCGATTCGGGAGCCAGCCTTGACCGGTGCCGGGGCGTTCGTCGTCGACCACACCGCGCTGGCCGCGCTGGGCCGGGGCAACTGGTTCATGTCGCGGCTGGTCGTGAGCGCGGCCAATCAGTCCGACGTCTACGTGTTCGCACCGGCGCTCTGCCTCGCCGCGGCCACCGCCGAGCGGCCTGCGCTGGCCGACCACATCGGCAGTCTGCATGCTGTCGAAATAGTCGATCTCGGCTTCCCGAGCGCGGCGGCGGTGGGATATCTCGTCGCCGAGGGTGTGGACTGGCGGATCGCCCATGCGATCGACGCTGGCCGCCCCACTATCGACTGGCCCAACGGCCGGCGGGTCGTCACCGCCACGCCCGACGCCTACGTCAAGTGGGACGTGGCGACCGTAGCCCTGTACAACTGACCGGCGTACCCACTGGTGGGCCGGCCCTCACCGGGGCCGGCCCACCGCCCATGTCGGCGAGGTCTACTCGGTGGCGATGGCGTTGAGCACGTTCAGGCGGGAGGCGCGGCGGGCCGGCAGCCAGGCGGCGGCCACGCCGGCGACCGCCGCCAGGACGAGGTAGCCGAACAGCTGGCCGAACGGGAAGCGCAGCTCGGTCACGCCCTGGTTGACCAGCGCCCGCTGCAGCGCCACGCCGATGGCGCCGCCGACGACGAGCCCGAGCAGGCCGCCGAAGATGGCGATCACGACCGACTCCACCCGGACCATGCGCTTGACCTGGCGCCGGCTCATCCCGACCGCGCGGAGCAGGCCCAGCTCGCGGGTGCGTTCCAGGACCGACAGCGCCAGCGTGTTGATGATGCCGAGCACCGCGATCAGCACGGACAGCGCGAGCAGCGCCGAGAGGATCCGCACCGCCGTGTCGATCTGGCCGGCCGCCTCGGCGACGAACTCGCCGCGGTCGCGCATCTCCACGTTCGGGTACGGCTTGATCGCGGTGTCCAGTGCCTGCCGCACCTGCGCGTGGTCGGCCCCCGGGGCCACCTTCACCAGCGCCACCCCGTACAGCTTGCCGTCGTGGAAGTGACCGGCCGCGGACTGGTCCAGCACGTAGTTGCCGACCAGCTCGTTGTCCTTGTACGTGCCGGCGATCGTGCGCGGCGCAGTGGTGCCGTCCCGGAAGGCGAAGTCCAGCCTGTCGCCGACGTGCCAGCCCTTGTCGGTCACCACCTTGTCCGAGACCAGCACGCTGTCGGCGGACAGCCCGGCGACCGAGCCCTGCCGCTGCTGCAGCGCCACGGTCTGCCCGACCGCCGCCGGGTCGATCGCGATCGCCCCGGTGTGGTCGCCGTTCACCGCCACCGAGTCGAAGCGCAAGCCGTCGACCTGCCCCACGCCCCGCTGCTGCCGCAGCGCGGCCATGGTCTGCTCCGAGATGCCGGAGACCTGTGACTCCAGCACGAAGTCGGCGCCCAGGGCACCGTTCACGACCGTCTGGATCGACTCCTTCAGCGAGGCGCCGAGCACGCCGACGGCGCTGACCAGGGCCAGCCCGATCATCAGCGCGGCCGCGGTCGACGCGGTCCGCCGCGGGTTGCGCATCGCGTTCTGCCGGCCCAGCCGGCCCGGGAGCCGGCGGGCGAACAGCGACCCGACCGCACGGCTCACCGGGCGGCTGATCAGCGGCGAGAGCAGCGCGATCCCGAGGAACGCGAGCGCGGTGCCGATGCCGAGGACGGGCAGGCCGTTCCCCCAGATGCCCAGGCCGTTCCCGGCCAGCCCGAGGGCCATCCCGGTGGCGCCCACTCCCAGCGCCAGCGCCCCGCCGACCGTCTGGCGGACCATCGGCCGGTCCGGCGTGGCTGCGTCCCGCATGGCGGCCACCGGCGCGATCCGCGCCGCCCGGCGGGCCGGGATCAGCGCTGCCGCCATCGTGACCAGGATGCCGACCGCGAAGGCGGCGATCACGGTGCGGGGGAGGACGAGCGTCGGGCCGGGCGGGAACTCCGCACCGATCGCGTTGAACGCGGCCCTGAGCCCGATCGCGACGCCGATGCCGGCCAGCAGCCCGACCGCGGACGCGACGACTCCGACGACCAGCGACTCGAACAGCACCGACCGGTTGACCTGCCGCCGGCTGGCCCCGAGCGCCCGCATCAGCGCGAGCTCCCGGGTGCGCTGGGCGATCAGGATCGAGAACGTGTTGAAGATGATGAACGCGCCGACGAACAACGCGACACCGGCGAAGACCAGCAGGAACGTGTTGAAGAAGCCGAGCCCCGCCTTGACGTCGCTGGCCTGCTCGTCCGCGAACTGCTGCCCGGTGATCGCCTCGACGCCGCCCGGCAGCGCGGTGGCCACCCGGTCGCGCAGCTCCTGCTGGCTCACCCCGTCGGCGGCCGCCACCTGGATGTCGGTGTACACGCCGGGCGTGTCGAGCACCTTCTGCGCGGTCGCGGTGGTGAACAACACGTAGGTCTCGCCGCCGAGGGAGGACTTGCCGTCGGCGTACCGCACGATGCCGACGACACGGTATTGATGCTGCCCCGTGGTGGTGAGCACGGTCACCGTGTCGCCTACATGGTGGCCGGAGCGCTCGGCGTAGGCGGGGTCGAGCGCGATCTCGTCCGGGGCCCGCGGCGGGTGGCCGCCGGCCTCGATCCGTTGCTGGGTGAGCACGGTCGAGTCGACCCAGTTGGCGCCGATGTTCGGAGCGCCGTTGTTGCTGACCGGCTTGCCGTCGGTGCCGACCACCACAGCGTTGCCGAACACGGACGGCTGTGCCTCGGCGACGCCGTCCACGCCGCGGATCTTGTCCAGGACCGAGGCCGGGACGTTGCGCCGGGTATTGTCGCTGCCCGGGCCGCCCTGCTCGCCCGAGCCCAGGTCGGACTGGACGGTGCCGCGGACCTCCACCGCGATGTTCTTGCTGACCGTCGTGAACAGGTTGTCGAACGTGCGGCCGAGGCTGTCGGTGAGCACGAACGCGCCCGCCACGAACGCCACGCCGAGCACGATCGCCAGTGCGGACAGCAGCAACCGGAGCTTGCGGGCGAGCAGGGACTTGACGGTGGCGCGCAGCATCACACACCCGCCGCCGGGACCTGGGCCGGCGAGGGGGGTCGCGGCGCGGCGTCCTCGCCGCCGTACGCGGCGAGGTCGAGGACCTTCATCCGGTCGAGCACCGACTCCGCGGTCGGCGCGAGCAGCTCGTCCACGATCAGGCCGTCGGCGAGGAACAGCACCCGGTCGGAGTACGCCGCGGCGGTCGGCTCGTGGGTGACCATCACCACGGTCTGCCCGAGGTCGCTGACCGAGTGGCGGAGGAAGTCGAGCACCTCCGCGCTGCTGTGCGAGTCGAGGTTGCCGGTCGGCTCGTCGGCGAAGACCACGGCCGGCCGGGTGATCAGAGCCCGGGCGCAGGCCAGCCGCTGCTGCTGGCCGCCGGACAGCTCGTTCGGCCGGTGCTTCAGCCGGTCGCCGAGCCGGACCGCGCCGACGACCGCGTCGAACCACGCCGGGTCCGGCTTGCGGCCGGCGATCGCCAGCGGCAGCGTGATGTTTTCCTCGGCGGTCAGCGTCGGCAGCAGGTTGTACTGCTGGAACACGAACCCGACCCGGTCGCGGCGCAGCTCGGTGAGCCGCTTGTCGGACATGGTCGACAGCGCGTCGCCGCCGATGTACACCTCGCCGGAGGTGAACGTGTCGAGTCCGGCCAGGCAGTGCATGAGCGTCGACTTGCCCGACCCGGAGGGTCCCATGATCCCGGTGAGCTCGCCGGCCGGGAACGTGGCGCTGACCCCGGCCAGCGCGGTCACCGCCGTCTGGCCGGATCCATACACCTTGCGCAGCTCGACCGCCTGCGCCGCCACCGACGCCTGCCGGTCGGCGGTCACGGTTGTCGTCACGGACCCCTTCTCCCCTCGTCTGGTTCGCACGGACGGTACTTGATCTTCGCTGTGCGACCGACGGGACGCCGCCGTCACCAGCCTCATGTCCCCCAGCCCCCAGTCCTTCGTGTCCCCCGGGCGTCCTCCCGGGCGGCGGCAACGCTACGTGCCCGCAGCGCGGCAGCACATCCGGTTTCCGCCCGAGTCGGATCGGGGGTTACCCCGATGTCAACGCTCGGGGTGGGCCGCGGAGCGCCCGCCAGCGCCGAGGTCTGCCCCATCGGGCACCGGCGCGCTCGCGTCCGGCGGCGGGCACGGCGGGTACGGCGGGGGCGTGCCGCCGTGCGCCGGGCAGATCGGCCGGTGGTCACACCAGTCGCAGAGCCGCCCCGGGCTGGCCCGGAAGTCGCCGGTCGCCGCCGCCCGCTCGATCGCCCGCCAGATCGCGAGCAGCGTCCGCTCGAACCGGGCCAGCTCCTCGGCCTCCGGGACGTAGCTGAGCGTGTCCCGGTCGCCGAGATACATCAGCCGCAGCTGGCGGGGGACCACGCCCCGGCTGCGCCACAGCACGAGCGCGTAGAACTTGAGCTGGAACAGTGCCTGGGTCTGGTAAGCCTCGCGGGGGATGCCGCCGGTCTTGTAGTCGACCACCCGCAGCTCGCCGGTCGGCGCCACGTCCAGCCGGTCGACGTACCCCTTCAGCCGCACCCCGCCCGGCAGCACCGTCTCGACCCGCTCCTCCCGGGCCGCCGGCTCCAGCCGCCGCGGGTCCTCCAGCGCGAAGTAGCCCTCGACCATCGACCGGGCCGAGGCCAGCCAGCCGGCCAGCGCCGTGCCGTCCGGGTCGGCGGCGAACAGCTCGGCCACCTCCGGCTCGTCCTCCACCAGCCGCCGCCACTCCGGGTCGACCAGCGCCGCCGCGGCGGCGTAGGTCCGCTCCCCGGCTGGCAGGTCGAACAGCCGGTCGAGCACCGCGTGCACCACGCTGCCGCGGACCTTGTCGAGCGTGGGCCGCTCCGGGATCCGGTCCACGCACCGGAACCGGTAGAGCAGCGGGCAGGTCTTGAAGTCGCAGGCGCGCGAGGGCGACAGCGACCCCACCACCGGCGTCGGCAGGTCGGCGGCGGTCGGCGCCGGGGCCATCACGGTCATAGTGGAACCCTACGGCGCGACACCGGCCGCGGGCGCCTGCCGCGCCGCACCGACCATCGAAGTGGGCGCCGACCCGCGGGCGGCGCTACAGCCAGGCGACCCGGCCCGGCGGCCAGACCAGCACGAAGGCCCGCCCGACGACGAGGTCGTCGTCGATGGCGCCGAAGACCCGGCTGTCACTGGAGTCGCACCGGTTGTCGCCCATCATCCACAGGTGCCCACGGGGCACCTTCACCGGCGCGAAGTCGTCGGTGCCGTGGCAGTTCCTTTGCACGTATGGTTCTGCCAGCGGCCGGCCGTTGATCAGCACTTGGCGCCCACGGGCCTGGACCGTCTCCCCGGGCAGGGCGACGACTCGTTTGATCAGATCCTCGTCCTCTACCTGGAAGTTCGGCGGGCGGCGGAACACGACGACGTCGCCCCGGTGCACGGCGTGCAGGTGGTAGCCGACCTTGTTCACCAGCACCCGGTCGCCCTCCAGCAGGGTGTCGTGCATGGAGGCGGACGGGATGTAGAACGTCTGCAGGGCGAACGAGCGGATGAGGAACGCCGCGAGCAGCGCGAAGACGATCAGGAACGGCCATTCGAGCATCCGCCGGCGGGCCCGCCGGCGGCGGAGCACTGCGCGCGGCGGGTGCGGCGGGAGCACGCCGGCGGCGCGCAGCCGGCTGCTCCGCAGCTCCCGCGCCTCCCGGTCCAGCAGTTCGTGCGCCGGGACGTACCGGCGCAGCTCCTGGGTCGGCGCGTCGTCGCCCGGGTGCTGGTGCGGGGCCGCCGGTGCCGGCGGATGCTGCGGCCGAAGGTCCAGCGGCGGGAACTCCCGAGGTTTCGGCGATGGCGAGCCGCCTCGCCGGCGGGGCGGGTACGCCCCGTTCGCCGGCGGCGGCCAGTCCGGCGCGTCCGGCCAACCGGTGGGCTCCGGAAACACCGGCGGCAGCCCCCCCCGCCCGGGCCGCTCGCCCGGCCCCAGATCCGGATGCCCCAGATCCGGATGCCCCAGATCCGGATGCCCCAGATCCGGATGCCCCAGATCC
>Ga0066388_100001025_pt1 | contig 14940 bp, 17 predicted proteins | sample PanSoiMetaGPlot6_FD_64539 | JGI IMG/M metagenome (GOLD analysis project Ga0066388, IMG submission 64539) | Tropical forest soil microbial communities from Panama analyzed to predict greenhouse gas emissions - Panama Soil - Plot 6 (Hybrid Assembly) | ecosystem: Environmental > Terrestrial >... | reverse complement strand
GTTCTCCTCGAGCGCGGCCTCGTCCCAGGGCGAGTCGCGCTCCGCGCGCTCGGCGCGCGCGAGCAGCTCCGCCCCGCGCGCGTCGCGCCGGAGGCGATCGATCGCGCGGTTCCGCGCGGTGGTGATGATCCAGCCCGCCGGGCTCGGCGGCAGCCCGCTCGCGGGCCAGCGCTCGAGCGCCGCGGCGAAGGCGTCCTGCACGGCTTCCTCCGCCGCGTCGATGTCGCCGAACACGCGCACCAGCACCGCGACCGCGCGCCCGTACTCGGCGCGGAACACGCGCTCGATCTCGGCGCGGGCGGGCGCGCTCACCCGCTCAGCCCTCGGCGTCCTGGAACGGCCGCACCTCGATGGGCAGGGTCGTCGCGCGCGCGGTCTTGCGCGCCCACTCGAGCGCGGCGTCCAGGTCCGACGCGCGCACGATCACGAACCCGCCCAGGTGCTCCTTGCCCTCGGCGTACGGCCCGTCGGTCACGAGCACGTCGCCGTCCTTCGCGCGCACGACCGTGGCCGTGGCCGGCGGGAACAGCCCGCCCGAGAAGACCCAGGCGCCGGCCGCCTTCATCTCGGCGTTCAGGTCGGCGACGTCGCGCATGATCCGGTCGAGATCGACCGAAGGGGGCGGCGGGCCGTCGGGCTGGTAGATGCTGAGGAGGTATTGCTTGGTGGGCATGAGAGCTCCTTCCTTGCCCTCCATACGAACGGCGGGGGGCCGGATCGACAGAGATTGTCGCGGCTCTCAGTCCTTCGGCACCAGGTGGCCGAGGTGGTACTTGGCGATGCGGTGGCGAAGGGTGCTGCGCGGGATCTCGAGACGGCGCGCCGTGCGCGACAGGTTGCCCCCGGCCTCGACGAGCGCGCTGCGGACCTTCTCCAGCTCGGCCTGCTCGTGGGCTTCGAGCTCGCGCTGGCTGGCGAAGGTCGCGCCGCTCGGCGCCTCGATCGTCTCGGCGGGCCGCAGATAGGGCGCCAGCTCGCGCGGATCCCACAGCGCGGAGCGCTGCTCGATCGCGAGCCGCTCGAGCAGGTTCATCAGCTCGCGGATGTTGCCGGGCCACTGCTGCGCCGAGAGGAGCTCGAGCACGTCGTCGGAGACGCGCGGCGCGGCGATGCCGTGCGCGTCGCTGATGCGGCGGAGCGCGGCGTCGACGAGCAGCGGCACGTCGCTCGCGCGCTCGCGCAGGCTGGGCACGTCGATCCCCAGCACGTTGAGCCGGAAGTAGAGGTCGGCGCGGAACTGGCCGCCGTTCACCGCCGTGCGGAGATCGCGGTTGGTCGCCGCGAGGACGCGCGCGTTCATGCGCAGCGGAGCGCTCCCGCCCACGCGCTCGAACTGGCGCTCCTCGAGCACGCGCAAGAGTTTCGCCTGAAGGTGGAGCGGCAGCTCCGCGATCTCGTCCAGGAAGATCGTCCCGACCTCGGCGGTCTCGAAGCGCCCGCGGCGCTGGGTCGCGGCGCCGGTGAACGCGCCGCGCTCGTGACCGAAGAGCTCGCTCTCGATGAGGTTGGGCGCGAGCGCGCCGCAGTCGACGTGGACGAACGGGCGCTCGGCGCGCGACGACGCCTCGTGGATCATGCGCGCGACCACGCCCTTGCCGGTGCCGGTCTCGCCCTGGATCAGCACGGTCGCGCCGACCCGCGCCGCGTTCGCGATCCGCTCCCGCAGCTGGACCATCGCGGGGCTCTGGCCCACGAAGTCGAGCCGGATCTCGCCCGTGGGTCCCGTGCGCATCGAGTTGAACGCGCGCGCGGCGACCTCCATCGCCGGCGCGGGCAGCTCGATCACGTCTGCGACGCCGAAGCGGACCATGCGAACCGCCAGGTCGATCCCGATCCCGCGCGCCAGCACCACGACGGGGCAGGCGCGGAGCTGTTTCATCACGCTGCGGATGCGCTCGATGCCCGCTTCGCTCCGGCCGGAAATGGCCACCACGCACAGGGCGAATTCGGCGGATCGGGAGTCGAGGGGGAGATCGCCGTGGACGGGGACGGGCCGGATCCTCGCTCCGGAGCAGCGCGCGGCGAGCGCCGAGTCGTACGGTGACTCGCAGTCGACGATCAGGACGGCGCGATCCACCCATTCCCTCCGACGGGCATTTCACCGATTACACACTCCTGCGTCAAGCGCAAAGACTCGGACGGTCCGGCCTGTGGCTCGGCTTACTCATTGATATCTTCCACGCCCGGTGGGCCGGCCGATCGTGCCGTCGCGCTACGGCCAGCAGCGTGCCCGTGCGCTTCCTCGTGCCCCCGGAGGCGTCGGTGCTCGAGCTCGACGCCGAGCGCTAGCGCCCCGCCGCCTGGTACGACGCGCCGGCCAGCATGCGCAGGGCGTCCTTCACCGTGGCGTCGTCGCCGGGATGGGTCAGGATCGTGAACGAGAGCAGGTAGGGGCCGAGCGTGAGCGCGCCCTGATTCAGCTCGCGGTAGTCGCCCGGGCCCTGCTCGGCGTTGCGGTCGGTGAAGTGGTAGACGAAGCCCTTGGCCTGGCCGCCGTCGACGCGCGCGAGCGTGACCTCTTTCTGTGTCGCGGTGGAGAGCATGCCTTCACCGCGCTGGCGCACGGCTTGCTCCAGCTCGTCCAGGTTGGAGAGCCTCCCGTCCTTCTGCATCGGGATCGCCGTGATCATCACCCGGAAGTTCGGGGCGCCGTCCTGCGGCTGGAGCTTCAGGGTCGGGCCGACCGAGGGGCCGCCCACCTTGCCGGTCCAGCTCGACGGGTGCACGAACACGAGACGCCCGCCGTCCGCGAGGGGAATGGCGGTGGTGGCGGGCTGGAGCGAAGCCACGGTGGCGAGAACGGCGGCGCCGAGCAACGCGCTGCGCAGCATGACTGACCCTCCCCGATGAATCCTCCGACTCATCGGTGGGGTCAGTGAGCGGCCTGAGTCTCCTTGGCGAGGCTCGCGCGGACCATGCGCAGGGCGACCAGCCGGCGGGGAATCTCGCCGAGCTGGACGTTCCGCGGGCGGCTCGTCATCACCATGTTCGGCTGCTCGACGGCCTGCAGCTCGAGGAGTCTCTCGACCCCATCGACCGAGAAGCCCGCGCGCCGGCTGAGCTCGACGGCGGTGCGGGTGGTCGCGGGCTCGGGCACGAAGTGGTCCTCGCGCAACAGGCTGGCCGGGTCGATCCCGGCGAGGTCCATGGCCAGCGCGTGCGCGAGCGCGAAGGCCAGCTCGTCGTCGCTGGCCACGTCGACGAGTCGCTGGGTGACGTAGACGTTCCCCTGGTGCGGCACGGCGCTGATCACCTGGTGCTGCGAGAGCACCACCCGCTGCGCGCACGCGCGCGCGGGCGCCACGGCCAGCGTCCGCTCCGTGCCCTCGCGCACGACGACCACCGTCGCGCCGGCCGGCGCGAGCTCGCGCTCCGCGCGCGCGATCTCGTCGCCGTCCGCGACCGCCGTGCCGCCCACCTTCACCACGCGATCGCCCACGCGCACCCCCGCGCGCGCGGCGGCGCCGTCCGGCGCGAGCGCCACCACGACCGCCTCGCCGTGGTCGCCGAGGAAGTCGCGCGCGTACTCGCGGAAGTGTCGGTCGAAGTCGGCGTCGGACCAGGCCACCCAGCCCAGGTCCGAGCCGACCCGCTCGCCGCACTCGGCGGCGTTCGCGACGCGCAGCCGGTCGCTCACGTCGAGCACGCGCTCGAACGCGCGCGCGAGCGACGCGAACCCGATGCGCGCGTCGTCGTGCGAGCGCGCCTCGAGCTCGGCGGAAGGCACCTCGGGCGGCAGGAGGTGCCGGCCGCACGCCGACGCGGCGAGCGCGAGCGAGAGCGCGAGCGAGAGCGCGAGCGCGCCGCGCCGGCTCACTGGTTGTCCTCGGGTACGAGCGGCTTGCCCGCCGCGCGCTTGGCCGCGATCTCCGCGAGCGCATGCTCCGCGGCGAGCGCGCGCTCGGGCGCGCTCGGGTGGGTGCCCCACCCGATCAGGCTCTCGGGCATGGTGCGCGCGCGCCGCCGCCACGCCTCGGCGGCGGCCTCCGGGTCGAAGCCCGCGCGCGCCAGCAGATAGAGCGCGAAGTAGTCCGCCTCGGCTTCCGACGCGGCCCGCGCCTTGCGGTGACCGAGCACGACGTGCCCCAGCTCGTGCCCCACCACCGCCGCGATCTCGTCGTCGCTCCCCGCGTCGCGCATCGTCTCCGAGAACACGATCACGTGGTGCTCCGTGCTGAGCGCGTTGTTCTCCGAGGACAGCCCGAGCATCGGCTGCACCGAGCAGCCGGGGTCGTACGGCACCTCGAGGGTCCGGCGCGCGCCCGCGCGCTCGATCCCGAAGCGCAGGCTCGACGCTCCCGGCGCCGCGCGGCGGTCGTTCAGGTCGACCTCGCTCGTGATCGCGCTTCCGTCGACGCTGCGGATCACGTCGCGCGGAGCCAGCCCCGCGCGCTCGGCCGCCGAGCCGGGAGCGATCCACGCGATGCTCTCGTCCACGCCGACGCCGAACAACCGGATCGCCGGGTTCACGTAGGCCCAGGGGAGCTCGAGCGCGCGCAGCACTTGCAGCCCGAGGATCGGCGCGACCTCCTCGCCGCAGATGTCCACCCCCGCGCGGCGCAGGCGGTTCGAGATCTCGATCATGCGCTGCTCGCGCGCGAGCATCGCCGTGAAGCTCGCTTCGGAGAGCCGGTCCGCCTCGAGCGAGACCGCGACCAGGTCGAGCGCCTCATCGGCGCGCGCGGCATCGGTGCGCAACAGCAGAACGGCGAGAGCCAGCGCGAGAGTGGCGAGCGGCCGAATCACTCGATCCCTATGCTACGCGGATGACGACACCCCTGCAGGTCCTCGCCGAGTTCGCCTGCTCCGAGAGCGGCGACGCGGAGCTGCGCAAGCAGCTCGAGCGCACGCTGGCCGAGACGCGCGCGACCCCCGGCTGCCTCGACGCCCAGGTGTGGGAGCGCCCGTCCGAGCGCCGCTTCCTGTTCACCACCTACTGGACCGACGCCGAGGCGGTGCGCCGCTGGGTCGAGAACGAGTTCCACCGCACGACGCTGATGCCCGCCTTCCGCAAGTGGTGCGTCGAGGGCGCGTTCAGCGAGTTCACGCTCGCGACCGACCACGACCGCGCGAAGAAGTGCGCGAGCTGCGGGCGCTGGACGCCCGGTCGGCCCGGCTGGGGCGAGCGCGAGCCTTCGACGTGCCGGAACTGCGGCGCGTCCCTGGCGCGCCTCGCGGTTCCGCCGCAGTCGGAGAACGCGCGGGTGCGCCAGGCGTGCATCGACGCGGCGCTCGCCGCGTACGAGGACGCGGGCGTGCGCGGTCTGTGCGAGGAGGGACGCTTCGAGGCGGCGGTCTCCGCGATGCGCGCTCTGACCTGATACGCGGGCGAGCGCTTCGCGGATGCGGCATCTGCGGCCGCGCCGCCGCGCGTATCGCTGGCGAATGACGACGCGCACGATCCTCTCGCTGCTCCTCGGGCTGCTCGCGCTGCCGGGGCATGAGGTGCGCGCGGGCCTCCGCGCGCAGCAGCCCATGCTGTGTCTCGGCGACTCCTACACGGTGGGCGAGGGCGTCGCGCCGTCCGAGCGGTGGCCCGAACGGCTCGGGCAGGCGCTGGCCCGCCGCGGCGAGCTCGTCGGGCCGCCCCAGGTGATCGCGCGGACGGGCTGGACCACCGACGACCTGCTCGCCGCGCTCGACGGAGCCGCGCCCGCGGGACCGCGCCCGCTCGTCACCCTGCTCGTGGGCGTGAACGACCAGTACCGCGGCCGGAGCGCCGAGAGCTACCGCGCTTCTTTCCGCCGCGTGCTCGCGCGCGCCGTGAGCGTGGCGGGCTCGGCCTCGCGTGTCGTCGTGCTGTCGGTGCCCGACTGGGGCGTCTCGCCGTTCGGCGCGCACCGCGACCGGGCGCGCATCGCGCGCGAGATCGACGCTTACAACGCGGTGAACCGCGCCGAGACCGCGCGCGCCGGGGCGCAATGGGTCGACGTGACCGAGCCGACGCGCGCCGCCGGCGCGGACCCGACCGCCTACGCGGCCGACGGTCTCCACCCATCGCCGGCACTGTACGACCGCTGGCTCAGCCGGCTGACCGCGGCGCTGAACTAGCGGGCGCCAGCCAGTCGGCGGCGTTCCCCGCGTAGAAGCCTTCGCTCACCTCGCGCGAGTGGCCCGCGAGCGCGCGGTCGAAGCGCGCGACCGGGTCGCGGCCGCCCTCCGCGTGCGGGTAGTCGGACGAGAACATGTACAGGCACGGGTTCGACTCGCGGCAGAGCAGGCCGACGTCCTCGAACGGATAAGGCGTGAAGCGGAGCTGCGCGGCGGCCTGGGCGCTCGGGGTGCGCTCGAACGCCGCGAGCGCGGGCTCGGACTTGCCCCAGATCGCGACCGCGTGGTCCAGCCGGCGCAGCATGTCGGGCACCCAGCCCGCGCCCATCTCGATGGCGCCGCCGCGCAACGCGCGGTGGCGCTCGAGCACGCCGTCGAGCACGAGCACCGAGAGGAACCGCTCGACCGGCTGGTAGATCACCATCAGGTCGCGCGAGCCGATCACCTCCGGCCGGTTGCCCTCCGCGACGCGCGCGGTCTTTCCGTCGTCGAGCCACGCGTCGCCGACCGAGAAGGCGCCGCTGCCCACGTGCAGCACGAAGGGCACGCGCCGCTCGGCGAGCCGCGCCCAGAACGACTCGTGCAGCGGGTGGCCCGGCGACTTGCCGGCTGGCGGACGCGCGGGGATCCAGATCTGGCCGAGGCCGAGCGCGAGCGCCGCGTCGAGCTCAGCGAGCGAGTGCTCGCCGCCGTCCAGGTCGCAGAGCGCGACCCCCGAGAGGCGCGGATCGGCCGCACAGAACGCCGCCATCGCGCGGTTGTGCGCGCCGTAGGCGGCGTAACGCAGCTCGGTGTCGGCCACGTCGAAGAGCCGCGCGCAGAACGACGAGTAAACCACCTGGCGCTCGAAGCCGAGCTGGTCGAGCGCCTGCGCGCGCTCTCTGCCGTCGTTCGCGCCGAGCGCGTCGTTCCACTTCGGGCCCTTGCGCAGCAGCTCGCCGCCCAGCTCGACCAGCGCGTCGCGCGAGCGCGACCGGCGCTCCGCCCAGGGGCCGAGCTCGGGCACCACCCTGGGCAGGCGCGCGGCGACGTCGCGGCTCGCCTGCTCGGAGAGGAACGTCGGCCACTCCATCAGGTGGCTGTCGGCGTCGATCATGCGGCGGCTGCCCGCGTAGCTCGTAGTCATGGGCCAACCTCTAGCCGTACAGTGGTGGAACGGAATCGACCAGCGAAAGGAGAACACATGTCGATCGCAGATCGCTACCAGGCCTACGCAGACGAGTTCGAGAAGAGCTTCGTCGACGACGACTGGTCGCGCATCGGGCCGTACTTCACCCCGGGCGCGGTCTACGAGGGCGAGCCCGCGGCGCAGGGCCGCGCCGCGGTGCTGGCCAAGCTGAAGGCCGGTCTCGACCGTTTCGACCGGCGGATGGACCGGCGCACGCTGCACTTCGAGAAGCCCAGCGCCGACGGCAACACCGTGAGCGTGCGGTGGAAGGCGACCTATACCAAGGCGGGGCTGCCGGACCTGACGATCTCGGGCAAGGAGTTCGCGACGTTCGAGGGCAACCAGATCGCCCGGCTGCGCGACGAGTTCGACCCGGAGGCGCAGGCGGCGATGGGCGAGTGGATGGCCAAGCACGGGAGCGCGCTCCAGGGCTGAGGCGCAAACGCACCTAGTCCTGGATCAGGATGTTGCTTCCCGCTCCGCCGTCGAGCACGTCGAGGCCCGGTCCGCCCAGCAGCACGTCGTCGCCCGCCCCGCCCAGCAGCGTGTCGTTGCCCGCGCCGCCGAGCAGGACGTCGGCGCCGTCGCCGCCGTCTTCACGCAAGGAGATGCCGCTCGCCGCGAGGCCCGAGGCGTCGATCACGTCGTCGCCCGCGAGGGCGCTCACGGTGAGGCGATCCGTCGCCGCCTCCGCCCCGAGGATGCGGATCGGCGGCGAGACTCCGCCCACGGTGACGGCGCCCGCGGAGCCTTCGACGGAGACGACGTCGTTGCCGAGCGTCGCTTCGACGAGCACGTCGTCGGCCTGGCCGTCGCTCCCGAGGTCGAGCGTGAGCGAGCCCACCGCCGTCTGGTCCAGCGCCGCGACGCTGACGGTGTCGGCGCCGCCGAGCGGGGCGACGATCACGGTTTCCAGGTCGGCCGCGTCGACGAGCACGCTGCCGGGGTTGCGGGTCACCTGCAAGTGGCTTCCGTCCTGGGTGAGCGCGATCTGCTCCGCGACGTCCGCGCCGGTGAAGCGGAGGGTGTCGTTCCCGTCCTGCGCTTCGATCGCCTCTCGGCCGTCACCGGCGTTCCACACGAACGTGTCGTCGCCGACGCCGCCGACCTCGAAGTTGCCGCCGGGACCGCCGTCGATGACGTCGTTGCCCTCCTCCCCGTAGAGGTTGTCGTTGTTTGGCCCGCCGGACAGGACGTCGTCGCCGGCGCCCCCGTAGAGCTCGCCGTGCGGCATCGGGCCGTTCGCGCGGTCGAGGCTCACCCGGTCGTCGCCGCCGCGCGCGTAGATCTCGATCTGGAGCGTGTTCGCGACGGTCGCGGGGCCGCCGGCGATCGGAATCGCGCCGCCGTTCACGAGGAGCTGCCCGCTCGCGTCGCGGCTCACGGTGAGGATGTCGGCGAGCCGGCTGCCCAGGATGTACAGGTCGCCCTCGTCGGCTTCGAACTCGGCGGAGACCGGGCTCACGGGGACCTGGACCTGAGCCTGCGCGCGGACGCGGGCGGCGTCGAAGGCGAGCACCTTCACCGTCGCCACGTCGCCGACGTCGGCCTCGAAGCCGAGGGGCACCGTCGCGGTTCCGGTCCAGAGCGCGCCCTGCTTCGCGAGCGCGACGCGCAGCACGCTCGCGCCCCACGGCCGGAAGTCCACGATCGCCGTGGCCAGCACGACGTCAGCCGAAGTCGCCACCGAGATCTGGAACGGGGCGCCGCGGAAGAGCGGCTGCGCCTGCACGTCGATCGCGCCGATCGATGGCGCCGCCGCCGCGAGCAGCGCCGAAGCGAGACTGACCGCGAGCGTCGCGGTGGCCAGTGCGCCGCGGATCAACGCCACGCCCGCCGGGCGACGAGCGCCAGCAACGCGAGCGCGCCGAGCCCGAGCGGCTCGGGCGCGCTCGGCCCGACGGTCGTCCCGTCGGCCTCGTCGCCGGTGCCCGAGAATTCGAGGTAGGAGATCGTGCCGGGTGCGAAGGCGCTCGTGAACGCGAAGCCGGCGAGCATCGCGCCGACGGCGACGTCGCCGGACGGATCGAGCGAGATGAAGTCCTGGGCGGACTGCCCGGCGACGGGCACTCCGACGTCGGCGATCCAGCCGGTCGGCACCGCGACGTCGCCCCCGCTCGCCATCTCGACCTGGTTCCAGTCCGGCGAGGCGAAGTCGAACTCGAGCGACCAGATCGCGACGTCGAACCCGCCCGCCGTGTTGTCGACGGTGTAGGAGTACGTCCAGGTGCCGTCGCCGTTCGCGGCGCTGCTCCCGACGATCCCCGCCCCTGCCGGCGCAGCTGCCCCCGCAAGGGCTCCTGCGACGAGAGCGAGCGCCCAGCCGCGCATGGATCCACCTTGTCACCGCCCGCCGACGGAGACAAGCCCCGAAAATGTCGCGTAAGCAGCGGGCACCGCGCGAAAAAGTCGTCGGAACGTCGCACTGCTTGCGCCCGCCAAGTGGCAGTCTCCCCGCCTTGGCCGCCAGGATCGAGCTCTTCCGGCACGCGAGCAACGCCCTGCGCTATGCGCAGGGCGCAGTCATATTCCAGGAGGGCGAGCCCGGCGATCAGATGTACGCCATTCTGGAGGGCGAGGTCGAGATCCGCTCCGGCGACCGGGTGATCGAGCGCACCGGCGAAGGCGGCGTGATCGGCGAGCTCGCCCTGATCGACCGCGCGCCGCGCAGCGCGACCGCGGTCGCGACCACGCCGTGCCTGCTCGCCCCGATCGACGAGAAGCAGTTCCAGTACATGGTCGGGCAGACGCCGTTCTTCGCGCTGCAGGTGATGCGCGTCCTCGCCGAACGCCTTCGCCGCCAGACCTAGCCGAGCGCGCGTGCGACGTCGGCGATGTAGCGGTCGTCGACGTACGCGAGGCCGAGCGCCCGGGCCGCGTCGCGCTGCTCAGCCGACTGTGCCGCGGGGAGCCAGCAGCCTCGATCATCGTGCGGCTCCGGCGGGCGCGTGCGCGCAGAGTGATACCAGAACGTCTTCGCGCCGAGCGCGCGCGCGAGCTCGAGATATTCCCCGAAGTCGGGAACGTCGAGGTGGACCAGGTCGACGTTCTCGGGTGGGGTCGTGCGCGGCTCGAACGCGAGCGCGCCGCCGCGGCGAACGCAGCGCGCCCACGCGTCGGGCTGCGGGCCGGTGCGCGCGAAGACCTCGAATCCTGCTGCGAGCAGCGCCTGCGGCACTTCCGGTCCGATGAACGAGACGAGCAGGATCCGCCGCGCTGCGCGCAACAGGGCGGTCGCGACTGCGAGAGAAGTCGTCGGTCGGGAGGCCTCAGCCCGTTCGATCGGCGCGGCCAGGCCCGTCGTCCACCACGCTTCGAGCCGACCGCGCTCCGCTTCCCCGAAGCCGTCGTGCGTGAACAGAAGCTCGCAGCCCGACGGCGTACCGCGGACGGTCCAGCGACACACGGACGTGACGGCGGCGTTCGCGGCGTCGACGAAGGTGTGCTCGAGCACCGCAACGCTGTGATCCGGCTGGGGCGCAGCGACGAGCCGCACGGTTCCCCCGGCGCGAATGCGCTCCGCGGGCAGGTCGAACCGGATGCTGCCGCCGACGCGGGCCTCGATCGCGCAGTCGCCCCCGAGCCAGGCCGAGAGCTCTTCGGGATCGACGAGCGCATGCCACAGTCGCTGCGCCGAGCAATCGAATGTATTGCTCAGAACGATGCAATCGGTTCCCTCGGCGATCATCGTCGTTTCCTCTCCGTGACGTGCCGTTCGAGCGCGCGGAAGCTCCGGCCCCAGAAGCGCCGGTACTTGTGCAGCCACGCGTCCAGCTCACGGAACGGCTCGGGGTTCAAGCGGTAGAGCCGGCGCTGCGCCTCGAGGCGCACGAGCAGGACGCCTGCATCTTCCAGAGTGCGAAGGTGCCGCGAGACGCCGGCACGCGTCATCGTGAAGCGCTTCGCGATCTTCCCGGCGGGCAGCTCGCCGGAGTCGGCCAGGAGCTCGACGATCTCCAGCCGGGTCGGATCCGAGAAGAATGCGAAGGCGTTCATGCGAGGTTGAGTGTGATCGATCCGTTGCGCAACGTCAACATTGCATTCGGACTGAGCGCTGCAAAGGCGGATCGGATCCCGGGTTCGGCGCGCTCGCGCTCGACGACTCTGGCTCGCGCGCGCCGAGTCCCGCTCAGGGCCCGCTGAAGACCTTGCCTTCCTGCGGCCGCGACATGTAGGCGGTCTTCGGGTCGTACTTGCTCGCGCCCTCCTCGACCCAGCGCGCGAGTTCGGCGCGGCCGACGACGAACCAGTGCACCTCGTCGGGGCCGTCGGCCAGGCGCAGCGTGCGCTGGCCTGCGTACATGTCGGCGAGCGGCGTCCACTGCGAGACGCCCGTGGCGCCGTGGATCTGGATCGCGTCGTCGATGATCTTGCACACGCGCTCGGGGACCATCGCCTTCACCGCGCTGACCCACACGCGCGCCGCCGAGTTGCCGAGCACGTCCATCGCCTTGGCGGCCTTCAGCACCATCATGCGCATCGCTTCGATCTCGATGCGCGCCTTGGCGATCATCTCGGTGTTCTTGCCGAGGCTCGCGAGCTGCTTGCCGAACGCCTCGCGGGTGAGGCCGCGCTTGGCCATCAGCTCGATCGCGCGCTCGGCCGCGCCGATCGAGCGCATGCAGTGGTGGATGCGCCCGGGCCCGAGCCGCACCTGGCTGATCTCGAAGCCGCGGCCCTCGCCGAGCAGGATGTTCTCCTTCGGCACCCGGCAGTTGCTGAAGCGGATGTGCATGTGGCCGTGCGGCGCGTCGTCCTTCCCGAACACGTGCATCGGGCCGAGGATCTCGAAGCCCTTCGTGTCCGTCGGCACCAGGATCTGCGACTGGCGCAGGTGCGGCGGCCCGTCGGGGTTCGTCTGCACCATCACGATCATGATCTTGCAGCGCGGGTCGCCGACCCCCGAGATGTAGTACTTCTCGCCGTCGATCACCCACTCGTTCGACTTCTTGTCGAGGATCGCGCGGCACGAGATGTTCTTCGCGTCGGACGACGCGAGGTCGGGCTCGGTCATCGCGTACGCGGAGCGGATCTTCCCCTCGAGCAAGGGCTCCAGCCAGCGCTTCTTCTGCTCGGGCGTGCCGACGCGCTCGATCACCTCCATGTTGCCGGTGTCGGGCGCCGAGCAGTTCAGGCACTCCGACGCGAGCGGGTTCTTGCCGAGCTCCGCGGCGATGTAGGCGTAGTCCAGGTTCTTGAGCCCCTCGCCGGTCTCGGCGTCGGGCAGGAAGAAGTTCCAGAGCCCGGCCGTCTTCGCCTTCGCCTTCACCGAGTCGAGCAGCTCGAGCTGCCCGGGCGCCCACGACCAGCGCTCGGCGCGGGTCGCGCCGAGCCGGTAGAACTCGTGGGTGATCGGCTCGACCTCCTTCTGGATGAAGTCCTTCACGCGCGCCAGCAGCGGCTTCGCGCCCTCGGACATCCGCAGGTCGTTCATCTCGTCGTGGTGTTCCAGGCCGGCCATGGCGTTCTCCTCGTCTTCTCCGAGGAAGATACACCGGCGGGGGTGCGCGCTTCAGCGCGGGTCGATGCGGAAGAACCAGATCGCGTCGGGATCGGCCGGGACGTCCGTGAGGGTCGCGTGCACGTACTTCGCGGCACGCTCCTCCATGATCGAGCGCAGCTTCGCCAGAAGCGCAGGGTCCGTGACGCGCACGGCCTGGCCCGGATAGCGCTTCCCGTCCAGGCGCAGCACCACCCGGCCGTCTCGCATGGCGTCCTCGTGCCAGTGCTTCACCGTCCACAGGACGCGCGCGATCCCGCGCATGCCCGCGCTCGGCAACCGGCGCCAGATGAAGCCGAGGTCGCACGGGACGTAGAGGTGATGGTCGTAGATGAGCGAGCCGGTCGTGCGCGAGCGCCCGGTCTCGACGAGCTGGAGCTCCAGCACGTAGCCGCCGTCGCTGCCCCAATCGGCGGGCGTCGCGACGAGGTCGCCGGCACGCAGCGGCCCCCCCGCGAGCGGGCCGAGCGGGCCGTCTGCGAAGCGGCCGATCGCGAAGACCGCGGCGGCGAGCACCAGGACGAGGACTCCGAGGCCGATCGCGAGGTACCGGAGCACGCGACTCATGCGGACGATTGTCACGGCGCGACGTTGCTGGATTGTTTCTAGCGGCCCGAGAGACGCCAGCTCCGGCCGAAGTCGCTGGTTGCGACGTGCAGCGGCGCGGGGTCCTTCAGCCCCTTCGAGCGCACGTCGAACTCGGCCGTTCCGTCCGCGCGCGCAGCCACGTTCGCATACTCCGGGGTCCGCTCGCCCTGGAAGTCGTCGTAGCGGCAGTCCGCCTGGCCTTTGGGCCGGCAGTAGTCCGGGCGCGGCGCCGGGTCGATCCATTCCGCCGGCAAGCTGGTGGGATCCCAGGTCGCGAAGCCCCGGCAGCCCTTCCAGCTGACGTTGAAGGTGAGCGCGGTCCACACCAGGATGTGTCGATCGACGGCCAGGTAGCGCCGCAGCGCCTCGGGGACGAGCTCGCCCGCGGACTTCGAGCCGAGGGCCGGCAGCCGGCCGAGCGCGATCCAGCCCGCGTCGCTCTGCTCGCCGGCCGGTTCGTCCCCCGTGGCGGAGTCGCGACACTCCACGACGGCCGTCTCGCCGGTGAAGTGGAGCGGGTAGTCCTCGTAGTAGCGCACGACCTTGAGCGAGTAGTCGGGCCCCTCGTGGAAGACCGCCTCGTCGAGGCGGCGCTTCGAGACGCCGCACGCCGCCACGACGGCGAGCAGCGCAGCGAGGCCCCCGACCGCGCCCCGGCGAACGCGCATCCCAGAGGAGTAGACTCTGCGCATGAGCGAAGCCACGGGCCGCTACTCGACCGCGCGCGTCCTCGACGCCTGGTACGCGGCCTGCCGCTCCGAGGACCTGCGCGACGGGCCGATCGCGCGGACGGTCTACGACCGGCCGATCGTCCTGTTCCGCGACGGCGCCGGCCGCGCGGGAGCGCTGCTCGACCGCTGCGCGCACCGCAACGCCCCGCTCTCGCTGGGCCGGGTTTGCGACGACGGGAACCTGGCCTGCCCCTACCACGGCTGGCGCTTCGACGCGCGCGGCGAGTGCCGCGAGGTCCCGGGTCTGCTCGAGCGCGACCCCGCCGCGGGTCGCAGCGTCCCTGCGTTCGCCGCGCGGGAGTCGGACGGCTTCGTCTGGCTCTGGGCGCGCGCCGACGCCGAGCCGGCGGGTGCGCCGCCGCGCATCCCGCGCATCGACGACCCCGACTACTTCGTCGTGATCCGCGAGTACGACGTGGAGTGCACGATGCACGCCGCGCTCGAGAACGCGCTCGACGTGCCGCACACCGCCTTCGTTCACCGCGGCGACTTCCGCGGCAAGGGCGCGCGCGAGATCGAGGCGGTGCGACGGCGCATCCCGAACGGGATCGAGGTCGAGTACCTCGGCGAGCCGCCGCTCTCGGGCGCGACCCACGACCCCGACGGCACCCCGATCCTGTCCGAGCACTGGGACCGCTTCTTCCTGCCGTCGCTCGCGCAGGTCGAGTACAAGACCTCGGGCGGCCGCCACCTGATCAACACGCTGCCACACACGCCGGTGTCGGACTTCCGCACCCGCTTCTGGCTGGTGAGCTGCTGGAAGGTCCCGGCCGAGCGGCGCGGCGAGATGGGGCCGACCATCGAGAAGACGCTCGATACCATCCTGAGCCAGGACGACGACGTCCTGCGCGCGCAGACGCGCCGCATTCGCGAGCTGGGCGGCGAGACGTTCCGCTCGACCG
>Ga0066388_100001024_pt1 | contig 14941 bp, 16 predicted proteins | sample PanSoiMetaGPlot6_FD_64539 | JGI IMG/M metagenome (GOLD analysis project Ga0066388, IMG submission 64539) | Tropical forest soil microbial communities from Panama analyzed to predict greenhouse gas emissions - Panama Soil - Plot 6 (Hybrid Assembly) | ecosystem: Environmental > Terrestrial >... | reverse complement strand
CTCAACGCTGTGCGCCTGCCAGCGGGCTGGACAGAGCCGGATGTCCTGCCCGTCATGACGAAGGTCCCTGGCCGCAGGTCGGAGGCGACGCGCCATGCTTATGCCTTTGCTAGCCGGCGGTGCGCAGTCGCGGGTGCCTTGTCCTGGTGCACGACGCGGTCGAGGCGGACCGCGGCGTACCCGAAAGATGACAGGACGCAGACGATCAGCAGATCGATGGCAGGCAGCGGCTGGGTGTGGAGCAGGTCGCGCAGGAAAGGCAGGTAGATTCCGGCGACCTGGAGCGCCAGGGCGGCGGCGATGGCGGCGAGCAGGGCCGGGTTGGCCAGGGTGTCCGGGCGATCCGCTGCCACAGCCCGGCCCCCAGGACGCTTTCCTCGGGGGGACGAGCGGGCGGCGCATGGCGTCCGGGTCGGCTGGCTTGCTGCCCAGCGCCACTCCTGGCAGGCCGTGAGTGAGCAGGTTGACCCACAGGATCTGGGCCGGCAGCAGCGGGAGGGCCAGGCCGAGGATCGGCCCGGCGAGCATGACTGCGATCTCGGCGCTGCCGCCGACACCTGCGCCATGCCATCAGCCACCGCATTCACATCCTCGCGGCCGGGATTCGCTGGTCATGCTCTGACGGTGCCTGGCGACGTCCAACTGGACCAGGGCGGGAGGACCCCAACTGCGATGCCATTGGTCCGTCCGGCTAGCGGGAGCCTGAACGCCGGCTCGTTAGTCCCGCATTCTCGGGTCATTGGTCTCTGCCTGCCCGTACTTGGACGAGCCACGGTCGGGTCAAGGTGATGGGAATGCTCGGTTTCGACGGGGCGACGAAACGGTTCGGCCCGGTGACGGCCCTGGATGGGTGTACCTTCGCGGTCCGGCCGGGCCGGCTCACTGGTTTCCTCGGCCCGAACGGCGCGGGCAAGACGACAGCCATGCGCGCGGTATTCGGGCTTGTCCAACTGGACGCGGGGACGGTCCGGTGGCAGGGTGCCCCGGTCCGCGCCGCTGACCGGGCCCGGTTCGGGTACATGCCGGAGGAGCGCGGCCTGTATCCGCGCATGCGGGTCCGGGATCAGCTGACCTACCTCGGCCTGCTGTGCGGCCGCCGGCCGGGGGATGTGGTCCGCAGCGTGGACGCCTGGCTGGAGCGTCTCGGCCTGGCCCAACGGGCGGCGGACCGCCTGGACGCGCTGTCGCACGGCAACCAGCAGCGGGTTCAGCTGATCGCCGCCCTGGTGGGCGAGCCGGACCTGCTGGTGCTGGACGAGCCGTTCTCCGGCCTGGATCCGATGGCCATGGAGGCCATGGCCGGGCTGTTGTCCGGCCTGGCCGCAGACGGCGCGACGGTGCTGTTCTCCAGCCACCAGCTGGACCTGGTCCAGGATCTGTGCCAGGACGTGGTGATCATCGAACACGGCCGGATCGTGCTGGCCGGCGAACTGTCGGAGCTGCGGGCCAAGGTGCCGCAGCGGTTCGTGGATATCCGGTACCGCGGCCCGGCACCTGACTGGTCCCGGCTGACCGCAGTGACTGTCGTCGCGGCGGGCGATGGCCAGGTCCGGCTGCGGGTCGGCGCGGATACCGACGTGGCCGCGGTGCTGGCGGCGGTCCGGGACCGCGCCGACCTCGTATCGTTCAGCTACCAGCCGCCGACGCTGTCGGAGCTGTTCCGCCAGGCGGTGACGGCATGACCGGCACGCGGCAGGCCTGGCTGGTCGCGAGGCGGGAGATGCGGGAGCGGAGCCGGTCCCGCGCCTTCCAGGCCTCGGTCGCCTTCCTGATCGTGGCCGTGGCCGCCGTGCTGATCCTGCCTGCCCTGCTCAAACCCAGCAGCACCAGGGACGTCGGCGTCACTGACCCGGCGCCCGCGGCGCTGGCGGCCACGATCGCCCAGCAGGCCCATGTCGCCGGGATAACGGCCCGCGTCCACCCCTACGCCAGCCTGGCTACCGGAGAGCAGGCCGTCCGCCAGGGCCAGGTTGACGTGCTCGTCGCCGGCGCGCAACGGCTGGAGTGGAAGGGCAAGCCGGACGAGCAGCTCAAGGCCGTGGTGACCGGCGCCGTCCAGCTGGCCACGGTCCGCGAGCGGGCCCGGGCCGCGGGCATGAGCCCCGGCGCCCTGGCCGCCCTGCTGGCGCCGCTGCCCCTCGCCAACGTCCAGCTCGGGTCGGCGCCGGGCCGTAGCCCCGGCGACGAGGCGGCCGTCGTGGTCATGACCGGTGTGCTGTTCTTCGGCATCAGCGTGTTCGGCCAGATGGTGCTGACCGGGGTGCTGGAGGAGAAGGCCAGCCGCGTCGTCGAGGTGCTCCTGGCCCGCATCCCACCCCGCGCCCTGCTGGCCGGCAAGATCGCCGGCATCGGCCTGCTCGGGCTGGCGCAGATCGGCGTGACCGCGCTGGCCGCGCTGGCCGCCGTCGCTGCCGTGCCCGCCGTCGACGTCCCCGCCGTCCGTGGCACCGTGCTGGCCTGGGCCCTGGTCTGGTTCGTCCTGGGCTACGCCCTGTACGCCACCGTGTACGGCGCCCTCGGATCGCTCGGGTCGCGGGTCGAGGACGCCCAGAGCGTGGCCGGGCCGGTCATGGTGGTGATGGTGGTGGCCTACTTCGCCACGTTCGCGACGATCGGACAGCCCGGCAGCGATTTCGCCCGCGCAATCTCGTACTTCCCGCTGACCGCCCCCATGGCTATGCCGGACCGCATCGCCATGGGCGCGGCCGCCTGGTGGGAGCCGGTGATCGCCGCCCTGATCACCCTCGCCGCCACTGCCGGGCTGGTGCAGCTCGCCGGGCGCGTCTACACCAGGGCCATCCTGCACAGCGGGCCGACACTCAGCCTGCGCGACGTCTGGCCAGACAAAGCCGCATCCGATCCCGGCCCAAGCGGAGCAGGCAGGCGTCAAGCCGCGCCGGCACTGACACCCCCTGGTGTCACGGCGGAAGGGAGAACCGCGATGACAGGATCGGATCTGACCAGGCACCGGGTGCTGATTACCGTCCTGACCTGCATCGGGGTCCTCGTCTGTGTAGCCGTGGCCGTGTTCACAGCCGATGTCATCATCGGCATTGCTGCCGGAGCGGGCTTCATCGCGGTAGCGAACCAGATGGTCCGGCTGTGGACCCGCCACACCGGCCCGCCACCAGCCCATCGCTGAGATCCGGCCCGCGGGCGGTTTCCAAGGCGCTTCCACCCGGCAGCGATGGCCCGGATCAGGATCCCTCCTGCTGCCAGGCCCGGGGATTCCCGGCTGGCTGCGGCGGTGACAGGTGATGGTCCAGCCGGCGCCAGCGCCAGGTGACCATCGACGCCGGAAACGGGACCTTCGGACCGGCCATCCCTATCTCACCCGGCTCGGCGACGCCGCGGTCCGGCAGCAGATCCTCGGCGGCGCACAGCAGATCGCGTCGGTGACCGGCAAGAACCCGGCACCGCTGTTCCGGTTCCCGTTCGGCGACGCCGACGCGCGCACCATCGCGCTGGCCAACCAGGCCGGCTACGTGCCGGTCCGGTGGACCGTCGATACCCTCGGCTGGGAAGGAACCGCCGGCAAGATAAACGCCCCGCTCGGGGTCTCGCGGGTGCTGGCCGCGGCCAGGCCCGGCGAGATCGTCCTAATGCACGTGGGCTCCAACCCCGACGATCACACCACGTTCGACGCCGACGCGCTGCCCCGTGTGATCAGCGGCCTGCACGCCCGAGGCTACTCGTTCGTCACCCTCGACGCGCTCACCGGCTGAGCCGGACGCGGGGTACGAGCCAGCGAGGGCTGTGTCGCTGCCGGTGACGAACGGCTCGTGAAAAGGGCCTTTGTGCCCTGCACCCGCTGGATGCTCGCTTAAGTCATAAAGGCAAGAACAGAGGTGAGTGCCATGTCTGCGTTCAGGCGCTCTGCCGTCGTCGCCGTCCTGGCTGGCCTGGCTGGCCTGGCCGCCTGCGGCACCACGCCGACCAGCCAGCCTGGCGCGGCGACGTCACCTAGCCCGGCGACGAGCACCCCGGCGCCGGCAGCCACCACCCCGACGCCGGATACCACGCCCTCCGCGCCCAGCGGATCGCCGAAGCTATCCCAGCAGCCCATGCTGCGGCTCGACTCACGCGGCAGCGCGGTCATGGCCCTGCAGCACCGGCTGACCGCGCTGCACTACTTCGACGTCGCCACGGCCGACGGCGTGTTCGAGCAGGACACCTATCACGCGGTCATCGCGTTCCAGAAGGTCCAGGGCCTGACCCGGGACGGCATCGTCGGCCCGGCCACCTGGGCCAGGCTGGCCCGGCCGCATGTCCCGGCGCCCCGCTACCGGCTGGCCACCGCATCGCTGGAGGTGAACCTGGCCAGGCAGGTCATCTACTACGTCCGCGGCGGGACGATCCAGCGGATCATCGACGCCTCGACCGGCAGCGGGGCATGGTACTACTCCCGAGGCCGGCTGTCCCGGGCGATAACCCCCACGGGGCGGTTCCACATCTACTGGCGGTACGGCGCCGGCTGGCAACCCGGGCCGCTCGGCGCGATGTACCGGCCGAACTACTTCTACGGCGGTTACGCCGTGCACGGCATGACCTCGGTACCCGCGTACCCGGCCAGCCACGGCTGCGTCCGGATGACGGTCCCCGCGATGGACCGCATGTGGTCCTCGCTGCGGGTCGGCATGCCGGTGGCCATCTACCGCTCCTGACCGACAGATCGCTTCCGGTGGTCAGGACAAGGTGACGTAGTGCAGCAGCCGGTCGACGATCGCGGTGGCCTCAAAGGCACCTGAGGAGTCGGCACGGCCAGGGTGAGCCGAGGCGCAAAACGGCCCCCGCCGACGAAAGGCCGCTGGCCGAGATGGTCCCGTACCGTGACCGTGCCCGGCACGGCGGTGCCGCCGGGTTTCCGGCGCGGGACGGCTCGCCGGGGGGACGTGTGGCCTGGCACTGCGGGACCTACGTGCCTGCCCGGCGGTGGCGGCGCCACTGATGCTGGGACAGTAGCCAGTCTCTGGCGGAAGCGGGTGACGCGGATGGGTGATCACAAGGTAGTCATCCAGGCCGAGGCGCTGAGCAAGCGTTACGGACGCGTGCTGGCGCTGGACGGGCTCAGCCTGGAGGTGCGGGCCGGGGAGGTAGTCGGCTTCCTCGGGCCGAACGGCGCCGGCAAGACCACGACCATGCGGCTGCTGATGGGCTACCTGCGGCCCACCGCGGGATCGGCGCGGGTGCACGGCCTGGACTGCTGGCGGGACAGCCCCGCGGTGCACGCCCGGACCGGGTACCTGCCCGGCGAAGTGCGGCTGTGGCCGAAGATGACCGCCCGGGCGATCGCCGCCCACCTGGCCCGGCTGCGCGGCCAGGAGTATGACACCGGGACCGCCGATCTGGCCAAGCGGCTGGATGTGGACCTTGACCGGCCCGTGGGCGAGCTGTCCAAGGGCAACCGGCAGAAGGCCGGGGTGCTGCTGGCGCTGCTCGGCGACCCGGACCTGCTGCTGCTCGACGAGCCGACCAGCGGCCTGGACCCGCTGGTCCAGGCCGAGTTCCATGCGGTCCTGTGGGAACGTGTGCAGGCCGGGACGGCGGTGCTGCTGTCCTCGCACGTGCTGTCGGAGGTGGAACGGGTCGCGGACCGGGTCGCCATCATCCGGTCCGGCCGCCTGCTGATGCTGGAGACCATGGCCGGGCTGCGGGAGAAAGCCCGGCACACCCTCGAGGTACGGTTCGGCTCGCCGCCGCCCCCGCAGGCGTTCGCCGCGGTGCCGGGGATCACCGACGTGCGGCTGGACGGCAGCCTGCTCCGCTGCACCATGCAGGGGGTCGTCGACCCGCTGATCAAGGTCCTGAGCCGCTACCACGTCGTCGACCTGAACTCCCGCGAAGCGGACCTGGAAGAGACCTTCCTGACCCTGTACGGACAGGAGGACCCGAAGTGAGCGCCATCACCACGGCCCGCACCCAGATCACCGGACGCTGGGAGGTCACCCGCCAGGCGCTGCGCGCGGCCCGGCGGACCCTGGCCATCTGGTCCGCGGCGTTCGCCGGCCTGATTGCGCTGTACGCGGTGATCTGGCCCTCGGTCCGGGGGAACACCAGCTGGCGCAACCTGTTCGATACCCTCCCGCAGACCTACCGCGCGCTGTTTACTGCCAGCGGCACCATCGACCTGAGCACCGCCGGCGGCTACCTGGGCGTGGAGCTGATGGGCTTCATGGGACCCGCGCTGATCGCGGTCTACGCGATCAGCGCGGGGACGGCTGCGATCGCCGGCGAGGAAGACCGCGGCGGCCTGGAGGTCACCCTGTCCGCGCCGGTGTCCCGGGCCCGGGTGTTCGGGCAGCGTTTCGCCGCCCTGGCGGCCGGCATCGCCATCTTGATGATCGCCACCGGCGCGGCGTTGTGGGTCTTCTCCGCCCTGCTCGACATGGGGCTCGGCCTGGGCGCGATCGCCTCCGCCGCGGCCGCGCTGGGCATCTTCGGCCTGTTCGCCGGGGCCGTCGCGATCGCCGTCGGCGCGGCCACCGGGAGCCCGGCCATCGCCCGCGGCGTGGCCGCGCTGGTCGCGGTGGCCAGCTACCTGATCAACGCCCTGGCCCAGGTCACCAGCGCGCTGCGGCCCGCCCGGCCCATCTCGCCGTACTACCTGGTGCTCGGCAACGAACCGCTGGCCCACGGGCTGTGGCTGACCGGCGCGGTTTCGGTGCTCGCCGCGGTGACCGTGATCGCGGCAGCCGGCGGAATCTTGTTCGCCCGCCGCGACCTGAGCTGACCGCTGCGCTCGAGGCGGAGCGCGAGCAGCGGGCAGGCGCGGACGGTCTCGCGGGCGTCGGGCAGCAGCCGGGGCGGTATGAGGCGGCTGCTGACGATGGGGTACCCCCAGTCGTCGAGGGCGATCAGCTCCGGTAGCGCCTCGGCGCACAGGCCCCGGCCTTCGCAGGCGATGAAGTCCACCCGCAGCCGCGCGCTCACCGCGGCCCCGGCGACGGAACGGGCAGGACGCGAGTGGTCCCGCAGCACGAACCGGCGGCGTGCTGGCTCAGCTCGGCGGCGAAGGTCCGCAGGGCGCTGCGGGCCAGCCGGACGGCGCCGCCGGGATATGCGCAGCCGCCGCGGCCGTCGACCTGGCCGAGCCACCTGTGCAGCAGGCCCGGGTCGGTGGTGCGGCCCTCAGCGATGCGTTCGAGTTCGTCGGCCACCGCGGTCAGGCCGAACCGGCAGGGACCGCACTGGCCCGCCGACTGGGCGGCCAGGTAGCGGACTACCCGGGCGGCCTCGCTGAGCCCGCAGGCTCCGGCGGGCAGCGCGGCGATCAGCCCGGCGCCCGGCCCGGCGCCGAGGTCGGCGAGGCCGGCGGCGGAGAACGGCCGGCCTGCCGCCTGCGCCGCCTCCACCCAGGCGCCGAAGTAGCCGCCGAGCAGCAGCGCCTGCAGCGGCGCGGACGGGCCGCCCGCCAGGTCGAGGACCTGGCCGACCGGGGTTCCGATCGCGATCTCGAGCACGCACGGCTCGCGGACCGCGCCGAGCACGGTGACCAGCATCGAGCCCGGCTCGGCCACGGTGCCGACCGAGCGGAACCAGGGTGCCCCGTACCGGGCGATGAGCGCTAGGTGCGCGAGCGTCTCGACGTTCTGCACCAGCGTGGGCCTGCCGCCCAGGCCCCGGTCGGACAGCCTGGGCGGCCTCGCGGTGGGCGCGGGGATGCCGTGCTCGACCCAGCGGATGACCGCGCTGGCCTCGCCGGCGACGAACCGGTCCGCGGCGGTGCGGACCGTGATCCGCACTCGGTCCAAGCGGGCGCGGCGCCGCTCGGCGGCGGCCTGGCCGAGGATCTCGCTGACGTCGCGGTGCGTGACGATCACCGCCTGACGGGCGCCGACCATCTGCGCGGTCAGGACCGCGCCGTCCAGGACCAGGTGCGGGGACCTGGCCATCAGCACCTTGTCCTTGGCGCTGGCGGGCTCCCCCTCGGTGCCGTTGCCGAGCACCACCGGGGCGCGCCCGGCCGCCACCGCGGCCAGCTTCCGCGCGGTGGGGAATCCGGCCCCGCCCCGGCCTGTGAGCCCGGCCCGGTCGACCTCCGCGATCAGCGCCCGTAGGTTTCCCCGGCCCGGCCCGGGGCATGGCGGCGGGCCGTACCTGGCCAGGTGGCCGTCCAGGCTGGCCGGACCGGGCGGCAACAGGCGCGGCAGAGCGCCGGGCCCGGGGCTGACGGCGCTGCGCGTCACAGCGGCGCCCTCGCCCGAGGCGCGGCCGGCTGCGGCACGCTTGGGCGCTGATGGCCGGGTCCGCGGAGCCAGGACAGCAGGCGGGCCAGGCAGGCGGTCGCGACCGCGGCGGCGCAGCCCCACACCATCAGCGTCACCCACCAGACCCTCAGGTCGGTGCCGGCGGTGGCCGAGTGCCAGAACGCGGCCGGCCAGGTCAGGTACCCGAGCCAGTGCACTGCCCGCCACGCCCGGTAGCCCAGCCGCTGCCGGGCCAGGCTGGTGATCAGCACCGCCCCGGCGAGATCGACGGCCAGGGCGCCTAGGCCGATGGCCAGCGCCCGGTACGGGGACGCGAACGGCAGTACCGTGGCGGCCCAGCCGATCGTGACGTACGGGTCGAGGATCGCCGTCAGCACGTGCAGCCCGAGAAACGCCACGCAGAACAGCGCGAGCGTGCGGTGCAGCTCACCGAGGCCCAGCCGGGACCAGCCTCTCGGCGCCGAGCCTAGCCGCGCCGCGGCCCCGAGCACCACCACCGCGCTGAACCCGGCCAGCAGCGCAAGGCCGCTGCCCCGGGAGACAAACCACAGGACCTGCGAGCTCATCGCGACCTCCAGGTATAGACGTGGCTGCCCCGGGTCACCGGCAGGGGCCGCCCATCGCCGGCCGGCCAGCCGCCCAGGCGGCGCACCTGGCCGTCGCGGCCGACCAGCCTGGCCGGGACGCCCGCCGCGGTGAGCCAGGCTTCGGCCCGCTTCCCCGCCACGATCGCCGCCGTGGCCGCGGCGTTCGCGTCGGCGCAGGTCTGCGCCGCGACGCTCACCGTCCGCCAAGGCCCATCGGCGGGCAGCCCGGTCCGCGGGTCCACGATGTGATGCATGACCCTGCCGCCGCGCCGCCAGCGGCGGCAGGTCACCGAGGACGTGGCGACCGCTCCGCCGGCCAGCCGGACCAGCTGCGCCCCTGGGGCGCCGGCCGCCTCGGGGCGCTCGGCCACCGTGACCGGCCAGCCACCGCGAGGCGCGGTCCCGCCGACGGCGATGTCCCCGCCGAGGCTGACCAAGACGCCGCCGACATGCCCCGCGGCGGCCATGACGGCGCGCACAGCCCGGTCGGCTCCCACGCCCTTGGCCGTGGCGCCGAGGTCCAGCCGGATGCCGGGTGGCAGGCGGAGCAGCGGCCCGTCGAGCCGCACCCGGTGCCATCCGGGCGCGGGAACGGCCGGTACCGACGGCTGGCCTGGCCCGGGATCGATCGCGGCGAAGTCGCGATCGTAGCCTAGGCCGATGACGGCACCGCCGACGGTCGGGTCGGCCAGGCCGCCAGTCCACCGGGCCGCGGAGAGCGCCACGCCGATCGCTTCGGCCAGGCCGCCGCTGAGCAGGAACAGGCCGCCTCCGGCCCGGTGCAGCCAGCTGAGCTCGGAATCGGCGCGGAACCTGCTCGCCTGCCGGTCCAGCGCGCCGAGTACCTCGTCGGCGGCGGCGCAGCCGGCCTTGAGGTTTCCCGGCGGCCAGACCACGACCCGGGCGCTGGTGCCCAGCGCGGCGCGTTCGGCGGCGGCGACGGCATCCTCTCCGGTCAGCACCGCCCGCCACGATACGGCGGTGGCCGCGCCGAGCACGCACGTCACGGTCGCCATCAGTCGTCGCCGCGGGCCGGGGCGGTCCTGGTGACGACGGTCTTGCCGTTGACCGTCCGGGTGGTGGTGGTCACGCCGGAGGCGCTGGTGGTCGCGACCGACTGACTCACCTGCGGGGCGCTCGCCCCCGGAATGGCAGCTCCGGCGGCCGGCGCCGCAGTCCCGGCCCCTGATACCGCCGTGCCGGCGGCCGGTGCCGCAGCCGGGAGGGCCTGGTGGGCGAGGGCCACCGCGGCCGCCCCGGTGCCGGCGATCAGCGCGGCTGCCGTCCAGTTCGACACCTGGCGGGCGTGCCGGATGCCGTCGCGGTGAGCCATGGGCCGCTCGGCTGAATGTGAATCTTCAAACCCCGCCAGCGGCACTCGGCCGCCGGAGTCGCCACGATCTGCGTCCATCTTCCGCTCCTTGCGTAGAGAGCCTGCGATCCGATGGTGCGCGATCGGCGATGAGCTGGCCGTGAGAGGCCGATGAGAGCCTTCACATCTTCCCGGGCAGGTCTATGACCTCAGGAAGGCGCAGGTGAACCATTGCCCCGCCACCCGGCCTGTTGGCGGCGGATGCCGTCCCGCCGTGGGCGACGGCGATGGCCCGGACGATGGCCAGTCCCAGGCCGGCGCCTCCGTCGTCGCGGGACCGGCCGGTGTCCGGCCGCCGGAAGCGCTCGAACGCGTGCGGAAGGAAACCGACCGGGAAGCCGGGGCCGTCGTCGCGGACCTCGATGCCGAGATCGGGGCCGTCCGCCCCGGCGGCGAGCACGATCACCGAGCCGCGCGGGGCGAACCGCAGCGCATTGTCCAGGAGGTTGTCGGCCGCCTGCCGGATCCGGTCGCCGTCGACACTGGCCAGCGTCCCGTCCCGGGCCTCGACGTGGCAGCTGACCCCGGCCGCGGCCAGCCGGGAGGCGGCGATCTCGGCGCTGCGCGCCAGCAGCTTGCCGATATCCGTGGGTTCCAGCCGCAGGCCGAGCCGGTCCTCGTCGCTCCTGGCCAGCAGCAGCATGTCGTCGGTGAGCCGGGACAGCCGCTCGGCTTCCGCGGCGGCGCTTCGCACCGCGGCGGCCAGGTCATCTCGGCTGCGGCCGGGACGTGCCGCCAGCTCGAGCTCGCCGCGGAGCACCGCCAGCGGGGTGCGCAGCTCGTGGCTGGCGTCGGCGACGAAGGCGCGCTGCCTGGCCAGCGTGCCCTGCAGCCGGCCGAGCAGCTCATTCATCGTGCCGGCCAGCGCGGCGATCTCATCCCGGGTGCCCGGCACCTCGACGGCTGCCCCTTCATCCCGGCCAGACACCGCGGCCACCTGCCGCCTGAGACGCTCCACCGGGGACAGGGTGGCCCGGGCCAGCCAGTAGGCACCCAGGGCCGCGACGGCGACGAAGACGACTCCGCCGATCGTGAGCTGCCGCACGACCTGGCTCTGGGTCGCCTCGTAGGCGTCCTGCGACTCACCGCCGGTCACCGAGATACCGCTGGCGAACAGCCAGCCGCCGAGGGCGTACAGCGCCGCGGCTATCACCGCGAACGCGATCGCCAGGCGGATCCGGATCGGCATCTGACTACCCAGATCCGGCCGGGCGCAGCCGGTATCCCATGCCCCTGACCGTCTCCAGGTCACGTCGGCCGAACGGGGCATCGACCTTGCGCCGCAGGTAGTTCACGTACTGGTCCACGACATTGGATCCGCCGTCGTAGGCGAAATCCCAGACCGCCTCGATGATCTGCGAGCGGGTCAGCACCCGGCCCGGATTCCGGAGGAAGAACTCGAGCAGGCAGAACTCCTTCGGCGACAGATGCAGCTCGGTCCCGGCCCGCCACGCCTGCTTGCTCGCCGGGTCCAGCCGGAGGTCACCCTCGGCCAGCACCGGCGGCCGGGTCCTGCCGTCCCTGCGGGCCAGGGCCCGCAGCCGCGCGGCCAGCTCCAGCAGGCTGAACGGCTTGACCAGGTAGTCATCCGCCCCGGCGTCCAGCCCGCGTACCCGGTCGGTGACGCCGTCCCTGGCCGTCAGCATCAGGACCGGCGCCCAGCCTCCCGATTCGCGCAGCCGCCGGCACAGCTGGAACCCGTCCATACCCGGTAGCATCACGTCAAGGACGATCGTCCCGTACTCGTTTTCGGTCGCCAGCCACAGGCCCTGCGGCCCGTCGATGGCGACGTCGACCGCGTGGCCCTCCTCCTTCAGGGCGCGCTTGAGCAGCCCGGCCATCCGGACCTCATCCTCCACCACGAGCACCCTCACGCCGCCACGCTATGCCGCCTTACCTGGAGGAAAGCTGAACGAAGCCACTGAGCCCGCGCAGAGGAAGGACCGCTGCCGTGTTCATGGCGGCGGCACGGTACTCGCCACGGTGAAGTACGGCGCCGAGTTGGAGCCGACTGTGATGAAGTGCCAGGTAGCTGAGCCTGCCAGGACGAAGGTTCCGTGGCTGGCTAAAGGCCCTCACGCTGGGGACTCCCGTCCCTGGCCTGACTGCGCGCCCGGCGCCCAGACTGCGGCGGGAAACCGACGGAAGGATGACGATGGCAGGCAGGCATGCGCGGTTGGACCGGCTGACCCCGCTGGACATGAGCAATCTGCGCGTCGAGGAGCACGGCTTGCCCATGGACGTCGCCGCGCTGGTCGTCCTCGAGCCGGCCGATCCGGGCCAGCTCGACCTGAACCGGCTGCGGGGCATCGTCGAGGGGCGACTGTCCCGGGTCCCCCGGCTGCGCCAGGTGCTGTACCGTCCCCCGCCGGGCCTAGGGCCGCCCGTCTGGGTCGATGCCCGGGATTTCGACATCCGGCAGCACGTCCGGGCACGCCCCGTGCCGGGGCCGGGCGACGAGGCGGCGCTGCTGCGTACCTGCGCGGACCTGGGTGAGATGCCGCTGGACCGGTCCCGTCCGCTGTGGCAGATGTGGCTGCTCACCGGCCTGGCCGGCGGCCGCCGCGCGCTGCTGATCCGGCTGCATCATGTTGTCGCCGACGGGATCGGCGCGCTGGCCATGCTGGGGAACCTCATCGATCCGGCTCCCGGAACCGAGGTCCCGGACCCGCCACCGTGGACACCGGTACCAGCCCCGGGCGTAGCCGCCTTGGCCTCCGACCGGCTGCGCCGTCAGGCGCGGCTGCTGCGGCATCTCGCGGTCCGGCTGCGCCATCCTGGCGTCGTTGTTGCCGGGCTCGGCGTCCTGGCCAGGCAGGCCAGGCAGGTGGCCCGGGAGGGCCGCGCCCCGCGGGTGTCGCTGAACGTACCGGTGACCGGGCCCCGCCGGCTGCTGCTGATCCGGGCTGATCTGCGGCGGGCGAAAGCCGTCGCGCACGCTCACGGCGGGACGGTGAACGACGTCGTGCTGGCGGCGGCGGCGGGCGGCGCGCGGAGTCTGCTGCGATCGCGCGGCGAGCTGATGCCCGGGCTGGTCCTCAAGGTCTCGGTCGCCGCCTCCGTGCGGGATCCTGCCGACCGGTCCGCGGCGGGTAACCGGGTCGGGCTCCTGGTCGTGCCGCTGCCCGTGGCCGAGGCTGATCCAGAACGCTGCCTGGCGGCAATCGCCGCGGCCACCGCCGGCCGCAAGACACTACCCCCGTACCAGCCGGCCGGTCGGCTGGCGCAGCGTTGGATGGCGAGCGTGATGGCGCGTCAGCGGCTGGTGAACCTGCTGGTCAGCAACCTGCCAGGCCCGCCGTGTCCGTTGCGCCTCGGCGGCGCCCGCGTGCTGGAGATCTTCCAGATCGGTGTCGTCCAGGGGAACCTCACCGTCAGCGTCGGGGCGATCTCCTACGCGGGCCAGCTGAACCTGGGCGTCGTCGCCGACCGCGCGGCGGTTCCCGACGCCGGGGCCTTCGCCGACGGCATGTCGGATACGCTCGGCCGGCTCGGCATCCTGGTCACCGCCGATCCCTCCCTTCAGGAGGCGGGTGCAAGCGCCGACCGTGCGAGGTCGTCGCGGGCAGTGCGTACGCCGCGGGTGAATATCTCCAGGTCTGGGCAGCGGTCGTAGTCGGCGGCCGCGGCGAGGTTGAGCTGCCCGGCGTAGGACAGCACGCCCACGACGAGGGTCAAGTTGCCCATGACCGGCATCATGGGGGAACAGCTCCAGCAGCCGCGCGCCACCCATGAGCGGGCCGCGCTGGTTCACACCCGCTTGGGCACGTGCCCGGCGTACACCAGGCGCATGACCTTGTGCCCGAAGTCGGCGGTAGGCCCGAACATCAGCGGACAGCCGCCGTCGATCACGGTGATGCCGTGCTCCCGGCCGTAGCCGGCGGCGGCGGCCGAGACGCTGCCCGCGCCGGGGCCCCGGTGCATCCACACGTGCTTGATGCCGAGCTCGGCGCATTCGCGCATGGTGTCTTCCGCGATCTCGGGCCGGGTCCCGATCACCACCGCCTCGACCCCGCCGGGGATCGAGGCCAGGTCCGGATAACACCGGTCTCCCTCGACCTGGCCGGTGTTCGGGTTGACCGCGAACACCTGATAGCCGCGCTCGCGCAGCCGCCGGTACACGTTGTTGCTCCCGTGCGTCTTGGGCGTGCGGGACACCCCGGTGACCGCCACCCGCTTGTTCGCCAAGAACTCGGCCGCGGCCTCATTGATGCTCTGCATGGCTCCTCCTCATTGGTCGCCTCCAGGGCCGGAATGCACCTTCGATGAATGAATCGCTTCGGCGATGACCTGGACGAAGTTGCCCGGTGCGTCGAACGCCACGGCGTGGGCGGTGCCGTCGATCTCACGCACTCTCGCCGTCGGGATGGCCTGGCCCAGCGAGCGTGTGACGGCGCGCATGTAGCTGCGGCTTCGCGACCCATATGTGCACACGACCGGTGCGGTGATCGTCGCCAGGTCCTTCGCCCGGGGGTAGCCGCCCATGCTAGCTCGAAGATCAGCCACGACCGATCTCCCGTTCTCCCTGGCCGTGCGCCGCCACTGTTCGGGGAAGGCGTCCCACGCGCTGCCACCGTCGCGATAGCTGTAGACCCAGCGCAGAAGCGTTTCGGCTGCCTCCGGGTAGCGGCCTCGCCATGCCAGCCACTGCATCCTCGCCAGCGTGCCCAGGCCCGACGCGGCCGGGTGCCGCAGCGCACGCCAGGCTGCCTCGTGGACCACGAGCGTGCGGACGAGATCCGGCCGGCGGACCGCCAGGTCCAGCGCGATGGTCG
>Ga0066388_100001023_pt1 | contig 14945 bp, 9 predicted proteins | sample PanSoiMetaGPlot6_FD_64539 | JGI IMG/M metagenome (GOLD analysis project Ga0066388, IMG submission 64539) | Tropical forest soil microbial communities from Panama analyzed to predict greenhouse gas emissions - Panama Soil - Plot 6 (Hybrid Assembly) | ecosystem: Environmental > Terrestrial > Soil... | reverse complement strand
ACCTCCGCGGCTTCCACCCAACCGGCGCGATCATGAGCGCGGCCGAGGCGATCCGCTCGTTCCTGGACGCGCTGGGTGTGCCGGCGCGGGCGATCCCAGCCGGGCTGGACGCGCAGGCCGCGCTCTACCGCAGCCTGCTAGCCGACCGGCGGGTGCTGGTCGTGCTGGACAACGCCCGGGACACCGAGCACGTGCTGCCGCTGCTGCCCGGTGCCGCCGGCTGCCTGGTGATCGTGACCAGCCGGGCCCAGTTGCCGGGCCTGGTGGCCGGCGCCGGCGCGCACGCCACCACGCTCGGCCCGCTCACCGGCGAGGACGCCCGGGAGCTGCTGGCCCGCCGGCTCGGCGAGGCCCGGCTGGCCCGCGAGCCGGGCGCGGTCGCCGAGATCATCGCGCTCTGCGGGCACCTGCCGATCGCGCTGGCCGTCGTCAGCGCCCGCGCAGCGCTGAACCCGGGTTTCTCGCTGGACGCGATCGCCGGCGAGCTGCGGGACGGCCGCGGCAGCCTCGACGCGTTCACCGGCGAGGCCCCGGCCACCGATGTACGGTCGGTGTTCTCCTGGTCCTACCGGGCGCTGACGCCGGCCGCCGCGCGGATGTTCCGGCTCCTCGCGCTGCACCCGGGGCCGGATGCCGCGCTGCCGGCCGCCGCCCGGCTGGCCGGCCTGCCGCCGTCGCAGGCCCGGCCGCTGCTCGGCGAGCTGGCCCGGTCGCACCTGATCAGCGAGACCGCCCCGGGTCGGTACGGATTCCACGAGCTGCTCCGCGCGTACGCCGGCTCGCTCGGCGGGGCCGATCCGGCCGGCGCGGACGGCGCCACGGATGCCCGCGGGGCGCGCCCCCGGCTGCTCGACTACTACCTGCACAGCGCGCACGCGGCGAACCTGGTGATGGCACCGCGACGGGAGCACCTCGCGCTCGCCCCGCCGGTGGCCGGCGCCGACCCGGAGCGGTTCGGCGACGAGCGCGCCGCCGCGCGCTGGCTGGACGCCGAGCGCGCCGCGATGCTCGCCCTGGTCGAGCAGGGCGCCACCGGGGAGCCGGCCGGCGGGCAGGTCTGGCAGCTGGCCGTCACCCTGGAGCGCCGGCTGGATCGGGAGGGGCGCTGGCAGGAGCAGGTCGTCGCGCAGCGCGCAGCGCTGGCCAGCGCCCGAGCGCTCGGCGACAGGGCCGGCCAGGCGTACGCGCACCGGGCGCTGGGGTTCGGGTACGGCCGGCTCGACCGGTGGCGGGATGCGGAGGAGCACCTGCTGGCGTCGCTGGAGCTGTTCGGCGCGACCGGTGATCCGGCCGGCCAGGCGATGGCGCACCGCTACCTGGCGTTCCTGGCCAACGGGCGCGGCCGGCACGCCGAGGCGCTCGACCGCTACCGGGTCGGGCTGGAGTGCTACCGGGCGGCCGGGTGGCTCGGCGGCGAGGCCAGCATCCACAACGAGATCGGCTACACCCACCTGCTCCTCGGCGAGTACGACCTGGCGCTGGACGGGTGCCGGCGCTCGCTCGCGCTGCACCAGGAGCTCGGGGACGATATCGGCGCCGCCGCGGCCTGGGACAGCGTCGGTTCCGCGCTGCACCAGCTCGGCCGGCACGACGAGGCGCTGGCCGCCTTCGCCGAGGCTGTGGCCCGGTACGAGCGGGCGCAGGAGCGGTACCTGCTGGCCGACACGCTCGTCCACGTCGGCGACACGCACCAGGCGCGCGGCGCGTCCGATCTCGCGCTCACCATCTGGCGGCGGGCGCTGGGCATCCTCGACGAGCTCGGCCACCCGGACGCCGAGCCGCTGCGAGCCCGGCTGCACGGCGTCGGCCTGCGGCTGGTGCGCCCGGTGACCGAGCCGGCCAGCGGGGCGGGCTGACCGCCAGGTCTTGCAGGCCGTCAGGTTTTCGGCACCGTTTCGGCACCGGCGGATACCTAACGTCGCCGGGTGCCAGGACACATAACGCCACGAAGGACACCTGCCGCCGCCCGTACCGCGACCAGCCCGCCGCACCCGCTGCACGCGCTGGTGACCGACCACGGGAACGCCCTGCTGACGTACGCCGAGATGCTCACCAACGACCGGCACTCGGCGGAGGACATCGTGCAGGAGACACTGGTCCGGGCGTGGCGACACGCCGAGCGACTCAGCCATACCGAGGGCTCGGTACGCGGCTGGCTGCTGACCGTGGTCCGGAACATTGCGATCGACCGGCGGCGCAGCGCGTACGCCCGGCACGAGACGATCACCTCGGACGAGCACGACGTCCTGCAACCCGACCACGCCGACGCGGTGACCACCTCGGTCGCGGTCGCCGGCTACCTGCGCAAGCTGTCGCCGGAACACCGCGAGGTGCTGGCCCACACGTACCTGTACGGGCGGACGCTGCAGGAGACCGCGCGCATCCTCGGGGTGCCGGTCGGGACCGTGAAGTCGCGGCAGCACTACGCGCTGAACAACCTGCGGTTCATCGCCCGGGCCGGCCGCAGCCGGCAGGCCGACCTCGTGCCGGAGCCCGGCCCCGAACTCGATCTGGACGTCCTCGATCTCGGCGTCGCGGGCTGACTCGTGCGCGGGCACCGTGCCGGCCGCTCAGGTCGGCACGGTCAGCGTGAGATCGAGCACCGGGATGTCCACGGTGCCGTCCGCGGTCGCCCGCCAGCGCCAGTGCGCGGCAGCTGCCTCGCCGCAGACCAGGCCGACCCAGCCGGCACCGTCCGGGCCGCAGAGTGCGGCCAGGTCCGCGGCCTCCCGATCGGTCGGCTCACCGGCCAGCACCACCAGGCCGGCGACCGGGTGGCGGTGGGCGGCGCCGCGCACGACGCCCCCCATCTGCCGGGGCGGCGGGCCGACCCAGCCGGCGCCGGCGTTGACGACGGGCCGCAGCCCCGGCGGGATCGCCAGCGGCTGCGGGGCGTCGTCGCGCAGCACGGTCACCGGCGTACCGGGGCGGCTACGGGCGACCTCGGCGAGCAGGTTCCACACCACCTCCCGGGCGACCGCGGGGTCGCCAGCCACGCTGAGCACGCCGTCCAGCCGGCTCAGGTCGACGAACACCGGCTCACCGTCCGCGTCCGCGCCGGGGCGTACCAGGCAGGCCGGGGTCGCGCCGGCGGCCGGCGGGTTCCACGGGCCGGCGTTCGCGGGGCGGCGCCAGCGGGTGGTGGAAAGCCGCGTCCACGGCGCGAACGCCTCGTCGGTGGCCGGCAGCCAGACCGTGGTGCCGGCCGGGTCGACCCGCAGTGCGTGCACCGGCCGCTCCGGGCGCCGGCCGTCCGGGGCGAACTCGCCCAGCGTCCCGTACGCGCGGCGGAACGAGTCGAGGTCCGCGGCGAACCGCTGGCCTACCGCGCGGCGGGCCATCAGACGGCGCCGCCGTGCGGCCGGCTCACCGAGCCGGCGCAGCATGCCGAGCAGCGAGCCGAGCATCGCCCGGGTGCGGCGCCGGGCGACGATCGCCGCGGTCACCAGCGCCAGCAGCACCGCCCCGCCCAGCGCGATCACCGCCGGCAGCGGCAGGGTCAGGTCGGCAGACCCGTTCCCCCCGCCCGAACCCGCGCCGGATCCGCCCTGCTGGCCGGATCCGCCCTGCTGGCTGGTGTCGCTGGGCTGGCTGGTGTCCCGGGCGAGGTGGACGTCCGGGCCGGCGGCATCCGGTGGCAGCCGGAGGATCCAGCCCGGGTGCAGCCGCTGTCCCGGGTCGGTCAGCGCGCCGCCGTCCGGCTGGACCCGGCCCCGGTTGAGGTCGAAGACCTCGCTGGCGCGGTTCGCATCGCCGAGCGTGCTCGCCGCGATCGAGCCGAGCGTGTCGACCCGCCCGCTGCGCGCGGGGTCGGTCACCACGAACACCTTCACCAGGCCGTCGCCGTCGGCCGCCGCGACCCCGGCCGCGCCGAACGCGACACCGAGGAACAGCAGCACGGCAGCGAGCCGGGATACGACTGTCCACTGCGGACGGAGCACGCCGTCACCACCTTCCGGAACCCGAGTACCGCCATCTACACGGGGTTCCGGGCCGGAATGTTCGAGCCGTGCGGCGCTGAACCTGCCGGGCGGCTGCGTCGTGTAGATGGCGCACCGCACCGAACGCACGGAAAACAAACCGGGAGTGTGCATGGCACGGCTCCACTCGAGCCCGGAGGACTTCCAGCTCGTCGGGATGGACGACGACCCGACGCCGGGTGACCCCGAGCTGATCCGCGATGTGATGCAGCGCTACCGGGACATCGGTGACGCCGCGGAGAAGGCCCTCAACGTCCTCGAGAAGGACGGCACGATCTCGGTCGGCCGCGGCTCCGCGATGGACAAGCTCAAGGAGAAGGTCGGCGACGACCTTCCCGAGAAGCTGACCAAGACGATGACCTCGTACCACGACGCGGCTGCGGCATACGCGGACTACATCCCGAGGCTGCAGGAGGCACAGGACACCTTCGACCGCGCGGTGGAGCAGGCACGGACCGCCGCCCCGCAGGCGAACCAGCAGCCCAAGACGCTCGGCGACAACCCGACCGACCAGGACAAGGCCGACGCCAGGCAGACCCAGGACGCCATCGACGCCGGCAAGTCCGAACTCAGCGCGGCGAAAAGCCTTGCCGAGCAGGCGCGGAGCATGCGGCAGACCGCGCAGCGCAGCGCCGCCGACGTGCTGGACCGGGCGGCTGGCGAGGCGATCCCGGAGCGCAACATCTTCCAGAAGATCGCCGACTTCTTCAAGGACTTCCCGTTCGTACAGATCCTGCTGGGCCTGCTGATCGCGGTCGTGTCGGTGTTCTTCCCGGTGGCCGGCGCGCTGCTCGGCGGCGCGCTGTTCCTCATCACCGAACTCCCCGCGTTGGCCAGCGGACACTTCGACCTCGGCGACCTGCTCGTCGGCCTGGTCGGCCTGGTGCCCGGCGGCGCGCTGTTCAAGGTCGGCGGCGGGCTGGTGAAGGGCGCCGCCGAGGCGATCTTGCCCGGCGCGGCGAAGGCGGTCAGCGGCGGCATCAAGGGCATCAAGTCCACAGTGGACACTAGCAGGGCGATCGGCCCGCTGGCGGGCGGCAACGTCCTGAAGGTCGCCGGCAAGGCCGGCGCGGGCTTCGCCGACGAGGCCGGCCAGGAGGCCCTCGACGAGGCGGTCCACGGGCAGGATCTCGACGCGGCGGCCATTCTCGGCGCCGGCGCCCTCGGCCTCGGCCACGGCGGGCGCAAGGGTGTCACCGGCGACAAGGGCGGCGGACCGGGCGGGCCGCCCGGCAGCTCGGATCGCGGCCTCTTCGGCAAGGGCAAGGGCAAGGACACCGGCGGCACCGGTGGCGGTGGCAGCAAGAAGCCCGGGTTCTCCTTCGGCGGCCTCTTCGGCAAGAGCAAGAAGAAGCAGCAACCAGCGCGGCCGCCGGACGACCCGAACATCCCGGCGAACCACCTGCCCAGCGCCCAGGCCGGCGCAGGCCCGACCAACCAGACGATCCAGGATGTCAATACCGGTGTCGGGAACCCCCCGGTCTTCCGGCAGGACAACAGCCCGCTCTTCCGGGTCGACGACCGGAACCCGGACGACATCTTCGCGAACGGGTTCCAGGCGCGACCGCCCGTGCAACCGTTCCCCCACCACGGCGACGTTCTGGCACACGCCCAGGGTCCGAGCGGCCCCGGCCGGCGCGGCCCGAACACCAGCGGCTTCGTGTCCACCTCGACGAGTCCAGGGTTCTCGCCAACCATCGACGACAGCGGTGACCTGTTCCAGTTCAAGGTTCATGCGCCCGGCGGGGTGAACACCAACCAGACGCTCGGCTCAGGATTCACCTTCGAGAACGAGATCCTCTTTCCGGGTGGCATCCGCACCCAGAACATCGTCGGCGGGGCCCCGATCACCGGGTTCAACACCCAGGGGCACATCACAGAGCTCGGACCGTTCCGGCCGAACCCGAACTTCAACCCGAACGCGGTCAACCAGCAGTTCCCCAACCACCTGCCGTTCGCGCCAGCGCCGCCGCCAACGCCAACGCCGCCGCCAACGCCGCCGACGCAGAGCCCGGCGAACTCGTCGGAGGACCTGCTGCACGGCGCGTTCCAGGGAAACTCCGACACGGGAGCGTGAACCAGTGATGGCAGACAGCCGCTGGCGCTATGCGATCGACCCGCTGTACGGCACGGACGGCGAGGTGCCGCCGGAGGGCGTGATCGGCGCCTGGCCGCTGGACGCGAACGGCGAGCCGGGCGAGTTCCTGGCCAACCCGAACCACGTGCCGATCCGGTCGGCGATCGAGGAGCTGATCGGCTCGACCGTGTACCTCCCGGTGAACGGCGCCGGCGAGCTGATCGCCTACCGGGGAGCGGACGGCGACTACGTCAAGGCGCTGACCGACGTCGACTACGCCGCGCCGACCGAGCCGCAGCTGCTGCCGACCCCGTTCGGCGTGCTGCTCGACCTGCTGCCGGGCGAGACGGTGGTCCGGGTCGATCCCGGCACCGACGTCGAGTGCACCGGCACCGTCGCCGACTTCCGCGGGGTCCGCGACGGCACCGCGGACTCCGGCGCGGCCGGTGGCGAGGCCACCGGCATCCCGCGCAAGGGCGACCCGCCGCCGCGCTGAACCTCCCCGGGCCGACCACGACCCGGGGCGTACCAGAAACCCAACCACGAAGGAGCATGACGACCGTGCCTGACTACAAGGTCAACTCGGACGAGACCGCGTCCACCTCGCAGGCGTTGCTGGCCGACTTCTCGCAGCTGCAGGACAAGCTGACCGAGGTGCGCGGGAAGATCACCAGCCTGCTGGCGAACGGGTACAGCACGCCGGCCGCGCAGCAGAAGTTCTCCCCGTTCTTCGACGAGTTCGCCAAGGGCTTCGACCAGGTGAACCAGGGCCTGCAGGGCATCGGGCAGTACGTGAAGTCGGTGGGCGAGGCGTTCTCGCAGACCGACGACCAGCTCGGCACCAACCTCAACTAGCCGCGAAGTCCTTTCGCAGAAAGCCGATGCGCCGTGCGTCTGACCGTCAGTCTCCGTGCTCAGCAGGTGCCCGGCGACTCCACGACCGTGGTCGTCGACACCGAGCCGACCGCAAGGGCGGGCCGGCTGGCGGCCGAACTGGCCGGCACGGTCGGCGGGTCCGGGCCGGCCGGGCCGCTCTACGTCGGCCCGGTACCGGTCGACCCGAACGCCACGTTACAGGCGGCCGGCGTCCGGGACGGGGTGGACCTCGGGCTCGGCGCCCCCGTACCGGCCGAGCCCGAGCCCGAGGGCCGGACCGAGGTACGGGTCGTGTCCGGCCCCGGCGCGGGCACGATCTTCCGCCTGGTGCCGGGGGACTACGACATCGGCGCCGCGCCGGCCTGCCGGATCCGGCTGACCGGCGCAGCACCGCCGCTCGCCGCCCGCCTCCGCGTCCGCCTCGACGGCTCCGCGCAGTTGACGCCGATCGCCGACGCCCACCTCGATGGTGCGCCGGGCGATGATGCGACGGGCGTTGGTGCGACGGGGACCGACATGACCAGGTGGCACGAGGGGAGTCAGCTCGCGGTCGGCGACTCGCTGCTGGAGCTGACCTCGAACCAGTCGGCGCGGGCGCCACTGACCCAGGCGGCGGACGGGTTGGGCCTGGAGTTCAACCGGCCGCCGCGGTTCCTGCCGCCGGCCGCGGGTGGCAAGTTCCGGTTGCCGAGCCCGCCGGTGAAGCCGGACAAGCGGCCGATCCCGCTGCTGCCGATCCTGCTGCTGCCGGCGGGCAGCGCGATCGTCGGCATCGTCAGCACCGGCCGCTGGACGTTCGTACTGCTCGCGCTGCTGTCCCCGATCGGCGCGCTGGTCACCCAGTTCGGCGGCCGCAAGCAGGCGATGCTGAAGTACCTGGAGAAGAAGAAGGAGTACGAGCAGACGCTGGCCAGGGTCCGCGAGGACGTCGCCACCGCCGTCCGGGAGGAGCAGCACAGCCTGCGGCTCGCGCTGCCGGACCCGGCCGCGCTGGTGCAGATGGCCACCCAGCCGTCCGAGCGGTTGTGGGAGCGCCGCTGGCAGGACCCGGACTTCCTGTCCGTACGGGTGGGCACCGTCGACCTGCCCTCCGCGCTGGAGGTGGACGACCCGACGAGGGACGAGCACCGCCGCCGCACCGTGCCGTGGCTGAGCCAGGTGCCGGTCGCCGTGCCGCTGCGCAAGGCGGGAGTCGCCGGCATCGCCGGCCCGCACGCGGACCGGGTCGCCGCGTGGCTGGCCGCCCAGGCCGCGTCCCTGCACAGCCCGGCGGACCTGCGGGTGGTCGTGCTGGCCGGGCCGGACGGGGAACGCGCCTGGTCGTGGACCCGGTGGCTGCCGCACACCCGACCGGAGGGCGAGGACACGTACGCGCTGGTCGGCAGCACCACCGAGTCGCTTGCCCGGCGGATCGGCGAGCTGACCCAGGTGGTCGCGGCGCGGACCGCGGCCGGGCCGGAGTTGGTCCGCGGCGGGGTGACCGGCTACCCGGACATCCTGGTGGTCCTCGAGCAGGCCCGCCGCGCCCGGTCGCTGCCCGGCGTGATCGCGCTGCTGCGGGACGGCCCCGCGGTCGGCGTCTACACGGTTTGCATCGACCGCGAGGAGCGGCTGCTGCCCGAGGAGTGCGGCGCGGTCGTGACGATCGGGGGCGACCCGCGGCTGTCGGCACGGCTGCGCACCGGGCTCGGCACCGCGCTGGAAGGGATACGCACCGACGCGCCGGAGCCCGGCTGGTACGAGCAGCTGGCCCGGGCGCTGGCGCCGCTGCGCGGGGTCGGCGACAGCGACGAGAACGCGCTGCCCGCCTCGGTGCGGCTGCTGGACCTGCTGCACATCGAGCCGCCCACCGCCGAGGCGATCGTGGCCGGCTGGTCGCTCGGCGGCCGCAGCACCCGGGCCGTCCTCGGCGCCGGGTACGACGGCGACTTCGCGGTGGACCTGGTCCGCGACGGGCCGCACGCGCTGGTCGCCGGCACCACCGGCTCCGGCAAGTCGGAGCTGTTGCAGACGCTGGTTGCCACGCTCGCGGTGGTGAACCGGCCGGACGAGATGACGTTCGTGCTGGTCGACTACAAGGGTGGCAGCGCGTTCGCCGAATGCGGCGACCTGCCACACACCGTCGGCCTGGTCACCGACCTGGACGGGCACCTGGTCGAACGGGCGCTGGTCTCGCTCGGCGCCGAGCTGCGCCGCCGGGAGGCGCTGCTGGCCGGGGCGGGCGCCAAGGACATCGCCGACTACCTCGACAAGCGCAGCCGCGGCGGGAACACGCAGCCGCCGCTGCCCCGGCTGCTGCTGGTGATCGACGAGTTCGCGTCGATGGTCCGCGAGCTGCCGGACTTCATCGCCGGCCTGGTCAACATCGCGCAGCGCGGCCGGTCGTTGGGCATCCACCTGGTGCTGGCCACCCAGCGGCCAGGCGGTGCGGTGACCCCGGACATCCGCGCCAACACCAACCTGCGGATCGCGCTGCGCACCACCGACACGACCGAGAGCCGGGACATCATCGACGCCCCGGACTCCGGCGAGATCTCACCGGCGAACCCGGGCCGGGGGTACGCGCGGCTGGGTCCCTCGGCGCTGCTTCCCTTCCAGTCCTGCCGGGTCGGCGGCCGGCGCCCGGGCGGCCCTCCCGGCGGCGCCGCAGGCGGCGCGGAGCCGCCGGTCCGGGCGGCCACCGTCTCCTGGCGGGAGCTGGGCGACTCACCCCGGCGGGCCGGCGCACGGCCCGGGTCCGCCGCCCCGACCGAGGCGGTGACCGACCTGGCCGTACTGGCCGAGGCGATCGCCCGGGCCGCCGAGCAGGCCGGCGTGCCGCGGCAGCCCAGCCCCTGGCTACCACCGCTGCCGGAAGTCCTGCAGTGGACCCGCCCGGCCGCCCCGCGGCCCACCGCCGATCGGGAGCCCCGGCTGCCCGCCGTCGAGTACGGCCTGGTCGACCTGCCCGCCGCGCAGCGCCGCGCCCCGCTCGCGTACGACCTGGACGGCGGCGGTCACCTGCACGTCATCGGCTCGCCGCGCAGCGGGCGGTCCCAGGCGCTGCGTACGCTCGCCGCCTCGCTGGCCCAGGCGCACGGCGCCGACGACGTCCACCTGTACGGGATCGACTGCGGCAACGGCGCCCTGAACGCGCTGACCGAGCTGCCGCACTGCGGCGCGGTGGTGGACCGCGGCCAGGTCGAGCGGCTGGTCCGGCTGCTGGACCGGCTGATCGCGGAGCTGACCGCGCGGCAGCGCGAGTTCGGCGCGCGGGGCACCGCCGACCTCACCGAGCTGCGCGCCGGCCGGCCGCCGGCCGAGCGGCTGCCGCACATCGTCGTGCTGGTGGACCGGTTCGAGGTCTTCGAGCGCGAGTTCAGCACGTACGACAACGGCAGCGTGCTGGAACGTCTGCTGCGGCTGCTGCGGGACGGCGCCGGTGCCGGCATCCACGTGGTGCTCGCCGGCGACCGGGTGCTCGGCAGCAGCCGGTTCTCCGGCACCACCGAGGACAAGATCGTGCTGCGGTTGAACGACCGGCAGGACTACTCGACCGTCGGCATCCCGACCCGGTCCGCGCCGAACGACCCCGTCCCGGGCCGCGGCGTCCGCACCCAGGACCTGACCGAGGTGCAACTCGCCGTACTCGGGCCGGACCTGGCCGGCGCCGCGCAGGCCCAGTTCCTGCTCGACCTCGGCCGGGAGCTCGCCATGCGGGAGGCGGCGGTGCCTGCCGACCGGCGCGCGTTCCAGCTCGACCTGCTGCCCGACCTCCTGCACTACGACGACGCGATGGGCCTGCACACCAACCGCGGGCCCATGCGGCCGCTGATCGCGGTCGGCGGCGACACGCTCGGCTCGATCGGCCCTGACCTCGCCGACGTGCCGACGTTCGTGATCGCCGGGCCGCCTCGCACCGGCCGCAGCACTGCGTTGCTCACCGCCGGACGGTCGCTGCTGGTCGCCGGCACCGGGCTGATCGTGCTGGCGCCGCGCCGGTCGCCGCTGCGCGACCTCGCCGGCCGGCCCGGGGTGGCCGCGGTGATCACCGACGCGGACGTCTCGGTGGAGGACTTCCGCAAGGCGCTCGGCTCGGTGCCGGAGCCGAACGGGGTGATCCTGGTCGACGACGCGGAGCTGTTCATGGGCGCCGAGATCGACCCGGACCTCGCGCTGCTGGCGCGCGGCGGCGCCGGCAACGGATGGGGCCTGCTGGTCGCCGGCAACGCCGAGTCGCTGTCCCTCTCGCTGGCCGGCTGGGTGGGCCAGGTGAAGCGGAACCGCACCGGCATGCTGCTGTCCCCGCAGAGCCTCACCGACGGCGAGGTGATCGGCGTGAAGCTCACCCGCGGCGTGGTCGGCCGCGCCCCGCAGCCCGGTCGCGGGCTGCTGCACCTCGGGGACGGAACGCTGCTGCCGGTCCAGGTCCCCGAGTCCGAGCCGCTCTGAGCCCTTCTCCGCACAGAGAAGCCCCGCGGCACCCTTGGTCCTGGTGCCGCGGTGGCTTCGTCCGTCCCCTACTCGACGAACCGGAACGTGCTGCTGATCGCGTCGAACAAGTCGTACACCTCGGTCTTCAGCGGCAGGTTGGGGCTGGCCAGCGTCAGTACGAGGAAGTCCTCGGTGGTGTACGGCACCGGCATCATCGTGTGCATCGTCAGCAGCTTCACGTCGATGTCACCGGTGAGCCGGGTGGTCTCGGTGCCGGTCACCCGGGCCACCGTGCCGACCGCGGGGATGCGCACCGAGGTGATCTTCCGGTCCCGCGGGCCGACGCCGTTCGCGGGGTTGTTGCCGAGCTGGGCGGAGAGCACCGGCAATGTCAGCTCCGACCCTTCCGGCGTGGTCACCGCGAACACCATCCCGTACGCGAGGAACAGGCCGTCGTCGTACAGCGTGGCGGTGCCGGTGGCGAGCAGCGCGCCCTGCCGGCGGGCCGCCCGCGCCACCTCCCGGCCCTGCCGGAACATGTCATTGATCCGGGCCTTCGCCAGCGGGTCGGCCACCGCGGCCAGCGCGCGGGCCCGGATCTGGGCCAGCCGCTCGCCGCTCAGGTCGAGGTTGTCCCAGAGCTCCGGGACGTCCAGGAGAAACCGTTCTGCGCCAGGCATGTCTCAGCCACCCTGCCCGTCATCGAGGTTCGACGCGGCGTCCTGGTCGGTCTTCTCGAAGGAGTCCAGGATGCTGCCGATCGCGTCCTTCACGCCCTGCACCTGCTTCTGCAGCTGGTGTTTGCCGTCCTCCCACTTGTTCTCGAAGTGCTGCGCGGAACCACGGGACAGCTCACGGCCGAACGCCGCGTCGAAGTCGAACGTGTGGTGTCCGATGTCGATGAAGTCGTGCACGAAGCCGAGCATGTCCTGCGCCTCGCGCAGCTCGTCTCCGGGAATGTTGACGTCCTGCGCCATTCCCCGTCCTCTACTCTGGTCGCCTGCTCCTACGCAGACGACACGAGATCCGGGCACCCAGGTGTTCAGTGACGTTCGTCGTCGAACCGGCCGGACCGCCGTCTCGTGTAGACGATATGAACGCCAGCCACGTCCTCCGGCCGATGCGGCTCGCCGCTGTGCTCGCAGCCTGCGGCGCACTGAGCCTCACCGCCTGCGGTAAGACGATTTCCATCAGCGACAACGGGACGAAGACCAGCCCGGCGACCAGCGCAGCGGCTCCTACGCAGACCGACCAGACCGGCCAGGCGGGGGCGGCCGAGCAAGCCGGCGGCAACAACACGCTGCAGGTCGTGGACAAGACCGCCGGCGAGGCTGGCCGTACCGGCACCGGCGGCACGGTCGTCGGGTCGGCCCCACAGCCGAGCCCACCGAAGTGGCAGCAGCTCTCGGCCGTCACGTCGGCACCGCTGACCGGCCCGCACCTGATCAACATCAACCAGGCCGCGCTCTATCGGTTCGACGCGGACGAGCCGAACAAGTCCAACTGCGTGGACGCCTGTACCGACGCCTGGCCGCCGGTCACGGTCGTCGAGGGCGGCAGCGTCTACCTCGCCGGCGTGAACCCCAAGCAGGTCGGTGCGATCCGCCGGCCGGACGGGCAGATCCAGCTCACCATCGGGACCCACCCGATCTACCGCTATTCCGGCGACGCGAAGCCCGGCGAGCTGAACGGCCAGGGCATCGGCAATGCCTGGTTCGCCGTCTCGCAGACCGGCGAGAAGGTCACCCGGTAGTGAGCGAAGCGGGCTCGGCCGGTGCTTCCTCGGCTGGAGACTCCGCGGCCTGGTGTTCGAACTGGGTCCGGTACAGCTCGGCGTACAGCCCGTCGCTGGCGAGCAGCTCCCGGTGCGTGCCGGACTGCACGATCCGGCCGTCGTCGACGACCAGGATGAGGTCGGCGGCCCGGATGGTGGACAGCCGGTGTGCGATCACCAGCGAGGTGCGTCCCGCCAGCGCGGCGGCCAGTGCGCGCTGCACGGCGACCTCCGACTCGCTGTCCAGGTGGGCCGTCGCCTCGTCCAGGATCACGATCGACGGCGCCTTGAGCAGCACCCGGGCGATCGCCAGCCGCTGCTTCTCCCCGCCGGACAGCCGGTAGCCCCGGTCGCCGACGACCGTCGCCAGGCCGTCAGGCAGCGAGGCGACCAGGTCGGCGATCTGGGCGCCCTCGAGCGCCGCCCACAGCTGCGCCTCGGTGGCGACGGGCGCAGCGTAGCGGAGGTTGGCCTCGATCGTGTCGTGGAACAGGTGGGCGTCCTGGGTGACCACCCCGATCGCGGCCCGCAGCGACTCCTGGGTGACCGCGCGGACGTCCTGCCCGCCGACCCGGACCGCGCCCGACCGCACGTCGTAGATCCGCGGGACCAACTGGCTGATCGTCGTCTTGCCGGCGCCGGACGGGCCGACCAGCGCGACCAGCTGGCCCGGCTCGGCGGCGAAGCTCACCCCGTGCAGCACCTCCTGGCTCGGTGCCTGGTCCAGCACCGCCACATCCTCCAGCGAGGCGAGCGAGACCTCCGCGGCGGTCGGGTAGGAGAACCGCACCTCGTCGAACTCGACCGAGCGCGCTCCCAGCGGCAGCGGCACAGCGTCCGGCGCGTCGGTGACCATCGGTGGCAGGTCGAGCACCTCGAACACGCGCTCGAAGGAGACGAGCGCGCTCATCACGTCGACCCGGACGTTCGACAGCGCGGTGAGCGGCCCGTACAGCCGGGTCAGCAGCAGCGCGAGGGTGACCACCGTGCCGGCGTCCAGCCGTCCGGTCAGCGCGTACCAGCCGCCCAGCCCGTACACCAGCGCCTGGGCCAGCGACGCGACCAGGGTGAGCGCGACGAAGAACGTCCGGCCGTACATCGCCGAGGTGACCCCGATGTCACGCACCCGCCCGGCCCGTTCGCCGAAGGACCGGGACTCCGCGGCCGGCCGCCCGAACAGCTTCACCAGCAGCGCGCCGGCCACGTTGAACCGCTCGGTCATCGTCGCGTTCATCGAGGCGTTCAGCCCGTACGACTCCCGGGTGATCGCCTGTAGCTTCGCACCGACCCGGCGGGCCGGGAACACGAAGACCGGCAGCAGCACCAGCGACAGCGTGGTGATCTGCCAGGACAGCGAGAACATCACCCCGGCGGTGAGGACCAGGCCGATCACGTTGGAGACGACGCCGGACAGCGTCGAGGTGAACGCCTGCTGGGCGCCGATCACGTCGTTGTTCAGCCGGCTGACCAGCGCGCCGGTCTGGGTGCGGGTGAAGAACGCCAGCGGCATCCGCTGCACGTGGTCGAACACCCGGGTGCGCATGTCGAAGATCAGGCCCTCGCCGATGCGCGCGGAATACCACCGCTGGGCCAGCGACAGCGCGGCGTCCAGCACCGCAAGGCCGGCGATGAGCAGCGCCAGCCGGACCACCGCACCGGCCGTCCCGCCGTCGCCCGTGATCGTGTTGACCACCTTGCCGGCCAGCACCGGCGTGGCCACCCCGATCATCGCGCTGGCGACGACGGTGACCAGGAAGACCCCCAGCTCCACGCGGTACGGCGAGGCGAACCGCACGATCCGGCGCAGCGTGCCCGGGGCGAGCTT
>Ga0066388_100001022_pt1 | contig 14948 bp, 11 predicted proteins | sample PanSoiMetaGPlot6_FD_64539 | JGI IMG/M metagenome (GOLD analysis project Ga0066388, IMG submission 64539) | Tropical forest soil microbial communities from Panama analyzed to predict greenhouse gas emissions - Panama Soil - Plot 6 (Hybrid Assembly) | ecosystem: Environmental > Terrestrial >... | reverse complement strand
TTTCCAGCCGGTTCGGCTGCTGCCGCCGACGATCCGGTGGATGACGACGTGGCCCGCGCCGATCTGTCCCTTCGGCACGCGGTACGCGACGACCTCGCCGACGTGGTAGCTCGCCCGATGCTCGACGAGGACCAGGTCACCGGTGTGGAGGTGAGGCAGCATGCTCGTGCCGCTCACCAGCACCCAGCCGGCGCGGCCGCCGAGCGCCTGGGGTAGGCAGAACCAGAGGAGCGCCGCGACGAACGCGAGCTGGGCCGCGATGAGGGCGACGCTCCGCGCGTGCGCGAGCCGGGGCCGGGCCGCGGCGCCGTGCGGGATCGCGACGCTACTTCTCATAGCTGAGGGTCATCGAGGGCCGCTTGCTTGCCGCGTTGTTCTCCGACGACCCGAAAGTCGTCGTGGCCGTGCCGCTCGTGTCGCGGAGCTCCCAGCCCCAGAGCGTGCCGGCCTTGATCGCTGCGTCCACGTCCGCGGTGACGGGGATCGGTACGGGAAGCGTCCCGTTGGACGAGGGCACGAACGTCGTGGTCGCGGTCGCGCCGATCGTGAGGCCGCCGAGGCCGTTCCAGTTCAGCGTCGGCGAGCTCCAGCTCGAGTAGACCGGGAAGACGGAGATCGTGTCGTTCGACTTCGCCGTCACGGTCAGCGTCAGCCCGGCGCTGTCCGCCCCCGCGGTGGTGGGGAGGTTGCAAGCGCTCAGGTCGAAGCGGATGAAGGTGTAGTCCTGCGAGCCCGCGGTTCCCGCGACCGTCAGGGTCGTGTCGGTACCGCCGGCGACGCTGTTCGGGCTCGCCTGCTGGACGTAGCTGTCGTCGGCCGTCGCGGACGTCTGGTTGCACGTCCCCTTCGTGAGCGTCTGGCTCCAGGCATGGAGCTTCCGGGAGGAGAGCCCCAGGCTTGCCGCATATGCGACCCCCGCCGACGCCAGGACACCGACGAGTACGGCGACTGCCAGTCGGAGAAGCGTGATTCTGCGGGGACGCATCGTCGGCTACTCCGTGAGAGAGATCGCGTAGGCGGTCAGGTTTGCGGCCGAGACGGTGCCGAACACGGGAACGCTGACGGTGCAGCCCCCGGTGCATGCGCCGACGACGGTCGACGCGCTGACGAGGCTTGCGTGCGCGCTGTTCTCGAGCGTCACCGCGAGGGTCTCGCCCGCACATGCCTGTGGAACGGCCACCACGTTGACCTGGGTGACGTTGCCGTTGTTGTCCACGTTCCGGGTGGCGGTGAGCGACGACGACGTGCAGCCGCTGACCGCCGCGCCGCCCGCCGCGAGCTGCCCGCTGCCGAGGCTGAGGCTCGCGGCCGAGGCGACTCCCACCGACAGCAGTGCTGCGGTCAGGACGAGGCCGAAGATGTTGGACAGCCGCTTCATTCCTCACCTCCCGGCCGAGCCGAGCGGGGCACCTGGATCGGGCCCCGCTCGCTCGAGCCGCCGGTACGACGATTCCGTGCTACGAGATGACGACCGAGATGCCGGTGACGAGGCTCGCGTCGGGGTTTCCCGAGGTCGCGATGTTCGCCGTGGCGGTTGCCGGCAGTGTGCCGCTCATCTCGGCCCCGACCGCGGCGCCGCCCGCGCCGGTCAGCTGGATCTTGTACGACTTGCTCTGGCAGGCGGCGGGGATGGCCGAGAGGTTCACCTGGCTGACCGCATAGCCGGGAATCCCCGCAGCGTACGCCGTGGTGTAGGCCGCCTGGATACCCGTGCCGCAGGCCGCGACGACGCTGCTGCCGGCGCCAAGCCCGGACGAGCTCAGGCCGAGCGACGCGGCAAAGCCGTAGACGCCGGCGAAGACGATGCAGGACACAACCGCTGCGAGAACGATCTTTGTCGCCCTCGTCGTGTTACGGATCTTGCGCATGTCGAAACTCCTTTGGTCTCGTTCGTACCGGCCGGACTTGCTGCCCGGTGACCAGAGAGTCGGCGGGCGCCCTATGAATCCCGAGTAGAGCGCGGTATGCGTCCGGTATGAGCCGGCGTCCCCCGAACGGGGGGGCGGGAGGTCAGACGGAGACTGCCGGATAGCGAGCGCGAACGCCGTCGACGAACGCCGCCAGGCGGTCGGCGAGCCGAGCGTCCTCGAGTTCCACCACGTTCTCGGCGTTCTCCTCGCCCGAGTGAGAGAGGTTGAAGCTGCCGACGAAGAGGCGGTCGTCGGCGACCGTGATCTTCGCGTGCATGTAGTCGTGCACCGATCCGGGCGCGTAGGGCGTCGAGCGCTTGCCGGAGAAGGGCGCACGGGTGAGCGCAGTTCGCAGGAGCGGCGCCTTCCACTCGGCGTTTCCGTCCGCGTGCCACTGCGCGAGCACCTCTTCGATCTGCGTGACGTCGACGACGCCCGCGAGGTCGACCTTCCCGTCGGAGGCGACCTGAGCGAGCGTCGCGAGGATCGGCGCAGAGCTGATCACCGGCGACGCGATGCGGACGCGGCGGCGCGCGGAGCCGATCGCCTTGGCGATCCGGTGCGCGAGCTTGTTGCCACGCCCCGGGCAGAACCAGGCGCGGATCCCACCGACCGGCGCGGTGTCGACGCGGCCGGTCTGGCTGACCACGCGTGTCGTCCAGAGCTGGTCGAAGTCGGTGCGATAGCGGTCCGCGACCTCGGGAGAGTCGAGAGTCAGGATGACGTTCTCCTCCCGCGTCCACGAGTCGGCCGTCCAGTTCGTCGACCCCGTCCAGACGGAAGCGGCGTCGCGGACGACGAACTTGTGGTGCATCAGGTCGGGAACGCCGGGGATCGCGGCGGTCGGGAACGGAAGCGCCTCGATCGCCTCGGGATCCGTGCGAGGCGGCGGCGAAGCGGCGGGCCGGTTCGGGTGGTCGACGTTGTACGCGAGGCGCACGGCGACTCCACGCTCATGGGCCGCGAGGAGCGGGTCGCGGACGATCCCGAAGAGGTCCGGAGGCAGGTGGAGGTCGTAGACCGCGATCTCGAGCGAACGCTGCGCGGCGGAGAGGAAGTCCGCGAGCGCATGGGCGGTCTCTTCGGCCGGCTGGCCGCCGTCCGTCAGCGTGCGGACTTCGACGCCAGCCACTCCGCCTTGTGTGCCTTCTTCGCGGCCTGGTAGTCGGCAAGCGCCTGCGGCGAGTCGACGTCGCCGAGGGTGGGGTGGCTGGGGACGAGATCCTGCGCTACCTCGACGTCGAAGCGCTTGGCGAGCACGGCGCCGAGCGACTTGATCTTCATCTCGCCGAAGCCGGGAAGCGCGGAGATGCGCGCGCGGAGGTCGGCGCCGTCCTCGGCCTCCGTCCAGAGGCGGGAGGCGTCGCCGCCGTAGTCGTCGGCGACCGTCTCGCCGAGCTCCCGCACGCGCTCGGCCATCGAGCCGGGGAAGCGGTGGATGGCGGGCTTCTGGCGGAAGAGCGGCTCGAGGTCGGAGTTCGCGACGGCGCGCGGGTCCAGCGTGCCGAGACGCTCCTTGAGGCGCAGCGGCCCGAGAAACGCCTGCTGGACGGTGACCTGCTGGTCGAGCGCGAAGCCGACCAGCAGCGCGAACGGATCTTCCGCGAGGAGACGACACGCCTCCTCGTCGTCGGTGAACCAGAGCGCGTCGGGCATGACCCGATCCTACGCGGAGGCCTGCATCAGAGCGCGGCAGCGCTGGACGTACGGTGTCGCCTGCTGCTCCTCGAAGTAGGCGAGCGCGGGCTCGAGGTGGGAGGTGTCGCCGCGCTCGGCCGCCAGGAGCGCGGCCCAAGCTGCAGCGAAGCGAGCCCCCATCCGGCCATAGATCTCTCCTGCACGGACGAGCTCGCCGGATGCGGCCGCACGCCCAGCCTCCTGCCAGAGGTGTCCGCGGTTGCCGTCTGTCAGCGTGAGGTATTCGTGGCCGCGGCCGAGTTCCACGAGCTGAAGTGGTAGGACAAAGATCGACTCGTCCAGGACGCCGGACAGCACCTCGGCGAAGAGCTCGTCGGCCTCTGGCTCCCGTCCGGAGGCGCGGAAAACGATGGCGGCGATCGTCAGAACGAATGGGCCGACCTGGGCGTCCGTGCCTGCTTCGCGCAGACCGGCAAGCGCCGTCTCTGCATCCGCGACTGCCTCGTCCCTCCGACCCCGGGCCAACAAGGTCCAGGCTCTCGTCGCCAGCATGGGCCGGAGCTGGTAACCGACCTCTGATGGATCCCGGGCGAGAACCTCGTCCGCCCAGGCGAGGACAGCGTCGAGGTCGCCGCGGAAGGTGGCGTCATAGGCCAGCTCGGCGTCGTTCCAGCGCAGGGCGGTCGAGAAACCGTATCGCTCGTCAAGGGCTCGAGCCTCACGAATGCGTGCCGACCCCTCCTCCAGGCGCCCTACGTGCCAGAGCATGTTCGCGAGGTTGTTCAACGCGCCGTGGAAGTGGAAGACGGAACCCGCCTCCGCGGCCCGCTCGACGCTTCGCTCGAGATCATCGATCCCACCTGCATCGCCTTCGTACACGCGCACCATCCCGATGGTGTTGAGAGCGATGGAAGCGGTCTCGTCGTCGCCGATCTCCTCCGCCAGTTGAAGCGCCTCCTGGGCCGATTCGAGCGCTCGTTCCGGGTCGCGGTCGATCACGTGGTACGAACGGGAGGCCCCTGCGAGGGCGCGCGCGGTCGACGGTGAGGCCGGGGCGGCCCGCGCGAGCTCCAGCACGCGATCTCTCGCCAGGCGCAAGCCGGTGACGTCGCCGAGGTAGAACAAGTGATTCCCGAGCAGCGCTGCCGCCTCGGCTGCATGGGCGGGATCCCTCTGAGCGGCGAACGCATCGATCGCCCAGCGGACGAGGTCCACCATCGTGTCGTCGACCTCGACCAGCCTGCCCGCGTAGCCGAGAAGGAGCGCAAGCGCGGGTCGCTCCGGGTCATCTGTATCGGTGAGCGCGAGCGCTTCGAGGGCGAGGCCGCGGGCAGTCTCTCCGGCGCCGAGCGACAGGGCACGCCGGGCGCCCTCTGCGAACGCCTGCCTCGCAGGGCCGCGAATGGAGGCCGTTTCCATCCCCGCAGCTTCGGCGAGCGACAACGCCTCCCGATAGTGGTTGGCCAGCATCTCCGCGTGATCCTCGGCGCGGTCTCCGGCCAGAGACACGAGCCATTCCGCCGCCCGGCGATGTTTCTCCGCTCGCTCCGCGCGTGGGATCTGCCCGTATGTGACATCTCGGACGAGAGCGTGGAGGAACGCGTACTGCGTCTCGCCCGCGATCGAGGAGCGGCGATCGCGGCGGACGAACTCCTTCCGCTCGAGTACGTGGAGGATCCGGTCGTCTGCGCCCGGCAGTGCGCCGGGCCAGAAGACCTTGCCGATCACCGAGGCGTCCTGGAGGAGGGACTTCTCCTCCGGCGCGAGCCCGTCGATGCGCGCCGCGATCAGTCCCTGCACCGTCTCGGGGAGCTGGAGGTCGCCCCCGTCGCGCTCGGCGAGCATCCGCGCGTACTCCTCCGCGTAGAGCGGGTTTCCCTCGGCCCGGCGCAGGACCGCCTGTTGCGCCTCGGCGTCGAGGACGGGCCGGTCGAGGAGCCGCTGCAGGAGCTGGGCCGTCTCCTCGTCGCTGAGAGCGCCGATCGAGAGCGTGAAGGCGTTGCGCTTTCCCCCGCCCCAGCCGGGCCGCCGGTCGAGCAGCTCGGGGCGCGCGGTGCCGACGATCAGGATCGGCACGGTCGTCGCCCAGTCGGCCAGGTGGTCGACGAAGTCGAGCAGCCCGTCGTCGGCCCAGTGCAGGTCCTCGAAGACGAGGATGAGCGGCCGTTGCTCGGCCGCGGCCTCCAGCAGGCGGCGCCAGGCGGCGAACGCCTCCTCGCGCTCGGCGCGCTCGGCGCCTTCGAGTCCGATGAGAGGTCGAGCGTGGCGCGCGAGCCACTCCCGCTCGCGCTCGTCCTCGCCGAGCAGCTCGACCATCGCGGCGAGCTTCTCCTCCGCGGTCGCGGCGTCGTCCGACTCGAGGATCCCCGCGTGGGCCTTGACGATCTCGCCGAGCGCCCAGAAGCTGACGCGCTCGCCGTAGGGCAGGGAGCGGCCCTGCCGCCACGAGATGATCTCCTCGTCCGCGTCCGTGATCTGGAACAGCTCCGCGACGAGGCGGCTCTTGCCGATCCCGGGGACGCCGACCAGTGTGACGAGCTGTGCCGACTGCTCGGTGCGCGCCCGTTCGAAGGCGTCGGCCAGGAAGCCTCGTTCGCGCTCTCGCCCCACGAGCGGCGTCCGCAGCTTCTGCTCGACGTCGCTGCCGAAGCGAGAACGGGCGGCGACCGCCTCCCACACCGGCACGGGCTCGGACTTCCCCTTCGCCTCGACCGGCTGAGCCTCGCGGTACTCGATGACGTGGCTCGTCGCGCGGTACGTGCCTTCTCCCACGAGGATGCCGTTCACGGGGGCCGCGCTCTGCAGGCGCGCGGCCGTGTTGACGACGTCGCCCGAGACCATTGCGTCCCCTGCGGCGGGAACGGCGCCGAGCGCCACGAGCGCCTCGCCGGTGTTGACGGCCGTGCGGATCTCGAGGTCCTCGCCGACGGAGTCGCGGATCGCGAGCGCGGCCCGCACGGCGCGCTCGGGGTCGTCCTCGTGGGCAACGGGCGCGCCGAACACGGCCATCACGGCGTCTCCGATGAACTTCTCAACGGTTCCGCCGTGCCGCTCGAGCTCTGCACGCAGTCGCGCGTAGTAGGAGGAGAGGGTCGCCCGGACGTCCTCCGGGTCGAGACCCTCGGCGCGGGCGGTCGAGCCGACGAGGTCGGTGAAGAGGATCGTGACGACCTTCCGCTCCTCGCGCGCGGGCGCAGCTGCGGGAGTGAGCGCAGCGCCGCACATCCCGCAGAGCCGGAAGCCGTCGGGATTCTCCTGCCCGCAGGAAGGACAGGTGATGACCATGCCTGTAACGGTAAACCTGCTAGCTGAGCCGGTCGAGGACTCCGGGCGGCATGTGGCCGAGCCGGACGTACCGCTCGAGCGTCTCGCGCCAGCGCGGGTCGGACTCGCCGGTCGGGCGCAACCGCTCCGCCGCCTCGTCGAGATCGCCGTGCGCGACGGCCACGATCGCGGCCGTGAGCGCCACCTGATCGTCCGGCAAACCGGCCTCACGGGCGATCTCGACCTCCTCGTCCAGGCTCGTGCGGTCGTCGAAGCGGTGCCGCCGGCGGTAGGCGGCTGCGATCCCGTACAGGCGGCGCAGCTCGCCGAGCGGGTCGCCGTGGTTGTCTACGTGGAGGTCGAACACGCGTTGCCACGGATCCTCCTCCGGATCCCCCGACACCACCACCAGCGTTGCCGACTCGCGGCCGCGGAAGTCGCCGCCTGCCTCCTCGGCCGCGTCGAGCGCTGCGAGCAGGCGCTCCGCCAGGCCGCCCTGCGTTGCTTCGAAGGTCTCGGCTGCCGCATGCCAGACGGCCGGCGAGGCGAGCATGTTCCCCTGCGCGGAGACCCCCTCGCGATTCACGTGGCCGCAGTCGGGGATGCACGCGGAGCCGGTGTGGGCAGCCGTCCGCCCGTCGGCGGCGAGGAATGCGACTTGGCGGAACTCCTGCTGCTCGTCCTCGGCGACCAGGTCGGCCAGGGCATCGACAGGGGTCTGGCCGGCAGCCAGCCGGTCGAGCCCGCGCGGGCCGTAGCCGCGCTCCGTGAACGCCTGCGTCGCAACCGCTCCCACGCCGGGACGGGCCCACGCGCAGAGCGTCACGCCGAAGGCACGCGACTGCACCGCGACCCCGAGCTCGCCTTTCGCCTCGTCCCGCCCGACGATCGAGTACGTCACCCGACTGAGCCTAGCTAGGCTCGAAGCATGGATCCGCTCGACGTGTTCAGGCCTGAGACGCGTGCCTGGTTCGAGCAGAATTTCGAGGCGCCGACGCCGGCACAGGACAAGGGCTGGCCCGCGATCGCGAGCGGCGGGCACGTCCTCATTCAGGCTCCGACCGGATCGGGAAAGACGCTGGCCGCGTTCCTGTCCGCCATCGACCGCCTGACGCCCGACCCGGGCCGCGGCCTCCGGGTCCTCTACGTCTCGCCGCTCAAGGCGCTCAACTACGACGTCGAGCGCAACCTGCGCGGCCCGCTTGCCGGGCTCCGTTCGGAGCTGCGCGTGGCCGTCCGCACGGGAGACACGCCCCAGAAGGAACGCGCGGCGATGCTCCGCGAGCCGCCGGACATCCTGATCACGACTCCCGAGTCGCTCTTCCTCCTGCTCACCTCGCGGGCGCGCGAGCTGCTCCGCACCGTCGACACGCTGATCCTCGACGAGGTGCACGCCGTCGCGGGGACGAAGCGCGGCGCGCACCTCGCGCTGTCGGCCGAGCGGCTCGAGGCACTCACGTCGCAGCCGTTCCAGCGGATCGGCCTTTCGGCCACCCAGCGACCGCTGGAGGAGATCGGCAGGTTCGTGGCCGGCAACCGCGCGATCGAGCTCGTCGACGCCGGCGTGGCGAAGGAGCTCGACCTCGAGGTCGTCGTCCCGGTCGAGGACATGCGCGAGCCGGGTGGCGAGAGCAGGGAGGAGGGCTGGGAGCCGCGGTCGATCTGGCCGTCGATCTATCCGGCGCTCGTCGAGCTCGTCCGCGCGCACCGGTCGACGATCGTCTTCGTCAACAACCGGCGCCTCGCCGAACGGCTCGCGTTGCGTCTCAACGAGGCCGCCGAGGAGGAGATCGCTCGAGCCCATCACGGCTCGCTGGCCCGTGAGCAGCGGACGCAGATCGAGGAGGACCTCAAGGCGGGCCGCATCCCCTGCCTGGTGGCGACCTCGTCGCTCGAGCTCGGGATCGACATGGGCGCGGTCGATCTCGTCGTGCAGGTCGAGTCGCCGAAGTCCGTGGCGCGCGGGCTGCAGCGGATCGGCCGCGCCGGCCATTCGCTCGGCGAGATCTCTCGGGGCCGCATCTTCCCGAAGTTCCGCGCCGACCTGCTCGAGTCCGCGGTCGTCGCGCAGCGGATGCGGCAGGGGCTGATCGAGGAGACGCAGATGCCGCGCAACCCGCTTGACGTCCTCGCGCAGCAGGTCGTCGCGATCTGCGCCGACGAGGAGATCGAAGTCTCGGAGCTCCATCGCCTGGTCCGGCGCGCGTACCCGTTCGCCGACCTCTCTCGCGCCCAGCTCGAGAACGTGCTCGACATGCTCGCGGGGCGCTATCCGTCAGACGAGTTCGCCGAGCTGCGCCCGCGGATCGTCTGGGATCGCACCGGGGGCGTCGTCCGCGGCCGCCCCGGCGCACGACGGCTCGCGGTGACGAATGCCGGCACGATCCCGGACCGCGGCCTCTTCGGTGTCTTCATCGCGGGCGAGAGCGGCGGTCGAGTCGGCGAGCTCGACGAGGAGATGGTCTACGAGGCGCGCGCCGGCCAGGTGATCGTGCTCGGCGCCTCCTCCTGGCGGATCGAGGAGATCACCCGCGACCGCGTGCTCGTCTCGCCGGCGCCGGGCGTACCGGGCGCGGTGCCGTTCTGGAAGGGCGAAGGCATCGGCCGGCCGTACGAGCTCGGCGAGGCGATCGGCAGATTCGCCCGCGAGCTGCTCGCCCAATCGGAGCCGAAGGTCGCCGACCTCGACGAGCGCGCCGAGCGCAACCTCGTCGCCTTCCTCCGCGAGCAGGAGAAGGCCACGGGAGCGCTCCCGTCCGACCGCACGGTCGTCGTCGAGCGGTTCCGCGACGAGATCGGCGACTGGCGCGTCTGCATCCTCACCCCGTTCGGCGCGCGCGTCCACGCGCCCTGGGCCATGGCCGTCGCTGCGCGCCTCCGCGAGTCGCTCGGCCTCGAGGTCCAGTCGATCTGGTCGGACGACGGCATCGCGTTCCACCTGCCCGACGCCGACTCGCCGCCTGCCACCGACCTCCTCATGCTCGACCCGGACGAGCTCGAGGACCTGGTGCTCGCCGAGGTGGGCCAATCGGCGCTCTTCGGCGCCCGCTTCCGGGAGAACGCCGCGCGCGCCCTCCTCATCCCGCGCCGCCGCCCCGGCGAGCGGACGCCGCTCTGGCAGCAGCGGCTCAAGGCGCAGGGCCTGCTCCAGGTCGCGCGCAAGTACGCGAGCTTCCCGATCGTCCTCGAGACCTACCGTGAGTGTCTCCAGGACGTGTTCGACCTCCCGGCGCTGAAGCAGCTGCTCGGCCGGCTGCGAGCGCGGGAGATCGACCTGGTCGACGTCGAGACCGCGACGGCATCGCCCTACGCCTCCTCGCTCCTGTTCGACTACATCGCGACCTACATGTACGAGGACGACACGCCGCCCGCCGAGCGGCGTGCCCAGGCGCTCTCGCTCGACCGCGACCTCTTGCGGGAGCTGCTCGGCCAGGAGGAGCTGCGCGAGCTGATAGACCCGGCCGCACTCGCCGAGGTGGAGGCGTCGCTCCGGCCGAAGCCGCGCAACGCGGACGAGCTTCACGACCTCCTGCGGCTGCGCGGGCACCAGGTCGAGTACGACGCCGGCTTCGCCGAGACCCTCGTGCGCGAGCGTCGCGCGTTCCGCTTCGGTGACGCCCTGGCCGCGGCCGAGGATGCGGGCCGCTACCGCGACGCGCTCGGCGTCGTGCCGCCGTCGGGCCTGCCGGACGTGTTCCTCGAGCCGGTGCAGGACGCATTGCGCTCGCTCGTCGCCCGCTGGGCGCGGGGACGCGGTCCGTTCACGACCGCCGAGGCCTCCGCGTGGTTCGGCGTCGACGTCGAGGAGGAGCTGCGGGAGCTGGAGCGCGAGGAGAAGCTCGTCCGGGGCGAGCTGCGCCCCGGCGGAAGCGAGCGCGAGTGGTGCGACCCCGACGTCCTGCGGAGGCTCCGCCGCGCCTCGCTCGCGGCTCTGCGCCGCGAAGTGGAGCCGGTGGAGCAGGCAGCACTCGGCCGCTTTCTCCCGAGCTGGCACGGGATCGACCGGCGCGCGTCGCTGCGCGAGGCGCTCGTACCGCTCCAGGCGCTCGCGCTGCCCGTCGCGCTCTGGGAGTCGGAGGCGCTCCCGCGCCGCGTGCCCGGATACCGGCCCGAGCAGCTCGACCAGCTCTGCGCTTCCGGCGAGCTCGTCTGGGTCGGCGCCGGGCTCGACCGCGTCGCCGTCTTCTTCCGCGACGACGCGCCGCTGCTCGGCCGTCCGGCCGGCGCCACCGCCCCAGAGGGAGAGGCGCATGACGCAATCCGCGCGGCGCTCTCAGGTGGCGCGCTCTTCTGGGACGGGCTCCTCGTTGCGACCGAGCTCGACGCCGAGACCGCGCTGCCCGCGCTGTGGGATCTCGTGTGGAGCGGGGAGGTGTCGAACGACTCCTGGTCGCCGCTGCGGGCGGAGCGCCGCTACCAGCCCCCGCGGCCGGACCGGCGCGCGCGCCGCTTCTCCCGCGCCCGCGCGCACCGTCCTACAGCGACGCAGGGGCGCTGGTCGCTCGCAGGGCAGCTCTTTGCCGGCGGCGAGCCCGACCGGCGCGCGCTCGCCGAGCTCCTGCTCGAGCGCCACGGTGTGGTGACCCGCGACGCCGTCCGCGCCGAGGGGATTGCCGGCGGGTACGGCGCGGTCTACGGCGAGCTCCGGGCTCTCGAGACGCTCGGCTCCTGCCGGCGCGGCTACTTCGTGGAGGGGCTCGGCGGGGCGCAGTTCGCGCTCGGCGGCGCCGTGGAGCGGCTGCGGGAGCTGCGCCCACGCGAGGGAGACGAGCCCGAGCCCCTAGTTCTCGCGGCTGCCGACCCGGCCCAGCCGTACGGCGCCGTGATCCCGTGGCCGAAGCGGGCCGGCGCAAGGGCGGCCCGAGTCGCGGGAGCACACGTCGTCCTCCTCGGCGGCGAGCCGGCGCTGTTCGTCGAGCGCGGCGGCCGTTCCCTCGTCCCGCTCCGGGAGCCGGACGAGGAATGGCTGCGGCCTGCCCTCGCGGCGCTCGTCGGCTTCGTCAAGCGCGGCGGTGCGAAGCGGCTGGCGGTCGAGCGCTTCGATGGCGAGTCGGTTGCCGAGACGATCGCGATGCCGCTGCTCATCGAGGCCGGGTTCCTCGCTGGCCCGAGGCGGGCTGTCCTCCGCGCGTAGTGCGCCAGGGGCGTCGTGTTCGTGCGGTCAGGCCAGCGCGCGCTCGAGCGCGTTGCGGTCGTGCGGGCCACCGTGCGTGGCCAGAACGTGCTCCACCGGCAAGTCCAAGAGCGGGCGCAGCTGCTCGACGACCTGCTCACGTGACGTCGAAAGCCAGGGCTCGTGGATCGTCAGCCCATCGCCGAAGTCGACGAGCGTGTCCCCGGCGACCACCGCCCGCCGACTCGGGACCCAGAGCACGACGTCGTTCGGCTCCCGGCCCGGAAACGCCGCCTCGACGCCGGCCGGCAGACCCCCGCCGGTCGCGTAGAGATGCGGCTCACCGGCTCCTCCCGAGAGCAGCCACTCGACGTCGGGGCTGCCCTCGCCGGGATCCGTGACGAACACCGGCGGGTTGTGCTTCTCTACCAGAGCGCGCGTATCACGCTCGTGCCACGGGTTGGTGAGCACAACCACGAGCTCGCGCCCCTCCGATCCCGTCACGAGCTCGTCCGGAGGCGCGATCGGGTCGAACAACAGCAGCCGCTCGCCATCGTCGATCGCAAACGAGGAGACGACCTCCGGCCACACGCTGTCGTCCCACTCCGGATGCGGAGCCTGCCAATGCCACAGACCCGGCGCGACCTCCTGCACGGGCTGATCGTACGTTCCCAATGACTCCCGACGGCTGAGCGGTGCCCGTGTCTCGCTCATCGGCCTCCGGGTGCACTGGGAAGGTGGGCGCAGCCGCGACTCCATCCTCGGTCTGCCGGGTGGCTGGACGGCGATCCGTGTAGATGCGGTCAGTCGTCCCTGGCGTGGCGCCTAGACACGCGTCATCCGGAGTCGGGGCGTTGGTCATTCATTGGTGACCGAGCGTACGGTTGTCCCCGGGATGACCGTGCGTGACTGGTCCGTGAGGGCGGCTGCCGCGCTGGCGGTGTGCGCCGCCGCTCTGCTGGTCGCCGGGTGCGGCGGCGGCAAAGGGGACGCGAAGCCCGTCGGCGGCAGCAACAACACGTCCGTGTGTACCTACACGAAGCGCTTCGGCAAGGGTCGCGTCTACGTGGAGATTGCAGTCAGCCCGGTGTCCCTGGAGCCCAGCGTGTGTAGTGCGTTCAACGCAAGCTTCGGCGGACGGAAGATGCCGTCAATCCTGCCGGCCGGGACGGGCCGACCGCACTGCGACTTCAACAAGAACGGGTCGTCGTACATGATCGAACTCGGGGTCTTCGCGTCTCCCCACACGGGAACGGGAAGCGCGTTCTGCCGCTCATTCCATCCCGGCCACGGCTTCAAGCGGGTTTCAGTGGGTTGAGGCAACCGCGGCGTCTGCGCCGTCGCCGGGGCCAGTGTGCCGTCCTGCCGCGGGGGCGCTACTGCTGTGGGTAGATGCTCTCGCCGCGTGCGAGCATGGCGACGTACTGTTCAAGACGGCGGGAGCGGGTCTCCGCCCGCTTGGCGGTGGCGAGCCGGTAGAGAATCGCATAGCGGTTTTGGCTCGTGAGTCGCGCAAACGTGGCGGCAGCCTGGGGTTGCGCCGCGAGAGCAGCCGTCAGATCGTCGGGCACTTCGATTGTGGCCGGCCCGGCATATGCCTTCTCCCAGGAGCCATCCTTACGCGCGCGCTCGACGGCAGCTTTCCCCGCCGGTCGCATGCGGCGTTCGGCGAGGAGCTGCTCGGCGAGCGCAACATTTCGCGATGACCAGATGCTGCGTTGTCGCCTCGGCGTAAAGCGCTGGCGGTAGCTCTCTCCGTCCCGCCGCCGTATCTGACCGTCGATCCAGCCGTGGCAGAGCGCTTCCAGAAGGGCTTCGTCGTAGGTGAGAGCGGTCGGATCGGTCTTCCCCTTCTTCGCTAGTACGAGCCACACGCCGGGACTCTCACCGTGATGGCGGTCCAGCCAGGCGCGCCAGCCCTCGGCATCGGCGACAAGCAGTTCCTCGAGAACACTCGCCATTCGGAGCCGAAGCGTGCCAGTTCGAGCGCGTGGCGCACGCGCGGAGGATCCTACGCTGGGTGACGCCTGTTGCCTGGCTTTGCGGCAGAGAGTAGGCTCGGGTCGCGGGGTCGCTCAGCAGGGGAGGTGGCTTATGAGCACCGCCGTAGAGGCCGGAACGGCGGTCAGGCCGTTCCGCGTCGACATTTCGGATGACGTCCTGGAGGACCTCCGCCGACGAGTCGCGGCCACGAACTGGCCCGAGAAGGAGACCGTCGCGGATCATTCGCAGGGCGTGCCCCTGGCACTGACCCAGGAACTCGCGCGCTATTGGGCGACGGAGTACGACTGGCGCGAGGTCGAAGCGCGACTACATGCCTTGCCGCAGTTCGTGACCGAGATCGATGGGCTGGACATCCACTTCATCCACGTCAAGTCGCCCCATGACGACGCGTTGCCGCTGATCGTCAACCACGGGTGGCCCGGCTCGATCATCGAGCAGTTGAAGATCATCGGCCCGTTGACCGACCCGACGGCCCACGGCGGGGACGCGGGCGACGCATTCGATGTGGTGATTCCGTCGATGCCGGGCTACGGATTCTCGGGGAAGCCGACGAGCACCGGCTGGGGACCCGAGCGCATGGGCCGCGCCTGGGCGGAGCTGATGAATCGCCTCGGCTACACGAACTACGTCGCCCAGGGCGGCGACTGGGGTGCGTTTGTCGTCGACCAGATGGGCTTGCAGGCACCGGCGGGATTGCTCGCCATCCACACCAACTATCCGGGCGCCGTACCCGGTGACGTCTATGAGGTGCTCCTGGCAGGCGGCCCTGCTCCATCAGGTCTATCGGCTGAGGAACGACGCGCCTTTGAGCAGCTGGACGCCACGTTCAAGCAAAAAGTTGCCTACGCCAAGTACATGGCGGCACGCCCGCAAACGCTCTATGGAATCGCGGATTCACCCGTCGGCCTGGCCGCCTGGCTTCTTGACCACGATGATGGTGACGGCGAGCCGGCGGCGCAGGTCGTCGAGGCTCTGAAGCGCCCCACGAGCGCCACGGGCGAGCTGACGCGTGACGAGGT
>Ga0066388_100001021_pt1 | contig 14958 bp, 9 predicted proteins | sample PanSoiMetaGPlot6_FD_64539 | JGI IMG/M metagenome (GOLD analysis project Ga0066388, IMG submission 64539) | Tropical forest soil microbial communities from Panama analyzed to predict greenhouse gas emissions - Panama Soil - Plot 6 (Hybrid Assembly) | ecosystem: Environmental > Terrestrial > Soil... | reverse complement strand
CCGAGCCAGCACATTCGCGTCGGACTGACCCTTCGAGGATGGTCGCGGAGCGAAATGAGGCAGGTTCCGTAACCCCGCAATCGTATGGAGACCCAATGAAAATCGCGCAAGTTGCCCCGCTGATCGAAAGTGTTCCTCCGACGCTCTATGGGGGAAGCGAGCGGGTCGTTTCGTATCTGACCGAGGAACTGGTCAGACAGGGGCATCAGGTCACGCTGTTCGCGAGCGGAGATTCGTTGACCTCGGCCGAGCTCGTCCCCTGCACCAGCGGCGCTTTGCGGCTGACGCCGACCGTACAGGATCCGATCCCCTACTACATGCTCATGCTCGACAAGGTGCGCGATCGCGCCGAGGAGTTCGACATCCTGCATTTTCACATCGATCAGTTTCATTTTCCGCTGTTCCGGCCAGTCGCCGATCGGACCGTCACGACGCTGCATGGCCGGCAGGACCTGCCCGACCTGCAGGCGCTCTATCGCGGCTTCAGCGATATGCCGCTGGTGTCGATCTCCGATGCCCAGCGCCGGCCGGTACCGAAGGCACGGTTCCTCACAACGGTCCACCACGGCATCCCGGTCGATCTGCACCGCCCCACCTTCAGTGCGCGCGGCGGCTACCTTGCGTTTCTCGGGCGGATCTGCCCGGAAAAGCGCCCCGATCTTGCCGTCGCCATCGCACGCGCCGCCGGACTGCCATTGAAGATCGCGGCCAAGGTGGACAAGGTCGACCAAGCCTACTTCAACGCAGAAATCGCGCCGCTGCTGAACGGCTCCGACGTCACCTTCATCGGTGAGATCAACGAACAGGAGAAGACCGCGTTTCTCGGCGAGGCGCTCGCCCTGTTGTTTCCGATCGATTGGCCGGAGCCGTTTGGGCTCGCCATGATCGAGGCCATGGCGTGCGGAACGCCGGTCCTGGCATGTCGCTGCGGATCGGTTCCTGAGATCATCGATGAAGGCGTGACCGGCTGCATTGTCGAGACGCGGGAGGCGGCCATCGGCGCGTTGCCAGAGGTCCTGTCGCTTGATCGCCGGGCGGTCCGGCGGCGGTTCGAGGAGCGCTTTTCCGCCGCGCGCATGGCTGAAGACTATGTCAATGTCTATCGATCGTTGCTACGAACGTCGGTCCTGAGCGATCGCCGACAGGGAAAGCCGCCTCGGCCGCTGCAGGTCAGCGCGAATGGCGGGAGTTCCCATGCCGATTGAAATTGCGTCGACGCCGGCTCTGTTGGATCAGGATACGGTTCCAGAGGCGCCGTTCTACATTCCGGCGACCGGGCAGTCGACGCGCCCCAAGCATACCCTCAAGTTCGGCGACACGTTTGCGGTGCTCGACAGCCACGGCGACATTGGCGCTACCTCCGACGAGCACGACGGCGTCTTTCACCATGACACCCGCTTCCTCTCCCAGCTCGAATTACGGCTCAACGGCATGCCGCCCTTGCTGTTGGGATCGAACGTCAGCGACGACAATTCGATCCTGAGCGTGGCGCTGACCAATCCGGATATCGTGGTGAACCGGCGGCTCGTCCTCAAGAAGGACACGCTCCATATCGTGCGCACGACGTTCCTCTGGCGCGGTTGCGCCTATCAGCGGCTCGGCGTGCACAACCACGGCGACGAGGCAGTCGACATTCGACTTTCCATGATCTTCGGGAGCGACTTCGCCGATATCTTCGAGGTGAGAGGCCTCCACCGCGAGCGGCGCGGCGTCAGCGAGACGATCGTGCTCAATCCGGAGACGGTGCTCTTGAAATACGAGGGTCTCGACGGCAGGACCAGGCACACGACGGTCGGCTTCGATCCGCGCCCGACACGGCTCGATCGCAGGGTGGGCCTCTACCAGCTCAATCTGCCGCCGAAGCGGGGTGCCTCGATCTTCGTGGCGATCGCCTGCGACCAATCAGAGCGCACCAAAGCGGCTCCGTTCTTCAAAGCCATGTTTGCGGCGCGCCGCGACCTGAAGCTTGCGGCGCGGCAGGCCACCGCGATCCAGACGTCGAACGACATTTTCAATGAGATGGTATGCCGGTCGATCGCTGACCTCTACATGCTCATGACGAACACTCCGCAAGGGCCTTATCCCTACGCCGGCATTCCCTGGTACTCGACGACGTTCGGACGCGACGGCCTGATTACCGCGCTCGAGATGCTGTGGCTTGATGCCGGCGTTGCCCGTGGCGTACTGCGCCGCCTCGCCGCGTACCAGGCGACGAGCGAGGACGCGCTGTCCGAAGCGCAGCCCGGAAAGATCCTGCATGAGATGCGTGGCGGGGAGCTCGCGGCTCTGCGCGAGGTGCCGTTCGGCCTCTATTACGGGAGCGTCGATGCCACCCCGCTGTTCGTGCTGCTCGCCGGTCGCTATGCGGAACGCACCGGCGACGATGCGCTCCTTGCCGAACTGTGGCCCGCGATCGAAGCGGCGCTCGCCTGGATCGATGGACCTGGCGATCTCGATGGCGACGGCTTTACCGAGTATCACCGGATCACTGACCAAGGGCTGGTCAATCAGGGCTGGAAGGATTCGTATGACGCCATCTTCCATGCCGACGGGCGCCTTGCGGAGGGTCCGATCGCGCTCGCCGAGGTGCAGGGCTACGTCTACGCCGCAAAGCGTCATGCCGCGCGCGCTGCCCGCCGGTTGGGCCGCGTGAGCCGGGCCGACGAACTCGAAGCTCAGGCGCGCGCGCTTGCGGAGCGTTTCGAGGCGGCGTTCTGGTGCTCTGATCTCGAATCCTACGCGCTTGCCCTCGATGGCGCGAAGCGGCAGTGCCGTGTGCCGACCTCGAACGCCGGGCAGCTCCTGTTCACCGGGATCGTCAAACCCGATCGCGCCGCCAGGGTCGTGAATGGCCTGTTGGGGCCGCGATCTTTTTCCGGCTGGGGGATCCGCACGGTGTCGGCGTCCGCGCCTCGATACAATCCGATGTCGTACCATAACGGCTCGATTTGGCCGCACGACAATGCGCTGATCGCGCTCGGATTCGCGCGCTACGGCCACAAGACGGCGATCGAGCCGGTGTTCGAGGGACTGTTCGAAGCCGCAACCTATATGGAGTTGCGGCGGCTTCCGGAACTGTTCTGCGGCTTCCAGCGTCGGCGCGGGCGGGGTCCGACCCTCTATCCGGTCGCCTGTTCGCCGCAGGCCTGGGCGAGCGCCGCACCGCTCCTGCTCCTGCAGGCATCGCTCGGGCTCGAATTCGATCCGGAGCGGAGCGAGATCCGGCTGTGCGACCCGCGCCTACCCTCGTTCCTCAACGAAGTGAAGCTGAGCAACCTGCGGCTCGGCAACTGCAGCGTTGATCTGGTGGCCCGCCGCTACCAGGAGGGCGTTTCGGTCGAGCTCATTCGCACCGAGGGGACCATTCGAGTCTCGGTGGTGTACGGTCGCCCGTCTGAGTCCACCGCTGCTGGTAGGCGCGGCACGTCGGTCTCGCGCGATCAAAGGCCCTAGGGTCCGCGTGCAGTCCTGAATGCGGTCAGACCCAGCACGAGCAGGACCACGAACAGGGCGATGAAGACATAGAAGAATATGCGGGCGGCTTCCGCGCTTGCCACCGATAAGTCGGTGAAGCCGAGAAGTCCGGCCACCAGCGACAATAGGAGCGCGATCAGCGCCCATCGCAGCAAAGTCATGGGTTTCCTCTTTAAGCCAGTAACCAAGGGGCGCGCGGTTGGTTCCGCTTTCTGGCACCGATCTGCGACCTTCGGGCTCAATCAGTTCCACTTGCCGCTGTACCCTAGTCTAGCCATGACTGGCCAGCTCGAGCAGGATTTGGCGGCCGACCTCGTTGGGATACTGGTTGCCGCGATTGTTCAGGATCACGATCCCGAGGCTTCGGCTCGGCATGATTGCAATATAGGCCCCCGAATTGTTGAGGCCGCCGTACTTTTCGATGATCGTCGGCGCGTCGCCATGGATGATCTCCCAGGATAGCGCCTGCGTATTATTCGGGCTCATGGCGTACACGCCCTGCTGCGCCAGGTCGAAGGCGTCCTTGAGCGCTTGGTCGATCGCGAACTCGCCCATATTGGCGACGAGGAATTCCGCCAGATCGCGCGTCGATGAAAACATCTGGCTGGTGCCCGGCCAGTTGTAATAGCCCTGTTGGTCTCCGGGCCCGCCGATCGGCTGCCCATCCTCCGCGTAACCCTGCACGGCGCGACGCAGGTCGTCGGGTGAGAGTCGTCCGCGCGGGCTGTCGTCGCGCCGGGGCAATGACGTCGAGGGCATGCCGAGCGGGCGCAGGATGGTATCCTCGATCTGCTCGTCGATCGGCTGTCCGAGCCGGCGTTCCAGCGCGAGCGCCAGCAGAATGAATCCCGCGTGAGTGTAAATATGCTGCCCGCCCGGCTGGTGGTCGATGTCCGCTGTCCAGTCATTCAGGGCATCGATGAACTCCGGCAGGGTGTAACCCCAGCTCGGCCAGGGTGGGTGGTCTTGCGGCAGCAACAGCCCTGAGGTGTGGGTCGCAAGCTGACCGATGGTAATGCGGCCGATGTCGCGATCTTGCCGAAGTTCCGGAACGCAATCGACCACCCGATCATCGAGCGCGAGCCGGCCGCTCTGCACCGCGAGCGCCAGCAGCGTTGCCTCGAATACCTTGCGGAGCGAGCCGAGATTGAAGAGGCTGTCGCTGGTCACTGGGCGTTCGTTGGCGGAGTCGGCCCATCGGTAGTTGAAGAACAGGGTCCGTCCTTCGATCCGTACCGCGACTGCCGCGCCGCCGATCCCGTCGGCGGGCAACAGCGTCTTGACGTGATGCGTGACGATGCGCTCCACGTCGCCCTCCGGGCCGCCCGCTGGGACGGCCGGACTGGCAGCCAGCATCAGGATCAGCGTTCCCGCCAGCAACCGCACGACCGGCTCCCTGCAGCTAGGCGGCCTGCTTCACGAGACGAGACATCTCCTGCATGACCAGCTCACGATACGGGCCGTCGCGCAGGACCAACTTGTCTGGCGGCCCGTCCTGCTCGATTTGCCCATCGCGCAGGACGACGATCCGGTCGAAGCTGCGCAAGGTCGACAGGCGATGCGCGATCGCAATGACCGTACGTCCGTGCATCAGGCGCACCAGGGCCTCGCGAATCATTTCCTCCGATTCGATATCGAGCGCCGAGGTCGCCTCATCAAGCAGCAGAATTGGGGCATTCTTCAGGAAGGCGCGCGCAATCGCGATGCGTTGACGCTGGCCTCCGGACAGTTTCACGCCGCGCTCGCCGACCAGAGTGTCGAACGCGCCCGGCATCGCTTCGATGAAGTGATGGCATTCCGCGGCGATCGCCGCCCCCAGCACCTCCTCGTCGGTGGCCTCGGCACGCCCATACCGGATGTTCTCCATGACCGATCGGTGAAACAGCGTGATGTCCTGCGGCACCACCGATATCGCCTCGCGCACGCTGTGTTGGGTTACCCGCGCGACGTCCTGACCGTCGATCAGGATGCGCCCGCCGGAGAGGCCGTAGAAGCGCTGGAGCAGGGCGAACAAGGTCGACTTGCCGCTTCCTGACCGTCCAACCAGGCCGATGCGTTGGCCGGGCTCGATGCGCAGCCCGAAATTCTCGAAAACAGTGCGGCCCTGCGGATAGGTGAACGAAACATTGTCGAATGCGACACTCGCCCCGCGCCGGACCAGCGGCTCGGCTCCCGGGAGGTCGCACAGTTCGTGCGGGATGAGGAGCGTTGCGAGCGCCTCGGACAGGCGCGCCATGTGCTGGGTCACGTCCACCAACGCGACGGCGAGGTCGCGGGTAGCATGCAGGACCGACAGTCCGAGCGTGCAGACCAGGACGACTTCGCCGGGGGTCGCGGCGCCGCGCTGCCACAGAACGATCGCCCAGGCCAAGAGCGCGACCGTCAGAATGACGGTGACGATTGCGTGCAGCAGCCGCAGTTTTTCGAGATACCGCAAACTGCGCTGCCGCGCTCCCAGTTCGCGATCGAGCGTGGCATCGAAGCGGCGGTGCTCGCGCACGATCCCGCCGAAAGCCCGCACCACCGGAAGATTGCTGACGACGTCGACCATTTCACCGTCGACCATGGCCGCCTTGTCGGCGAAGTCGTGATGCAATGGCTTGCCGGCAGCCGCTAGGCGGAACATGGCCACGACCACGACCGCGGCGACGACGACCAGGAGCGCGGCCATCGGACCACTGACCGTCAGAACAAAGGCGATGGCGCCGACAGTGCCGATGCAAGGCGGTAACACGTTCCAGATGAACATGTTCTCGATGGTGTAGACGGCGTTCGAGGTCGCCGTGATGCGGCTTGTCAACATGCCCGGCAGCCGGTCCATGAAGTAGCTGGGCGCGTGGCCGGTCAGATGCCGAAACAAGTCACGGCGGACATCGCCGGTCACCTTGGGGAAGGTGTAGCTCGCGACCCAACTGGCGATACGCCACAGCAGATTATCGGCGGCGATCAGCGATACCAGGACCAGGAACGCCAACCAGGCCTGCGTCGCCGAACCGCGCCCGGCGAGCGTATCAACCAGGAATTTCACGCCGTATTGCGTTGTCACGGCGCAGCCGACCGCGGCCAGCACGCAGCACAGGATCACCGCGTGTGAGAAGGCCCGGCGTCGTAGGTAACGAAGAATGAAGGGAGCCGGGCGGTCGGCGTAGCGGCAAAGATCGTCCATCGAACCTCGTATTCGCCCGATCCGGTTCGTCTGGTTCCCGATCATTGCCGCGTCGAGCCGTCGCACTGCAATGGACAACAAGAAACGCTGCAGACAGCCAAAGGTTTCTCCGGAACAGGTCCCGGGCTAGCGTCGTTGAAAGGATTGGGTATTCCTGACTTGCATAATCCCAGGGGCCGATCGGCCAGATAAAGAGACGGTAAAAATGCGCATTGCGCAGATTGCGCCCCTTACGGAGGCAATTCCACCGAGGCTCTATGGCGGCACTGAACGAGTCATTTCATGGCTGACCGAAGAGCTGGTGGCGCAGGGCCATGACGTGACCCTGTTCGCGAGCGGCGATTCGTGCACGTCGGCGAAGCTCGAGGCCGTGTGGCCGAGGTCGCTGCGGCTTGACGGTGGCGTCCGCGATGCCAACGCCTTGCATATGATGATGCTCGAACAGGTCCGCCGGCGCGCGCGCGAATTCGACGTCCTGCACTTCCATCTCGATTATTATCCGTTCTCGTTGTTCATGCGGCAGGCGACCCCGTTCGTTACGACGCTGCACGGCCGACTCGACCTGCCGGAGCACCAAAACGTCTTCGCCACATTCGCGTCGGCGCCTCTGATCTCGATTTCCGATTCCCAGCGCAGGCCGGTTCCCCGCGCCGGATGGGTCCGCACGATCTATCATGGGTTACCGGAGGCATCGCTCCTGCCGCGCCCGGCCAAGCCTTCATACTTCGCGTTCCTCGGTCGTATCTCCCCCGAGAAGGCTACCGATGCGGCGATCCGGATCGCGCAGCGATGCGGGGTCCCGCTGAAGATCGCGGCCAAGGTCGACAAGGTCGACCGCGACTACTTCGAGACCGAGATCCGCTCGCTGCTGCGACCGCCCGCAGTCGAATACATCGGCGAGATCGGCGACCACGAGAAGTCCGACTTTCTCAGCGGTGCGACCTGCCTGCTGGCCCCGGCCGACTGGCCCGAGCCGTTCGGCCTTGTCCTGATCGAGGCGATGGCCTGCGGTTGTCCGGCGATCGCCTACAATGCAGGTGCCATCCCTGAAGTGATCGAGGACGGGGTGACCGGCTTCATCGTCCATGACGAGCCGAGCGCGATTGCGGCCGCCGCTCAACTCTCGAAGCTGTCGCGGCTGACCATCCGCCGGCGGTTCGAAGAGCGCTTTACCGCGCGTCGGATGGCGCAGGACTATCTGGTCGTGTACCGCGAGCTGATCGACGCCGCCGCGCGCAGCGCGAAAGCGCCCGTCGCGCGACGTGGCGACTCCGAGCGCGTCAGGCCTGCGCTTCGGGGCGCGTCTCACGCATCAGCCGCCAGACCAGCACAATCCCCACGGTCGCAATCGCTGCCAGACTGAGAAACGCGGCGCCGCGGCCAAAGTGATCGAACAAGTAACCGCCCAGAATCGTGCTGAGCGAGGCGCCGATACCGACCGCGCTGCCGACGATCCCGAGCCCAAGGCTGAACCGGCCGGTGTCGCGCGTGATGTCGGCCACAACCAGCGGAAACATGACGCCGAGGATTGCGGCCGATATGCCGTCGAGCAACTGCGCCGCGACGACGGCGTAGGGGTTGGTAATGAACGCGAATAGCGCCGCCCGCACCGCCAAGGCAGCGAAGCACAGGAGCAGCAGCGGTCGGCGGCCCAGCACTTGGGCCTGGCGGCCAACCCAGGGCGCCATGCCGACGACGACGAGCTGCGGCACAAACATGCACGCGCCGATCACCAGGCTCGCCCAGTTGCTCGAATGCATCGTCAGAATGCTGCCCATGAGCGGCAGCATGGCCGCGTTGGCGAGTTGGAACAGGGTGATGCAAAGCGCAAAGATCAGAAGCCGCCGGTTGCCGATCAAATCGCGGAGGCGGGCCTCGGGGTGGCTGCGCTCCTCCTCCTGATGCGCCGGCGCCGAAGGATTGGCGCGCACCAGCGCCAGCGCCAGCAGCGCCGGCACGACCAGGATCGCCGTGAAGTACAAGATCGCCCGGTCGGACAACAGATGGCCGCAGGCTCCCATCGCCACGAAGGAAACGCCGGCGCCGATCGAGGCGAACCGTGCGTTGCGGCCGATCCGTTCGCCGAGCGCAATGTGACCGACGACGCCGAGACTGATGACGGCGATGGCGGGACCGAGCACGCAGCTCGCTGCCGCGTGCAGGGCGCGGGCGCCAATCACGACCGGGAAGATCGGCCACAGGGCGATCGCCAGCGCACTCAGACCGATCGTCGCAAGCGCAACGCCGGTGATCAGCCGTGCCGAGCGTACGACGTCAACGAGGGCGCCCGCCGGCATCTGGCCGGCCAACGCAACAAGGCCGCTCGCCGTGAGCACGAGGCCGATGTCGAGCTGTGTCCACGACTGCGTCGTGAGATAGACAGCGATGAACGGACCGAACCCGGCCTGGATGTCGGCGAGGAAGAAGCTGAACCAGTCGAGCCCGCGGTGGCTGCTGCGCACCGAGTCTTCCGATACAGCGGGCCGCGCCGCCGCTTGTGGCAGCACATGCGCCTCTTCGAGCAGGCCGATTGCGACCCCTGGTGACAGCGTTGACAGGATGCGTGTCTCCGGCGCCGCGGGGGAGCTGCGGCGTCGGTTCCGGCCGGATGCATGATGCGCCGGCCTTCCCCCTCACTCGCTTCGCTGTGGCACCCCCCGTTTGCCTGATCCCTCTTGAGTGGATCTGTGGCCCCTCACTGGAGTGCCGCGTCCCGTGATCAAATGCCAGAGTGCGGTAATTTTGAGAAGCTTATTCGACAAATCGTCATGAAGTTTTTCTCGGAAAGTTCCAATGGAACTTTGCATGAGCCGTGAGCAGCGTCAGTTGTGCGAAACCTCGCATCACTGGAAGATGAATCCCGCCGGCACCGGCACCGGCTCGACGTCGGAGCGGTTCCACCAGCCGCCGCCGAGCGCGAAGAACAGCGCGACCGTATCGGTATAGCGATTGGCTTGCGCCTGAACGAGGCTGATCAGCGCCTGCTGGTAGGTCTGCTGTGCATTGAGGACCGCGAGATAATTGACGTCCCCGAGGTCCAGGCGTTGACGAACGATGGTGAGACTCCTGTTGGCCGCGCGCTCGGCGTCAACGGCTTTTTGCAGCCCAATGGCGTCCATTCGGAGCGCGGTCAGCGCATCCGCGACGTTCTGAAATGCCGTGATGACCGTGCTGCGATATTGCGCCTCGGCTTGGTCGTAAGCCGCGCGCGCCGCGAGCTCCCGGTGCAACAGAGCGCCGCCACGGAAGACCGGTTGCAGGACGCTGCCGGCGAGCGTCCAGAAACCGGTTTGCGGCGAGAACAGCTTGCTGATGTCAAACGCCGTGCTCCCGGCATTTGCGGTCAGCGTGATGTTCGGCAGGCGGTTGGCGATTGCGACGCCGACGAGGGCGCTGGCGGAATGCATATTGGCTTCGGCTGCGCGCACATCGGGCCGCTGCCTGACCAGGGTTGATGGAAGGCTGACCGGTATGTCACGCGGCAGATGCAGCATCGCGAGCTCGAACCGCTCGCTCACTTCCTGGCTCGGGAAGCGTCCGGCAAGGGCCGTCAGCAAATGCCGTTGCTGCTGCAGCTGCCTTTGCAGCGGAGGCAGCGTCTGCTCGATTTGCGCCAAAGCGGCTTCCTGCTGCACGACGTCTGCTTCCGCGATTTGCCCAACCCCGCGTTGGCGACGAAGCAGATCGAGCAGATCGCGCGCGATCGTGATGATCTTTTGCGTGGCAGCAATCTGACCCCGCAGGGATGCCTCCTGCACCGCCGCGATCACGATGTTCGACGTCAAGGTGAGGTAAGCGGCTTCGAGCTGGAAGGCCTGTGCCTCTTCCTGCGCCTCGAGCGACTCGACCGCCCGCCAGTTGGCGCCAAAGACATCCGGCGTATAGGAGACGCTCACCTGGCCGGTGAAGAGGTTGAAAATCGCGGGTTGGGGGACTTCGCCGGTGATGTCCGCGGGCACCTTCTGACGGACCGCGGAGAAGCTCGCGTCGATGCTCGGGAAGAATGCGCCGCGTTGCGCCTCGGTATTGTGGAGCGCGACCCGCAGCGCTGCCTGAGCCGCCCGCAGGTCGGGATTGTTCTTGAGCGCCTCTTCGACCAGCGACTTGACCGGCCGCGAGCGGAACAGCGTCCACCATTCTCCCGGAACGTCCCGGCCGGCAATCAGACGCTGTGCGCCGCCGCCGGCGACATTGGCGGAGGCGGTCTGCGGGGACTCGCGTCCTTTCGTGTAGCCGGTCACCGGCGGGGCCGCTGGAAGCCTGAAATCAGGCCCGACTGCGCAGCCCGACAGCAGCGCCGCAGCCAGCACGGGCAGGGCATGCCGCCAGGCCGAGCACACATGGAACGGCCGCCGCTGCGTCCTGCGACGTGCACGCGATGCGGCTGGAGCGCCATATGGTCCTGTGAACATCACGCTATGCGACTCGTGAGGGGACGCCACCTGGGCGGGACGCCGGTACGCGTGAACTTCACATCTGCCGCCAACGCGAACCCAGGATAGATGGTCTCCTGTCCAGCGGAAGGGGCCGACGAGCGTTCAATTGCCAAGTGTTGCGAGCGGGTCACGCCGGGCATTGCGGCCGTCGATGCCGATAAGCCTGCCAAGGCGATGGCGATCATGGCTGCGGTCTGGGCCAGTCCGGCCTGCGCCCGGCGCAGTGCCCGCTGCTCGATGACGAAATAGAGCGTGGGAACGATGAAGAGGGTGAGGAACGTGGCTGGAATGAGTCCGCCTGCGACCACTGTACCGACATTGCGCTGAACGTCGCTACCGACGCCGATCGCGAGCGCGGCCGGCAGCATGCCGACGGTCGCGATTGTCGCCGTCATCAGCACGGGCCGCAGGCGTTCGCTCGCGCCCGCGATTACCGCCTCGGCCAACGGCACGCCAAGGTCGCGAACCCGATTGAGGTTCGCCACCATGATGACCCCGTTCATGACGGCGACGCCAAACAACGCCACGAAGCCGACCCCAGAGGCGACGTTGACCGTGTTGCCGGTGAAATAGAGGGCGGCGAGCCCGCCCAGCGTCGCCAGCGGTACGACGCCGAGGATCAGCAGGGCGTGGCGGAAGGTGCCGAACTCGGCATAGAGGAGGACGATCATCAGCCCCAGGATCAGCCCGATGATGAGCTTGAAGCGCGCTTCCGCACGTTGTTGGTTCTCGAAGTCCCCGCCCCAGACGATGCGATAGTTCCTGGCATCGAACGCGACCTTCTCGGTAATCGCCTTGCGCGCCGCTGCCAGAAACGCAGGCAGGTCGCGGCCGCTGTAGTTGAGCTTTATCGTCACGTTGCGTTCGTTCATCCAGCGCGTGATGGTGCTTTCGCCAAGCTGCATCTGAATGGTCGCGATCTGCGACAGCGGCACATAGGCCCCGCTGCTCGAGGTGAGCAGGAGGTTGCCGATCGCTTCGGGCGAGTTGCGGACCGATTCGGGAAACCGGACCGTGGTGTCGTAACGCCGGTCCGCGATGAAGATCTGGCTGACCGCGCCGCCGCCGATGCCGATCTGGATCAGGTCCGACACGTCTGAGATGTTGATGCCGTAGCGCGCCGCCGCGGCGCGATCGACTTTGATGGTGAGTTGCGGCAAGGGCGGCTGCTGGTCGATGTCGAACCCGACGTCGGTGGCGCCCGGCACGCCTTGCAGAACTTCGTTGATCTCTCCGCCGATGCGCCGCAGCTCGTTGAAATCCGGACCGAAGATGCGCGCGACCAGCTGGCTGTGCACATCGAACACGCGGTCGGTCACGCTCTCGATGATCGGCTGGCTGACATGGATCTCGACGCCCGGCAGCTCGCGGAAGCGCGCGGACATGCGCTCGATCAGATCGGCAGTGGTGCCGCCGCTGGGCCAGGTGACACGCGGGTGGAGTCCGATGGCGGCCTCGATATGCGACGGCGTCCAGGGGTCGGTGCCCTCGTCGTTGCGACCGAGCTCGGAGACAATATGAGAGACCTCGGGAAACTCCCGGACCACCTTGCGCAGGTCGGCGGCCATCTCGCTCGCGGTTGCAAGCGAAATGCCGGGCGGCATGCTGACGTGGATGGTGATCCCGCCTTCGTCGAGTTGCGGCAGGAATTCACGGGCAATAGTGATCCCGAACCAGACCACCGCGGCCGCCGCCAGGGCGCTCACCGCGTAGACGATCTGCGGCCGATGAATCGAACCAGCGAGCGCTCTGCGATAGCCGGCCTCGAGCCAGGTCAGCACCGGATTGCGAAAGACGCGCCGCGGCCGTCGATAGGCGAGGTAGGCGAGGCCGGGGGTGAGCGCGAGCGCGAACACGAGCGCGCCGAGCTGCGCGAAGCCGACCGCATAAGCCATCGGCGAGAACAGCTTGGCCTCGAGCCGCTCGAGCGCGAACAGCGGGAGGTAGGCGCAGATGATGATCAGCGTGGCGAAGAAGATCGGCCGGGCCACCTGAAGCGCCGCCGCCCGTACGTCGGCTTCCGTCAGCGGCTCGTTTGGTCGCGCTTCGCGCCGACGCAAGATGGCTTCCGACATTACCACCGCGCCGTCGACGATGATGCCGAAGTCGATGGCGCCGAGCGACAGCAGGTTCGCTGGGATCCTGGTGAAATGCATCAGGACGAAGGCCACGCACATCGCAAACGGAATGGTAAGGCCCACGATCAGCGCGCTGCGCGGGCTGCCGAGAAACAGGATGAGCACGATGATGACGAGGCCGATGCCCTGGAAGATCGTGTGTGAGACCTGGTCGATGGTGGCGTTCACCAGGTCCGAGCGATCGAGATAGGGCACCATCTGGACGTCTTCGGCCTTGAGCCGCTCGTTGAGCTCCGCGACCTTGGCGTGCACGCCCTCCACCACGCGCGAGGGGTTCTCGTTGCGCAGCAGCAGCACGATGCCGGCGACACCATCGTTGTGGTCGTTCTTGCCGAGCAGGCCGTGACGCTCCTGGTTGCTCAGTTTCATCTTGCCGAGATCGCGCACCAGGATTGGCGTGCCGTTGCGCTGGGTGAGGACGATATTGCCCATGTCCTCGAGGCTCTGAACCAGGCCAATGCCGCGGATCACGTAGCCGAGCTGCCCGCGGTCCAGGATGCTCCCCCCGGAATTGGCGCTGTTCGCATTGATCGCGTCAGTGACGTTCTTGAGCGACAGGTTGAAGCGCACAAGCTGCTGCGGATCGAGCTCGAGCTGGAACTGGGTGGTGATGCCGCCGAACGTCTCGACGTCGGCAACGCCCGGCACCTGTTTGAGCGCCGGGACGACGACCCAACGTTGGATCTCGGAAATCTCGCGCAGGCCCTTGGTGTCGGACTCGAGCGTGTATTTGAAGATTTCACCGGTCGGCGAGGTCAGCGGGTCGAGTTCCGACGAGAGCCCCTGTGGCAGCTGGACGTTCTCGATCCGCTCCTGGATGCGCTGGCGCGACCAGTAATCTTCGACGCCGTCGCGAAAGATCAGCGTGATCAGGGACAGCCCGAAGGTGCTGCGCGAGCGCATCGCGGCCAATCCGGGCGTCCCGTTGAGCTCGCGCTCGAGTGGGATGGTGACCTGCTGCTCGACCTCTTCCGCCGCCAGGCCGGGCGCCTGCGTGGTCACCTGCGTGGTGGCGTCGGCAATGTCCGGATAAGCGTCGATCGCGAGCTGCTGCCAGGAGTAATAACCGTAGATCGCGACGAACACGCAGATCAGCGCCACCACCAGGCGCTTGCGCAGGGCGAGACTGACGATCGCGTCAATCATTGAGCAGCACTCCGCCCTTGACGACCACGCGGTCGCCCGGCCGCACGCCGCTTCTCACGACCACGCGATCGCCCTGCTGGAGTCCGGTCTCGACCCGGCGGGCCTCGAAGATCCAGGGCTCCAACTCGACAAAGACCTGGTCGGCATCGTTCTTGAGGATGAGGGCGCTGGTTGGCACCACCGGCAGCGTCTGCTTGGGCGCCAGGAAGCTCGCGGTCGCGAACATGCCGGGCTTGAGCCGGATGTCAGGGTTGGAAAAGGATATGCGCACCTTGGTGCGGCGCGTGTCGGTATCGAGCACGTCGCTGACGAACAGCACCTCGCCGCGGAAGATTTCGCCAGGATAAGCCGGGAAAGTAACCTCGACCGCTTGTCCCTGCGTGACCAGAGCCGTGTCCTTCTCCGGCACGTTGGCGGTGACCCAGATGGTCTTGAGGTCGGCGATCGTCATTAGGGCGGCGGTCGCATCGTTCCAGAATGAGCCCGGCGCCACCTCGAGATCGATGATGCTGCCGGCGATCGGGGCGGTGACCGTCATCAGACGCGATGCGACGGGGGTCTCGGACTGCACGCCGATCTGCTTGAGACGCGCATCTGC
>Ga0066388_100001020_pt1 | contig 14966 bp, 5 predicted proteins | sample PanSoiMetaGPlot6_FD_64539 | JGI IMG/M metagenome (GOLD analysis project Ga0066388, IMG submission 64539) | Tropical forest soil microbial communities from Panama analyzed to predict greenhouse gas emissions - Panama Soil - Plot 6 (Hybrid Assembly) | ecosystem: Environmental > Terrestrial > Soil... | reverse complement strand
AGCCGTGAGTGGGCCGGTGCGGTCAGCAGCAGCGCCCGGCCGGACAGCGGTACGGCAGCGGTCGTGGCCCCGTCGGCGGCGGCGAGCATGGCGGCGGCTGGCGGGTCGAGGTGGCGCACCTGGAGCACGTGGCCGACCTCGCGGGCCAGCTGGGCGGCGCGGATCCGGCCGTTGGCCGCGAGCACGTCGCCGACCTGCGCCCAGGCCGCGGCCATGAATTCCTCCTGCCGGTCCTGGACGACGCGGGTGCCGAAGTTCGCCGCGACCCGGAACCGCGGGTCCAGGTTGAGCTTGTGCACCCAGTTGCGGTTGGGGGTGGCCGGCGTGCCGTCCCGGTTCGTCAGCAGCCGCGAGGTGAGGGCGTGCCAGCGCCCGTACAGCGGCGGCGTGATTACCGGGTCGACCTGGCCGGCGGCCGGCCCCGGCACCAGTGGCGCCGACGGCGCCGGTGGCATCGGTGGCGCCGACGGGGTGGGCGCCGGCGCAGCGGTCGGGTCGGCGGTGGCGGCGGGTGTGGCTTGTGTCTCGGCGGGTGTGGCCGGTGTCTCGGCGAGAGCGGCGCGCACCTCGGCGAGCGCGGTGTGCGCGGCGGCCGGGGTCCGGTCGAGGTAGTCATCGGCCAGGTTGACCAGCCCGGCCAGTGCTTGCTGGAACGGGTGTGGGTACGGCTGGCCCAGCGCCGGCTGGTCGTCCCACTCGTCGAACACGTCCGGCGCCCGGCCGGGCACCTGCAGCGCGCCGCCGAGCCGCAGCACCCCGCCGATCGCGGCGGGCGTCGTGATGCCGGGCAGGCCGAGGCCGGGGGAGCGGTGCACGTCGACGTCCCGCCGGCCGACTCTCGGGTCGGGCACCCGCGGCTGCAGCAGCCGGACCAGCGACTCGAAGTCCCCGGCCGTGCCGGTGGTGAAGAACCAGCGGTGGTAGTACGGCAGCGTCCCGGGCGCCGGCTGGTTCGGGTACGGCGTGCCCCAGCTCGGGTGCAGCGCGCCCGGCGCGCCGGCCGGGTCGAGCCCGAGGCCGGCCAGCCGCCCGGTCTCGAACGCCGGCACCAGGAAGGCGTGGTAGGCGGTGTCCGCCGCCAGGTGCCGCGGGCACAGCAGCCGGGCGCAGGCGTTGTCCGCGTTGGCCGCCAGCACCGCCCGCAGCGCCGGCAGCGCGACTCCCATGTCGTCGGAGGCCACCTGGTCGGCCAACCCGCCGTTGATGTGCACGTGCGCCCAGGCGCCGAGCTGGTCCGGCGGCGGCAGCGTCGCGTCCGGGTCCGCGACCGTGATGAACGGCAGCGGCCGGTCCGGGCTGACGCCCTCGTCGAACTCCGCCGCCTCTTCGCCGTTCTCGTCGTGCGGGTCCCGGCCACCGGCGAGCACGACCAGCGCGAGCCACGGCGCCAGCCGCGCGGTCGGCCCGTCCGGCGTCGCCGGGCTGTACCGCCACGGGAAGTCCTCGTCGTAGAACTCGACGTGGGCCAAGTAGTTCGGTTCGACGTTGGTGACCCAGGCCCGCGGCTCGGTGCGGGAGATCGCCCGCGGGTCCACCCCGATGACGTCGCCCGGCCCGTACACCTGCACGGTCTGCACGACGTCCCGGCTGATCACACCGCCGCCGGCCGCGTCACCGGTGACCCGGAGCCGGACCGGGATGCTGGCCCGGACCGCCGCCCCGGACACCCCGTTGATCCTGGTCGCCAACCCGACCCGCAGCCACGGCAGGAACGAGTACGCGTTTCCCGTCATGACCAGTGACCCGCCGATCTTGACGTTATGGTCGCGCTCCGCGGCGTGTCGCCGGCAACAACGTCAAGATCGGCGAACACTTCCGTGCTCGCGGTCAGGTCGACGGCGTCTGTGCTCGCCGCCGCCAGGCCGGACCGGGCCACCCCGCCGGTCACGAGGACCCGCTGGTCGGTCAGCGCGGCGACCGCGAACGCCCACCGGCCGGTGGCCAGGCCGGCCGCCGCGGCCCAGCTGTCGGTGCCCGCGTCGTAGACCAGCACGCTGGAGAAGCCGACGTCGTTGCGCACGCTGTCGGTGCCGCCGACCACCAGCACCTTTCCCGAGCCGAGCGGGACCGCCCGGTGGTGGCTGCGTCCGGCCGGCATGTCCGCGGCGGCGGTCCAGGCGCCGGTGGCCTGGCTGTATCGCTCCGCGGTCGACCGGCTGAACGGGTCGAACGTCCCGTCTCCGGACGCACCCGGCGGGCTGCCGCCGGTGACCAGCACCGACGTGCCGGAAATCGCGCCGGCAATCAGGACGGCCTGGTGCCGGCTGCGCGGCGCGAGCATGCTCCCCGTCGGCGTCCACGCGTCGGCGTCCGGGTCGTACAGTTCGCAGAACGCGAGCGCGGCCTCGTCGGTGCGGCTGACCGGCACGCTGCCGCCCACGACGAGCACCTGGCCGTTGTCCAGGACGACGGCGGGGTGGCCGGTGCGGGCGTCGGTCATCGGCGCGACCTCGGCCCAGGTGCCGGTCTGCGGGTCGTACCGCTCGGCCGACCGCAGCGCGGTGACCGACTGCCCGGACCGTACCGCCGTACCGCCGGCCACCAGCACCGTGCCGTCCGGCAGCAGGGCCGCGCTGTGGCCCCACCGCGGCACGTGCATCGCCCCGGTCGTGGTCCAGCCGCCCACCGCCGGGTCGTACACCTCGGCTGCGGCCAGGCCCGGCAGCGGGAACTGGCTCCCGACGCTGGTCCCGCCGGCGAGCAGGACCCTCCCGTCGGCGAGCCGGGTCGCGCTGTGCAGCCGCCGCGGGGTGTGCAGGGCGCCGGTGGCGGTCCAGGCTCCGGTGGCCGGGTCGTACCGCGCGGCCTGGGTGAGGGCCGCGGCCGACGCGGCGGCCCCGCCGGCGAGCAGGACCGTGCCGTTGCCGAGCAGCACGGCGCTGTCGTGCTGCCCGTCGAAGCTGCCGGCGGTGGGCAGGTCGCCGGTGGTCGTCCAGCTACCGGTGGCCGTCGAGGTGGCGCTGGTCATGACTGGAGCCTCCGTCCCTCCGGTGCCCGTGCGCTCATGGGGTGAAGATCTCGGTGCTGGCGGACAGCGCGGCGCTGCCGGGTCCCGGTGCTGCGGCGCCGGCCCGGGCGATGCCGCCGGCCGCCACTACCCGGCCGTCGGCGAGCTCGGCGGTCGCGTGCGCCCACCGGCCCAGTGCCAGCGGACCCAGCGCCAGCGCTCCGGTGCCGGTCCAGGCGTCGGTGGCCGGGTCGTAGACGGCCACGTTCCGGTACCCGGCGGCGAACGCCGGTCCGCCGGTGCCGCCGGTGACGAGCACCCGGCCGGAGCGCAGCGCGACGCTGCGGTGCCGGGTACGCGGGCCGGGCATCCGCGCCGCGGGTGTGAAGCGGCCGGTGTCCGGGTCGTACCGTTCCGCGGTGTCCAGGCTGCCCGGGCGGAACGTGCCGTCGGGCTGCCGGCCGGCGGCGTCTCCACCGGTCACCAGCACCGTTCCGTCGGGCAGCAGGGTCGCCTGGTGGCCGGCGCGGGGGGTGCCCAGCTCGCCGGTCGGCGTCCAGCCGCCGGTCGCCGGGTCGAACAGCTCGCAGTACGCGAGCGCCACCGGCCGGCCACCGGTCAGCACGACGCCGCCGATGACCAGCACGCGGCCGTCGGACAGGAGCACGGCCTGGTGGCCGGAGCGGGGCTCGGTCATCGGCGCGCCGGCCGTCCAGGTGCCGGTGGCCGGGTCGAACAGCTCGGTGGACGACAGCGCGCGGTCGCTGCCGCCGGCACTGCGCCGGCCGGTGCCGCCGGCGATGAGCACCGATCCGTCCGGAAGCAGTGTGGCCGAGTAGGCGAAGCGCGGCGTGTGCAGGCCCGTCGGGGTCGCCGACCAGGCGTTGGCGAGCGGGTCGTAGACCTCCGCCGAGGACAGCAACGACGCAGCCGCCGACGTCACCGATCCGGTGGGTGCGGTCAGGCCGCCGCTGACGAGGACTCTGCCGTCGGCCAGCCGGGTCGTCGTGTGCAGCCGGCGGGCCGCGGTCATCGCCTGGCCGGCCGACCAGAGGTTGCTGACCGGGTCGAACAGCGCGACCGAGGCGACCGGGTCGCCACTGCCGCCGGCGCCGCCGGCGACGAGCAGCCGCCCGCCGGCCAGCCGCACCGCCGGGTCGGCTGCGGTCGTCCACGCGGTGGCCGCCGGCAGGCCGCCGGCCGCCGCCCAGGCGCCGGGCACGGCCAGCGGGGCGGACGCGTCGGCGGCCGGGATGACGTGCAGGGTGCCGGCCAGGCTCGGCACGGCGGCGACCCAGTCGGCGAGCGCGCCGGCCGCGGCGGCCTGGCTGCGGAACGTCGCCGCGGCAGAGCTGCCCCCCAGGCCGTTCGCGCCGGGCGGGAACGCCTGCAGGTTGTTGCGGACGTACGCGACCACGTACCGCTGGCCGGGCAGCCGGACCGTGTCGGCCGCCGCGAACGGTTGCCGGCGGTCGGCGTCGCGTTGGGACAGTGCGGACCGGCTGGTGCTGCTGCCGGCGAGGAGCTGGCCGAAGACCGCTGGGCTGACGCTGGTCAGCTTCCGTTGCGGTCGCCTGCCGGCGTCGGCCGCGGCGAGCGTGCGGGTCCGGCCGTCGGCCAGCGGCGACCCGCCCGCGGCGGCGCGGGCCCTGCTGTCGATGACGACCTGCTCGTACCGGGCGCTGCGGCGTACCGCCCGGACCGAGGCCAGTACCCCCGCCGCGCCGGATAGCTCCACCCCGGCGTCCTCGTCGGTGTACGCCGCCAGCGACAGCTTCGCCGCGTCGCTCATGTCCTGGTACTGCGCGATCGCGAACTTGTCCGTGGTCACGGCCACCTGCACCAGGCCGCTGTCCGCCGCCGGCGCCAGGCTGAACCGGGTGCCGTCCCGGGCCCGCTGCCCGCCGACCCGGTCCACCCGGACGTCGAGCGGGATCGCCCGCTGCCGCACCAGCAGGGTGCCGAGCGGGTGCAGGACCAGCTCGTCGGTCGGCGGGAGCGTGCGCAGCGTGACCAGCGCGCCGCGGCCGGGTGGCAGCCGGGTCTGCCAGCCCTCGACCTTGCCGACCTCGGCCGCCAGCAGCGGGAGCACGTCGACCGGCGGCAGCGTGGTGTCCCGCGCCTCGCCCCAGGTGATGTCGAAGTCCGCGGAGATCTCGAAGAACAGCAGCCCGATCGAGCCGCGGCCGTGCGCCCGCCACGGTGCCGGCCCCTCGAGCTGGAATCGCAAGTGGATGCTGAACAGGCCGATCCCGAACGCCTTCAGCGAGACGCTCGCGGAAATGCTGATCGCGAACCGGAACGGGGAGAACTGGAACAGCGCGTCGAAGCTGAGATGCCCCTCGATGCCGAAGTCGTCGAAGCCCAGCCGCAATTCCGCCCGCGCGCCGAACTGCACGGTGTTGCTGGTGATGGCGAAATAGCCGGAGACGCGGATGAGCAGGCCCGGCTGATTGAGGATGTCCACCGACAGCCGGTCCGGCACCGGGAAGGGCAGCGGCGGCGGCCTGTACGACGGGTGGAAGCCGCCGACGGTGAGCACGAGGTCGGGTTTGTCACCCCAGGCGACCAGCAGGCCCATCCCGCCGGACAGCGGCATCGTCAGGACCCGCGAGTCGAAAAGCTGCGCGAAGAACCACAGCCGCTGCCTGTCGAACTCGACCGCCCCGACGAAGTCGACCTGCAGCACCAGCAGCGCCAGGTCCCTGGTCGGCAGGATGCACCGCAGGACGCCGAGGATCGCCAGGTTGCCGGGGATCTCGATGACGACACCGAGCGATACGGTGACCAGCGTCGGCGTGCCCCAGCCGAGCTTGGCCATCGGTCCAATGAGGAACGTGCCCTGCTCCGGCGGGAAGAACGCGCGCAGGTCGCTGAGGATCCGCGGGGCGTTGGCGACCACGTCCCGCGGGAACATGACCGACTCGATTGCGCCGGTCCGCACGCCCTCGACCAGCGCCTGCAGGTTCATCCCGCGGTTCAGCCCGAGGACGCCGCCGACCGCGAGCAGGGTGAACCCGTACCCGAGCTGGATCCCGCCGCCGCCGAACTCGGCGGTGATCACCACCAGCAGGGAGAACCCGGTGGAGCCGTCCGGCATCCGGGTGCTGATCAGCCCGATCGCCTTCAGCTCCAGGAAGTCCGCGAACTCCAGCTCCAGCGCCCCGGCGTACTCGCCCCGGTCCGGGTCCGCGAACAGGTACCCGCCGCCGGCCACGATGCCCGCGTCGACGACCAGCCCGACCCCGTTCGGCGGCTTGAAGGCGAACGTCACGTCTGCTGGGCCGAGGTTCCCGCCGGCCGGCGGCGCGGTGAGGTCGGCCAGCATGCCGACCCGGTCCACAGTGGCCTGGACCGGGCCGAGATCGGCCCGGAACCCGACCGACAGCTCGACCGCCACGCCCGGTCCGGCGATGCGCGCGGCCAGGTAGATCGCCAGCACCTCGAGTGGACCCAGCTCGAGGTGCACCGGCACCTGGGTCGCGAGCCCGCCGCTTCCGCGGAACTGCAGACCGTGGTCGGGGTCGTAGGCGATCCCGACGTCGAACCCGGCCTCCAGCCGGGCACCGCCGAGCACCGTGGCGATGAAGCCGTCGCCGCCGGACGCGTCGATCACCAGCTTGCCGCCGGTCAGCCCGGCGTCGGCGACCGCCTTCGCGGTGATCCCGGCCGGGTTCGCGGCGAAGGCGACGCCGAACGCCGCGTGCAGCGCGTCGGCGGTCAGCCGGCTGCCGGTCGCCGACCCGAGCAGCACGATCGGACCGGAGCCGGTCGAGGAGCGGCCGAACGACACCGTCACCTCGCCGGCCACGCCGGGCGCGGGTGCCTGCGGGCGCACCGTCGCGGGCGGCTCGACGCGCAGCGCGGCGCCCAGGTTCAGCGAGCCCGAGCCGCGCAGGTGGGCCGCCCAGGTCTGGCCGATCGGCAGCGCGACGTCCAGGCCGCTGAAGTCGAACGCATCCAGTACCAGGTCGAGCTGGGTCGGCGTGCCCGGTGCGGTGCCGGTGACCGGGACGAGCCGGAAGAAGAACGCGGCGAGCTCGTGCCGGCCGTCCGGGCGGGTGAGCACGGTCGCCGGGAGGCCGGCCGTGCTCAGCACCTCACGCAGCCGGCCGAGAAGCTGCTGCTCGTTCAGCGCAACCGCGGGGTCGCCCCAGCCGTAGACCTCCTTCAGCGCCTGCAGCGGGTCGCGCAGGAACGTGCCCAGCCGGTCCAGCCGGGGCCGCCGCCGCGGGTAGGCGGGCCGGTCCCCGTCCGGCGGCACCGCCACGTTGTCGACCAGGCCGAAGAGGGCCAGCAGGTTGCCGAGCGCGGGATGCTGCTCGAGCAGGTACGTGACGACCGTGAAATCGACAAGTCGCTGCGGGAGGTCGTCGAGGATGGCCTGCACCGCTGGGCTGACCGGACCGCCTGCGGTGACTCCGGTCCGGACCGCGCCGGCCAGCGCGCGGCTCGCGTCGAAGGCCCCCGGGACCACCCGCAGCAGGTCGGCCAGCGCCGCGGCGACGGCGTTCTCGTCACCGCCGGCCACGGCCTCCACCAGCGCGGCGATCTTCGACGGCAGGGCGACCAGCGCGTTCAGCGCGGAGCTCGCCGCCGCGCCGACCGCCTGCGTACCGGCCACCGCAGGCGACAGCGGCAGCCCCAGGTCGGCGAACAGCTCGACGACCTGCCCCGCCGCCAGCCGCTCCCGAATCGGCTCGAGCAGCTTCGCCACCTCGACCGCGACCCGCTCAACCGTCCCAGCCATCAGCGACCTCCCGCCCCGGCGCCCGAACTGCCGGAGCCCCCAGTGCCGCCCGCGCCGCCCGCGCCGCCGGGGCTGCCGGAGCCGCCGAGGCCGCCAGGGCTGGCAGCGTTGCCGGGGCTGCCAGGGCCACCGGGACCGCCAGGGTTGCCCGAGCCGCCAGGGATGCCGAGACCGCTGCCCGAGCTGCCCGAGCTGCCCGAGCTGCCGGGGCTGCCGGGGCTGCCGGAGGCGCCAGCACTGCCGGGGCCGAGGATGCGGCGCAGCGCGGCCACCAGCGGCCGGATCACCAGCTGCCGGACGGCCGTCCTCGCCCGCGGGTGGCCGTCCAGGTATCCGGCTATGGGCGGGCTGATGCTGTAGTACGCCCGGTCCAGCAGGTCCGCGAGCCGGGCGCCGCGCGGGGTGGCGCGCAGCCGCTCGTCGCGCAGGGCACGCAGGAACACCACGTCCGGATGGCTCGCGTCACCCATCGTGACGGTCGCGACCAGGCACGGCCCGCTGCTCGGCGGCTTCGCCAGCGGCGAGGTGACCGCGATCTGCAGCAGCGCCAGCAGCGCGGCATGGATCTCCCGGTTGATCTTCCGGAAATGGCCCGGCGGGTCGGTGTAGGCGCAGTGGAACAGCTGCTCCTCGGCATGGCCGGTCTCCAGCGTGTAGGCGAAGATCGGCATACGGTTGGCCTGGACGAACTGCCGGCTGCACGCGTAGTCGTCGGAGACGCCCGAGTTCGGGCCGGCCAGCGGCAGGTACAGGAAGGCGCTCTGCCCGACCGTGTACTGCGAATGGAACTGCTGGGTGGACGACGCCGCCGGCAGCGTGCCCCCGTTCGCCGACTCGAGAATCTTGTCCCGCATCGCGTTGGCGATGAACTCCGCGCGGGTGCGGACCCGGTGCGGCAGGGCGTCGGGCAGGAACTCCTTGTAGTCCGTCCGGCCTGCCGGCAGCGCGGGGTCCCCGGACTTCAACCCGTCCCGCTTGCCTTTGAAGGCGGCGTTCTGAAAATTCATCGTGGTGTCGTTGCCATTTTCCTCCAGACCCCAGGAGAACAACACGTTGCGGCCGGCCATGTGCACGTCGGCGTAGTAATGGATGGGCAGCGTGTCCAGCAGCGACTCGACATTCCGGGTCTCCTGCTCCGAGTGTTCTCGTGGACCGCGGTAGGTGTCGTCGGCGACGTTCGTGGACGCTGGGTCCTCGTGGTACCGCGCGTTGTACAGCGGCACGTCGTAGTAGTCCTCGAACTTCCAGATGATGTTGAAATTGCGGTTCAGGTCCACGCCGAACTGCCCGCCGGGCTGCGGGCTGCGGTTCTTGCGCCAGCCCGGGACGGTGATCGGCGGGGTGAGGTCGAACTCCCGGCCGTCCGGGTTGACCAGTGGGAACACGTACAAGTCCAGGGTGTTGACGATCGCGGTGACGTCCGCCGCCTTGATCTTCCACGGGCGGTAGGTCACCGGCGCCCCGCTCAGCGGCGTGACCTGCATCGACCCGAACGTGATGTCAGCACCCGCCTGATAGGCCACGAGCAGGTTGCGGGCGAACGTCACCAGCGCGTCCGGCGGCGCCCACTCCCGCGCATGCACCCCACCCGTGACGAGCACCGCCGGTCTGGTGCCGGTCCCGTGCGCGATCTTGATGTAGCTGTGCGAACGCCCTTCCGACGTCCTGCCGGTGAAGACCGTCCGCGTGCACAACGCCGGAAAGCTCGCGGCGAGATCGGCCAGCGCGTCCTCGATCTGCTGCGCGCGCAAGGGAGCCGTGATATCCGGATACGGCGGCGGCATGTCAGGACCCCGCCGATCCCGGCTCGGTCTCCGCTGCCGGCGTCCCCGGTGTCTGGGTCTCCGGTGTTGGTGTGTCGGGCGTCTCAGTCTCGGGTGTCGGTGTTTCGGGTGTCGGTGTCCCCGGTGTCTCAGTCTCGGGTGTCTGGGTTTCCGGTTCCGGCGTTCCCGATGGCTCGGTCTCGGGCGGCTCGGTGTCTGGTGTCGGTGTGTCGGGTGTCTGGGTCTCGGGTGTCTGGGTTTCCGGTTCCGGCGTTCCCGATGGCTCGGTCTCGGGTGGCCCGGTGTCCGGTGTCGGCGTATCGGGTGTCTGGGTCTCCGGTGGCGGTGTCTCTGGTGTCTCGGTCTCGGTCTCGGGCGTTTCGGTCTCGGTCTCGGGCGTTCCCGTCTCCGGTGCCGGCATCTCCGGCGTCTCCGGTGTTTCGATCTCCGGCGGGTGCAGCTCCAGGGGCGGGGCGATGGTGGCCACGATCTCGTTGTGGAACTCTGCGATAGCCTGCGAACTCATCAGCACCCGTACCACACACCCACGGGCTTCCAATTCCGATATGACCGACTCGGGTGCATATCCGGAAACCCGGTACAGGTTCTCGCCCACCTGCTCGACCGTCGAGCGAACGAGATAGAGATCCTCGACGTCGTGCAGACCGGTCAGCACCGCGGCGGTAGCTTCGATCTGCAGCTGCTCCATCTACCCCCCAGCAACGAGACCACGTTGTCAACGCGCTGCACCCGGGCGACCTCGGCTGCCTACCGTCGATCATCGCCGTCCGGGCGGCGTCCATCTTCTCCCAGTTCCGGCACCGGCACAAGCGTCTACACGCCGCACCGCCGGCACCGCGTAGCGCACGGGTGCAATGGGGGTGGGCTGTTCGTGTCTACCTGCGCCGCCGGCACCGCGTAGCACGCGGGTGGTGCGATGGGGATGAGCGCCGGGGTGGGCTGTTCGGAAGCACCAGCTACCGCACTGGCTGCCGTCCTGGTCCTGGTTTCCTTGTGGGCTGGCTTGCTTTGCTGCCCGAGTGACCACGTTGGCTGCCTGGGGTCGGCCGAATGTTGGTCACCAGGGCGGCAAGGCTGCGGCCGGCTACACCCGACCGGTCGCAGTAGTGCGCCCGAGCGCGCCTTGCTGCCTGGGCGACACCCCTGCTGCGCGTCGGCGAGCAGCGGGGCGGCTCCGGCCCAACCGCTGCATGATCCGCGAACGAGCCGCTCCAGGCGGCACCCTGGTCCTCGACAGCGAGGGCCTTGCCAAGGCCGTGCAGCGCGACCGCGAGGTCGCCGGCTGGCTCGCACTGGCCCGCGCCGACGACCTGCGGGTGATCACCAGCGCAGCCACCGTCGTCGAGGTGATGCACCCGCGGATCAAGCGCCCGGCGTTCGGGGACGGTGTCCTGCACCGTCGTCGAGCCCATCACAGAGCACATCGCCCGCCAGGCGGCGGCACTCTTCGGCGACGCGGGCTTGCACGGTCTCGAGTACGCGATCGACGCAATGCTCTGTGCAACGGCATTCCTCGCCCCCGGCCCCGTCACAGTCCTGACGTCCGACCCCAAAGACCGCTTCCTCGCGATCAAGGAGCTATCGTCGTTAGTTGATCTTCAAGAGCGACGATAGCTCCTTGATCGCCGGGGAAGGGGCTACGGTGTTCGCGGATGCTGTCGGGTCGGGTTCGGGGAGGCGTGCGTGCGGTGACCGGCGACGTCGCGGAGCCGGTGCCGGTCGCCGAGGGGGTGGGCGCGGTCCCGGGAGCCGCCGCGGTCGCGCGGGGACATCGTCCGGAGCGTCGCTACGCTCCGGCGAGCGAGCTGACGGTGTTGCACCTGTCGGATCCGCAGTTTGGCCGGGAGCACCTGTTCGGCGGTAACGGCCTGACGGCGGCGGACCGGGACCGAGACTCGTTGTTCGCGCGGCTGCACGAGGATCTCGGCAGGCTGGCCGACCGGGATGGCCTGTGGCCGGACCTGGTCGTGGTGACCGGGGACCTGGCCGAGTGGGGGTTGCCCAGCGAGTTCCGCGAGGTGGTGGAGTTTCTGGAGCGGCTGGTCGAGGCGGTCGGCCTGCCCCGGCACCGGGTGGCGATCGTGCCGGGCAACCACGACGTCAACCGCAAGGCATGCGAGCAGTATTTCAACGGGGAGGAGGCCGAGGAGCGGGAGCCGGTGCCGCCGTACTGGCCGAAGTGGCGGCACTACGCGGCGGCGTTCGACCGGTTCTACGCCGAGGGTGCCTGGTCCGGCCAGGGCGTTCGGCCGGAGTTCACTCCGGAGCGGCCGTGGACGCTGTTCGAGATGAGCGACCTGAAGGTGGTCGTCGCCGGCGTGAACTCCACAATGAAGGAGAGCCACCGCGACGGCGACCACCATGGCTGGGTCGGCGAGGGGCAGCTCGCCTGGTTCGCCGACCAGGTGCGGCCCTACCGCGGCGCGGGCTGGCTGGTGCTGGCCGCGGTCCACCACAACGCCGTGCGCGGCGCGGTCAACGATGACGAGAACCTGAAGGACGCCGACGACCTGGATCGGATCCTCGGCCACGACGCCCCCGGCTACCCCCGCGGCGGGCCGGGTGCGGTGCACCTGCTGCTGCACGGCCACACCCATGACGGGCGGGTGCACCGGCTGAACTCGGGGCTGCTGGCGCTGTCCACCGGCAGCGCGGCGGTCAGGGCGGAGGCGCGGCCGGCCGAGGTGCCCAACCAGTACCAGTTGTTGACCCTGCGCCCGGACGGCGTCACCCGGCACGCCCGCGCCTACTTCACCGACCTGAAGGTATGGACCGGCGACAACCGTGCCGACGTCGTCGCCGACACGTGGCGGCACACGCTGGAGGTGGCGCTGACCGCGCCGGCCGCGCTCGCCGCGCCGGCCGGAGATGAGCGGGACGTCCCCGGCGATCCGGGCGGCTTCGGCGATCCGTGGGGTGACCACCCGGTCGGTGAGCGGCGTGGGAAGGACCGCGGCGGTCCGCGGGCCGGGACGGGGTTCGCCGACCCGTTCCTGGACGAGGTGGCCGAGGTCACTCGGCTGCGGCTGGACGGGGCTGAGGTGCGGGCCTATCCGTCTGTGGTGATGGGCCGGTCGTACCTGCGGGTGGTGCGGCGGGACGAGTTCGGTCCAGTGGACCGCTGGCCGGTCGGCGCCGTGGCCGGTCAGGTGACACAGGAGGTGCTGGACACGTTCGTGGCCGCGGTGCATGCTCCGTTCCAGTCGGCGGATGCCAACCTGCGCTCGCACCTGGTGTACGGCGGGCCGGCGCCGGAGCAGCGGGTGCGCGCGGCGGCGGTGGCTGCGGGGGTGGGGCTGCACAGCCTGGTGGAGTACCGGGGTGTGATCGACCTGGGCCGGGTGCGGGAGCGGCAGCGTGAGCAGGTCGAGCGGGACACCCGCTACCCGGCCGGGCTGTACGTCGGGCAGCGGTTCCGGTGTGAGCACCCGGCACGGCGGTGGGACGCCGACCGCCGCCCGGTCGTCGAGGACGGCCTGCTGGAGCAGGTGGCCGGGTGGCTGGGGGAGGGTGGCGCCCGGTTCGTGACCGTGCTCGGGGACTTCGGGCGGGGCAAGACGTTCCTGATGCGGCAGCTGGTTCGGGCGCTGCCGGGGCTGGTCGGCGGGTTGGAGCCGCTGCTGCTGGAGCTGCACAGCGTGGACAAGGGGCCGGACCTCTACGACCTGGTCGGCCAGTACCTCCGCCGGCTGGACGTCGCCGATGTCACCGACGCGAAGGTGCGGCACCTGGTCTCCCGGGGGCGGGTGGCGCTGCTGCTGGACGGGTTCGACGAGCTGGTGCAGCGGGTGACCTACCCGACCGCGGCGGCCTACCTGGGCACGCTGCTGGCGGCGGCGACCGGCGAGGCGAAGATCGTGCTGACCAGCCGCGCCCAGCATTTCAGCGACGACAGCCAGGTCCGCGACGCGCTGCTGGCCACTCCTGCCGGGCGCGACACCAGCCGGATCGTGGCGCTGGAGGACTTCACCGACGACCAGGTCCGGGAGTTCCTGCACCGCCTGTACGCCGGTGACGAGGCCCGCGCCGCCGACCGGTTCGCCCGGCTCGGTGAGGTCAGGGACCTGCTCGGGCTGTCGCGCAACCCGCGGATGCTGGCGTTCATCGCCGCGCTGCCGGACGCCAGGCTGGAGGAGGCCCGGCGCAGCGGGGACCGGATCGGGGCGGCGGAGCTGTACCGGGAGATCCTCGACCACTGGCTGGAGGGGGAGGTCAAGCGCCAGTCCTACGCCCATGGCCGGGCTGTCCTGCCCGGGGGGCAGCGGCTGGCCGCCTGCCGGGCGCTGGCGCTGCGGCTGTGGACCGACCCCGAGACAGACTGCGACGCGGTCGGTGTCGAGGAGCTGGCCCGCGCGGCCGCGGCGGCGCTGACCGAGCTGGAGATGCTGGGGTTCAGCGGCGAGCAGGCCGCGCACACGGTCGGGTCGGGGTCGCTGCTGACCCGCGGCAGCCGCGGGTTCGGGTTCGTGCACCGCTCGGTGCTGGAGTGGCTGGTCGCCGAGACCGCGGCCAGTGAGCTGAAGGCCGGGACCGAGCCGGCGGCGCTGGCGGCCCGTGGGATGTCCGACCTGATGACCGACTTCTTCTGCGACCTGGCCGGCCACGACACCGCCCGGCAGTGGGCCACCACGACCCACCGCCAGGCCGGGCCGGACACCGCGCTGAGCGCGGCTGCGTGGGCCAACGCGACTCGTGTCCTCACCCGGCTCAGGCGCCGCGCCGGCGACGGGCCGCCGGTCGCTGGTGCCGTCGTCGACGTTGCTGAGCGGGCCGAGCCGCTGGACCTCACCGGGCAGGACCTGCGCGACCAGGACGTCGCCGCGTTCGCTGGCGTCGGTGAGGGTGGCCTCGGGCTGCGGGGCGCGGTGCTGCGGGACACCGTGTGGGCCGGCAGGCGCCTGGCCGGGCTGGACCTGGCCGGCGCCGACCTGTCCGGCGCCGACCTGCGCCGGACCCGCCTGGACCGGGTCGGGCTGGCCGGGTCCCGTCTTGCCGGCGCCCAGCTGGCCGAGGCCCGGCTGACCGGGGTGAGCCTGGCCGGCGCGGACCTCACCGGAGCGGACCTGACCCGAGCCCGGCTGGCCGACGTGGACCTCACCAATGCCACGGTGGCTGGCAGCACTTGGACGCGCGCCGCGGTCCTCGGCGGCGCCGCCGCCGGGCAGGCTGGCGGCCTCGCCGAGCTGGGTCCGGCGGCCGTGGCCGTCCGGGACCGGGCCGAGCCGCAGCTCGCGGCCACGAGCGAGGTGCAGGCGGTGGCCGCGGTGGCCGGCCTGGGGATGGTCGCGGTGGCGCGTGGCTGGTCGGTGGAGCTGGTGGACCTGGCCTCGCGGCAGCCAATCCGGGTGCTGGCTGGCCACACCGGACTGGTGCGTTCGGTGGCGGCGGTGGGGTTGGCGGACGGGCGGACCCTGCTGGCCTCCGGCGGCGGCGACCGTACGGTGCGGTTGTGGGATCCGGTGACCGGTGCTGCGGTGGGTGAGCC
>Ga0066388_100001019_pt1 | contig 14967 bp, 9 predicted proteins | sample PanSoiMetaGPlot6_FD_64539 | JGI IMG/M metagenome (GOLD analysis project Ga0066388, IMG submission 64539) | Tropical forest soil microbial communities from Panama analyzed to predict greenhouse gas emissions - Panama Soil - Plot 6 (Hybrid Assembly) | ecosystem: Environmental > Terrestrial > Soil... | reverse complement strand
CGCTGGATGCGCGCGTTCGGCGTGGAATTGCTCGACGGCCTCGGCACCGCGGAGATGTGGCACATCTTCATCTCGAACCGGCCCGGCGACGTGCTGCCAGGCACCCTTGGCCGCGTCGTGCCCGGCTTCGAGGTGAAGCTGTGCGACCCGGAGGGTCGCGACGTGTCCGACGGCGACATCGGCGCGCTGTGGGTAAAGGGCGAATCGCGCGCGATCGGCTACTGGCGCCAGATGGACGACACCGTGCGCGTGTTTCGCGGCGACTGGTGTGTGACCGGCGACATGCTGCAGCGGAACGCGGACGGCACCTTCACCTACTGCGGGCGATCCGACGACCTTCTGAAAGTGCACGGGCGGTGGCTGGCGCCGAGCGAGCTCGAAAACTGCCTGCTGGCGCACCCGAGAGTGCAGGAAGTCGCCGTCGTCGGCGCCACCGACAGCAGCGGTCTCGTCAGCGCGTGCGCGTTCGTCGTTTCAAGCTCCCCTTCAACCGACCTGGCAGACGAACTGAAGGCCTTCGCCCGCTCGCGACTCGAGCACTACAAGTCGCCTCGCGATGTGGTCTTCCTCGACGCGATGCCGCGGACCCATCTCGGCAAGGTCGATCGAGGTGCGCTGGCGCAGATGCGCGGCCGCTCTTCGCGGGGCTGAAACACGTTGGAGCACACCGACCGACTGACGGCACGGGATCCCGGCGCCGGTGCGCTCTTCGATGCACTCGGCGCTCCCATCACGGCGACGCCCATCTCGCTCCTCTATCGCGTCTCGCTCATCGTCGTCGCGGCGGCAATGGTGCTGCTTCCGCTCCTCTACGTCGGTCTCATCGTCCTGACTGCATACGTGGTGTTGTGGCACGTCCTCAACAATGCGTGGTTGATCACAAGAAACACGAGCGTTGTTTTCAGCGTCATCTCGTACTGCGGTCCAATTGCGGCCGGCGCGATCCTGATTTTCTTCATGGTCAAGCCGTTCTTCGCGCGATTGCCTGAGCCGGAGGGGGGCGTCTCGCTCGATCCCGAGCGCGAACCTCTCCTCTTCAGCTTGATTCAACGCATCTGCACCGCCATAGGCGCGCCTGTACCTGTGCGCGTGCAGGTCGACCACAGCGTCAACGCCGCGGCGAGCTTGACCGGCGGACGGTTCAAGCTGATTCGCCGGCAGCTCACGCTCACGATCGGTCTGCCGCTGGCGGCGGGGCTGACCATGCAGCAACTCACCGGCATTCTGGCGCACGAGTTCGGCCACTTCGCGCAAGGCGCCGGGATGCGCCTCACCTACGCGATCCGAACCGTCAATCACTGGTTCTGGCGCGTCGTCTATGAGCGCGACGAGTGGGACGACTCGCTCGCGACCTGGTCGCGAACGGCGGATGTTCGCATCGGCGTCGTGTTGTGGCTGGCACGGGGCGCCGTCTCGGCGTCGCGCCGTGTGCTGTGGGCGCTCATGATGCTCGGGCACATCATCAGCTGCTTCATGCTGCGGCAGATGGAATACGACGCCGATTCCTATTCGATCAAGGTCGCCGGCAGCAACAACTTCGTGGAGACGATGGCTGCGGTGCAGGAGCTCGATGCCGCGGCACGAATGAGCTCCGACGACGTCGCGCACAGCTGGCGGCGCCGACGTCTGCCTGACGACCTCGCGGCGCTCGTCGTCTGGAGACGGTCGCGGCTGCCGTCGGACTTCGAGCGCGACGAGGATCGAAAGCACGTGTCGCGCAAGCTCGAGCTCTTCGCCACCCACCCGTCGGACCGTCAACGAGTCGATGCGGCCCGGCGAATGGCGGCGCCGGGAGTGTTTCGCCGCACGAATCCCGCATCCGAGCTCTTCGATGATTTCGAACAGTTGAGCCGGCTTGTCACCCGACACTACTACGAGCGCGTGCGGCGGCTGGATATGAGAGCCTTCCAACTGGTTGACGCGAGCGAGACGATTCAAGAGAGCGGGAAGGCGGCGGACGCCATGCAGGCGCTGCAGCGGCTGTTCAACAACGCCGTCAGCATACTTCGTCCCATCGTCCTCGACCCTGCGCCGAACAGCTCTGCCGCGCTTGGCGAGAGCAGCTCGACGAGCGCCGCCGCGCGCCACCGGTTCAGCGAGCTGGAGAAGAAGAAGATCCAGGTGATGGCTGCGCGAGAGTTGATCGCAGCCGGCTACCCGGTCCGCCGTGGTGACTTCGGCATATCCGCCGACACGACGGCGTCACCAGACGCGGTCATTCAGGAGATTTCCGACGAGCAGGGGGCGGTGCTCAGCGAGCTCGTGGGATACGAGCGCTTCATCGGCCAACGGCTCACCGCTGCCAGTCAGAGCGCGACGATCCCGCAAGACTACGGCCTCGCGATGTTTCAGACGCTTACAGCATTGAATGTCACATATGGCGACGTCGTCGCGCTGCACCAACGCCTGGCGGTCTTCGATCAGATCATCGCGTTTGGACAAACGCGGCAGAACTACGAGCCTTTGAACAGATACGTGTTCGATCTCGAGGGAGAGCTGCGAACACTGGTCGATCGGATTCGAAAGAAGCTCTCTGCCACTCCGAATCCATTCGGCCACGCCGGATCGATGACTGTTGTCGATTACCTCCGGGGACATGACATCACCACTGAGGACGCCGCCGCTGTGATCCAGGACGCGCGGTCGCATGTAGGCGGATTCTTCGAGCTCTATTGGCGCATCGTTGGCGTGCTCGCGCTCGCCGCCGAGCAGGCAGAAGTGCGGGCCGAACACTAGAACCCATCTAAGTCCAACGAATCAAGTGGCTTACGAGGGTGTCCTTCAGCGCGGACGATCGCGCCGTGTCGTCTTTTGCCCTCGGGTTTCGATCAATCATTAGTGGGGTTTTACGCGTCATGAGAGCAACACAGGCCGCGACCAGCGGGAGCGCGGATAACACAGTGGCCGCCGATACCCTGTTCGACACGCTGTACTCGGAACTGCACCGGCTCGCGCGACGAGAACTGCACCGGCGGGGCCGCATCGGCGGCCTCGGCGTCACGACGCTCTTGCACGAAGCCTACCTGACCATGTCCGCGAAAGAGGGCGCGGTGTTCCTGGACCGGCCGCGGTTCATGGCCTACGCCGCGCGTGTGATGCGCGGGCTGATCATCGACGACGTCCGGCGGCGACGATCGCACAAGCGGGGCGGGTTGCACGAGATCACCTCGCTCCGCACGGACCACGCGGAGAGCGTCGCGGATCCCAGTGCGCTCGAGAAGATCGGCGACGCGCTCGACGAGCTCGCCAAGGCCGAACCGGAGCTCGCGGAGATCGTCGACCTGAAATTCTTCTGCGGCTTCTCGTTCGCCGAGATCGCCGCGATGCGCGGCGTCTCGGAGCGAACGATTCAGCGCGCCTGGGAAAAAGGCCGGCTCTACCTGCACCACGCGATCGGCGACGCGGGGCTGCCCAGCTGAACGACCGTGGCGCCTCTCAGCAGCGATCGGTGGCGCGTCGTCAGCCCCTACCTGGACGAGGCGCTCGACATCACCGCTGAGAATCGCGCGGCGTGGCTGGAATCCATTCGCGCGCGCGACCCGGCACTCGCGGCCGACCTCGAGGTCCTGCTCGGCGGACAGGAGGCCGTTCGCGAGTCGCGCTTCCTGGAACGGGCGGTGCCGCTGCCCTCTCGCGCGGGCCTCACGCTGTCGCTGGCCGGCCAAACGCTCGGCGCCTATCGCCTGGTGTCGCGCATCGGCCAGGGAGGCATGGGCAGCGTCTGGCTGGCCGAGCGCTCCGACGGCCGCTTCGAAGGACGCGCGGCGATCAAGCTGCTGAACCTCGCGCTGATGGGCCGCGTCGGCGAAGAGCGATTCCGGCGCGAAGGCACGATCCTCGCCCGCCTCACGCATCCGCACATCGCACGGCTCACCGACGCCGGGCTCTCGCCGACCGGACAGCCCTATCTGGTCCTCGAGCACGTGGACGGCCAGAGCATCGACGAATACTGCCAGGAGCGGGCCCTCAGCGTCTGCGCGCGCCTCCGTCTCTTTCTCGACGTGCTCGAGGCCGTTGCGCACGCGCACGCGAACCTGATCGTCCACCGCGACATCAAGCCGGCCAACGTGCTCGTGAGCGTGGACGGTCAGGTGAAGCTGCTGGACTTCGGCATTGCGAAGTTGATGGAGGGCGATGGCGAGTGGGGGCGCCCGCGCGTCGGCGAGCTGAGCGCGATCACGCGCGAAGGCGGCGCGGCGCTGACGCCCGAGTACGCCGCGCCGGAGCAGCTGTCGGGCGGACAGGTGACGACGGCGACCGACGTGTACGCACTCGGCGTGCTGCTCTACGTGCTGCTCAGCGGGCAGCATCCGGCGGGCTCCGATGTCCTCTCGCCGGCGACGCTGATGAAGGCGGTACTGGAGATCGAGCCGCGCCGCTTGTCAGAGGTCGCCCTTCCGGTCAAGGTGCGCCGCTCGCTGCGCGGCGATCTCGACACGATCGTCGCGAAGGCGCTGAAGAAGAGCGCCGCCGAGCGTTACGCATCGGTCAGCGCGCTCGCCGACGACATCCGCCGGTACCTGCGCCACGAGCCGATCAGCGCGCGGCCCGATTCGCTGCGCTATCGCACCGTGTCGTTCGTACGGCGTCACCCGCGGGGCGTGGCGATGTCGGCGGCGGTCGTGCTGCTGCTCGGCGGATCGACGGCGTTTTACACGAGCCGGCTCGCCGCCGCGCGCGACCACGCGCAGCGCGAGGCGGAGAAGGCCGCCAAGGTGAGCGAGGCGTTGCTGAGCCTCTTGAACGGCGCCGATCCGATCGCCAACCGCGCGACCGGCGAGGGCCCGACCGTTCGCGCGCTGCTCGACGCGGGCGCCGAGCGCGTGCACCAGGAGCTCGCGGGGCAGCAGGAGTCGCAGGCCGAGATCTTCACCATCCTCGGACGGCTGTATCGACGGTTCGGTATCTACGACAAGGCGCAGCACCTCCTCGAAGAAGCTCTTGCCAGCGCCCGCGTCGTCTACGGAGATGAGAACGTCCGCGTGGCGCAAACGCTCAACGATCTCGGCGCGCTGCTCACGGAGCGAGGCGATTATCCAACCGCGGAGCGGTACCTCGAGCAATCGCTCGCGATACGCCGCCGGCTCCTGGGGACGGAGCACGCGGACGTCGCCGTCACGCTCGTGGAGCTCGGACGCCTGTACCAGGATCTGGGATTCAACGATCGCGCCGAGCCGCTGCAGCGCGAAGCCCTCGCGATCCGCCAAAAGGTGCTCGGCACCGATCACCGGGAAACCGCCGTCAGCCTGAGCGGCCTGGCATCAGTGCTGCGGCTGAAGGGGGACCTCGCCGGCGCCGATGCCATCCTGCGCCAGGCTCTGGAGTTGAACCGGAGAACGCGAGGAGCCGATCACGCGAACACGGGCTCGACGCTGCACGATCTTGCGCTCGTCGCGACGGCCAGGCACGACTACATAGTCGCCGAATCGCTGTTCCAACAGTCGTTGGAGATCACGCGCAAGGCATTGGGCGACAAGCATCCCAACGTGGCGCAAACGCTCAATGGCCTTTCACGCGTGTATCGGGATCAAAAGCGGTACGGCGAAGCCGTCGTCGCGCTGCAGGACGCCCTGGACATCGCGCGCCCCGCGCTCGGCAACGATCATCAAATGGTCGGCATTTACACGCTCAATCTCGCCGCCGTGCAGATCGCGCGCAACGAGCGCACGGCCGCGGAAGCGCTGCTGCGCGAGGGCCTCAGGATCCGCCGGCTGGCGCCGACGCTCGTGCCGGCCCGGCGCCGGCTGCTCCCCGAGGACGACTGGAGCATCGCCGCCATCGAAAGCCTGCTCGCCAAAGCTGCCCGGCGCTGAACCTGTCGCCTTCCTCCTTCCAATTCCGATTCTCAGGTAGAAGGAGAAAGGCATGAAGCCAGTCAGTTCAGCGATTTGCGTACTCGTCGTAGCACTCACAATTGCAGGCCCGGGCGTCGCGCGCGCCCAGACGATCACTCCTCCGCCTGTTCCCGCGAACCTGGAAGTGGAAGCCGGACACAATGCGTTTCAGATCGGTCACGCCTATGGGACGCAGAACTACCTCTGCCTGCCGTCGGGGAAGCACTACGCATGGACACTTTTCGGTCCCCAGGCGACCTTGTTCGACGACGACGGAGAACAGCAGATCACGCACTTCCTCAGCCCCAACCCAGACGAGTCGGGCACGCCTCGCGCCACGTGGCAGCATTCCCGCGACAGCAGCAGCGCCTGGGCGTTCGCGATCCAGACGTCCACCGATCCCGCGTTCGTCGCGGCCGGCGCGATTCCCTGGCTGCTGCTCCGCGTCGTCGGTGCGGAGCCCGGACCGACGGGGGGCGCCAGGCTCGCGCGTACGACATTCATCCAACGCGTAAATACCGCGGCAGGCGTCGCGCCGGCCACCGGCTGCAACGCCCCGAACGATGTCGGCAAGCGAGCACTCGTCCCCTACACGACGGACTACGTCTTCTACCGCCAGATTGTCAGCTGAAGACATTGCAGCGTTTCACAACTGTGGCGCAGGGCGTTAGAAGCCCGTGGTGAAACTCGAAACGGGCTGCTCAGGCCGTGGTGCACAGTGAAAAAGCGTGTCAGACACCTTTTGAACCCGAAGCCGCCAAAAGGTGTCTGACACCTTTTTCCGACTTGCGCCACGGCCTGTTAGCCCTGCGTCAACAGCCTGGGATGGCTCTACCGCCTGAAAACCGTGACGGTCGCCGTCGCGGTCTTCGTCGGATCGGCCACGGACGTCGCGCTCACCGTCACGACCGCGGGGTTCGGCACAGAATTCGGCGCCTTGTACGATCCGGACGCGGAGATCGTGCCGACCGTGGAATTACCGCCGACGATACCGTTCACCTTCCAGGTCACCGCTGTGTTCGGCGTGTTCTGCACCGTCGCGGTGAACTGACGCGATTGCTTCACGCGCACCGTGGTGTTCGACGGAGACACGCTGACGGAGACCGGCAGTGGCGACGTCACGTCGACGAAGAACGTGTTGGACGCTTCCCCGTCCGGCGTGCTGACGATGACGGGAACGGATGATTTGGGAGCAGGCGCGCTGCCGCTAGCGGTGAGCGTGGCGGTCGACACGAACGTCGTCGCCAGCATCGCGCCGTCGAAGGAGACGAGCGATCCGGCGGTGAAGCCGACGCCGTTGACGGTGACCGTGAAGGTGCCCGCCGGGATGGGCGACGGGGTGACCGACGTGATGCCCGGCAGCGGAATCACGGTCACCGACGCGCTGCCGCTGGCCGAAGGCGACGCGGTGCTCGTCGCGCGGATCGTGACCAGGTTCGGGTTCGGCACCAGCGTCGGCGCCATGTACTGACCGCTGCCGTCAATCAACCCCACTACCGTGTTACCGCCGGCGATGCCGTTCACGCTCCATGTGACGGTATTGGGCGCACCCGTCACGGTTGCCGCGAACGTTCGCGCGCGAGTCGTGCGCACCGTAGCCGACGAAGGGGTGACGCTCACGGTGACGCCGTTCTGGATCGCCGCACCCGAGTTCGGATCGATCCGGAGCACGGTCGCATCGACGGCCTCGAAATTCGACCCGAGCAGCTGACCGAGCGTGTGGAGGTTGTCGTCGTTCCAGCGCGGGTCCGGCTTGCCGGAGATGAACCAGGCGGATCCGTTGTCGGCGAGCATGACGCCGTACTTCTTCATCGCGCGCAGGATGACCTGGACGTCCGGCGGAAACGGCGTGATGTCGAAGTTGGCCTTCAGGCGGAAGCGCTCACCCATGCGTGGATATTGCGTGCCGGTCAGCGACGAAGCGTAGTGCCGCGCCGGCCAGACGAATTCGCGACGCGTCTGCGGCGCCGTGAAGCGGATCGCGTGCTTGATGTCGCCGCTCAGCACCTCGTCCACCGTCACCAGTCCTGGCATGATGGGCAGGCCCGCGGCGTCGGCGGACGTCCACGTCGCCGGCCTGAGCGCGTTCGATCGCAGATCGAAGATCGCACCGGAATCGGCGGTCCAGCTCGACGACTGCGGGAAAGCGCGATACAGCTCATACAGAATGCAGTTGTCGACGTCGATGGCGATCGCATGACGGTCTCCCGTCGAGCCGCTGCCGCCTTCGATCGGTGCGTTCAGCGGAACGGCGTACGGACCGGGATCGCTTTCGTCCCAATACAGGAAGGTCGCGGGATAGGTCGTCTGCGTGCCGGGCACGGTCACGAACGGAATGCCGATCGGCCCGCCATCCCAGATTCCCGCGCCGAAGTCCGCGTGAAAGCCGCGGCTCGCGCCGATGGTGTTCACCATGGAACTGGAATTGGGCAGCACCGGCAGCGTATCGATCGGCGTATTCCAGATGTTGTTGGCCGGCAGCACTGAACAGCCGCTGATCGTCTGCTGACCGTACGCGTGGCCTGCGACCATCAGACTCGCAAGGATGAACGCCGCTGAACGCATCATCGTGACCGGCGGCGCAACAGTCGTGCCGCACGAACATTGCGCGGCGCGTTTGAATCGCACCGTGCCGTGGATGCCACGATGCGACAAGTTTGGCGTGAGGATTACGGAGATGTGCGCCGGCTGCCGATGGCAAAAAGCGTCCGTGAAGAGCGCACGTACATGACACCCTCCGACAGCGCCGGCGTGGCCATGAGCGGCTCGCCCATCGAGTTGGTGGCAATGTGCTTGAACGCGGGGCCCGCCGACACCACCAGCATTTCGCCGTCCTCGTTCGATAGGTAGATTTTGCCGTCCGCGGCAACTGGCGAAGCGCTGTAGCCGCTGCCAATCTCCGGCAGGCGCTGGCGATAGACCTCGTCGCCGGTTTTCAACGCGTACGCATCGAACACGCCGTTGTTGGCGAGCACGTACAGCAGGCCGCCGTAGACGAGCGGCGTCGGCATGTACGGCCCGCGAGCCGTCCGGCTCCACGCGATCGAATGGCTGCGCGTTTCGCCGCCCGCGAGCGTGATGTCGCCGCGAGCGCCTGGCTTAACCACGAAGATCGGCCGCTCGGGCGCGCGGCCGCTCGCGACGACCAGCAGATCGTCGCTGGCGATTGGCGTCGGCGCCGTGATCTTCGAGCTGTGCCCGAGCTTCCACAGCTCCTTCCCGGTTCGCGGATCGTAGCCGCGAATGTAGTTCGACGCGTTGGTCACGAGCTCGGGCCCGGCCGATGTCATCGCAACGGTTGGCGTGCCCCACGACGGCAGCTCCTGCCGATCGGTCTTCCACACGGTCTTCCCCGTGGCCACATCAAGCGCGATAACGAACGAGTCGGCCTGGGTGTCGACCTGCAAGATCACCAGGTCATTCCAAATAATCGGCGAGCTCGCAGGCCCCCACTCGAACGTCGGGATGTCGTACGCGCCCATGTCCACGCGGCCCAGATCGACCGTCCACCGCGGCGTGCCGTCGAGGTCGAAGGCATACACGCCCTCCGACCCGAACCAGGCAACGACGATTCGACCGTCGGTGACCGGACTGGAGCTCGCGTAGGTCGACTTGATGTGGCGCTTGTTGCGCGGCTCTCCCTCGTGGGCGACGCGCTCCCACGCAACCCTGCCTGTCCGTTTGTCGATGGCGTACAGAACCCAGCGCTGGCGCGAGCGATCGTCGGAGGCGTCACCATCGCCGTAGAGTCCAGGGCGGAACGTCGCGTCCGGCCTGGTGCTGATGGCCGTCGTGACGAACACGCGATCGCCCCACACGATCGGACTCGAGTGCGCCAGCCCCGGAATGGGCGTTCGCCAGAGCACGTGCTCGCCGGTCTTGACGTTCCACGTGTCGGGCAGCATCTGCCGTTCGGCAATACCTGACGCGTTCGGTCCGCGGAACGACGGCCAATCGCCCCCGCCGGTTGTCGCCTTCGGGCGCAACGGCGCTCGAGCGGCGATGGTGCGCTCGATGTTGCGAACCGGAATCGTCTTGGGTTCGCCGGCCGGCCGCCACGTGCTGCGGTCGAGAATCATCCGGCGAGGCACGCAGTCGTCGGAGGTCAGATCGAACGTCACCCGCCCAGCATCAACGCGAAACCGATAGCGGCCCGGCCCGGTGCAGCCGGCGGGCGCGGTGGGGACGAGGAGCTCGATCGCATCCGCGTCGACCGTCCACCTGCCGTTGAACGCCGGCCACCCTTCGCCTTCGAGCGCGAACGTGTGATCGCCCTCGAATACCGCAGTGAATCCTCCAAACGACAGACGTCCCGCTGGAAGCGGCGATGTGCTCTGCATCGCGCTCGCCGCCAGCAGCATCGCGCACACGATCCGGTTCATGCCGTCATCCCACGTGCACCCGCGGCTTGCCCTCGGTCCAGCCCACGTCCGGAATCTACCACAGCGGATCCGCATGGCCCGGTCGGCGGCGGACTTGACGCGGCGTGCATGCGTGGTGCATATATGTGCGGCACATGCACGACCGGAACAACGAAGGAGCGAAGTCTCACGTTTCAAGTCTCGAGTCTCAGGTTGCAACGGGCGGAAACACCCGGCACTGACGAGGACCGCATGGGAATGGACAGGCGCCGCGCCGACGCAAGCCCGCAGCTCGCGCTCCGCACCGTGGAATTCCACATCCTGTTGAGCCTCGCCTCGGGCGAGCGGCACGGCTACGGCATCATCAAGGACATCGACACGCGCGGCGAGACCGCCGTGCCCGACGTCGGCACGATGTACCGCGCGCTGGCGCGCATGGTGGAGATGGGCTTCATCACGACGGCATCGCGGCGCCCGGCGCCGGATGCCGGCGGCGAGCGCCGCAATTACTACCGGATCACCGAGGCCGGCCTGCGCGTCGCGCGGACGGAAGCGCGGCGGCTCGAGGCGCTGACCCGCGCCGCGCGGCTCGGCGGATTGCTCACCAAGGCCTCGAAATGAGGCGCGATGCACTGGTGCGCGCGTCGGAGTGGTGGTTCCGGCTGCTCGTGCGCCTCTATTCACCTGATTTTCGTGACGACATGGGAGACGGAGTCGTGGAGACATATCGCGATCGCGCGAAGGACGCGTTGAACCGGGGCGGGGTGCTTCGCCTTACCGGTGTGTGGATGCGCGCGCTGGCCGACTCGGTGCGCAACGGGCCGATCGAGCGCATCCGGCCCGCAGCATGGTGGCGGCGCGGCGGGAACTGGGGACGCGACGCGGAGCTCGCCACCAGACGGCTCCTTCGCGCGCCAGGTCTCGTCCTGGCCATGGTCGGCACGCTTGCCGTCGGCCTCGGCACATTCGCCGTTGTCTACACGTTCGTGCAGAAGATCCTGATCGAGCCGATGCCGTACCGGAGCTCGGACGATCTGTACTTCGTGTGGCGCGACTACCGCGCGTTCTTCGATCTGGATCGCGGGTGGCTTGCCGGGACGGACGTCGCGGAGCTGCAGAAAGCCGGCGGCGTCATCGAGGAGGCGGCCGGTTTGCTCCGCCAGCTCGCGACCTTCTCGGCGCGCGAAGGCGCTGACGCGACGGAAATCTCTGTCATCGTCACGTCGCCGAATCTTTTCGAGCTGTTAGGTGTCCAGCCGGCCATCGGCCGCGGCTTTACGCGCGACGAAGCGGGGCCGAAACGGCCGGCGGTGATCGTTCTGACCCACGAACTCTGGAGCCGTCTCGGCGCCGATCGCGGGATTGTCGGTTCCGACGTGCGGCTCAACGGCGAGCCGTACACCGTGATCGGGGTCATGCCGCCGGGCTTCACATTTTTCCGGAATGCGAGCCTGGGTCCGCCGCAGCGCGGCGAGGCGTTCACCACGCTCAACGTCAACCTCGCCGAAACCAGCCCCGATGCCGGATCGTACGGCGGGCTGATTCGCGCGCGTCGAGGCACGGCGCCGGGGACGGTGGCTGCTGCCGTGAACGCCGTCGCCAGAATCGTGGACGCGCGCGACTTCAAGAGCCGCGGCCTCAAGCTCTACCCGCTCGGCCTCAAGCGCGATCTGGTGTCTGGCGTGCGTCCGGCTCTCGTCGTCCTCGGCGTTGCGGGTCTCGTGCTCGTCCTCGCGCTCATGGTGAATCTCGGATCGGTCCTGCTCGCGCGCGCGGCGCAGCGCGAGCACGAGTTTGCCGTGTCGCGCGCGCTCGGCGCGGACGGGTACGCCGTGGCCCGCGCGACCCTGTTCGAAGGAGCACTGCTCGGCCTCGCCGGCGGACTGGCTGGAGCGGTGGTCGCCATCTGGGCCACGCGGACGCTGGTGGCGCTCGCCCCGCTCACGTTGCCGCGCCGCGAAGCGATTGCCGTTGATTGGACCATCGTCGCCGTGGTGACGAGCGTCGGCGCGCTGCTCGGCCTGCTGGCTGCAACCGCGCCAGCGATCTGGACCGCGCGGGCGAAGCTGTCATCGCTCCTCGCGAGCAGCGCCGTGCGCGGCGGCGGCGGTCACGCGCGGATGCGCCGCAGCCTGGTGGTGGCGCAGGTGGGGTTGTCGCTCGTCCTTCTCAGCAGTGCGGGCGTCGTCGCGCGCAGCTTCACGCGCGTGCTGCGCGCCGACCCGGGTTTCAATCCGGAGGGTTTGCTGACGCTGCGGGTGCCGATGCCGCCCCAGCTCTTCGAAAAACCCGAGGACGCGTACGCGACCCAGGCTCGAATCGAGGACGCGCTGGCCGCGATCCCCGGCGTGAAACAGGTGGGCGCGACGAGCAGTCTGCCACTCACCGCGCTGTCGAATCAGACGACGATCCGGATTCCGGGAGCGCCTGGGAACACGGGCAACAAGGACCGTGATGCACCGCTCGTCGATTACATCGGCCTGCGCGCGGGCTACGTCGAAGCGGCCGGCATGCGCGTGATTGTCGGGCGCGCGTTCGACAAAGCCCGGCCGGCCGGCGTGCGCGAGGCGCTCATCGATCCGCTGCTGGCGAGACAATTCTTTCCGGGCACGAGCCCGCTCGGCGCGAAGATTCCGTTCGGCAACAACAATCAGACGCTCACTGTTGTCGGGGTCGTCGAGCAGGCGCGCCTGTACGACGTGCACAAGGATGGCCGGCCGCAGCTGTATATGCGCGTCGAGGACTGGAGCTATCGGACGCTGGCGTTCATCGTGCGGGCAGACCGCCTCCCGTCCAGCCTCGTGCCGGAGGTTCGGGCGGCTATTCGGAACGTCGACCCGCGTCTCGCGCTCGCCAGCGTGCAGCCGATGGACACCATCGTGCAGGACGCGCTGCGCCAGCAGCGGATCAGCGCGGTCTTGATTGCCGGCTTCGCGTTCGGCGCGCTGCTGCTCGCGGCGATGGGGCTGTTCGGCGTCGTGTCCGGCTCCGTGACGCGGCGCCGCCACGAGCTCGCCGTCCGCCTCGCGCTCGGCGCAAACCAGAGCCGGATTCTCGGACTCGTCTTCGGCGAGGGCGTGATGCTCGTCGCGCTCGGCGTCGTCATCGGCGTCCCGGGTCTCTACGCCGCCGGCGGGCTCATTCGCGGTGTCCTGGTTGGCGTCTCGCCGCTCGATCCACTGACCCTCGTGACCGTTGCGCTCGGCCTGCTCGTCGTCGCGATGATGGCGTGCTTTTTCCCGGCGCGCCGGGCGGTGAGGATCGATCCGGCACGGTCGCTGCGTCAGGAATAACTGCGGTCGCCCTGCACTATCGATGTAGAACGGGGCATCCGGCTTTAGACCATTTTCGACAACGGTGGAGCGCGAGGCTTTAGCCGAGCGTGAGGCCATCCGCGGCAAGCTTTTCGCTCGGCTAAAGCCTCGCGTTCCACCGAAATCAAAACGGCTTTAGCCGGATTTCTGAGGTCCGCCTGAAGGCGGACGCCACGGACAACTCGGCCGGCAACTCATGCGAAATCCGCTGTCGGCCAGGTTCCAGATCCTGTATCGTGTCCGCCAACAGGAAGGAGTGTCTGTATGTCGCTATCCCGTCGCGAATTCGCACGCACGCTCGGCATAGGCGGCGCAGGGGTCCTGTCAGCAGATTTCATCAGCGGCCGCGGGTTCGAACACCTGATGGCGATGGGCTTGCCGCAGCAGCGGCGCGAACCGCGCGGCGCGGACGCCATCGTGATCAGCAGCAACGAAAACCCGCGCGGCCCCGCGGCGTCGGCGCTCGATGTCTTGCGCGGGCGCGCGAACTATCGCGCGGGGCGGTACCCGGACAACATCGGCGCGCTCGAGGACACCATCGCCAAGATGTATGGCACGAAGGCGGAGAACGTGCTGATCTCCACCGGCTCCGGACTGCTGCTCGAGGCCGCCGTGAAGGCGTACGCCTCGGGCACGAAGCCGCTCGTCAACGGCACGCCGTCGTACTCGTCGCCCGATCGGACCGCCAACCAGATCAAGGCGGCCGTCAAGCTCGTGCCGGTCGAGAAGTCGTCGCTCGGGCTCGACCTGGGCGCGATGGCAGACGCGTCGAAGGGCGCCGGCCTGGTGTTCGTGTGCAACCCGAACAACCCGACGGCGACGGTTCATCCCGTTTCGGCGATTGCCGACTTCATCAAGAAGGTGCGCGCGGTATCTCCGACCACCGCGATTCACATCGACGAAGCGTATCTGGACTACGCGGCCGATCCGACCGGCACCGCGGCGCCGCTGGCGCTCGCGAATCCTGACGTGTTCATCACGCGGACCTTCTCGAAGGCGTACGGGATGGCGGGGCTGCGACTGGGCTACGCCATCGGCCAGCCCGCCACGTTGAAGAAGCTGTCGGCGGCGTGGGGGCTGGGCAGCGTGAACGTCCTGACGGCCGCGGGAGCGGTCGCCGCGCTCAAGGACACCGCGCACATGGAGGCCGAGCGCGCCGAGAACAAGAAGGTGCGCGACTACACGATCGCAGGCTTCAAGGACATGGGCTTCATCGGCTCCGTGTCGAACACCAACTTCGTGTTCCTCAACATCGGCCGGCCGGCAGGCGAGTTCCGCGACGCCTGCGCGAAGCGGAACGTCTTCGTCGCGCGCGATTTCCCGCCGATGGAGAAAACCCACGCCCGCATCACGATCGGCACGATGGACGAGATGAAGAAGGCGATGGACGTGTTCCGCGAGGTCCTCGGCGCGCGCAGCACCGCTGCAGCGCAGTAGGCGCAGTTTCGTTTCCGTGTA
>Ga0066388_100001018_pt1 | contig 14970 bp, 12 predicted proteins | sample PanSoiMetaGPlot6_FD_64539 | JGI IMG/M metagenome (GOLD analysis project Ga0066388, IMG submission 64539) | Tropical forest soil microbial communities from Panama analyzed to predict greenhouse gas emissions - Panama Soil - Plot 6 (Hybrid Assembly) | ecosystem: Environmental > Terrestrial >... | reverse complement strand
GACCTGCGCGGAGACCTCGTAGTCGAAGCTGGATACGGTCAGCCGCTCGCCCACCTCGAGCAGGACCCCGGCCAGGACGGGCACCGGCGGGCGGGCCGGCAGCGTGCGCCCGGCCCAGGCCAGCGCGTCCGCCAGCACCTCCCGGTCCACCCGGAACTTCACCGATGAAAGCTATCACCGGGCCTGTCCCCGGACCTCGCCGATCTCGATGTATGCCGGTCGAGACGCCGCGCCACCGCCCGTCAGCCGCCCCCCACAGCTCCTCCACGCCGAGCCCCTCCACGCCGATCTTGACGTTATGGCCCGCGACACGCCGCGCAGCGCGGCCACAACGTCAAGATCGGCGCAGAGGGGACCGGCGCAGAGGGGACCGGGCGCTGCCGGGACCGGCCGCCGCCCAGCGCCGCGCCACCGCCCGTCAGCCGCCCACAGCTCCTCCACGCCGAGCCCCTCCGCGCCGATATTGACGTTATGGCCCGCGACACGCCGCGCAGCGCGGCCACAACGTCAAGATCGGCGCAGAGGGGGCGGGCGGGGCGCCGGTGTAGCGAAGTTGTTAGAGATCGCGGGCGGACGGCGGCGCGGGCGCATCCGCGACCTAACATCGCCCCCGTGTCGTGGTTCGGCTCCGCTGCGAAGCGCGTGCTGATCGGCCGGCCGTTCCCGACCCACCGGGCGACCGAGCAGCTGCTGCCGAAGCGGATCGCGCTGCCGGTGTTCGCCAGCGACCCGCTCTCCTCGGTGGCGTACGCGACCGAGGAGATCCTGCTGGTGCTGAGCCTCGGCGGGATCGCGCTGCTGCACCTGTCCGTCCCGGTCGCGGTCGGGGTCGTGGTGCTGCTGGCCGTGGTGATCACGTCGTACCGGCAGACCGTGCACGAGTACCCGCAGGGCGGCGGCGCGTACCAGGTGGCCAGCCAGAACCTGGGCCGCAGCTGGGGGCTGCTGGCGGCCAGTGCGCTGCTGGTGGACTACGTGCTCACCGTTGCCGTGTCCATCTCCTCCGGGGTGGACCAGATCGCCTCGGCGCTGCCGTCGATACACAGCCACCAGGTCGCCCTGGCGCTGGGCCTGGTCGCCCTGCTGGCGCTGGCCAACCTGCGCGGCATCAAGGAGTCCGGCCGGGCGTTCGCCGTCCCGACATACTGCTTCGTGGCCGGCGTGCTCGTAATGATCCTCTGGGGGCTGTTCCTGATGGCCCTCGGCCACACTCCACGAGCGGAGAGCGCCGACCTCCCAGTTCACGCCGAGGGCAGCTTCGCCGGGCTGGCGCTGCTCTTTCTGACCCTGCGCGCGTTCTCCTCCGGCTGCACCGCGCTGACCGGCGTCGAGGCGATCGCCAACGGCGTGCCGGCGTTCAAACCGCCGAAGTCCGAGAACGCCGCCCGCACGCTGGTCGTGCTCGGCGTGCTGGCAATCGCGATGTTCTCCGGCATCACGGCGCTGGCGCTGATCAGCGACGTGCATGTGGCCGAGCACCCCACCGACCTCGGGCTCCCCCCGGACGCGGCCACCAAGACAGTCATCGCGCAGGTCGCGGCCGCGGTGTTCGGCGGCGACCACAGCCTCGGCTTCGGCTGGATAGCGGTGTTCACCGCGCTCGTGCTGGTGCTCGCGGCGAACACGGCGTTCAACGGGTTCCCGGTGCTCGGCTCGATCCTGGCCCAGGACCGGTACCTGCCGCGGCAGCTGCACACCCGCGGGGACCGGCTGGTCTTCTCCAACGGGATCGTGCTGCTGGCAGTGTTCGCCGGGCTGCTGATCTGGGCGTTCGACGCCTCCACGACAAGGCTCATCCAGCTCTACATCATCGGCGTGTTCCTGTCGTTCACGCTGAGCCAGGCCGGGATGGTGCGGCACTGGACCCGCAAGCTGAGCACCGAGCGGGACGAGTCCGCCCGGCAGGCGTTCGTGCGGCGCCGGGCCGTCAACGCGGTCGGGGCCGCCATGACCGGCCTGGTGCTGGTCATCGTGCTGGCGACCAAGTTCCTCGCCGGTGCGTGGATCGTGGTGATCGCGATGCCGGCGCTGTACGCGATGATGCTCGGCATCCACCGGCACTACGCGCGGGTGCGCACGGAGCTGAGCTGGCAGGACGACTCCGTCATACTGCCGTCCCGCAACCACGCGGTGGTGCTGGTGTCCCAGCTGCACCTGCCGACCGCCCGCGCGCTGGCCTACGCCCGGGCCACCCGGCCGGACACGCTCACCGCGCTGACGGTCAACGTCGACGACGCGGAGACCCGCGCGCTGCAGGCCGAATGGGAGCGACACCAGGTGCCGGTGCCGCTGACGGTGCTGGAGTCGCCGTACCGGGAGATCACCCGCCCGGTGCTCGACTACGTGCGCAGCCTGCGGCGGCAGAGCCCCCGCGACGTCGTGACCGTGTTCATCCCGGAGTACGTCGTCGGCCGGTGGTGGGAGCAGCTGCTGCACAACCAGAGCGCGCTGCGGCTCAAGGGCCGGCTGCTGTTCCAGCCCGGCGTGATGGTGACGAGCGTGCCGTGGCAGCTGGACTCGTCGGAAGCGCGGGCGCGCAGGGACGCGCTCGCCAACGGTGCCGCACCGCCGCCGGAAGACGACGGGGTCGTGTCTGCGGTGTGAGAATGCGGTGTGAGCGTCGGGGTGAACGTGCCGCGGCTCGAGTCCATCCTGGACCATGCGGCGCCGGCGGGGTGGTAGACGGAGGAACGTCATGAACGCGCGCGAGGGCTCCCAACGCGAGGGCTCCCAACGCGAGCGCGGCCAGCTGCGCATCTACCTCGGGTCCGCGCCGGGCGTCGGCAAGACCTACGCGATGCTCTGCGAGGCACACCGCCGGCTCGAGCGGGGCACCGACGTGGCCGTCGGGTTCGTACAGACGCACGGCCGGGCCAGGACCGCCGCCCTGCTGGAGGGTCTGGAGGTGCTGCCCCGGCGGCGCATCCCGTACCGGGGCACGACGTTCGAGGAGATGGACGTCGACGCGGTGCTCGCCCGCCGGCCCCGGGTCGCGGTGGTCGACGAGCTGGCGCACACCAACATCCCCGGCAGCCGCAACGCCAAGCGCTGGCAGGACGTCGAGGAGCTGCTGGACGCCGGCATCACCGTGCTCAGCACGGTCAACGTCCAGCACCTCGAGTCGCTCAACGACGTCGTCGAGACAATCACCGGCGTACCGCAGCGGGAGACGGTCCCGGACGAGGTGGTCCGCGCCGCCGAGCAGGTCGAGCTGACCGACATCACCCCGGAGGCGCTGCGCCGGCGGATGGCGCACGGCAACATCTACGCACCGGACAAGGTCGACGCGGCGCTGGGCAACTACTTCCGGGTCGGCAACCTCACCGCGCTGCGTGAGCTGGCGCTGCTGTGGCTGGCCGGCAAGGTGGACGCACAACTGGACCAGTACCGGGCCGAGCACGGGATCGCGTCCACATGGGAGACTCGGGAACGGGTCGTGGTCGCCCTCACCGGCGGGCCGGAGGGCGACACGCTGATCCGCCGGGCGGCCCGGATCGCCGCCCGCAACACCGGCGCCGACCTGCTCGCCGTGCACGTCAGCCGGTCCGACGGGCTGACCGGGGCGAACCCGTCCAACCTGGCCCGGCAGCGGGCGCTGGTGGAGAGCCTGGGCGGCAGCTACCACCAGATCGTCGGCGAGGACGTGCCCCGGGCGCTGCTGGACTTCGCCCGGGCGCAGAACGCGACCCAGCTCGTCCTCGGCGCCTCCCGCCGGGGCCGGCTGGCGCAGCTGCTCACCCCCGGGATCGGCGTCACGACCACGAAGCACTCCGGCTCGATCGACGTCCACATGGTCACCCATGAGCAGGCCGGTGGGCGGCGCCGGCTGCCCCGGGTCTCCGGCGGGCTCACGCCGCGGCGGCGGCTGGCCGGCGCCGCGCTCGCCGCCGGCCTGCTGCCGGCGCTCACCATCGTCCTGGCCAACCTGCGCGGCACGCTGAACCTGCCCAGCGACATCCTGCTGTTCCTGCTCGCGGTCGTCGCGGTCGCGCTGGCCGGCGGCCTCTGGCCGGGGGTCGTGGCGGCGGTCGCTGGCTCGCTGCTGCTGAACTACTTCTTCACCCCGCCCCTGCACACGTGGACGATCGCCGCGCGGAACAACGCGCTGGCCCTGACCGTCTTCCTCGCGGTCGCCGCGATGGTCAGCGCGGTGGTCGACCTGGCCGCCCGGCGCACCAGCGAGGCGGCCCGCGCCACCGCCGAGGCCGAGACACTGTCCACTTTGGCCGGCGACGTGCTGCGCGGGGAGTCCGCGCTGCCGGCGCTGCTGGAGCGGGTGCGGCAGACCTTCGCGATGGCCTCGGTCGCGCTGCTGGAACGGGGGCCGGACGGGGCCGTGCCCGGCGGCACGGGCGAGCAGGGGCGCCGGCTGCTCGGCCGGAACGCCGCGAGCCTGGTCGAGCCGGCGGCGAACGGAGCCCGGCGCCGCGGCTGGCACCTGGTGTCCTCCGCCGGTCCCGACCCGTGCCGGCGCCCGGAGGAAGGGGACACCGACGTCCCGGTCGGCGAGAACCTGGCACTCGTCCTACGTGGACGGACGCTGCCGGCCGAGGACCGCCGCGTGCTGGCCGCGTTCGGCGCGCAGGCGGCGGTGGCGCTGCAGCAGCAGCGGCTGGCCGAGGCGGCGGCGGAGGCCGAGCCGCTGGCGGAGGCCGACCGCACCCGCACCGCGCTGCTCGCCGCGGTCAGCCACGACCTGCGCTCGCCGCTGGCCTCGGCCAAGGCGGCGGTCACCGCGCTGCGCAGCCCCGGCGTGCGGTGGAGCGCCGAGGAGCGCGCCGAGCTGCTGGCCACCGCCGACGAGTCGGTGGACCGGCTGACCCGGCTGGTGGAAAACCTGCTGGACATGAGCCGGCTGCAGGCCGGCGCGCTGTCGGTCTTCCCCCGCCCGGTCGGCCTGGACGACGTGCTCTCCCACGTGCTGGACGAGCTGGGCCCGGCCGGGCGCGGCGTGGACCTGCGCACCGCCCCCGACCTGCCGGAGGTGCGCGCCGACCCCGGGCTGCTCGAGCGCATCGTGGCGAACCTGGCCTGGAACGCGCTGCGGTACTCCCCGCCCGGAGCCCGGCCGGTGCTGTCGGCCAGCGCCCTGGGCGAGCGGGTCGAGCTACGGGTGGTCGACCGCGGGCCGGGCGTGCCCGAGACCGAGTGGGACCGCATCTTCGTCCCGTTCCAACGGCTCGGCGACCGCGACAACACCACCGGCGTCGGCCTCGGGCTGGCCCTGTCCCGCGGCCTGGCCCACGCGATGGGCGGGACGCTCGCCCCGGAACACACCCCCGGCGGCGGCCTGACCATGGTGCTGTCGCTGCCCGCCGTGCGGGCCACCCGAACCGTTCCCAGAGACGGTGGGCCGGGCGACGGTGAGCCGGCGTGAGCCGGGTGCTGGTCGTCGACGACGAGCCGCAGCTGCTGCGGGCGATGCGGATCACCCTGCAGGCCCGGGGGTACGACGTGCGCACCGCGGCGACCGGGCGCAAGGCGTTGTCCGAGGCGGCCGCACTGCACCCCGACATCGTCGTGCTCGACCTGGGCCTGCCCGACCTGGACGGGGTCGACGTGATCACCGCGATCCGCGGCTGGAGCGCCGTGCCGATCATCGTCCTGTCCGGCCGCACCTCCGGCGGGGACAAGGTGGCCGCCCTCGACGCCGGCGCCGACGACTACGTGACCAAGCCGTTCGGCGTCGAGGAGCTGCTCGCCCGCATCCGCGCGGTCACCCGCCGCAGCTCCACCGCCGAGGACGGCTCGTCCACAGTGGACCTCGGCGCGTACCAAGTGGACCTGGCCGGCAAGCGGGTCTACCCCCGCCCGGCGGACGGCGAGACGCAGCCGCCCGCCGGCGACGTGCGGCTCACCCCGACCGAGTGGCGGCTGCTGGAAGCACTCATCCGCCACCCCGGCAAGCTGGTCAGCCAACGCCAGCTCATCACCGAAGTATGGGGGCCGGCGTACACCGACGACACCTCCTCACTGCGCCTGTACGTCAACCGCCTGCGCCGCAAACTCGAACCCGACCCCAGCCGCCCCCGCCACCTCCTCACCGAACCCGGCATGGGCTACCGCTTCCAACCCTGACCGCTTCGGCCACGGCCGCCATTGACTGTCCGAACGCCTATCGGCCACTCGCGATCACGAAATCACGCCAAAGCTGCCCAGGTGTCGGAGTCGACACAGCACCCGAGGTGGTCGATGCTTCGGCGGTGGCAGGCGATCAGAGTCGATGGCAAGCGGGTCAGCCGACGGTGATGCGCTCGTCGCCGAACTTTGCCACGATCTCGATCTGTCCGCCGAGAGCCTCGACGTAGCTGCGTACGGTGGAAATCTCTGCACGGTCGAGTTCGCCGCGTTCGATGCGAGAGATCCGGGACTGGGAGACACCAATCCGCTCGGCCAGCTCGCTTTGGTCCAGTCCGTAGGCCCGCCGGATCTCGGCCAGCCGGTGCGCTCTGGCCTCGGCCCGCATGCCCGCCCCGAGCGCGGCGATGCGGGCCTGGTCGAGTGTGCCGGCCGCGCCAGCGGCGGCCCGTACGTCCTGCCATGTGCGCGCCATTGCTCTCAGCTTCCTCTCCATACCGTACCCGCCGTCGCACCACCGCTGGTAGCGCTGCTCGGCGAGGGGGACGTTCTGCTCGTACCACCGGCGCCACTGGCCGGACTTGTCGCCAGCGACGAGGAGTACCGCTTGCCGTTGCGGGTCGAACACGAACAAGATCCGCACTTCGGTACGGCCCGCGGACCCTGGTCGCAGCTCCTTCATGTTGTGGATCTTCGAGTCCTGGATGGTGTCGACCAGCGGACGGCCCAATGTTGGCCCGTCGGACTCCAGCTGGTCGATCGCGGCGGCAACGAGTTCAGCTGTCTCGGGGTCGCCGCGCACTAGGTCCATGAACCAGTCGTCGACCTCGTCGAGAAGGATCACGGCCCAGATCATCGGACCTAGTATGATCTCCATGTTCTATGATGTCAAGGTTCTAGATGATCGCGGACCACGAAGGCCCAGACCCGACCGTAGACTCAAACCATCCAGTCAGCCTGCGCGAGCACGTGCACGCAACCGCCGACGGTGCTGACGCGGTCGACGCCATCCAGAGTGTCGGAGTCACTACTTCGGCGAGTCGGCCAGCCTCGGGGGATAGGTCGGCTGGCAGGATGCCGCGGGTGACTGAGGACGACGGGAGGACCGATACGCGGCCGAGCGTCGATGGGGACGTGCTGGTCGACATCCGCTCCGACCGTGCGGCACTACGACAAGTCGCCGCCTTCTTCACCCAGCAGTCGTTCGACCCTGACCCAGGTTCTGGCGGGCTGCTGCACCGCTTCAAGCGCAAACTCGACGCCGATTTCATCGTGGTGGACCTTACCGCCGCGCCGATCCGACGTCGGGCGCTCAGCGCTTGGTCTCGTACCTGGTCAGGAGTACGCCGGCGGGGAACGTCCGGGTCTCCATCAGGGTCAGGTTCACCCAGTTGTCCAGGGCCGTAAAGAACGGCGTGCCGCCGCCCACCAAGACCGGTGCGGTGGCCAACACGTACTCGTCGATCAGCCCGGCCCGCATGGCCGCCGCGGCAAGTGTGGCGCCGCCGATGTCCATGGGGCCACCGTCCCCGGCCTTGAGCCGGGTGATCTCGGTGACCGCGTCGCCGGTGACCAGGCGGGTGTTCCAGTCAACCGTGCTGGTCGTCGAGGAGAACACCACCTTCGGCATGTCCCGCCAGCGGCGGGCGAACTCGGTCTCCGCCGGTGTGGCGCCAGGCTGCTGGTCGGCGGTCGGCCAGTGGGAGCTCATCGTCTCCCACAGTTTGCGCCCGTACAGCGCCAGGCCGGTCGCCCCCACCCGGTCGGACCACCACTGGAACAGCTCGTCGCTCGGTACGCTCCAGCCGATGTCGTCGCCGGGCGCGGCGATGTAGCCGTCCAGGCTCAGGTTCATGCCGAAGGTCAGTTTCCGCATGGCGTCAGCCTCCTGTGAGTCGGTTACTCGGCGTACAGTCCAGCACGGCGCTCGGACCGCCATGACCTTGACCTGCGGTGTTGCAGATACCGACGATCACGGAGACTACTGGCGATCAACTGACAACGATGTCTTCTTGATCGCGGGAAGGGGGGCCGGGGAAGTCGCCGGCGTCGGCACGGACCTTGCGCAGCGTGCCGAACATCGACCGCCGCTCGGTGTCGTCCAGCATGGCGAGCCCAAAGTCGGTCGCGAGCAGGTCCTTCGTCGCCGCATCAGCCACCCGGCGGCCCTCATCGGTGATCGCCGCCAGCACACCGCGGCCCTCGCGCGGGTTCGGCTGGCGCTCCACCAGGCCGGCGGCGGCCAGTCGGACGATCGTGTTCGTCACGCTGGTCGGGTGGACCATCAGCCGGCTACCGATCACGTTCAACGGCAACGCGCCGGACTTACTGAACCGCAGCAGCACCAGCGCCTCGTACCAGGCGAACGTCAGCCCGTGCGGGCGCAGCACCTCGTCGTACAAGCCGAGCAGAATCTGCTGGACTCGCATCACCGAGGTCGCCACCCGCATCGCAGACGACGGTCCCCAGGTCTGCTCCCAGATCTCACCGGCGCGGTCAATCGGATCGAAGGGCAAAGCAAGAGGCTTCCGCATGGCCAAAATCTACTTGGCGAGGGTCACACTCCCCCGAGCGAGGGGTGAGGGCGACACCACGTGGTCCAGCCTGGTCCAGTCCAGTCCTCCCGCCGACGCCTGACCGCTCGTCCACCGTGGTACTACAAGCACCTCGAGCTGCTTCCGCGCTTCCCTCACTCCGCGTCCGCCGCGATCGTGGGTTCTGCGACCGGCGCGCTCCGCTCAGGGAAGGCCGGCGGATGGCTGGATAAAGCGCCAACTTCGAGGCGTTTCGGGTCGAAAGCACCCGCTCGCCGGGCGGAGCTGCCGGTCGGCGCTACGACCGCAGCTCCTGGAACCCCGCTGCGGTGAAGTCGTCGCCGAACGCCAACGCGCGATCGATGCGAAAGTTTCGCATCACGGCGAAGCTGGTCGCGTCCACGAATGAGTACACCCGCTCGTCGTGTCGCCTCAGCCAGCCGAGCGCTTCCTGTTCGACCGAGCGCGAGACAGTCATCATCGTCAACTACCCCGCCTCGTCAAGCTTGTCGAGGAAGTTGACAGCCGTCCGGTGACCGATCAACGAAGACCGTCATAGACCACTTCGTCTACGTCGGCCGGCTCGCAGTCCTCGACACCGACCATCTGCCAGATCGGGTCCTCTTCGATCGGCGGCAGCGGGTCCAGGTGTTGGCGAGCGTATCGCCGCAGCGACTCGGCCCTCGACACACCTTCCCGCAGCGCCTGCACCGTTAGCGCCTCGTCGAGGTCCTCCTCGAGTTCCTCCTCGAGGAGGATCTGCAGCCTCTTCATGATGACAGACTACATCAACCTACGGTAGACGGCAAGGATGATGTATAGATCGTGGTCAGGTGGTCACGGTGGCGACCAGGTCGTCGGCGGCGGTGTAGGGGTCGGTCTCGCCGGCGACGACGCGTGCGGCCTGGGCGTCGAGGGCGGCCGAGCCGTGCACGTCGCCGATGCGGTCGCGGAGCGCGGCCAGGGCGATCGCCTCGATCTCGGCGCAGGCGCGGCCCCGGCGGCGGCGGTCCAGCTCGCCGGTGCGGGTGAGCCAGTCGGCGTGCTCGTCGACCGCGGCGAGCACCTCCTCGATCCCCTCGGCCCTGGAGGCGACGGTACGCAGGATCGGGGGGCGCCAGGCGCCGGCCGCGGAGTGCCGACCGCCGAGGGAGAGCATGTACCGCAAGTCGCGCACGGTCTGCTCGGCGCCGTCCCGGTCAGCCTTGTTCACCACGAACACGTCGGCGACCTCGAGGATCCCGGCCTTCGCGGCCTGGATGCCATCGCCCATGCCCGGCGCGAGAAGCACGAGTGTGGTGTCGGCCATCGAGGCGACCTCGACCTCGGCCTGCCCGACGCCGACGGTCTCCACCAGCACCACGTCGCACCCGGCCGCGTCCAGCACGCGCACCGCCTGAGGGGTCGCCCAGGCCAGGCCGCCGAGATGGCCGCGGCTGGCCATCGACCTGATGAACACGTCCCGGTCCGTGGCGTGGTCCTGCATCCGCACCCGGTCTCCGAGCAGCGCGCCGCCGGAGAACGGCGAGGACGGGTCCACGGCCAGCACGCCGACCCGCAGGCCCCGCTCCCGCAGCGACCGGACGAAGGCAGAGGTCGTCGTGGACTTGCCCACGCCGGGCGAGCCGGTCAACCCGATCACACGTGCCCGGCCGGCGTGCGGAGAAAGCGCGGCGGCGACCTCGCGCAGGGCCGGCGAGGCGTCCTCGACCAGCGAGATCAGCCGGGCGACCGCCCGCGGCTCCCCACCCCGGGCCCGCTCCACGAGCACCGCGACGTCCACCTCCCGGCGCGGCGACCCGCGCTCCCCCCCACCCACGGCGACGGCGGTCACCGCCGCCACCCACAGACCCTGCCGCCGCGACCACAGCAACCGCCTGCACCGCGACTCGTGGCGGGAGCCCTGGCGCCCCAGTGACCACCCCGGAACCCGTGCCGCCTACCGATCCGGTCACCCCGGCAGCAGCCGCGCAGCGCCGACGAGGCGCCCTCGGCCAACGAGACGAGCCCGACGACCTCCCACGGCTCCACACCCCGGGCCCGCTCCAGCACCGCGACGTCCACCTCCCGCCGCGGCGACCCGCGCTCCCCACCGCCCACGGCAGTCACCGCCGCCACCCACAGACCCTGCCGCCGCGACAGCAACCCGCACCCACCCCACCGCGACTCATGGCAGCAGCCTTGCCGCCCCGGTGACCACCCCGGAACCCGCCCCGCCCCTCGACGTGGTCACCCCGGCAGCAAAGCGAGCCCACGGAGCCCGCACACCAGCCAGCCGCACGACCCGACGCCAGCACATTGCCACCCTGGTGACCACCCCGGAACCCGTGTCGCCGCCCGATCCGGTCACCCCGGCAGCAAAGCGGACTGACGGAGCGCGCCGTCGAGGCGCCCGCGACCCGGACCAGCCGGGCGACCGCCCGCGGCTGCCAGTCCCGCGCCCACTCCACAGCACCGCAGCGTCCACCTCCCCGACCCGAGCCCCTGATCCCGTCGATCTTGAGGTTACGCAGGCGCTCATCGGCGTGTCGACCGGCACAACATCAAGATCGGCGCGGTGGCCCGGCGCCCACCGCCGGATTGGCGCAACCGGTCGGCTCCGGTGACTCCGACGGGGCTGGCAGTCGCGCGAGCCCGACCGGCAGGTCGCCCGGCGTCCGGCTCATCTGGCGGAGCAGATGGGCGGGGGCGGGACCGGACGTGGCGTCGGTCGGCTCACGCCGCCGGCACGCGAAGCACGAGGGCGTCGCCCTGCCCGCCGCCGCCACACAGCCCGGCCGCTCCTACTCCGCCGCCCCGGCGGCGCAGCTCGAGCGCGAGGTGCAGCGCGAGCCGGGCGCCGCTCATCCCGATGGGGTGGCCGAGGGCGATCGCCCCGCCGTTGACGTTGACGATGTCGGGGCCGATGCCGAGCTCGCGCATGGACTGGATGCCGACCGAGGCGAACGCCTCGTTGATCTCCACCAGGTCGAGGTCGGCGACGTCGATCCCTTCCCGGGCGACCGCTTTCTTGATCGCGTTCGCCGGCTGGGACTGCAGGCTGGCGTCCGGGCCGGCGACCACACCGTGCGAGCCGATCTCGGCGAGCACCGGCGCGCCCAGGCGGTCGGCCGCCGCGCGGCTCATCACGACCACGGCGCAGGCGCCGTCGGAGATCTGCGACGCCGACCCGGCCGTGATCGTGCCGTCGGGGGCGAACGCCGGCCGCAGCCTGGCCAGTGACTCGACGGTCGTGTCGGCGCGGACGCCCTCGTCCTCGCTCACGACCAGCGGCTCGCCCTTGCGCTGCGGGATCTGCACCGGCGTGATCTCCTCGTCGAACGAGCCGTTCTTCTGCGCCTCGGCGGCGCGCTGGTGCGACCGCGCGGAGAACTCGTCCTGCTCGGCCCGGCTGATCCCGAGCCGGGCGTTGTAGCGCTCGGTCGACTCGCCCATCGCGCACTGGTCGAACGCGCAGAACAGCCCGTCGTGCGCCATCGCGTCGAGCACCTCGATGGAGCCGTACTTGTAGCCCTGCCGCGACTTCGGCAGCAGGTGGGGCGCGTTCGTCATCGACTCCATACCGCCGGCGACCACGATCTCGAACTCCCCCGCCCCGATCAGCTGGTCGGCCAGCGCGATCGCGTCCAGCCCGGACAGGCACACTTTGTTGATGGTCAGGGACGGCACCGTCATCGGGATGCCGGCCTTCACCGCGGCCTGCCGGGACGGGATCTGCCCGGCGCCGGCCTGCAGCACCTGACCCATGATCACGTAGTCGACCTGGTCGCCGGCGATGCCCGCGCGGTCCAGGGCAGCCCTGATCGCGACCCCGCCGAGGTCGACGGCCGGAAAGCCCGCGAGCGCGCCGAGCAACCGGCCCATCGGCGTCCGGGCTCCGCTGACGATTACCGATCCAGGCATGGCGCGCCTCCTCGCCGAACACTGCTCTGCTGTCGCCGGCTCCGGACTCGCGCCGCTCCTGGTGCTGGCCGCGCTGCTCACTCGCCCGTCACCTCGCTGTACCCGACCTGCTCGGCTCCGGGGCTCGCTCCGCTGCGATGCTCACTCGCCCGTCGCCTCGCTTGTGCCGGACTTCACGATACCGACACCCCCTGTGCACTCGGCTGTGACAACTAACACCGGCTACCGTGACCTCGTGTTCACCAGGATCGACCACGTCGGCATCGCCGTTCCAGACCTGGACGCGGCGATCGCGTTCTACGCCGAGACGTTCGGCATCAGCGCCGTGCACGAGGAGGCCAACGAGGAGCAGGGCGTCCGGGAGGCGATGCTCGCCGTCGGCACCGGCGACACCCAGATCCAGTTGCTCGCCCCGCTGCGCCCGGACTCGCCGATCGGCAAGTTCCTCGACCGCAGCGGTCCAGGCGTCCAGCAGGTCGCCTACACCGTGGCCGACATCGACGCCGCCACCGCCACCCTGCGCGAGCGCGGCCTGCGCCTGCTCTACGACGAGCCGAGGCGAGGCACCGCCGGCTCCCGGGTCAACTTCATCCACCCCAAGGACGCCGGCGGCGTACTGGTCGAAATCGTCGAGCCCGCCGCCCACCATGATGTAAGATGACTTCATGCGCGAGATCGCGATCACGGACGACCAGTACGAGCAGCTCAAGAAGGCATCGGCCCGGCAGCAGATCCCCCGGACGGGCAAGCCGATCAGCGATCTGGTCGAGGCCGCGATAGACAACGCGATAGACGGGGAGTACGGGACGGCGCACCGAGAACGGCTCCGCCAGGCGTTCAGGGAGTCGGCCGGGACTGCCGGCCCGGAGGACTTCGACGGCCTCAGCAGCGAGGAGTACGTCGAGAAGATCCGTCGCGGATGGGGCGAACGTGCGGGGGCACTCGGTGGCAATGGTCGGTGACACCACGGTGCTCACCGGTCGGTCTATCGATGACCTGGTGGAGTCGGCGCTCGACAGGGAGTGTGGCGCTGGACACCGGGAACGGTTGCTACAAGCCATCCGGGAGTCGGCCGGCTCCGCTCATCCGGACGATTTCGACGGGCTCAGCGGTGAGGAGTACGTCGAGAAGATCCGACAGCCTGGCATGGACGAGCGACTGCGCAGGCTCGGATGGGAGTAGTCGTTCTCGATACTTCGTTCCTGCTCGACCACGTGCGTGGCGTATGGGGGCGACTGAGGCGTTCACCGGCGCAGTGCTCGACGGCGAGCAGACCCTGGCCTCAGTGATCACGAAGACCGAGATTCTCGGTGGTATGAGGACATGTGAGCGGCTGGCGACTCGACGGCGCTTCGAACAGCTCGACTGGGTTCCCGTCGATGACGCTCGCGAACGCCGTACTGACTGTGCTGTGAGTCACCGCGGGTGTTCGCTGCGTGGCACTGACCGGTAACCTTCGCCTCACTTGCAGCGGGCGGAGGTGCCGGGTGTCGGAGCACATGCAGTCGGTCCGGGAGGCGATCCTGGGCGGCGAGCTGGACGCGGTGGGCCGGCTTCCGGTGCCGGCCGAGTACACGGGCGTGGTCGTGCGCAAGGACGAGACCGAGATGTTCGCCGGTCTGTCCACTCGGGACAAGGATCCGCGCAAGTCGCTGCATCTGGAGCAGGTGCCGACGCCGGAGCTGGGCCCGGGTGAGGCGCTGGTTGCAGTTCTCGCCAGCGCGATCAACTACAACACGGTCTGGACCAGCATCTTCGAGCCAATGCCTACGTTCGGCTTCCTGCAGCGGTACGGCCGGCTGCACCCGATGGCGCGCCGGCACGACCTGCCGTACCACGTGGTCGGCTCCGACCTGGCCGGCGTGGTGCTGCGGACCGGCCCCGGAGTGTCGAAGTGGAAGCCCGGGGACGAGGTGGTCGCGCACTGCCTGTCCGTCGAGCTGGAGGACCACCAGGGGCACGACGACACGATGATGGACCCGCAGCAGCGGATCTGGGGGTTCGAGACCAACTTCGGTGGCCTCGCCGAGCTGGCGCTGGTCAAGTCGAACCAGCTGATGCCCAAGCCGGCGCACCTGAGCTGGGAGGAGGCCGCCTGCCCCGGGCTGGTCAACTCGACGGCCTACCGCCAGTTGGTCTCCCAGCACGGCGCGGGCATGAAGCAGGGCGACACGGTGCTGGTCTGGGGCGCCTCCGGCGGCCTCGGCTCGTACGCCACCCAGATGGTGCTCAACGGCGGCGGCGTCCCGGTGTGTGTGGTGTCCAGCCCGGAGAAGGCGGAGATCTGCCGCCGGATGGGCGCCGAGCTGGTGATCGACCGGGCGGCCGAGGGCTACCGGTTCTGGGCGGACGAGCGGACGCCGGACCAGGGCGAGTTCAAGCGGTTCGGGGCGCGGATCCGCGAGCTGACCGGCGGCGAGGACCCGGACATCGTGTTCGAGCACCCCGGCCGGGA
>Ga0066388_100001017_pt1 | contig 14979 bp, 12 predicted proteins | sample PanSoiMetaGPlot6_FD_64539 | JGI IMG/M metagenome (GOLD analysis project Ga0066388, IMG submission 64539) | Tropical forest soil microbial communities from Panama analyzed to predict greenhouse gas emissions - Panama Soil - Plot 6 (Hybrid Assembly) | ecosystem: Environmental > Terrestrial >... | reverse complement strand
GCACTCTGGGAGATTACCAACGGGGACATGTTGGAGGCTGCCCGCGTCGCCGGGCGCGTCCTGAACAGCTGCGGGCAGGTCGTGCCCTCCACTCTGACCGGCATTACTTTGGTGGCGGATATGGCAGACGGGCGTGTCGTCAGAGGGGAGTCTCAGATCCCGTATGCCGATGGCAAGATCGTACGCTTGCACTGCGAGCCGACCGTCTGCCGGGCAGTGCCGGAGGCGATCGAGGCGATATTGAATGCGGAGTTAATAGTCCTTGGCCCGGGCTCCCTTTACACATCTATCATCCCGAATCTGCTCATTCAAGGGATCCCCGATGCCATTCGCCAGTCGAGCGCTCGCAGAATCTACGTCTGCAATGTCATGACCCAGCTCGGGGAGACGGTCAATTACACGGTCGGCGATCACCTGGGAGCGCTTTTGACTCATGCCGGAATCCCAGCGGGCGCCGGCTACAAGTTGATCGAGGCCGTCTTGGTCAATAACCAGTTGCTGGAGGCGCCAGCGGGCGTGACGGTTGCTCCAGTGCGCTTCGATCCTGAGCGCTTGCGCGAGCTGGGTGTGAGAGCGATTCGCCGGCCGCTCCTCGGACGTGAGTTGGCAGGCCATCACGACTCAACCCGCCTGGCCCGGGCGCTCATGTTCTGGTTTTTCCGCCAGAGGCGGCGTCGGGGCACACCCGGCCAGGCCAAAAAAGGACAGCCGCGCTCGGCTGCCCTGCTGAATCAGCTTCCTTCGCCCTGATTGTGCCCAGTGGTGGCTGGCCGCTCCAGTGAGGATGGCCAATCAACATCGGTCGGGACAAAGCATTACTGATAATTAGCTTTACAGGAAGCGGCGGCGATGACTCCGGGACCTATAATTGCAAAGAGAAAAGTCTCATTCTGAAGCCACGGAAGGCCACACGTATGTTGTCGATCCGCCCATGAACACGGTCTTGAGCAAACTAACGATGGACGAAAAAGAACAGATTGGTCGGGCCATCGGCCGGATCGCCAGCGGGGTTTTTGTGGTAACCACCGAACGCAGCGGCGTTCGCGATGGGCTTCTTGCTTCCTGGGTATGTCAGGCTGCCTTCGCGCCGCCCATGCTCTCGGTAGCAATAAAAAAGGAGCGTCACATCCTGGACCTGCTTGGCGTCGGCCGCCAGTTCAACGTCAATGTGCTCTCCAAGAAGAATATGGATATCTTCAAGAATTTTGTCAGCCCCTACAAAGAGGGTATGGACCGCTTTCAGGGGTTGGCAGTTGCTGAAAACTCGACGGCCGGGCCGGTGCTGGCTGATTCGATCGCTTACATGGGCTGTATTACCCGTACCATGGTCGAGACCGGTGATCATGTGGTTGTGATCGGCGAGATTATCGACGGCGGCCTGCTCAACGCCGAAGCCGAGCCGATGGTCCACCTGCGCAGGAACGGCTTCCAGTACTGAGGCTCGCCTCTCCTCAGACTCACAGAACAGCTGACCTGGCTGCCTCTAGCTTGCCTGCTCGAGACTGTCGGCAATCTCGTGCAGCCTGATCGACTCGAGCATGGAGATTGCGTCTTCATAGCCCTGGTGAATCAAGCGCTTTGATCGCTCCGGATCAATCTCCAGAAGGGTTGTATTCACCGGTTGCCTGGGTTGCACTACGTGAATGTCGATCCTGCGTCTACCCGCAGCCTCAGCCGCCCCTTCATCGATCAGGCGGTTATACAGGTTGGAAAGGTCAATCTCCTTGCGCGCGGAGGCATCAAGGACGATGTCCAGGCAACGGGCTAACACCTGGAACATGTTGGTCGGGCAGGTGTTCACACTTTCCGGATGGAGGAGCACCACGAAGATCTCTTCCGCCCCCAGGTCGATTGCTGCCTGCATCGGGGTGTTCTTGACCAGCCCTCCATCGACCCAGAGCCCCTTGCCCGATAAGTGCCGCGGTGGAAAGGCCAGCGGCACAGCCGACGTGGCCATGAGTACATCGATCAGCTCATTGGTGGACATGATACTGTCAATGGTGATACATCGCGTCTCCAAACTGCAGAGATCGGTTGTGAACAATCCGACCTTCGTCTGGCTTGCTTTCAGCTTCTTAAGGTCGATTTCGCGACGCAGGAGCTCCTCGAGCGGAGAGGTGTCCAGGAGCCCGAGCTTGTGGCCGAGCAGCATGTGGCTTAACTGCGAAGCAGAAGGCAGGCGGAAAATGTCTTTGGGGCGAATGCTACACCAGAGCTCCTCAAGCCGGGAGATGTCACCTTGAGCAAGAAGTGTTGCGTTCAGGCCGCCGATGCTCGTCCCGAAGGCCAGGTCAAACTTGACGCCCTCCTCTGCCAAGGCTTTGGCTACGCCAACCTGGTAAGCTCCCCGCCCGCCGCCACCGGGCAAAACAAGCGCTTTGAGCGGACGATAGCTCGCCGATGTTTCCTGAGGGTGTCCTTGTATCATTGGGCTTCCAGAAAGTGGGGCTAACCAGTGTTGCTCGATCGCTCCGTTTTGCTGCGCGCCTTCGCCTGTTTTCAATTCGTGCCACTCCAGTTCATTAGCTTAGTACCCATGTCGGCTCTAAACTAAAACAAATTGCTCGAGCTGGCAAGCGTTGCCCAACAGCAATCTCACTTGCGGACCAACTGCGCGCGAGCCCTGGAGACCATCTCCACCACCTCGCCGGGCGTTGTGGCCACGGCAACGCCTGCTGCCTGGAGAGCGCGCATCTTGGAGTCGGCGGTTCCCCGGCCCCCTGAGATTATCGCCCCGGCATGTCCCATGCGCTTGCCGGGCGGTGCCGTTTGACCGGCGATGTAGGCAACCACCGGCTTCTTGATGTTTTCCTTGATAAAGGCGGCAGCCTCCTCTTCGGCCGTACCGCCGATCTCTCCGATGAGGACGATGACATCGGTGGCTGGATCGTCGTTAAAGGCCGAGAGAAGCTCAGGATATCCCAGCCCTTTGATCGGATCGCCGCCCACGCCGACGCAAGTGGACTGTCCGTGCTCTGCCTCGCTAAGTACCAGCGCTATCTCGTAGGTCAGGGTCCCACTGCGGCTGATCATGCCCACCGGACCGGGCCTGAAGATCACCCCTGGGAGGATGCCGATGAGCGTTTCGCCGGGTGTGATAATGCCGGGACAGTTGGGACCGATGATGCGAACATCCTTGGCCTGGGCCGTTGCCACCAGCTTGGCGGTGTCCTGCGGCGGGATTCCCTCGGTAATCACCACGACCAGAGGCATTCCAGCTTCAATCGCCTCGCAGGTGGCATCCAGGGCCAGATAGGGCGGCACAAAGATGACCGAGCAGTTGGCCCCGGTGGCATCGACTGCCTCGCGGGCTGTGTCATATACCGGCACACCGTGAATCTTCTCGCCGCCCTTGCCGGGCGTAACCCCGCCCACCACCTTGGTTCCGTAGCCTAGCATGCGTTTGGTATGGCTGGACCCCATCTTGCCGGTGGCGCCCTGCACAATCACTTTTGTGTCCTTATTGACCAGAATCACGTTTTCTCTCCTTAGAGTCTTTCCGGGGACGGCTCCTTGTTGTTGCCGTCAGCGCGCGGCTGCTACCGGGGCCTTCGATCTCTTGACCGCCTCCTCGACTGCCGAGACAAGATCGGGGATGAGTTTTAGTCCGGACTGAGCGAGCATCTTCTCCGCGGCGTCCTGGTTGTTGCCACGTAAACGAACAACCAGATTTGTCTCCGGGTTTTTCTTCATGAAGGTGACGAGGGCCCCGGCCACCTCATCACAGGCGGTGATGCCGCCCAGAATATTGAGCAGGATCACCTTAACATCGGGGTTTTCGTTGACAATCTCCAGAGCGAAGAGCGTCTTCTCCTGATCGGAGCCACCACCGACGTCCAGAAAGTTGGCCGGTTCGCCGCCGAACTTCTTGACCATGTCCATGGTCGCCATGGTCAAACCGGCACCGTTGCACAGAATGCCAATGTTTCCATCCAGCTCCACCAAGTTCAAGCCCATCAGCTTGGCCCGGCATTCCCGGTCGGTCAGGTCGGTCAAGTGCTTCGATTGCCAGCCCCTGAAATACTCTTGCCGGTTAAGCGCATCATCATTGACGACAATCTTGCCGTCGAGAGCAAGCAGATCCTCGCCTGATGTTACGACAAGCGGGTTGATCTCGGCCAGGTCAAGATCGAGCTTCTCGAACACTCTGTAGAGCTTGGTCGCCAGGTCGGCCACCTTATTGAGCAGCGTGCCGCTAAACCCGAGCGCCTTGGCCAGATCCCTGGCCACGTAAGGGTGATAAGGGTACGGTATCGGCTGGGTGACCACCGCCCCGGATGACTCAATCTCAATTCCACCCTCTGCCGAGCCGATGAAAATTGGGCAGCCACGGCCGCGGTCAAGCGTCACTGAAAGGTAGAGCTCTCGTGCAATCGATACCTTCGGCTCGACGAGAAGGCTGTCTGTCTTTGAGCCGCCGATCGTCATCTCCAAGAGCTGTTTGGCCAGCGCCTCGCCCTCGCTCAGATCCTTGGCGAACCTGATGCCACCAGCCTTGCCACGACCGCCTGCCAGGACCTGACATTTCAGCGTCAACGGGTAGCCCAGGTGAATTCTGCGCAACTCTTCCGGTTTGGTGATGCGAGCCCCGGGCGGGATCGCAATTCCGAATTGAGCAAAGATGCTTTTGGCTTCGTACTCGTACAGATTCAATTGTCCGTCCTCTTCTTAGAGACCCGACCTCTTTCCGACCGGCTTTTGGAGCCGGCGCCCGGCCTGCAAATCGGCTGGAGAAACTACATAGTCTAACATTGCCAAATTCTCTTTTAAACCGGAATCTGCTGTCATGAGCTGGGCTCCAGCACGGACAGCCAGTGCAGAGCGGTGACGTGCAGCGTCCAGGAAAGAAGCGCGGCGCAGGGAATGGTGAAAAACCAGGACATGAGCATGTCCTTGGCTACCAGCCAGTGGACCCCCTTGCGGCGCTCAGCAAAGCCTGCCCCCATCACGCACGAGGAGATTACTTGTGTGGCTGAGACCGGAGCACCGGTGAGCGAGGCGCCGACAAGAATGGCGGCAGACCCCACCTGGGTGACCAGTCCGTGCAACGGGCGAAGTTTGTAGATTCCCGATCCGACTCGCCGGACGATGCCGGTGGCCAGCGAAGCCACACCACCAACCATGGTCGCCCCGACCACAAGCCGTATCCACAGCGGTACGCCTTGACCGGCGTTCATTCCCACAGCCCGTAAGGCGATGAGCATCACCCCCATAGCCTTCTGGGTGTCGTTGGCGCCATGCCCGAAAGCGAGAACGGCGGTTGACAGCCACTGGGCACGGCAAAGGGTGCGGTTGACGCGCGTGCTGGCGCGGCTCAAGCAAGATGTGCCGATCTTGGTTAGCGCACAGCCAGCTGTAAAGCCAATCAGCGGCGAGAGAAAGAGGCCGAATGCCACGCGCCAGACCGCTGTGGAGTGGAGGACAGAGTCAGGATCTCCCCAGACAATGTAGCGGTCGTTGCCGCTGGCTGCAAAAAGAGCTCCCAGAAGGCCACCAATCAGGGCATGGGTGGAGCTTGATGGGAACCTCAATTGGCGCGTGATGAAATTCCAGAGCACGGCGCCGGAAAGCCCGCTGGCTAATACCGGCAAGAGGTCGGGTCGGTCCGGCCAGCTGGTGATCGAGTGGACAGTGCTAGCTACCGAGGAGCCGCCAAAAAGCGCCCCGCCCAGCTCAAATGTAGCCACCAGAGAGACAGTTTGCAGCGGGGTCAACGCCCGGCTGCCAATAGCGCTGGCCGATACCGAGCTGCCATCCTGGAAACCGTTGGTATAGGTGTAGGTGAGGCAGATTGCCAGAACCAGGATAAAGAGGATCTCGAGTGGCACGCCCATCCGCTTCTCCGGAATCTCTCCTGCGGCCTTGATTGTTTTACGGGCCGAAAACTGGAATTGCGATGGTGCTTCTTCGGCTGGCTTCGCTTACCGGTGACGCTGGTCAGGTGGCAAGCTCGGGAAGACAAGCTTTCAACGCTCACCAGTATACTAATCCTTAATTCACCGGGCGAGCCGGGTTGGCAAGATGGGCCCTGTGCGCCAGGCAAAAACCAGCGCTCATTGCCGGCCATTGATTAGGCCGACGGCTTGGGCCTTGTGACCCGGGAAGTTGAGCACCACTTTTGCGAGGAAAGAAAATGCGAATCGGGATGCTAACAGGCGGCGGCGATTGTCCGGGCTTGAATGCGGTAATCCGGGCGGTTGTCAAGCGAAGCTTGAGGAACTACGGCTCGGAGACCGTCGGCTTTCTTGAGGGCTGGCGTGGCCCGATCGAAAACCTGACCATGCCCGTGTCGCTTGAGTCCACCGAGCGCTTAATCGGGGAGGGCGGAACGATTCTCAAGACCTCCCGCACCAACCCGTTCAAGGTGGAGCGCGGCCCGGAGCGGATCATGGAGTCCATGAAGGCCAACCGACTGGACGCGCTGGTTGCCATTGGTGGTGAAGACACCTGCGGAGTCGCCCACAAGATGCATCGCGACTTTGGGCTGAATGTGGTCTGTGTTCCCAAGACGATTGACAACGACCTGAACGCCACGGATTTCACCTTCGGATTTGACACTGCTGTAAGTATCGTGTCGGAGTGTCTCGATCGCTTGCACACCACTGCTGAGTCCCACAACCGGGTGCTTGTCTGTGAGGTGATGGGGCGGCATGCAGGCTGGATTGCTGTCTATGGTGGTATAGCCGGTGGTGCCCACTTCATTCTCGTTCCGGAGAGGACGGCGAAGCTGTCCGATATCTGCGAGGTAATCAAGAAGCGCCATGCGCGTGGGCGCAACTACTCGATCATTGTTGTCTCAGAAGGAGCCAAGATTGAGGAGGAAGAAGTGCTCAAAGACAAAGACCTGGACGCATTCGGGCACGTAAAACTGGGCGGGATCGGCGACCGCCTGGCCAAGCTCATTGAGAAGGAAACCGGTTTCGAGACGCGTGCGACGGTGCTCGGCCATATCCAGCGCGGCGGCCCGCCCACAGCCTTCGATCGAGTCCTGGCAACGCGCTTTGGTGTGGCCGCTGCTGATCTGGTCCATGAAAAAAAGTTTGGTCGCATGGTTGCCTTGAGCGGAAGCAAAATTGTTGATGTTCCAGTAGAGTCCGGGGTCGGCACGCTCAAGACTCTGGAGCTGGATATGGATCTGCTCAATGTGGCAGAAGTATTCTTTGGCTAGAGCGCAATGTCAGGGAGATCGGGTGGAGGCGCTCCCTTAGCGCTTCCCGCCTAGCCCGCGCCTAGCTGTTGTATAGTGGCGGCATGAAGCTACCGTCGAGCTGGCGACCAATTCACAACTTGCGCCAGGGTCTCTCGGGCAGCCCCAAGAACTGCCTTTTGTTGGCCGCTCTCCTGTCCAGCCTGATCCTGTCAGGCTACTGTTGTTGGCTCTCGCTATGGCGTTATTTCATCAACTTCGGGCAATACTACGATGATGCCCTGTACATGGTTTGCTCATTTGCGCTTTCGGAGGGGCAAGGTTACCGGATCATCTCCATACCAGGAGAACCCTCCCAGACCAAATATCCGATCGGATATGCTCTGCTCTTAGCCCTGCTCTGGAGGCTTTTCCCAAACTTTCCGCAGAACCTCCCAGCCTTTGAATCTGTGCAGCTGATCGTCTCTTTTGCCGCTGTTCTGGTCGGCACCGGCTACTTCTGGCGGACCCGGAAGGTTACTTTTGCCCTGGCAGTGGCGATCTGTGCCTCCTCTATCTTAAACCGGCGCTTCATTGATCTGGCACCGATGATCCTCACCGATCTGCCTTGCACGCTCATGAGCATGATTGCTTTGTGGAGGACGGAGGTTGAAGCTAAGCGAGTATTCAAGATCGGCAGTGCTCTGCTTCTCGGAGTTTTAGTTGTGGCACCAGGACTGGTGCGGTTGCACGGACTGGCGGTGCTTCTCTGCTGCCTGATTTATCTTCTTTTGAAGAAGAAGAGGCGCCTGGCTGGGGTCGTGCTAATCTGCGCCGTTGTGACGCTTGCCCCCTACTTTTTCTGGCGCGCCGATCAGCGAAGCCTGGCTCCTCAGTTTTTGTCCTATTACACAGGATACGTATATGCGTCTGATGCAAAATTGCCACCGCTGAGCGAGTTGTGGCCGCTCATGAATGCCGGATATGCCTGGAACGGCTTTATTCAGGTGCAGACGTACTTTCCCTATTCGTTTGAATCGTTTACCAGGCTTCTGCCCAAAGATGCCGTGATCATGTTATGGCCGCTGATCTATATCCCGGGAGTTGCGTTGCCATTCCTTGGCATGCTGCTTGAGGCTCGCCGGGGAGTATTGCTGGGTTTGTACGCGTGTATCTATCTGGCACCGGGGCTTATCTTTCCCAGAGCCTTTGAATGGCGTCATTTCGTACCGATCATGCCGATGGGTTACTATTATTATGTTCGCGCCTGTCGCTGGCTAGCCCGGAAATTCAAGCCCCAGGCCCGGGTGGTGCGGAAGCTATATCAGCCTGTTTGTGGAGCTGTTGCTGTTGTCTTTGGCTTGTACATAATGGTAGCGCCGGCGGTGCAGTCCATAGTCAGGGAGCGAGATCTCAAACTAGCAAGGTGGCCGATGCCACCGTACTTCAGCCCTCAATTTCCCAAGTCAGACTACGATGAGGCTTTCAGATGGCTGGCTGCGCGCACCCGGCTTTCGGATACGCTTGTTTGCAACAACGACCCACTCTGCTTTCTGTACACCGGAAGACAAGCGCTTTTCCCCTTTAAGGTTGATGGATGGATGAACCTGGTGGAGGTACCGGTAAACCTCACAGAGGTGCTCTACTTTGCCGCGCCCAGATACATGGTGGCGGACCCGTTGTTCCCCGGGCGAGGGCTCCCGGCAACTCCTGTGGACTGGTCGGCGATGAATCTCAATATTGCCTGCCCTGGCCTGGTGAAACTGGTGTTTGCCTCCTCCCACAAGCTCATCCGTGTTTATGCCATCGATTACAGCAAAATGCCCAAGGGCGAGGAGTCGGTTGTCACGAAGCCGCAGAAGGTAGAGGGGCTCCCTCCCAACTAGTTTGAGCCGCTGTTTTGGGAATTGACTGCGGCATGGAGATTGATCTGGGAGAGAAATTGGTTGAAGATCTAGCTGGTGATTAAAGATGACCACACTCGCCATATGGATACATGCCTCAAGCTGGCCGCCCAGGCAGCCGGCCGGACTTCGCCCAACCCGCTGGTCGGTGCGGTTGTCATAGGCGAGGATGGCCTTACGGTTGCTGAGGGCTACCACCAGGCTGCCGGGCAACCCCACGCTGAGGTTGTCGCCCTGGAAAAGGCCGGGGAGAAAGCACGTGGTGGAACGCTCTACGTGAATCTGGAGCCATGTTCACACTGGGGTAAGACCCCGCCCTGCGTGGACAGGGTGATCGCCAGCGGCGTCAAGTCTGTGGTAGTCGGCATGGTTGATCCCAATCCGGAGGTGTCCGGGGCCGGGATTAAAGCGCTCCGGGAAGCTGGAATCGAGGTTACTGTCGGGGTCCTGGAACAGGATTGCCGCTGGCTTAACCGGGGGTTTATCAAGACAAAGATCTTGAGGATACCCTGGCTCTGCCTGAAACTTGCCACCACTCTTGATGGCAAGATTGCTGATCGGCAGGGAACCAGCCGCTGGGTATCTGGTCTGGAGGCCAGATTACATGTCCATGAGCTACGCAACACCTTTGACTGTGTGCTGATCGGGGCAGCGACTGTTGTCATCGATGATCCGGAGCTTAATGTGCGGGGGATCCCGGGGGGCCGCCATCCGCTCCGGGTGGTGGTTGATCCTGAGCTGGTCGTCAGCCCCTCCGCGCGAATCTGCCGCCCGGACTCCGGCGGTGCCACGGTCATTTTCTGCTCGCAGAGGGCGCTTGATAAGCGAGGCAAGTCTTACCCGGAGCACGTGCGGCTTGTGGCCGTGGGGACATTGCCTCGGCAGCCGCAGAAGTTGGATCTTCGCTCAGTGCTCTCCTGGCTTTCCTCTCAAGGAATGCTTACCGTACTCTGCGAGGGGGGCGGGCGGCTATCAGCCGCGCTACTTAAGACCGGACTGGCGGACGAGGTTGAGTGGATTGTCAGTCCCAAGATCATCGGCGACCCGCAAGCGATCGCCGCTGTTGCCGGAGAAGAGCCGGTCTTGCTGTCCGACGCAATTCAATTGCACCGGGTCTCTGTGAAACTGCTGGGCAGCGATGTGCTCATCCAGGGCACCTTACCGTTTGGCCCGGCCAGCAGTGCGCAAGCAGGGACGCTCGATTAATGGCGCTTCAATCTGCCAGTATGAGCAAACTTTCATGGTCAGCCCCTTGGCGGATCCTCCTGACATCATTAAGATAATGGCGGCAATTGCCGATTATCGAGCAGGGGGTGTTGGTTATGCTTTTTCACGACATTGCCATCGAGCCGGACCGCCAGGGTCAGCATGTAGTCGTCTTTCCAAAACTTGTTGAGGAGCTGAACGCTCCAGAGATTCACGGGGATCGCCTGGACTGGATCCGCGAGTCCTATGAGCGGTTTTTCGAGAAGATCCAGGAGAAGGAGGCGCTTCTCGAGCTGCTTGGGGCAGACTAAGATGCGGACAGCGGGCCGAGCCAGCACCGTTCATGGACGTGGACCTGAGACCGGTTCATGACCTGAGCAGCGAGCCAGGAACTGGCTCGGTTGCTTCCACTGCGGGCAAGGCACGTACTGCCTGCCAACGGATACAATGTTAGTTTGCAGCGCGAGATGGATGCTGCCTCGGCCGACCGGCTGGCTCTTCTCTGAACATTTGAAGCTTACCCATGACCTGCCCTCTGAGCAAATCAGTTTACATTGAGACCTTCGGCTGTCAGATGAACAAATCTGACTCGGAGCACATGTTCGGGCTTTTGGAGGAGATCGGCTACCGGCAGACCGACGATCTGAAGACTGCTGACTTGATGATTCTCAACACATGCGCCATCCGGGCTGGTGCTGAGGACAAGGTATACAGCTATCTGGGCTTCTGGCGGAAGGTCAAAGAACGTCGTCCGGGAAGCATGATTGCCGTGGGCGGTTGCGTGGCTCAGGATGCCGGCCAATCTCTTGTCAGCCGAGCGCCCTATGTCGACATTGTTTTTGGCACGCATAATCTGCATAGGCTGCCGGACCTCGTGCTTAAGGCCATCGGTCGGGGAGAGCCGGTGGTGGAAATCCTTCAGGAGCTGCCGGACGACCTGCCGGAGACCCCGGTGATTCGCCAGAACAGCCTCAGCGCCTGGGTTTCGATCATCTACGGCTGTGATTACAACTGCACCTATTGCATCGTTCCCTATGTACGCGGGCGGGAGAAGAGCCGCCCAGCAGAGGCCATCGTCAAGGAGATTGAGGAGCTAGCTGACTGTGGCTACAAGGAAGTAACGCTGCTTGGTCAAAACGTCACTGCCTACGGCCACGATCTGAACCCGGCGATCCATCTCGGGCACCTGCTGGAGCGCATAGGCAAGATCAATGCCGTAAAGCGGACGCGGTTCGTCACCGGCCATCCTCGTGATTTGAGGTCGGAGATCATCGATGCGGTTGCCTCCGTACCAAACGCCTGTGAGTACTTCCATGTTCCGATTCAGGCTGGCGATGATCGAACCTTGCGACGCATGGCCAGGGGATACAAGGTCGATTTCTATCGGCGGCTGGTCGATGAGATCCGAGCGAAGATTCCAGAGGCGGCAATTACAAGTGATCTGATAGTCGGCTTTCCCGGTGAGACGGAGCAGGAATTCCTGAACACAGTTTCCCTGGTCGAAGATATCTGCTTCGACGCCTGCAACACGGCAGCTTACTCGCCACGCCCCCACACGCCCTCGGCAAACTGGCCAGACCAGGTGCCGGATGATGTGAAATATGAGCGCCTGCGCTTCCTCAACTCAGTCGTGACCGAGGTCTCGCATCGTCGAAACAAGCGCTATCTTGGGCGCACCGTTGATGTTCTCGTGGAAGGCCGCAGTGAGCGAAATCCAGAGCGTCTTACAGGCAGGACCCGCACCAACAAGGTAGTCAACTTTGAGGGATCGGACCACCTGGTCGGTCAGCTGGTTGACGTGGAGGTACAGGCAGCCAATGCCTGGGCGCTCAGGGGTTCTTTGAGATAGGACGAGCATAGCCACATGCATCACAAGGCAGCGCTCGGCCCCTGGAAAAGCTGCCTCCAGGCTCACCGCGTTCGCGAGCTCTCAGTTGTGCGGAGGTCCTGCCACTTTGGTTGGAAGGCATAGAAGTACCAGCGCAGGTAATGAGGCAGCCACCGCCAGAGACTAAACCGGGAAGTGCCGTGCTCACGTTCCCTCCAGGTTGCCGGAACCTCGGCAATTTTGCGCCCGGATAGGAACGCTTTGACTGCAATTTCAATGTTGATTTCAAACCCGGCTGTGCTTTCAATTTTCATCTGTCTGAGCATTGATGCATCATAGATCTTGAAAGAGTTGCAGATATCATGCGTAGGAACACCTCTGAAGTGATACAAAGTGATTCCTGCCAGCCGGGACAACCCTTGCTTAAACCACGGCCCGTTGATTATCTGACCGCCCTTCATATATCGACTGCCGACAACGACGTCGTAGCCCAGATTGTACAACTCAAGCATCTTGTCCACGAGCCTGAGGTCGTCTGAACTGTCCGCCATTGCGACGAGCACCGGACCAGATTCGATCTGCCTGAAGCCGCTTACAATCGCACCGACAACCCCTTTGCGAATGTTGTTCCTGGTCAGCCGCAAGTTGCTCTGCCCGGAATCGATCAGCTGCTGCGCCACAGGTACCGTATTGTCCTCATCGAAGTCATAGACGACGATGACATCGAAGTCGGCCGTGACCTGTTGGTTGAGTGCCGACCACAACGATGGGAAATTCTCAGCCTCGTTGTATACGGGCACAATGATCGTAAGTCGGTGAGCTTGTTCGGCTCGTCCCACACCAGGCATTTAGATCTGGCCTACTTTGATCTGTTCGGCTACCCATGGAATGACTTCGTCCAAAACATCGGAGAGTGCAGTAGTCGCACGGAAACCAAGCACGCGCGCCGCTTTCTCCACGCTCGGTGAGCGCACCTGGACATCGTGCGGATAAGGCTCATCCGATTCGTATCGGAAGGGCTTCCCGTTTGAATGCACTCTTTTCCAGATCAGTTCAGCGAGCTCAAGCACGGTTGTCCTTTCGGCAGTCGACAGATTGAAATCCTCGTTGAGGGCTTCAGGCTTCTCAATCGCGATCCTGATGCCTGCCGCTAAATCTCCGCCGTAGGTGTAATGGCGAACCTGACTTCCACTGCCGAGAATTCTCACTGGGTCCTGACCTTTGAGCACCTTCTGAATCAGATCTGGTACCACGTGGGACATGGCGAGCTTTATGTTGCCGCTGCCTACCTGAGCGTGACCCGAAGCGCGTCGCTCCCCTATTCCCACACAGTTAAACGGCCGCACTATGGTATATGGCAGGCCATACTGTGCCTTGGCGCCCTTGGCATAGTATTCACCGGCCAGCTTTTGAAACCCGTACGTCGAGCTTGGTGGCGGGCAGCGCAGTTGGGCGCCTTCCGGTGTAGGGAACTCGTTCGCATTTTCGAAGACCATACTCGAGGATACCAGCGTGATTTTCTGCAGCCGTCCGTGCTGGTGGCCGTAGATGGCGACGTCAAACGCTGCTCCGTTAATCCGCTCGTTTTCAGCTAGCAAGTCATAAGCATAATGGTGAAAATACGGGATTCCGCCAACCATGGCCGCAAGGGCCACAAAGTGGTCGCAATCGATTATCAATTTCTTGAGCAGTTCGGTATCCTTTGCATCACCTTCAACAAACGTATACAGCGGGTTATTGTCATACGACTTTTCGACGCGGCCGTACTTGCTGAAATTGTCCAGCCCGACGACTTCATAGCCTGATTTGAGTAGTTCCTCAATGAGGTATCCGCCAATGAACCCCGCCGCTCCGGTTGTGAGGATCTTCATTTAGTTTCCCTAGCCTGTGTCACTGAATGTGGTGCCCCCTTTTGTGACCGCCGCCAGACTCCCCAGATGTCGATGACAATCTTGTCAGATGGGATCTCCAGGTTGCGATAGATCGAATGTGGTGCGCCCAGGATAATAATATCGGCTCGCTCAATAGCCACTTCCGCCGGGACGAACGACGGGTCAAACACATAAGGATCGGTACATAGAACTTCCGTGGCATAAACAAGCAGGAGGTTCCTTAGCTTGTAGGAGAGACTATCGCGTGGATCGTCGGAGTCTGCTTTAAATGCCATACCCAGCACCGCCACTTTCTTGTTTGGTAGATCGTGGTCTTTTAGCTCCTCGAGAATTAGATTGGGCAGGGACTCATTCACGAGCATCGCTGCGTGCCCAAGGAAGAACTTGTTGTTGCTAAATGCGGCTAACTGCAAGGTGTCTTTGAGCAGGCAAGGACCCGCGGCAAAGCCGGCACGCGCGAATGCGGACATCCGTGGATAATCCTTGGTGACTGCGTCATGAACGCGATAAAAATCGAGACCATAGGATCGACAAAGCATGTAGAACTGGTTCGAGATTGCAAAGTTCAGGTAACGCCAGCTGTTGCTGAAAAGCTTGGCAAGCTCGGCTTCCAGAGGCTCGAGCGGAATGATCCTCTCCGTGAGACACTGAAAGACTTTTGTTGCCCGGTCCATTGCTTCGGCCTCAAAGGCTCCCACAATCTGAGGCAGGTCGACTAGTTCCTCCAGTGCTTTTCCTTCTGCAATTCGTTCCGGACAAACAGCAAGATGTATGTGCAATCCCAGTTCTCTTATGCGCTTGTAGATGAGCTCGGTCACGCCCGGATAAAGCGTGCTGCGGAGAACCAATAATGCATCGCTCTGCATCCCCTTCAATATCCTGTCGATATGTCGGTAAGTTTCGTGGAGAATCGGGTTGAGGTGCCTGTCTACCGGCGTGCCTATAACGGTAATGGCTACCGATGCCGCTTTCAGGCATGATTCATCCGTAGTCGCCCGCAGTGTTTTTCCAGCCACCTGGCGG
>Ga0066388_100001016_pt1 | contig 14982 bp, 11 predicted proteins | sample PanSoiMetaGPlot6_FD_64539 | JGI IMG/M metagenome (GOLD analysis project Ga0066388, IMG submission 64539) | Tropical forest soil microbial communities from Panama analyzed to predict greenhouse gas emissions - Panama Soil - Plot 6 (Hybrid Assembly) | ecosystem: Environmental > Terrestrial >... | reverse complement strand
CGACCTCGACGTCATCGTCTCGATGCCCGGTGCGGAGCTCGGTCGAGAACGATTCGCCGACACGTTTGCCGGCGAGCTCCTCGTTCCCGGTGACGAACTCCGACGGCTAGTAGCCGAGCACGCCCCGTGGAACGGGCTCACCAACCCAACCACGGTGGTGCACCTCCAACGACACTTCGGGGTCAGCTACGCGACCATCCGGGTCCGCCTGCTCCAGGAACGCCTCATCGACAAAGCCACCTTCGACAGACTCGCACAGATCTCACCGAGCCGACTCGCACACGCACTCGGCTATCCAGTCCATCCTGCGGACATGGGGAACTTCGACATGCATCCGCTCGAACGCTTCCCCGGACGGATGCTCGCGCTCGTCCGAACCGCCCTCGAAGGCGGTACCATCACCCCTGGCGATGCAGCGGAAACGCTCGGCACAAGCACCGAGGAGATTCGTCAGCTGCTCGCCCAGCCCCCCATACGACCCGAGGAAAGACGCATCCAGCAGGATCTCGAAGCCGCCGCATTCGCCCACCGAGGCGGCCATGACACCGCCTCCTGACGCATGCTGATCGACGCATCAGTGGCACGCAGCGTCGCGGTTCTCGGTTGTGACGTCCCGTTGCGGTTCCTGCCTGGGCAGCCAGTGGACCGCGGACGGTGGGGAGCGTCCAGGCACGGTGCAGGGGTGGGTCTCGTCGGGCTGGGGCGTTAGATGGCCGTGTGAGTTCAGGCGAGGCCGGTGGGCCGCTCGATGGTGCGTCGGGGGAGTTGGTCGTGCGTTTGCTGTCGGTCGAGGAGACCGGGGAGGCTCGGAGGGTCATCGAGGACTCGTGGCCGTTGCTCCGGCCGGAGTTGGTTCGTTCCGTCGCCGCGCTGGGCGATGTGGCGCGGCGGGAAGGGGACGACACGGCAGCCGAGGCATTCTCGTTCTGGGCGGCTGTTCTGGATCGGTGCTTGGTGGTCGGTTGTGCGGAGGCGTTCGGGGAGTTCGACGGGCGGTTCGGCGAGGTCACCGCGGCGTGGGAGGACGCGAGGGCCGCGTCCGCGGACGCGTACACCGAGCCGGCCCTGTCGGCGGCGGCGCAGGCGTGGCGACACCTGCTGGAGATGGTGGAGGCGGCCCATCCTGAGGGCCGCCGGCCCCTCGTCCACTCGATCGCCCTGGCCGCGCTGGCCGACGTCCTGCTGCGCCACGCGCGCATTGCCGGCGACGACGCCGACCTGAGCGCCGCCGTCCGGCTGTTGACCCACGCCGCCGCCGACGGTCGCGACCCGGAGTGGCGGGCGGGTGTGGAGAACAACCTCGGTGCCGCCCTGGCCTTCCGGTACGAGCGTCTCGGCTCCGCGGGCGACCTCGACGCCGCCATCGAGGCGTTCACCCGGGCGGCGGAGACGGCCGAGGCCGACGCGGTTACCCGCGCGGCGGCTCTCAGTGGGCTCGGGAGCGCGCGGGTCACCCGCTTCGACGCCGGCCACGACCGGGCGGACCTCGACCTCGCGCTGGTCGCGCTGGAACAGGCGCTGCAGGTCGAGGGCCTGCCGCCGGACGAACGTCCTGGCCTGCTGACCAACCTCGGTCTCGGTCTGCTCACCCGCTACGACGAGGACGGCGCCGAGGGCGACCTGCGCGGCTCGGTCGACGCTTTCCAGGAGGCCGCGGCGCTGCTGCCGCAGGACGCACCGGAGTGGGGAGCGGTCCAGGCGAACCTGGCGCAGGGTCTGCTGGCGTGGTACGAGGTGAGCAGCGACGTCGGTCTCCTCCACGAGGCGTCCGGCGTGCTGCGGCGGGCACTCGGGCAGGTCGACCGGCGCTCGCCAGAGTGGCCGGGCCTGATGCAGAGCCTGGGCGTGTGCGAGCACGCCTTCTACGCGCGCACCGGTGAGCTGGACAGCCTGGTCGCCGCGTCGACGGCGTACGAGAAAGCCGTCCACGCCACCGGAAGCTCGGCGCCGGAGCGGAGCATCTACCTGGACAGCGTCGCGGGGGCGCGGCGCGACCTCTTCCTGCGCGCCGGCGACGAGGCGGATCTGCTCGCGGCGATCGACACCGGCGAGCAGGCTGTCCGGGCAACGCCGCCCGAGGCGCCGGAGCGGCCGCGCCGGCTCAGCACGCTGGCCAACGCGCTGGCCACCCTGTTCACCCGTGACCGGGACCCGGCGACGATCGACCGCAGCATCGCGCTGAGCGGGGAGGCGCTCGACACGGCACCACCGGGCTCCCCGGAGCGGTGGCTGTACGCGGCCAACCTCGCCGCAGGTCTGCTGGACCGGTGGGAGAGTGGGCACGACCCCGCGGACTTGGACCGCGCGGTCGAGGGTTACGAGTCCGCCGCCCGCGAAACGCCTCCCGATGCGCCGGAAATGGCAGCCATCCTGCACAACCTCGGAACGTCGCTGCAGCAGCGTTTCGAGGCACGTGAGGACACTGTGGACGCTGATCGAGCCCTCGCCGCGTACGAGCGGGCGCGGCGGCTCGGGTGGGTACGGCATCCGGAGGTGGCCCTGCTGTCCGCCACCGCGATGGGCGACCTGGCCGCCCACCGGGCGAGGTGGTCGCAGGCCAGTGCGGCGTATGCGGACGGGCTCGCTGCGATGGACCGCCTGGTCCGCGCGCAGACAGCCCGGCCGCACCGCGAGTCCTGGTTACGGGCCGCGCGGGCGCTGCCGCCGCGGGCCGCCCATGCGACCGTCCACAATGGGGAGCCGCCGAGCCTGGCCGTGCTGCGGCTGGAGGCTGGGCGAGCGCTGCTGCTCACCGAAGCCCTGCAGCGAAACCGGCTGGATGTCGCGCGCCTACGCGAGCCGGGGCACGGCGATCTGGCGAAGCGGTACCGGGAGGCCGTGCAGCGACTCGCGTTGCTGGAGAACGCGGGAGCAGCGGTCCTCCGCGCGGTCGATCACGTCATCGGGTAGCGCGGTCGCGCGGGCGTCAGCCGTGCCCGGTGCTCAGGTCGTGGTCGGGCCGGCGGTGTAGCGCAGCCCGGGATCGTCGAGGCCGCCCCACACGGCGTTGGTCGCCTGCGGGCCGCTGACCCGTCGCTCTTCTGTCGGTGAGGTCGGTCGTGGCAGGTGGAGGCTGTCGTACAGGCTCATCCGGTGCAGGTCGAACGCGGCCACGACGAGGTCGCCGAACAGCGCGGCGGCACCGATCATCCCGACCTGGTAGGCGAGGGTGGGGACGAGGACTGCGATGGGGACCGCCCACCAGCTCCACGGGGTCCAGACGGCGAACAGAGCGCCCCACAGCCACATCCGGGTGGCGTTGTCCAATGTGGACCTGGCCTGGACCAGCTCGGTCTTCGTCTGCTCGGGGAGCACCAGCCACAGCGGTGTCCAGCACACCACCGCGTCCAGACCGTACTTGTCGATGGGGCGCCGCTCGGCGGAGCGGAGGATGTTGCCGAGACGTGTCGGCATCTGCAGGTGTCGCTGCTCGGGAATCCGCCGGGTGACCGAGAGTCCCCGGGCCAGCGTCGCCGCGTCGTGCGCGCTGAATCCCTCGGCTCGGCGCCGGCGAAGGGCGTCGAGCCGCTCGGGATCGGTCGGCGAGGCCTCCAGCCGCAGTAACTCCCGGTATTCCGGCACCGAGAGCGTGCCGCGGCGCTGCCGCGCTTGCAGGGGTGCTACCCGTTTCGCCCAGCGTTCCCGTTGGCTGCCCCGCAGCCGCAGCAGAAGGGACCGCAGCCAGCGTGGCCGGCTCCAGTAGCCCTCGAGGATGCGGAGCAGTGGAAATGTCAGCCGCTCGGCGATCAGGGCGGAGGCGGCCAGCAACAGCAGCGCGCCGAGGATCAGCACGCCTTGACCGAGGGCGGGCAGCGACTGCAGCGGCTTCGCGGTCGCCGTCAGCTCCGCCGACCACCCGTGCGCCCTGACCCCTGCCTGGTGGGCGTGCCACCACAGCACTGCCAAGCCTCCAGCCCAGAAGGCGAATGCCGGGGTGAGGACGCGCACCGTCCACTGCTTGGCCAACTCGCCACCCAGGCCGGACCAGAATGCCGCCAGCACCTGCCCTGCTCAGCCTTCCGCGCGCACGAGGGCGATTTTGTGCGTCGGGCACAGCGGTACTTGTTGTTCCACCGTCTCCCGCACGAAGTCGTAGTCCTCCTGCGGGCAGACGAAGAGGGTGCCAAGCGGAGCGGTCGGGTTGCCCGGCAAGGTGATGGCGCGTTCGAGGTCCCCCGGAAGGCGCTCGCGCAGCCACTCCCGGGTCCTCGCATGTGACTCCAGCGCCGCGCTGAGGGCCGCACGGCCGGTGCCGGGCGGTGTGGCCAGCGCGGTCCGCAGCCGGGCGTCGACGACGGCACGCTCGGCGTCGTCGTCGATCAAGCCCGGCAACGCCGAGCGGAGATCCTCCGCCAGCCCTCGGAGCTGCAACTCGTCCATTCCGTCTCCTTCACGCGCCGACGTGGGCGAACGCCGCCCACAGGTGGATGTCTTGGTGCGCCCGGCCGTCCGGTTCCTGACCGAGCATCGCGGCGTCGAAGTATTCGGCAACCTCGGTCGGGAGCCAGCGTTGCCCGGCCAGCGCCCGCCACGCCTCCCGCTTCTGCTGGTTCGGGGTGTCCCGGAGCCACCGCTGGCTGTCCCGGAGGGCGCTGGCCACCGAGACCTTGCCCAGTGACCAGCGCCGGTAGAACTCGGCCATCAGCATCGCGGTCGCCCGGTCCGGGACCGACCACTGGGACGCGACGATCCCGGCCACCCCGGCCTGCAGCAGGCCGGTCGGCAGCGCCACCACCTCGTCGGGCAGCTCGGTGCCTGGAAGGGCGGTCTCGCACGCGGACAGCACGGCGAGCCGGACCCGCAGCCGGTACTCGTCGAGCAGATCCCGGACGGTGACCGGCCTGCCGGCCAGCAGCAGGCCGCTGTCGAGCGGGTCGGCCAGATCCGCGTAGCCGTGGCAGGCCAGATGCAGGACGGTCGCCCGCGCCGACTCGCGGCGGAACGCCAGCCGGGTCGCCTCCCCACCCTGGAGCACTGTGGACTGCCCTCCGAACCCGGACAGCACCGTCATCGCCTCGTACCGCGCGCTGGGAAGGTCACTGGCCCGCACCGGCCGCGGCTCGGCGACGGCCAGCAGACGAGTCGGTGCCAGCTCGGTGGCCGCGTCGCGGGCCACCTGCAGGGAGCGGGCGTTCGGGGCGTAGCTGATGGCGAGGCTGTCGACTGCGTACCGGCGGCCGGTCGGCCTGGTCCTATCCTCGGTCCACGCGGCGTGCAACGGCAGCAGGCCGAGCAGACCGCCTGGGACGAACACCGCCTCGGGTAGGCGACCGAGGCGGCCGAGCACCGGGCCCACGGCTGCGTCCCACAGCCAGGCGGTGATCTGGTCGAGGGAGCGGTACCAATCGTCCCGGTGGGCGTCCCGGTCGAGCCGGTAGTCCCGGTAGGCGTCCAAATGGCCTTCGACCCGGGTGCGCAGCGCCTCTGCCGTGAGCTGTTCCAGGGGCACGTGCACGGCGGCGGCGCCGCGGACGATGAGCGCGAGACCACCGAGCTGCGCGGCGGCGAAGTAGACGACCGGGCAGGTCTGTGCGGCGCGGGCCACGTCGTCGAACGTCGGCGGGGACAGGAACCGCTCGTATCCGGGGACCTTCCGGATCTCCTCGATCGCCTCGTCCAGCTCGCGGCGGGCCGCGCGGATGGCGTCGAGACCAGGCTCGGTCATTCTGCGCAGACTAGTCGGCGCAGACCTGCGGCGGCTTGCCGACCACTGTCACGGCGCGTCCGGTCATCGCGGTGCTTCGCGTTCGGCCCGTTCACGCGCCGACCTGAGCCGGTCCGCCGCCGCGAGGTAGCGGGTGCGCAGGTCGGCGGGCAGGTGCTGAATCGCCGCCGGGACCAGGTCCAGCACGTCGGCGAGCAGCACGGCACGCCCGCGCTCCAGCCTCGCGACGGCATCGGCGGTGTGTCCAGCTTGGACCGAGGCGTACGCGGCCTCCTGAGCCAAGCCGCGCGCCGCGATCAGCCACGTCTGCTGATGACGACGCAGAGACTGCGCTCGTTGCAGCATGTCGGCGGCCAGCTCGAGGTATTCGTCAGCCTCCCGTACCTCGCCCCACGCCGACCGTTCCACCGCCCACCGAATCCAGTTGTCGGCGGCGCCGACGGTGATCTCCGGCGCAATCTCCAGGCCTCGCTCGCAGGCGCGCCGCAGCGTCTGCCTGGCCTCGGCGATGTCGCCGCTCGCGCCGGTCTCGTCGGCGCGGAACCGCTGCGCCACCCCCAGCGCATTCAGCCGGCTCGCGAGGTTCGGGGCCGTTGGCGGTGTGACCGACACTGCCTCGCCGAGCGCGCCGATCGCCTCGTCCATGGCTGGCGCGGCTCGTTCCGGATGCCCTTCCAGCCGGTGCATTGCGCTGCGGTCGGCCAGTGCGTTGCCCAGGTTGACCAGGAATGTCGCTCGGCTGCCAACACTCGGCGCAGGCAGGCCGGTCGCCCTTCGGTAGACGCCGATCGCCTCGTCCAGGTCATCGAGCCGGACGCTGTCCTCGGGCAGCGGCGACTCATGGTCGCCGAACTGGGCGGCGAAACGGGTCCGCAGAGCGTTCCCCAAATTGTTGAACCACCCGGCCAGCTCCGGGTCATCCGCGTCCGCCGAGGCTACGGCGGCGCCGGCAAGGTCGACGGCGCCCTCCAGGTCGCTGACATCGCCGAGCCGCTCGAAGCGGTCCAGCCGCAGCATCGCGAGATTGCTCGACAATCGCGCCTGCCCCGACACGCCCGCCGGCCAGGCAGCTAGGGCGCGGGTGCCCAGAACGACCGCCCGGTCGAGATCGGCGAGCGAGCCGACCGCGTCGTACCGGTCCCACAGGGACACGACCAACGTCCCGGCACACTCCGCCCAGTCCGGGGAGCCTTCCGCAGCGCTTGCCACCGCCACTTCCGCCACCTCGACAGCCTCGGCGAGGTCACTGAGCCGCCCACCGACATCGAAACGGTCGGTCAGACTCACCGCCAGGTTGTTGGCATGGGACGCTCGATCGCTACGGCTGGCGGCAAGCGCGGCACGGAATCCCTCGATTGCCTGGTCGAGGTCGGCTGGGTCCCCGCTCTGCAGAAACCGCCGCCGGTGAGCCAATGCCAACCTGCTCCAACGACGGGCAAGCGCGTCAGGGTCCGCCTCCGGTCCGGTCACCACAGAACGCTAACTCCAACGCTACGGTCGTGCGGCGCTCGCCTCCTGTGCACGGTGCGCGTGAACCGTACGCACAGGGCCGGGCGAGTCGTGGTCCGGCTCCGGCTCCGGGCCGGGTGCGTCGGTGGGCATGACTGCCCCGCAGTTGGAGCAGACGACTTCGTCGGCGAAGTCGACCACGCGGGGGGACCCGCACCGCCGGCACAGGAATGGTGCGCCGTCGGGCCTCGGCTCGTGTCGTCCCATGCCAGCCCCCCGGGGTCTCGTGGTGGAGGCCGGATCCCGGGGCAGGAGCGGCGTCTCCGCCGGGAAACCGGTGCCCGCGGAGCCTGCCGGGTCACCTGGCGACGTCGGACGACGAACGGCTGACGGACCTGACGAAGTTGCGTAGCGTTTCGTCTGTGGCGAACGACGTTCTCCGGCGTGCGCTGTCCGAGGCGAGGCTGACCGAGCGGCAGCTGGCCCAGCGGGTCGGCGTCGACCCCGCGACGGTCAGCCGGTGGGTGGCCGACGAGCACCGCACGCCGCAGGCGCGCCTGCGTTGGCGGGTGGCCGAGCAGCTGGGATGTGACGAAGTGGACCTCTGGCCGGCTGCCGTGCGGGCGGCGCTGAAGACCGGGCCGGACCGAGAGGTCCAGGCTGTCTACCCGAGTCACTCGGCGGTGCCGGCGCGGTCTGGCAACGCCTCGTGGCCGAGGCGCGTCGTGAGGTCGTCTTCTGTGACACCGTGTCGTACTGGTACTGGTTCAGCGTCCCGGACCTGTCCCGGATCCTGTCGGAGAGGGCCGCGTCGGGCTGTCGGGTGCGTGTCGTGGTGGGTGACCCGGCCGACCCGCTGGTCCGGGCGGACGAGGAGGCCACGGGGGTCCCGCTGACGCTCACCTCCCGCATCGAGCAGACCCTGCACCTGCTGGAGCCGCTGCGGGACGCCGTCGAGGTGCGGCGAAGCATGGCGGGATGGGGCCGCAGCGTGTACCGGGGTGATGACGATGCCGTGGCGCACTGGTGGCTGCACGGCCAGATGGGCATCGACTTTCCGGCGGTGCACCTGCGCCGCCGGCAGTCAGGTGGGCTCTTCGACCAGGTCGCGGTTCGGCACGTCGAGGGCGTGTGGGAGGCCGCCGAACCGGTCTGGCCGTAGGCGGCTCGGGCGTGCGCTTCGCCGATGGGGTCAGTGATGGGGAGGCTCGGGTGACTCGTGACTATCCCTGGGGGCACAATCAGACGGCCGGTAGACGGGGAAGGCGATGCCCGAGACGAACGGTTCGCAGCCAGCGGCGAGAAGGGAGTCGCGGTGGAGCGCGTTGCTGCTGGTCGCCGCGGTTGTCGGGCTCGGGCTCGGGACCGCCGCGCAGATCGTCGCGGGCAGCGACCGGAATCGTTGGATGGGCATGGTGCTGCTCGGGCTCGGCGCCGCGGTCGCCGTGCCCGGAGTCATCGTGGCCTCGCCCTGGTGGCAGCACCGCCAGGCCGAGGCGCTCCGCCGCGAACCGCACGGCGCCAACACGACGTCGAACGGCGGTTGCGCTTGGAGGGACCTGCCAGGGGCGTCGCCGAGGCCCATTGGCCGGGCGAGTTCTTCACCGGGCGCGCGGCGGCGTTGCGGGCGCTGGCCGCCTGGATCCGCGACGACTGTGGAGATCCGGTGATGCTCGTCGTGGGCCGGCCGGGCAGTGGCAAGTCCGCGGTGCTGGGTCGCGTCGGCATGCTGGCCGACCCGACGGCCGGCGACGCGACCACGACCGGGGCCGATCCGCAGACCGTACCTCCGCCCGGGTCTGTGAGCCTCTCCTTCAGCGCGCGGGACAGGACGCTCGCCCAGGTCGTGTCCCGGATCGGCGAGCAGGCAGGTATCGCCACCACCGCGGTCGACGAGCTGCTGCTGAGCCTGCAGGAGCGCCGCCAGCAGATGGTGGTCATCCTGGACGCGCTGAACGAGTCCGCCGAGCCGGAGGTGTTGGCTCGTGAGCTCGTTGGACGTCTGGTCGACAGCGACCCGCACGCCGGGCTGCGCCTGCTGGTGGGCGTACGGCGAAATCTGCTGTCCCTGATTCGGCCCGCTGCCCGTCACGTCGTGGATTTGGACGCCCCGGCCTACTTCGCCGGCGAAGACCTCGTCGACTATTCCCGTAAGCTGCTCGTGTCCGCCGCCGCAGCCGGCGCGGCGGCACCCGAGGACTGCGATGTCGACGCGGTGGCCCGTGGGATCGCCCGCCGCGCCGGCACCGCTTTCCTCATCGCGCAGCTCACCGCCCGCACGCTCGCGCGGGATCCGGCAAGCTGGGACATCACGGCTCCGGGCTGGGAGCGGCGTTTCCCGGACAGCGTCGGCAAGGCGATGGACGCCTATCTTGCCCGCCTCCCGGACGCTGACCTCGCCAGAGCGCTGCTGCTGCCGCTGGTGTTCGCCGAAGGAGAGGGCCTGCCGCCGGACCGGACATGGGCTCGGCTGGCGACCGCGCTGGGCACCCGGGTGGTGAGCGAGCAGGACGTCCGCCGGTTGGTGAACGAGAGTGCCGCCGCGGCGCTGTTGGAGAAATCCGGTGCCGAGGCTAAGGTCCGCTACCACCTCTTCCACGAGGCGCTCGCCGAGCATCTGCGGGAGACGTGTCCACACGAGCAGCCGCACGACGCCATCGCGACCGTGCTCATCGGCGACGTTACCGGAGACCACCCCGACTGGCGGCGGGCCCATCCGTACGCGCGGGAGCATCTGGCCACCCATCTCGCGCGCTGCGGGCGTTTGGACGGGTGGCTCCTCGACAGCGGGTTCCTGCGAGCGGTCGCGGCCGGCCCACTGCTGCGGGCACTTCCCAGCGTCTCCTCCACGCAGGCACGCCAGGCGGCCGGTGTGTACCGGGAGGTGACCCTTCTCCTGCAGGACCATCCACAGTGGTCCACGTCGTACCTGGAGCTGTACGCGCGCCAGCAGGGACACTCCACACTGGCCGATGCCTGGGTCCGGACAGAGACGGGCCGGACGTGGGCGGTGCCATGGGCGCAGTGCCGTTCTGCCGAGCCGCACCTGGTGGTCGGGCGTCATCCCGTCGAGGTCACCGCGCTGAGCACGCTGGCGCACCGGACCGGGCTGCTCGTCGTCGCCGGGGACTCCGACGGCGCCGTCACCGTGTGGGACGTCGCGACTGGCGCCCCGGTCGTCGAGCCACTGCGGCTGGCGCCCGGGATGGTCAACGCGCTGGCGACCGTCGAGCGCCCGGACGGCTTCCTCCTGCTGGCCGGGACCGACCGGGGGCTGTACCGCGCCGCCTACGATCCCCTGTGGACATTCGTGGGCGTCGAACGGCTCCACCCGGTGGCGGTCACGAGCCTCGCCGTACCAGACGCAGCGGACGTGGCCGTTGCCGGAGACCGAAGCGGTGTCTTGAGAGTATGGTCGCTGGTTTCTCGCGGTCTCCTGGGCGTCGCGGACGCTGCCCACCCGCAAGGCGTGAGCGCGCTGACAGAATGCTGCGTGGACGGCAAGACGATGCTGCTGTCGGCTGGCTTCGACGGGTCGATCAGCACCTGGGACGTGTCCGGTGGCGCCCTCACGCACCGGCTGACGTGGCGGCTGAACACATCCGCCCGCGCACTTGCCCTGCGGCATCGTGCCGACCGCGTGTTGGTCGTTCTGGCGGCCAGCGAGGACGGCATGGTCCGCTCCTGGCCGCTGGCGGCCGGCAGGCAGCAGGCGACGGTGATGTTCGCCGACGAGCACGCCGGCTGCGCGGTGGCGTTCGGGCAGGTGCGGGGCCGACCCGCTTTCCTGACGGGCGGCTTCCTCGGTGAGGTCACGGTCTGGGACGACAGCACGGACGGCGCCCGGCTCTGGGGGCCGATGTCCGGGCATCTCGGCGTCGTGTCGGCTCTGGCGACGGGTCGGACGGGCGGGTCTGACTGGCTGGTCAGCGGGGGCGAGGACGGCTACATAAGGGGTTGGGACCTGGATGCCGCCGACTCGGTGAGACGCCGGCCCACCGGCCACACCAGCGAGGTGACCGACGCGGTCGTGGTAGATAGGGCCGACTGGTCGGCCGTTGTGTCCAGCGGTGCGGATGGAACGATCCAGACCTTGGACCCGACGACCGGGGAGGTGCTGGATCCCGTGTGGGCAGCGCCGGACCGCGGCATCAGGTGCTTGGCGACGGCGCGCTTTCCGGGTGGTCCGCTTCTGCTGGCCGGTGGGCTCGACGGAACGCTGGTCGTATGGGACTCGGCTGGCCGGCTGCTGACCGCCCCTCCGATCCAGGCGCACAGCGGGGTCCTCCGTGCCATCGTCACGGATCGGGTGTCCGGTCGAGACGTCGTCATCACCGGTGGCGACGACGGCGTCCGGCTGTGGGACCCGGTCAGCTGGGACCGGATCGACACCGCGGTCCAGAGCGACGTCCGCACGCTGTGCACGGTCGACGTCGACGGCCGAGCCGTGTTGGCGTGCGGTGGCGACGAGGGGCTCCGGCTGTGGGACCTGCCCGGCCGGCAGCCCATCGGCGGCCCGCTCACTCCCCGGCAACAGTGCCGGGCCGTGGCCGCCGCGACCGTGGGCGGCAGGCCCACGGTCGTCACCGGAGGTGATGCCGGCGTGCAGTTATGGGACCCGACCGACGGCTCGCCCGTCGGCACTCCGGTCGCATCCGACCAGGAGATCCTCACGGTCACGACGGTGCGACTGGCCGGCCATCCAGTGATCCTGTGGGGCGACCACAATGGAATCGGCGCCTGGTCCGCCGAGCAGCAACGCGAGATCACGCGGATCAAACTGGGATTTGCGGTTCGGCGTATTGCCCCCTGCGCGCCGCGCGCCGTCGTGGTGGTCGCTCTGCACGGCGTGTTCCGTGTCGACCTCGACCTCTTCACCGACCCAGCATGGTCACCGCAAGCGCTTCGGGAGCAATGGTGAGTGATCTGACGTTCTCGAGTTCCACGCCGAGCGCGGCCGATCTCGCGTCCACAATGGCCCGGGCTGCGGCGGGTGACAATGCCGCCTGGGGCACGCTCGTCGACCGTTACGGTCCCCTCGTCTGGGCGGTGGCCCGGGCGTATCGCCTCACCCAGGCTGACGCGAACGACGTCGTCCAGACGACGTGGCTCCAGCTGCTGGAGAACCTCGACGACATCGAGCCCGCCGCGCTCACCCGCTGGCTGACGACCACCGCACGCCGGGAGGCGCTGCGCGTTCGGCGATCGATGCGCGAAGTAACGGAGGTCCTCGAGGTCGTGGACCAAGAGTTCCTGGTCGCACCGGACGATCCAGCGGCGACCTACGAGCGTCGAGGGCACGATGAGCAATTGTGGCGCGCGTTCGCGCAGCTTCCCCAGCGATGCCAGCAGTTGCTGCGGCTGCTCATCGCGGGGAGCGGAACCACGCCGTACTCCGAAGTCTCAGCCGCGCTGGGCATGCCGGTGGGCTCGCTTGGACCCACGCGGGCCCGCTGTCTGGCACGCCTGCGGCAACTCCTGGCGGGGGTGGCCGATCCAGAAGACCTCGATGCGTCCGACGCTGATCTCGTCGGCTTGCTGCGGGGCAGCCACGCCATCGCCGACCCCGTCACGAGCGACGTGCTCGAAGAGTCGCGGCGGCTACCCGAGACCGCGCGCCGCACGGACCCCCCCTGAGTAGGAGCCCGGCCTTCGTGGGGTCTCGGAGCCGGCGCACGCGGCTGACCGGCCGCCGCGGGTACCGGCCGGCGGCCCGGGCGCGGAGCATGCTCCGCGGCGTTGCACTACGAGGGCTCTTCGCGCTCGGCCGGAAGCCGTAGTCGACCTGCCCACGAGAAGTGACGCTCTACCGGCCCGTAGTCACCAACCCCGAGCCTGTCGGCGAACCGCTGGCGGGCGAGAAGCGCCAGCAACCAGCCGGCCGTTTCCAGGACCAGCCGGCCCGGGTACGTCCTGCCGCGCCGTCACCCAGGCAGCAGGGTCGCGGGCCGGGTGCACTACCGGGGCCGGGTCGGTGCAGCCGGCCGCGGCTTTGCCGCCCTGGTGACCAACGTGTGACCGCTCCCGGGCAGCCGGCGTGGTAACCCAGGCAGCAAAGCCGGCCCGCAAGGACACCTCGACCTGCCGGAACCAGGAGCCGGTCAGACCGGACTTCCGAAGATCGTAGGCAGATTCGGGCTTGATCGATAGCGTCGTGCCTGGTCAGAGGGCTGTGGGGAGCTTCAGCCGGTGGAATGCTGTAGGCACACGCCTGCGGGCGTGTCGCTCGACAGTGCAGGAGCAAACGGCTTGACTTGCAGGCATGTACCCGTGGGAGACGCGGCGGACGAACAAGGACAGCTCGGTGGTGGTGCTCCCTGCATCTGGTGCACAACGAGCGGTATCCGGGGACCGGCATCCCGGTCGCCAAGGTGATCCACAACTTCGGCCGGGCAGAGACCGTGCCCGGCTGACCACCGTCCGGCAGCCCGCCGTGTAGTAACACGATCTGATCACGCTCTCTGCACGTTTCCGCAGTTCAGACGGCATTTTCGGCGGCTCGTGTGCTCATGATCTTCGGAAGTCCGGTCAGGTTCGCGTCGATGAAGTCAGCCACGTCGGACCGTAGCCTCATCCGCCAACAAACCCCGGCCGGCCGCTCTTGGGGTGCCATCCGGCCGGCGGGTCCTCACCGGCCCCCCAGCAGGGTGACGATGCTTCGCAGCTGGCCCGGGCGGGGCTGGCTGCGTGCGGCTTGCTGCTGGTGCAGGATTGTCCTGTGTTCAGGGCGCATCACTGTACGCTGAGGGTGCGTGACCTCGATCGGTCGGTGGCTTTCTACGGACTGTTCGGCTTCCGGGTCGGGGTTCGTTGGAAGGCTCCGGATGGGGGGCTGGAGATCGTCCACTTGGTCCTGGGCGGGTTCGTTCTGGAGATATTCTGCTACGCGTACAACGCGCGTGTGGTGACGATGCCTCATGCGATCGGTAACGACCTCGAAGTAGTCGGTGTGAAGCATTTCGCTGTGCAGGTGGCATCGCTCGGCGCGGCGAGGTCATACCTGGTGCAGAGCGGGATCGCTCCTGCGGACATCAGCGGCACCACTCATGGTAGGACCGGCATTGACTATTTCTTCGTGCGTGATCCGGATGGCCTGTGGGTCGAGGTGGTAGAAGATCACCGTGGGCTTGTCCCGGAAGAGGTCGAGCGCGGTCAGCCGTGAATGGCTTCGATGACGCGCCGGGGTTGCCGGGCGTAGTTCTCCTCGTCGAACAGCACCCATTCTTGAACGGCGACTTCGTAGAGCCTGCTTGCTGTCTCGCCTCGGGCGAGTTTGCCTGGGCTGACCGCGTCCGCCGCGCGGGGCCAGCGGTCGAGGAACGCGGCGAGCGGAGACTCGATACCGGTGGTCGGAAGCTCCAGGGCGGTGCCGGAGAAGGTGACACCGCGGGCGACTTGGCCGAGACCGTCGAGTGGAACGGCGATGACTCCGCCAGCGACACGGCCGTCTCGGCGTATGTTTTGGCTGTGCTGCCGGTCGTGTCGGGAGATGAAGCGGAGAACATCGGGGGCGAAGCCAGGGTCGTACCAGACGTTGCAGACGGCGGGCGAGCCGTCGATGTTGAGGCTGGCAAGCTGCATGAGCTTGCCAGCCCGTACGTACTCCTCTAGCAGGGAACGCTCGTCAGGCATCAGTCGGTCACCAACTGGGCGGCGGGAAGGGCTTGACGTGGCGGGCGCAGGCTGCGGAGGACTTCCTTCCACTCGCGCACCCCTTCGTCCTGGCTCGCCGGGTCGAGGAGCTCGTCGAACTCACGGGCTCGTGTGACGACTGTGATGGGCCGCGTAGTGGACGGGCCTGCGGCGTTTCCCGGGATGCCGATCAGACGCCGGACGTGGTCGGGCATGGTGAAGGCGTCGGCGATGCG
>Ga0066388_100001015_pt1 | contig 14991 bp, 19 predicted proteins | sample PanSoiMetaGPlot6_FD_64539 | JGI IMG/M metagenome (GOLD analysis project Ga0066388, IMG submission 64539) | Tropical forest soil microbial communities from Panama analyzed to predict greenhouse gas emissions - Panama Soil - Plot 6 (Hybrid Assembly) | ecosystem: Environmental > Terrestrial >... | reverse complement strand
CATCTTTGCAGTTGTCCCGTTGCTCTGCAAAGCGATGTAGTAGACGCTTGGTCCAAGCGCGTTATATGTGCCCGTAAATGCCAGCTTCTGCTTTGTGCTCGCTGTCCCAACCGTTGTCCCTGCTGTTGTCGAGTTGGCTACAAGTGTGCCTGCTGAGTTATAGAGTGCTCCAATCCACTTGTCTGTCCCACCCGTCGTTCCAATCGTGAAAATAATGCCAGTTAGCGTTACGTTCATCGGAATGAAGACGGCAGCCCAATAGATCGTACCAGCAACCATTGTAACATTCGTGCCCGAAGTAGTGTTTAAGAGATTTGTTACGCCTCCTGTGCCAAAAGATGTGAATCCTGCATTAATTGGTGCCATGCCGCCATTCGGGGTCAGGGCTGCTGCAAGTGCGATTGCTCCACTGCTTCTGGTGATGGTAATGGGCGTATTCAGAAGATTACCGGAATCATCATAAGCGGCAATGACAAAATTCGTGCCTGCATTCGATCCGCTCTCAGCATCGCTATTTCCGCCAAATAGCCAGCGAGCAACTCCTGCTGTCAAAATTTGATGCTTGCGCGTCGAAGCAGCAGCGCCATTCAAGTCGAATCCTGCCACCGTTCCTGATGCCGAATTCCCGCCTGCTGTAGCACCTGCTGTAGCTTTCATGTTGGCGTTTAGCAGCATCGCATAGTTATAAACGCGTGTCGTACTATCGTCGCACTCTTGCAGATTAAAGGCATTTCGACAGCCTCTCATCTGATTATCCATGTATTGCACTGATGCATCGGGTGTTTGCGGCACGATGCCATAGTTGCAGTACGCTGTACCACGTGAATCTATAATATGATTCGATACAATCATGCCGTTCGTAACAGTGCTAGATTGCTCGAAATAGATGCCTATATTGTTGGTTGCATTGTTGGAAGCAATAGAGGTAACACCATCTGCTAAATATTGCGTGCCAATATCCAGCAAAAGATTATTGGAGATCATGAAATTTTGGACGCCTGAGAGGTAGATCCCGCCTCTTGGTGCCGTGCGCACAAAGTTGGAAGAAATCACAATTCCTAAGGCGTAGTTCGTTGGGCTAGATCTGGGACTGGTTGGATAGCCTCCAACGTAGATTCCAAATCCATATGTATCACTTGCTCCGTCAGATGGTCCTCTATTGTATCCACAGTCAATCGAGTTACTGGAGATCACTCCATATTCCGGTGCAGAGTCGCAATAGATCCCGTTGTTTCCGATGCTCTTGATCGTATTTCCGACGCAGCTAAAATTTGTTGGTCCTAGCGTTGTCGAGAATCCAGCTATCCATATGCCGTTATAGCAACAATTCTCAAATGTGTTGCCATTGCATGTTATCTTTATATTTCCGCGCGATATACTTACTCCATTATCAGCCGACATCAAGACGTGATTGTCATTAAAGATCACTTCCTGATTGTAAACAAAGCCGACATCTTGATTGTTGTAGAACTCGCATCCGATAACAATCACTTTGCCTCTTACGCCTCCAATGCGTATTGGCAAGGCTGAATTGTTTTTGACGATGCAATTGCGCATCGTGAAGTTGGTGAAGCTGGAATTACCGGGAAGTCCTGAATCGAGATCGCCAGAAATATAAATAGCGGTCTGGGTGCCGTTGCCCGATGTGGTACGGGCACGCGTCGGAGTTGAAACTGTCTGATTGACTGGCCCTGTGAAACAAATGCCGTCCACCACGAAGTCCGTAACCACCGTCGAGCGGCCATCAATCGTGTTGCCTGTCGTTGTGCGGAAGATGACAGAAGAGACGCCACAACCGAGAAGCGTCACATTGGACTTTGGAGCAATGGAGCTGGCCACGCCATAGCTACCAGCAGGAATGAAGACAATGCCCCCTCCTGCAGCCGATACAGCGTTAATTGCGCTCTGTATAGCCGTCGAATTATCCGTTGCTCCATTGTCAGCGACCGCTCCATAAGCAGGATCAGTGATGCAAACGAGATTTTTAAGTGAGCCATCTGCATTATGCGCAATTGCCAGGAAAGCGTTGAGGATCGTTCCCCACGCGTTGTTATCTGCTCCTGCTGTTGGTAGTCGTGTCAAAATCGCACCCCCACTTGATTCCTAATAGCCCCAACGGCATAGGGCATAAATAATCGAGCAAAAGTATGGCCATCAATCTGCAAGATGATTGGCTGTCCGGTGCCACTTGTAGCAGAGCCGCCGCTCAACATCTGTGCTGTCTGGCTTGCGGGAAAGATCTGAGCGCCGCGTGGAATATACATAGCTTCGGGTCCCCGCTCGCCAACGATTCCCCATCCGCCAGGCGCGTAACTTGTCCCGCTCGCAAAACCAGGAATGCCCAAAGAGTGGAGGTCTCCTGGAATTGCTCCGAAATTCAGTGCTGAGGCATCCCCAACAAGTTTAGCAATCGCATTAAAAACACCCCCAAGACGGCCAAGGTCATCTTCGAATGGCTTGATCAGATTGTCGTGGAACCATCCTGCTATTGTACCTATTGCCCCTGTCACACCGTTGTACACTTCCATAAACCTGTCATGGAACCACGAGCCAATATTTCCGAAAAATTCCATAACATTGGACCATGCATTTAGAAATGGTACAACGATATAGTTATAGGCTAATGCTCCTATGCCGCCAAGTATCCCCTGCAAAATTTTGATTTCTCCGCCAAGCATATTTTGTATCCCCGACCAGATGCCGCCAAACATATTTTGCATGTCTGTCCATGCTTGACTCCAATTGCCAGACAGCAAATCAAGACCAATATTGATGATGCCCGAAACAAGCGACCACGCAATTTGTACAATCCCGACGATGGATTGAAAAACTCCCTGCAATATCATCTGCAAGGAAGGCCAGACAACCTTCCATATGGCTTGTACATCTTTTGCTCCTTGAATAATATAAGGCATGATTATGTTGATAATCGGCCCTACGCGGTCAATAACCCCATTTGCAAATTTCTCAAATGCATCTATCGCCTCAATTATATATGGTTTCACATATTGCAGGGCGCCTGCTATGCCAGTTCCGATTTCAGTACCTAATTTTATCAGTGGAGGAAGGATTTTCTCAATATATGGTGCAAATTTTGCAAAAGCGTGCTCTATTATGTCCTGAGCAGCACCACGCGCACGTAAGAATATTTCACCGAGGTTAAATGCATCTTGTGCAATATTTTTAAATTCTTGCCCAACATCTTTGAGGATTCCGCTGCCCTGGAACCACGTGCTGATTTGTTTTGCCTGTGAGCCTGCAAAGTTGATGGCTTGTGAGAATTGCCCTTGCAGCAAGCTCGCGATCTCCTTTACAGGCCCTGCGAACTGGTCAAGCGGCCCTTTGCCGGTGGCAAGAGCCTTGTCGAAGGCCATCAATCCGCCTTCTACCTGCCAAAGTATTTGACTCAAAGTATTGAGGCCGCCTTGGGCAAGATTGCCGATAATAGGCGCTAGAGGATCGGCATCGGTACCGAGAACTTTGAAAGCATCCCCGACTTTTGAGATCCGCGCCTCGATATCACGAAAAACAGTATTGAGGCTTGACCAGGCAGAATTGAAATCACTTAGATCGACGCTCCGTAGCACCTCGCCTATATAATGGATAGCCCTGCCAACATCGTTAAACAGATTTTGCGCCACATCAAGAGCAGGAGACGCGATATGATCCATGAGATCCAATACTACCGGCAATAATCCCGATGCCATGCGCTCCTTAAGATCATCGGCGCGATCCTTGAAAATCTGCATGCGTCCAGCGGCTGTAGTCGTCGCATCAGCACTACCGCCAAATTCACGCTGTAGCTCTTGCAGCATAATCTTTTGAGCGCCTGCTGTATCCCCCGTGGCTACCATCTGTTGGATCATTTGCTTTTGCTGATCAGTAAATGTGACTCCAACCCGTGTAAGAGCCGTCAATCCCTGTGCAGGATCATTCAAGGCTTTGCCCATCATGATGGCCGTACTCTTTACGTCTTGCCCCATTGCCTTGCTCATATCGAGCATTGTTTTCGTTGCGAGTGGAAATACATCTTTTCCTATACCAGTAAAGGTCAAAAGCAGATTTTCCCCTTCTTCAGTGGTGTCCTTGCTGAAGAAGGTTGTTTTTTCCAGAGAAGACGCGAGATCTTGAAGAGATTGTGCCGTCATGCCAGAAGCATTGTGTGTGGATTGGAGCACTTTAGTCGTTTGCTCCATGATGTCCTGATGCTGCATGGCAAGCTTGACCGCGTCGATTGTTTGATCCTTGAGGAAGCCCACAGCAGAGCCAACTGCATTAAAGATTGCCTGGCCAGCCACGAAAGATAGCGCATTACCGAGCATCGATTTAAATCCGCCTGATGTCTCTTTGACGGCTTGACCCATGCCCTGTAATTGCTGCTTTGAAATATCAACACCCTCGGTGCTGACCTTCGCTACAAGTTGGCTGGCTACAACCATTTAATGACCCCTAAAGTTATCGATTGACTCTTGTGCTTCCGCCTCTGCCGTTCTCTTAATAAGTGCCTTTTGCGTCCAAAACAAGGGAATATCAGGCACTTCCCACGGCTTGCAATTGCACTGTTCCGCTACAACAAAGCAGAAGTACCATTCGGGACAAGGATATTCATCCTCCATGCGTCCTTTTGTTGCCAGGTAGCGGCGAAGATTGACTAGCTCTGGATCATCTTCGCCGCTACCTGATTTGGGTGACGACCTATGACCTTCTGGCTAATTTCGTCGATAAGCCACATGGGAAGCTCCGTCCAGCGCTCAGCATCAAGCGGAAAGCGTTTGACTTCAGGCTCTTCCTGCTCATTAAGGTCCCATGACTTGATAAGACCAATAAGAATGTTATTCGTTTCGTTAAATGCAATATTCAATAATTCCTCGTCTAGTTCCTCTCTCTGAACTTTTGCCTGCAAAAGTTCGCTGAATTTTGTGAGCTGCTTATACATTTTTTGTGTGACACGGCTAGGATAGTAATCAATATGGATCGGTCCATCATTGGTCTCGATTTCGAGCCGAGCACTATCATCAAGAATATTGCCGAGTGTTGGCATGTATCTCCTTATAAAGCAGTAATTAAGTTTGTTACCGTGATCTTTTGAGCTTGCCCTGAGTTCCAGCTTGGGTCTTGCACAATATTGAGTGGCCATTCAATCGCGTATATGCCGCCTTTGTCCTGCAAAGCGCTAGGCTTGCCAACCTTCACAGCGGCATCATGTTGAAATTCGTTCACAACGCTATTAGGAACATCGATTGTTGCTCCTTGTGCATCAATGCGTAAGTACAGCGTTTGCTGAGATTCCATATAGCCTTGCATTGTGCTGAGGCCAAAGCTATCAGCAGGAAGCAAGAGCTTGATCTCAGTCGCAGGTTGCGTGTTAATAGCACTGGTGAAGCTTGGATTACTGCGATTGAGATAGTAAGCTTGGCCAAAGACAGAGCCAAAGCTGTAATCTATGGATATAGGAGCAATTACTTGTGTTCCGCCAATTCCACCTGACGAGGTGTCCAGATAGACATTGAATGTTTTTGGTTGCATTTGAGCAGTAGCCAAGGCAGTTGGTGATGAGGTTAGCGTGATGCCATCGCTGATAATCTGCCCAAATCCACTTCCTGTGAGAGAGAAGGCGGTCTTACGATCACCTTTGTAGCCAAAACTACTGAGCATTGCATAAGCAAGCTTGCGAGCACGCTGATTGTCTCCTTGCATGAGCGTGAAGGTTTGCAGGCTCGTCTGTTGATTGATGGAAGGCGTCCAAATCCAGTCTTTAGCCGTGCTCGAAGCGCCGTGAGCTGCTGGCGTGACCTGTCCATAGATCATGGCCAGTGGATAGATAATGCCATTGTAATCCAGCGTACCATTCAAGTTAAAGAGCGATGATTCCCAGTCCAGTTCTTGTGTGGCGTCGTACATATTGCCTGACGGCCTGTACTTCGATATGCCAGCATCAATTCCTGGCGTCCAGTCGAAGCATTTTAGGAGTGTTGGACAGGCCACCGCTGTACCGGGAGTGGTTTCTTTGCCGATTTGTACTTGTTGTGTGGCTGTGGTTATTTGTGGCATTAGCTCACCTCAATTTGCATACGGTATAAGCCGCCAAACATCGTCCATTCCTCGCCGTTCTCTAGCGTGTCCTGCTGGAATGGCGATTCTCGATATAAAGCATCAATAAATCCGCCTGTGATAGGCTTATTCTTCAGCCCATCCTTTCCGCCCATAAGTACATCAATCTGAGCTGCAGCATTCGCGATCTGTATGGTCAATGCGGCTGGCCCAACCGCTCGAATAAGATAGAGCGGATTTGCAAGCAGCCGGACTACGCCTACATTGGTAGTTGTGTCTGCTCCGGGGCTTTGCAGTGACATCACCACATACGGCGTCGTTGTGCCCGGTGACTGAAAACCGCGAGAGACCCCGCCAGGCGCGTATCCCGCGAGCGTCGTATCAGGCGCAAGGATGCCATATAGGAACTTAAACCCTAAATACGCCTCATTGACGCTCATTCTTTAGAATCTCCAATATCTGCTCTGCAATATCGAGTATTTTTTCATGCCCATCGAACATTGCTTGCACTTCTTTTGATTCAACATCATCACGCGCTTTATCTTTTGCTGCCTGCCTATTTTGCGAAATCATGATAATTGGCGCTGTGAAAGCAGCTTGAAAGGATAGGCATAAGTTGAGTAGAACATATGGATAGCCGTCCCAGTGCATAAAAAGAGCGATGCTATTGATGGCAATCCACAAGGCAAGAAGAACGCTCTGAATGATGATAAAATGCCACGATCCAACGATTGCTGCTACGCGATCAGCGACATGATCACCAATATGGCGCGATTCGTGAATCTTTTGGCGTTCTTGCATTAGCCTCGTATCTCCTTCAGTTTCTCCTCAATTTTGCTCATAGCCGCCTCAAATGATGGCCGAACAGCGTCGACTGCTGGAATGAGAGCAGGATAAGCAGGCATGTGAACCGTTCCAAATTCGAGAGAGATGCCGTAGCTTGCTCCTACCCCCACGATGGCCTCATGTTTTCCTTCCGGTCGTTCTTCAGGCAGTAATTCAGCCCCCTTGGGAGGCGATCCCGTGCCCTGTCCGTAGGTCGACTCCTCGTCGGTCACCACGTAGGCAGAATTTTTAGCAAAGCCCGTATCTACCTTTACGCGTGCTTGATATCCAGCTTGAATGTCGAATGCCGACTTGCGTACAACTTGATCAGTGGCCTGACCAAACTTCTCTGCGATTTGTTCCCAGTCGTTGAACTCGTTCATGGCTTTAGCACAGCCGCTAGCCAGATCTCAAGCCCTGGATAGCTTCTTGGATCAAGTGCCACGTGAGTCTCTAGTGTGTATCCTCCGATGATAAAGCGGTCTTGCGCCTGGATTGGCGTGTTATTCGCCATCAGTACGCCATATGGAAGCTTCACTAGCCAACTATTCAGGGATTCGATGCGATAGCCATAATTCATCAAAAGTTGCTCTGTTGGCTGACTCATACCAGCCATAAAGCCATTTGGTGAAATCGTGCTCCACATCTCGCTACTGCTGCCAAGTCCATCAGGCGTTTTCGTTTTGCGTTGGACTGTGCATACCAGATTGCAGACGGCTACTGCAAGATCTGATTGGATGCTGGCCATTTCAGCAGCCGTGATTGGAAGCATCAGTAGATCCCTCCAAACGAACGATCACCACCCAGGACCGGAACCATTCGACTATCGACTTCAGGCTGTACATCACGCCTAATCATCTTGATCGTCTTTGGCTTGGCTCGCATGCGAAATACTTTTGCCAGTGCCTGCTTGGCCTGCATGAGTTGCGAGCGCTTCAAAGATTGGCCATCAACCGTGATGTCATACGCAGATGCTAAGTAAGCTGACCAGATGTCACAGAGATTAGCAGCAGCCCCATAGGGATCGTAGCTCTTACCCACGAAGAACACAGGCGGGTATTGCCCTGGAAATGTCCCCTGCGTAAGCACATTCAGCTCAAATTGCCAGTGTCCCACGATTGGCTCAAAAGCAGCAGGGGTGAGTACAACATACGCCTGACCATTAGAGTTGCCTTGTACGGCAGCATCTCCTTCAAGCCATGTGAAGTTGCTGTAATAGTCGGCAAAGATCATACGTGGCTGATTATTGGTACTTACAGCATTTACAATAGCTTCTGCTACTTTTAACTGTTCGTACCATACATCTTCCCTATGCTCATCTAGCGTATCCTGGATAGTTTGATCGTCGAACTGTTCATTTGGTCCGCTTGGATCGGCTATCAGTGTTCGGATTCTCGCTATGAGTTGTGTCATCGATAGGCGTACTGACATTGGGCTGCTCGCTTTTCTGAGCTATGAGCATCTGTACAAGCGCTTTCAACTCGTCAATTTCCACTCTCAGTGCTATCTCGGTAGGAGTAGCCACTGGGACAGGCGCGGCTACAATTTGTGGTCTATCTTCTTCTCGTCTCGGATCAGAAACTGGCATCCAGCCATCGCCAATGAGCCGTTTAAAGTGTCCTCCATACTGCTTTGGAGCAAGATAGATGATGTTGCCTGGCTCAAAGGGGGAATGCAACCATACGCCTCCTTCTGCCATTGGTGTAAGCGTCATTACTGATGCCCCTTTCCAACGAAGGCGGTAATCGTTCCTGTGATTCCAGACTGAAAATCGATATAGATCTGATTGTTGGTTGCCTGCATGAAGCGTGCCGATTCCAGTCCGCCAACGACGCCGCCGCCTGAGGCTGCATGAGCCGTCAGGACAAGATCACCTATCCCAGAACGGAATGCAGGCCCATAGTTCACACTACCGCCAACACCGGTCTTGATCGTGACCGTTTTATCAGCGCCGTTCGTCGTGCGAATCTCAAGAGTCAGATTCTCGCTTCCTGGGCCGGCTGGTATCGAGGTTGAAGTCAGGTCGATGTACATGCCGTTGGCCTGGTCAATTGCGGTGCCCGCTGGAATGTCAGTCATGACGTTTCTAGTTAGCGTAGTCAGCAGTATTTGTGTTCGTGCCATCTCCTCTTCTCCTTACCAGCGTGTGGGCCACATATACGCTGTAATCTGGCTAGATGTGGCTGAACTAAAGTCGACGTTCACGCTTCCATCATTCTGAGCAAATCGATTGGTCTCCAGTGGCCCAATCCAGCCTCCACCGGCTGTATGAGAGACCGTGACTGCAAGATCACCAGTGCCACCACGTGTAGAGGCCGCTGTTCCGGTGCCACCTCGAACGGTTACCGTATGGTCTGCGCTATCGCCATTAGACACATAGAGCATGAGTCGATCTATCGCATCGGTAGCGCCTGGCGTGCTCACCTTTGGCACCGGAATATTCATGCCGTTAGAAGCATCAGCATTCGTACCTGACGGCAAATTCGTAACGTTATTTTCAGTCCAGATTGTGTAACTAAGTGTTGTTCGTGACATTTACCACCTCGTCGGCCACATAAAAGCCGTAATGAATCCAGTGGCACCACTGGCAAAATCGATATTGACGCTTCCATCATTCTGAGCAAATCGATTGGTCTCCAGTGGCCCGATGATCGCGCCTCCGCTTGCTGCATGAGCTGTCACTGCGAGATCTCCGCTTCCTCCTCTAGTAGAGGCCGCTGTTCCGGTGCCACCTCGAACGGTGACGACCTTATCAGCGCCGTTTGTGGTCTGGACAAGCAGCCACAAGCCATTGATAGAGCAGGATGCAGTGGTATCAGAGCCTGGAATGGCAACATTCATGCCGTTCGCTTGATCTATAGCGGTTCCGGTTGGAATGTTCACGCCGCCATTCTGAACCATATCAGTAAGTGCTAAAGCTGTTCGTGACATGACTATCTCCTATGGGTGTTGTGCGTAAAACACAGCAAGCTGAGCAGGACGAACAGTTTTAGCGCCAAAGAGCGTCAAGCCTTTTACAGCGTCCCTAAATCCGTCAGGTGGCCGGAAGGCCTCTACTTCGTTCAGACCAAGAGCTTTCGTCAAGGCCATAGAGTGTCCCGCCATAATGACATCTTGCGAACCAGCAATACCAACAGTTCCCCCAAGGTGCGGAGCGTTCACGCTCTGGTAGACATCCATCCCATCGATCTGACCGATGTAGCCATCCTGTCCTTGCTGGCCACCGGTTGCATCAAGCTTGCCAGACATAATGGTTTGGCGGCCTGCATCGGTATTATAGGAGGTGAAACGCGGATCTTGTTTCAGGAGTGAGCCAATCCAGGGCGGTCCAACACACCAGCGCCCTTCTTCTGGTGTGAGCGATTCGGTGAGCTTTTGCCCAAGCAGTACGAGGTAGTCATAAACGTTTGCGCCTGCACCAATCTTGTCATAGGTAGGTTTGTCAGGCACTGTAGGACTGCCAGATGTGCCAATCGTATTGGCAGACGGGGCATCAGTATAGAACCCCGCAAAAAATTGATCCATCGCATCTTTGACTTTGTATGCAGCCCAAATCATTGCCTGGCCCATGATCTTTGGATTCTGCTGGGCTTTGTCAACATCGTCAATGGCGAAGTTGTAGTACTTCGCTTGCGATATCGTTAATGTTGTCTGGGCATCACTGAGGGACTGAGGGGCATTAATTGGAGTATCTTTGACATAGTCGTAGACACTAATATCGCCAAATGCGTTAATGCGTACGGTATCGCCCATGTTCGCGATTTCGCCTTCGTAGTCATCATTGAAGAGCGACCCGAAGACCAATACTTTTTGCAGTGCTACGAGAAGTTGGGCCGACCATATCTCTGGTATAAAATGCTGTAGACTCATTCAGTTCCTTCCCCACTTGTAAAGAGTGGTCAAAAGGGCTAGAATTGACTTTAATGGGCTATCTTCGCCTACTCCACATGCGGGAGTTCGTATTTGCTACCCACTGACTTATTCTTGCCAGTTCCTGCTTACTGATATCTGGATATTTGCCAGCGAGTACGTCTCTGGCGTATTGTTCGGTAATCTCTCCTCCGCTCTCTGTTTGCGAGCGTGTTGGATTAGTCGGGCCTCCTGATGACAAGGGAGCCGGTTTGCCTGCTGCTAACCATGATTTCTTGCTGAGCACATCCTTCAAGAGCGTCTCTACATTGGAATAATCCTCATCCAGTTGAGATGTATCAATATAGAGCATTGCATCAGCAGGATCATTAAATCCAAGTCCTTGCGCTACAGATGAGACGGCATGAGCAAGCTTTGTTTGCTGTAATTCCTTGAGCGTGCTTTCATGGTCGGATTGCAGCTTTGTCAGTTGGTCCTGAAGCTTCTTGGCCACCTGTGCTTGCTTTTCCTGTTCGCTGAGTTGAGATGATTCTGTTTGGTCCTTGAACGCCGCCAGCTCAGCATGCGACGTTTTCAGCTCACTGAATTGCTTACGATTAGCTGCATTCTCTTTGCGCAATTGCTCAATGATGCGCTCGTATTCAGCAGGATCTTTTGTGGTTGCCGTTTGACTCACCGGTGCCTGACCGTCTGTCGTCGAGGTGCCCTCTTGGGGCAATCTACCGGTGGACGCCAGGTCCCCATCAGTAGATGCGGGTGTGTTTGAAGTTTCTCCCATAATAGTACACTTTCAAGTTAAACGTTGTCAAGGCTACGCTGCTTCACAATCGCCTCTGCAAACAGCCTATACACTTCACTCATTGGCACATGCACATCCTGGCCATCAGCGAGTCGACAGGAGACAGAGACGCCGTGAATACTCTGAAGTTGTGGCAAGAGTTTGGTTGGTCTGCCTGCTATGACGGTCATATGTGGCTGTGTTTGGTCGGATTGTAGATTAGGCATTCTTGGCAGGTCCCTTCTTAGCTGGAGGTGTTGTTTGCTTTGGTGTCGCTGACTTATTCTCTTTTAGTCGCTTATCTGCGGCTGTTCCTTTGCTGGGTTTACCCCCCATTAGTGTTTTCTCCTCTCTGTTGTACTACGATCAAAAAGAATTCGTGGCAAGACGGGTGGTTGCTCATTTGAGATTGAAATTAGTTATCATTTACCCACTAACTCCTTTACTGATTTGACGTACCTACTACCGCCCCATTGTTCATCGTAGTCTGTCCCTATAAAATCGGAGAGCGCCACCTGTCCAGATTTAAAGAGATCATACGCGGCCTTGCTTCCAAGGATCTGCTGCTGCATAGCCGCTGATTGATCGTTAAACCATTCTATCCCAGTCTGAGCAGGAACATAAGTGGTCTCTTGAATGCCTGATGTGTCTATGCCTAGCGGCCCCAAGATATTGCTCCATGACTTCGTAACCGGAACAGGTGCGCATCTACATTGCACGTGACTCTCAAATTCTTCATCAAGATCGTGTAACGTGCCATCCATCGCGATACACATGGCACATGTTCTCCCTTGTTTGGCTGCGACCCAACGCCATTGCCCCACGACATCGCTATTTTGCCGATATGTGAGCAGGTTGGCAGATTTAGAGCACCTGAGCATCTCTTGGCGACTGATCACGAGCGCTCGATTTCTTGATATCCCTAGCGCATCTTGCACCGACTTTGCCACGACACGCGGATTATTGCCAAGTGTAATACCTGTTACAAGCGCTTGTGCTACTTTTGTAGCAGCTTCTTTTCCCCACTGATTGAACAGATTAGACAACGGACTACCGGCCTGTGTCACTCCCACGAGGCTATTAATGCTAGGAATGCCGAATGAGTACGACACACCGGATGGAATCGTTGCATTCAACTGCTGCATGCCGCTCTGTAATCCCCATTGCGAGCCAAGATGTTGATTCATTCTCGTCACTTGCAACGCATTGGCTGAGAAAGTATCAATCTGCTGTTGGATAAGCAGTTGTGTATTCTCTAATCTTAGGCGTTGATACACCCACGAAGCCGGTATTTGCTCGCCATTTTCCATCTTCTGCGCCATTTGCTCATAGAGCTTGTTCAATTGCGGTTGAATAGCTGCCAACGTATGAGCATGCATGTGATTGAGTGTTGCCTCAGCTTGCTCTTCTTTGGCGAGGAGTTGTGCTCTGAATTGGTTGACGATGGCGAGAATCTTGGCTGTGCTCATGAGTCGCTCTCTCTTAATCCTCCTCTGTACATCTTTCCATCAATCAGCAGTTGAACGGTTACAGATTCAGCCTGTTTGATTGGTTGCCTGTTCTTGCATCGCTCACATTCAGGCTCTGAGCTTTTCAGTATACGCATGCCCTCTTCTATAGAGGTTGCCTCTGTATCAAAGTAAACCTCAAGAGCATTGATCGTGCGAATCCTTGCGCACTCATAGCAAGTATCTCCACACAATCCATAGTCTAGCTCTTTTTCGATAGCAGCAAGAAGGCGCCACACTTCATTAAGTGGTTGCCCTGCTCTGTCTTCTAGTTGAGATCTCAAGTATCCCCAATGTCCGCCACTCATGCCTCTTCCTTCTGATCTTGTTGGTTCTGCTGCTGTATTTGTTGTTGCGCTGGATTATTTGCAGCAGGTGGCAGCCCTTGACCACGGCTGAAATTGGTCACTTGTTGGGCGTCCTCTTGCTGCTTCTTTGCCATCTCATCAGCAGGATCAAGCCCAAGACTGCGATAAATCGTGTCCATGCTTACCTGAAGCTGCTGCATGATGACCGCTTCCTGAGCTGCCTGTAAATTGTCATTTGGCAAGAGGTCTGGCCAGTGCAACTCGATTTTATAATCCTCATAATCGCTCACGTCAATGAGTCCAGCGAGCACTAAAGCCGCTCGACAAATTTGCCTGATCATGCAGCCATACGTGCACCTTTTCTGCATGGTCTTTTCGATCAACGGTTGAAACATGAGTGATAGAGCAACTCCGCTAATGTTTCCAAGTTTCGGCAACGTCTCCTGTCGTCCAAGCGCCACTGCTGGTATGCGGCTCTGCTGGTCAATGTTAGACATAAGCGTGGTCACGAAGCTGAGTATTCCAGCAAAGTTGTCCATTGGTGTGAGCGTACCGAGCTGGGCCTGGTCTGACTGTAAGTAAATCACGCCGTCCACATCCACATTAACCTGTGCAGCCCCAACGCCTTTAATCCAGGTCTTCGGATGGCCATGAAACTTAATAATGCGGCTTAAGTTCGACAGCATGAAATTGAGGCTCTTGTTCTGATTGATCAAGTCAGGCGTTAAGTCAGGCGTTCCCCAACTCTCGTTAGGATTGGGGAGATTCTTACAGCAGAAGATAGGCGGGAATGGATAGGGCCATTCTTGTGGCTCGCCTACTTGCGTCCAGTTGTCCTGGCTCTGTCCTTTGCGCTCATAGTTTGTGATCGTCCATGTATCTGCAAGATCGTAGTTCCCCATTATGTCCAAGTCTGAATTTGGATCTGTAAGAGCAATGATTTGCCTCTTCTGCATAGCTCCACCGGCTGCTGGATACTCAATGATGTAGGCAATCGCGAGACTACAGTCATCAGGCAGTGTCGCGATCCTCACGAGCATTGGATCAAGCACAACGACACGAGGATATTTCATATTTCCTTGCGCTGGAATGAGTTTGACGAACGCCTGACCACAGACACCGCCATTGATACCAATATCTCCTAGCAGGCTCATCTTGTTGTCAGCATCTCCAAGGAGGCAATCTAGGAAATCTTGAATATCATTATCATCTTTGCCTGCTTCATCGGTTGCTGCAATTTTGACCTCTTGCCCAAATAGCCACGATACGCCTTTATCAACGATTGGACCGCAAAAGTTGGCCAACACGTTGTCATCAGGCTGTCCAGAGACGACCTTGAGTTGAGGTTGAAACTCGCCTCTATAAGCTTTCCAAGCAGCCTTTTGTAAGCGCTTTCTGTCGAGATCAGCTTGTGGCGCAGGGGCTTGCGCAAGGGAGAGCGGTATTTGTTGTGTGGCCATCATTAGCTACCTCCAGATGTTTGGGCCATAGGAGACACTACTCCCACGCAGATCTTTTGTTGCGACAAGATAGCGGTCGGTATCCATGCCATGATCGTCGTCCTTCACCGGCTCATCTTTTGCCTGGCCATCACTTCCTATCTTCCACACATAGCTGTCAAACTCTTCAACACTACATGTTGGCTTTTTGA